>ENA-OUQM01001287-OUQM01001287.1-human-gut-metagenome-genome-assembly--contig:-NODE-1287-length-13972-cov-5.817418_pt1 | contig 13972 bp, 9 predicted proteins | sample MGYA00237949_ERZ548830 | MGnify/ENA primary metagenome ERZ548830 (study PRJEB26490, sample SAMN05194706) | human gut metagenome | biome: terrestrial biome; feature: human-associated habitat; material...
TATAAAAGGTACCGCCCTGCACCACGATCTTGCGGCCCAGCTCTTCCGGGCTGGATGCGCGGATGACCTTGTACAGTGCGTTCTTGACCACGCTGATGGACAGACCAGCCGAGATGTTCTCGATGCTTGCACCGTCCTTCTGGGCCTGCTTGACCGAGCTGTTCATGAACACGGTGCAGCGGCTGCCCAGATCCACCGGACGGTCTGCGAACAGGCCCAAGCTTGCAAATTTCTTCACGTCATAGCCCAGTGCCTGTGCAAAGGTCTGCAGAAAGCTGCCGCAGCCGGAGGAACATGCTTCGTTCAGGAAGATGTTGCTGATGGCACCATCTTCGATCTTGAAGCACTTCATATCCTGACCGCCGATGTCGATGATGAAATCCACATCCGGCATAAAGTATTTTGCAGCGGTAAAGTGCGCCACCGTTTCCACCAGACCGTAATCGCAGCGGAATGCGTTCTTCACCAGCTCTTCGCCGTAGCCGGTGGTGGTCACGCTGACCACCTGCAGGCCCGGGTGCTCCTTGTAAATTTTGAGCAGCTGTTCCCGGATGAGGGGCAGCGGGTTGCCGAGGTTCGGTTGATAGTTGGTGTAAAGGATCTGGCTCTTCTCGTCCACCACCACCAGCTTGACGGTGGTGGAGCCGGAGTCGATGCCGATATGCACCGGCCCGCACTGCGCGCTGAACGGCACACGCGGCACACTGTGGGACATGTGGCGGGCGTGGAACGCCTCATACTCCTCCTTGCTGGCGAACAGCGGTGGCTCGCTGGCGTAGGTGGCAGTGGCAGCATACTGATCCAGCGCATCGGCCACCTCAGACAGAACAAAAGCCTTGTCGGCATAGAGGGCAGCGCCCAGTGCCACATACAGCAGGCTGTTCTCCGGGCAGATGCCGGTCACGTTCAGCGCTTCGTCAAAGCTCTTGCGCAGCACGCTGCTGAAGGTGAGCGGGCCGCCCAGATACAGGATATTGCCCTTGATGGGACGGCCCTGTGCAAGGCCTGCAATGGTCTGGTTGACCACAGCCTTATAAATGCTGGCAGCAATGTCCTCGGTGCGGGCACCCTGATTGATCAGGGGCTGCACGTCGCTCTTGGCAAACACGCCGCAGCGGGACGCAATGGTGTAGGTGCGCTGTGCGTTCTCTGCTGCCTTGTTCATCTCGTCGGCACCCATTTTCAGCAGGGTGGCCATCTGGTCGATAAAGGCACCGGTGCCGCCGGCACAGCTGCCGTTCATGCGCACCTCGGTACCGTTGGTCAGAAACAGGATCTTGGCATCCTCACCGCCCAGCTCGATCACGCAGTCGGTGGCAGGCACAAAGCGCTTGACCGCCACGCGGGTGGAGAACACCTCCTGCACAAAGGGCACGCCGCAGCTGTCGGCCAGACCCATGCCCGCCGAACCGGAAATGCTCAGCAGCGCCTTCTGACCGTGCAGCTGCTCGGCATCGATGCGGCGCAGCAGCTCCTGCGCCTTTTCCAGAATATGGCTGTAATGCCGTTCGTATGTAGAATACAGCAGCGCATCATGTTCATCCAGCACCACACACTTGATGGTGGTACTGCCGATGTCAAGACCTACTCTCACGTTGTTTTTCCTCCTAAGGACAAATGCCGGAGGCAAAGCCCCCGGTGGACGGCAAAATCAATTTCTTTGCCAAAAATTAGTTTGTTAACGAATCATTTTGTCAATTCGCATACAAATGTATTATAATCCAATTTTGCGGCACAATCAATCAGCGTCCTTTATTTTACACAGAAAAAATAGTATTTTCCGCTCAAAAAGTTAAACATTTTGTGAACTTGTCGCTTTTTATGCGGCTGCGCCGGTGTCTTGGCAAAGGTTTTTAACCTTTGCCAACAAAAAAGGACTGCCGCACAGGAGCATCTCCCCCGCAGCAGTCCTTTTTCATTATTATAATGCAATCATGCAGCATGCATCACAGCTCGTCCGGGTCGCCGCGCTCCGGCATGGTACGCAGCTCCCGCACCAGCATATTGCGCAGCTGGTACTGATGCTGCTGTGCCTGTGCCGTATCGCCGCCCGTATGCAGCTCTACCGTCGGCTCCGTTATGCGGTCGGTGCACAGCGGAATGGTCACCACTGCCTGTGTGCCCTTTTCCGGTGCGCGCTCCACCCGCAGGCCCCAGCCCATACGGCGGCAGCACTCGCGGCAGAGCAGCAGGCCCAGCTTTGCGCCGCCCAGAAAGCAGCGCCGGTTCTCCAGCCATGCATCCTCGCCTGCTTCCGGCAGGCCGCAGCCATTATCCATCACCGTCAACTGCCAGAAGCTTTCGCTGCGGCGCAGCATCAGCCGCACTTTGCCGCCCGCACTGCAGGCCCGCAAGGCATTCGAAAGCAGATGCAGGCACAGCAGTTCTGCATCATTGCGGTCCGCCATGACCCGGCAGGCTGTCCAGCCGCCATAGTCCAGCGTCAGTTCCACCCCAAGCTGTGCCTGCACCATATCGGCCTGTGCGGCGACCTGCTGCAGCAGCTGGCACAGGTCCAGCGGATAGAGCCGCGGGTCTTCCTCGGTGCGCAGAAAATCCAGCAGCGACATCACTTCGTTCACAGTGCGGTCCAGCCTTGCCGACGCAGCGCTGATATCGTTCACCGCCTGCCGGGTCTGCTGGTCGGCACCCACATGCGCAAGGTGCTGGTCCAGATATTCGCAATTGCGTCCGATCAGGCCCAGTGCATGGAAGCATGCCTGTTCCACATCCTTCTGCGGGATCGCCTGCGCGGTCAGTGCACCCGCCTCGTTCTGCCGCATCTGCTCCATACCCTTGCGCCTCCTGTGTTTTATGCTCAGTCGTCCTTCTGACGCTGAAGATAATTCTTGACAGTGTAGATCAGTTTACCAGTGGTAGGTTTCTCGTCCGCAAATCCGCTTTCGTCCTTGAAGCGCAGCCACTTGGCCGAGGGCTTTGCTTCCAGCTGGTCGATCATACGCCGGATGCCGCTGTCCACAGCAGAGACCGACACATCGTACTGCTCGCTCACCGCCTGCAGGATCTCCTTGCGGATGGCCAGCTTCTGGCTGGTGCCGTACACCACGCCCACCGCACAGGAAAGATAGTTGCAGTTCACGTCCGGCAGCTGGATGCCCCAGCCCTCGTACAGTTCCTGACACTTGCGTTCCATGCGCTGGCTCTGCCGTCCCGGCAGGCGGTACAGCTCCCACAGCAGGTTCTTCAGTTCGGCATGGCCCACATAGCAGAATCCATCGCCCGATTCCAGACAAATGGCACTCGTATTCTGCCGCCTGCCCTCATCAAACAGAACAACATTCGGTTTGGGATCCATGCTGCGGATATTCATTAAAAACTCCAGCCCGCTCATATCTTCCAGCTGGCTGCAGAGGATCACAACATCAAACTGACGGCCCTGACGCAGCTGTTCCAGCAGACGGCCGCCGTTCTGGAAGCAGGTGCACTCCAACGCAGGGCTTTGCTCCTGCAGGTAGTTCTTTTCTACCCGCAGCTCCTTGCGGTCGTAGCTTCCAAGGGCGATCTGCAGCGTTTTTGCTGTGTGCTCACTCTCCACGCAACGCGCCGCCTTTCTGCCTGAGCTGTTCTGTATCGGTCAGTTCTTCTACCACATCCTGCCAGATCTCCGGCTGGACGCCATTCTCACACAGATAGCGCAGGATCCGGTAGCAGAACTCTGGTGCAGCTGCAATGTAGCAGCTTTGCATGTACTGCCGGTTCCCGGTACGGCAAAGCGTCAGGCAGCAGCCGTTTTCGTTGCCTGTATCCATTGAGTATACCAGCGTATATGCTTTCTGCAACCCGTCGATTGCCGAAAACTGACGGATCATAGGTGAAAATGTACGTTCCATAATTTTTCCTCCCTTGCTACAAGGTTCTGCGACGTTTTCAAGGCATTCCTTGTTTTTCTTATCTTATTTTAAAGAGCAGAGAGGGCTGGTTCAATCCTGAAAAAGCGTCTAAAAACATCAAGATCACATTCGTTGCATTTTTTTGTCGTGTTTTTCTGCGCCGCGACACATTTTATTTTGTGCTTGCGGTTCATCGCAGATTTTTTGCGTCGTATTGGCAGTGTAATTCTGCTTTCGCGATGCTTTTCTGTTTTATCAGGATCTTCCGCTATTAAAATAGCACGACGGCGACGCAAATTCAACCTCCACGTCAATTTTTCCTTTATTTTCCTGTTTTTCTGCCTCAAAAGCCAAAAATACCGGTCCGGTCAAAATTTATGTTGAAATATACACAGTTTTTTCATATTGTTTCGGTAAAATAGAAGTGTATAACGCCTTGCTGCGGGTCCTGTATCCGGGCAGTTTATTATAATGTACAGCGGCAGCGTTCCTGCGAGGATGCGCCGGAAAGGCTCACACATGCTCCAACTCAACCACATCAAGAAAGAATACAAAACCGGCGATCTGGTGCAGAAAGCACTGGATGATGTCAGCCTGAACCTGCGGGACAACGAATTCGTCGCCATTCTCGGCCCCAGCGGTTCCGGTAAGACCACCCTGCTGAACGTCATTGGCGGTCTGGACCGCTACGACAGCGGTGATCTGATCATCAACGGCATCTCCACCAAGAAATATACCGACCGCGACTGGGACTCTTACCGCAACCACACCATTGGCTTTGTGTTCCAGAGCTATAACCTCATCCCGCACCAGACAGTGCTTTCCAATGTGGAGCTGGCGCTGACCATCTCCGGCATTTCCGGTGCCGAGCGCCGCAACCGGGCCACCAAGGCGCTGGAGCAGGTAGGTCTGGGCGACCAGCTGCACAAGCACCCCAGCGAAATGTCCGGCGGCCAGATGCAGCGTGTGGCCATTGCCCGCGCACTGGTCAACAACCCCGACATCCTGCTGGCCGACGAGCCGACCGGCGCACTGGACAGCGACACCAGCATTCAGGTGATGGAGCTGCTGAAGGAGGTGGCCAAAGACCGCCTTGTGGTCATGGTCACCCATAACCCGGAGCTTGCAGAGCAGTATGCTACCCGCATCGTCCGCCTGCGGGACGGCGTGATCCAATCGGACACCGCACCGTTTGCGCCGGATGATTCCGCTCAGGTGCCGCCGGTGCACAAAAATCTGGGCCGTTCTTCCATGTCGCCGCTCACCGCTCTCGCGCTGAGCTTCAACAATCTGCTCACCAAAAAGACCCGCACCCTGCTCACCGCATTTGCGGGTTCCATCGGCATCATCGGCATTGCGCTCATCCTTTCGCTCTCGGCCGGTGTGAGCAATTATATCCAGGAGATGGAACGCTCCACCCTTTCGGAATATCCGCTGCAGATCTCGACCACCGGCGTAGACCTTGCCGCCCTGCTGGACCCGGGAAGCTACACCAGCGCCGTTGCCAACAACACCAATGTGGGCGCCACCAGCGCTTCTTCCACCCCGGAGGGCATGGTCACAGTGCGTGAACTGCTGAGCCAGCTGACCGAGGATAATTCCTCCGTCAATGACCTTGCCTCCCTGAAAAAATATCTGGACAGCGACGAATGCACCATCTCGGAGGATGCTGCTTCCATCGAGTATTCCTACGGCATCGCACCGCTGATCTACCGCCAGAACAAGGACGGCACCGTGCGCCAGATCTTCCCGGACAGCAGCCTTTCTGTGCTGAACAACACCACCTCTGCCGCCGGCATCGTCTCTTCCATGACCAATCAGAGCGTGTTTACCGAGATGGCCGAAGAGCCTTCGCTGTACGAAGATCAGTACGATGTCAAGGCAGGCCGCTGGCCGGAAAGCTACAACGAGGCCGTTCTTGTGCTGAATTCGGATGGCAGCATCAGCGATTACGCTCTTTATATTCTGGGCATTGAGGACGACAGCGTGATGATGCGTTTTCTGCAGGAGTACGCAAAAAACAAGAACACACAGGCTCCCACCGGCTACGGCACCTACCCCTACGATACCTTTGTGGGCCTGAAATATAAGATCGTTACCAGCTCGGACTATTACGTTTATGACGAAGAACGCCAGATCTGGCGCAACCGCTCCGACGATGAAGCGTATGTGGAGCAGCTTGTGGAAAACAGTCCGGATCTGACCATCGTGGGCGTGGTGCAGCCCCGCGCAGATGCCAGCTCCACCATTCTGCCCATAGGCGTTGCCTATACCCATGCACTCACCTACTACGCCATCGACCATGCAGCCGAAAGTGAAGTGGTAAAGCAGCAGCTTGCCGACCCGGAAGTGAACGTGCTGACCGGCGAGCGCTTTGATGCCGACCAGCGTGAAACCGATCTTGACATTTCTTCCCTGTTCTCAGTGGATACCGATATGCTGAAGGATGCCTTCCAGTTCGATGCAAGCAAGCTGCAGTTCGACCTGAGCGGTGCATTTGATCTGCAGGATGGCAGCTTTGACTTTTCCTCCATCCTTGATCCGTCCGCATTCCAGCTGGATCTGAGCCAGCTGGACCTGAGCGACATCGACATGAGCGATGTGGAGCTTCCGGACATGGACGCGCTGGATCTGAGCCAGTTGTTTGCCGATATGGACCTGTCCGTCTCGGAGGATGCGCTGCAGAGCCTGATGAAGAAGATCATGAATGGCTATAAGCGCTATATCATCGGCAACGGCATCTTGAATCTGGATAAGATTGGTTTCTCTTCCTATATGGAGAGCGACCAGTTCAAACAGCTTCTGTCCGAATCCATGGGCGACCTGCTGGACACCACCGGCCTGCAGGAGCAGTTCACCGCTTCGCTGCAGCAGAACCTGCAGGGCATCATGACGAGCTATCTGCAAAGCTACTCGGAACAGCTGAGCCAGAAGCTGGGCGAAGCTCTGCAGACCAAACTCACCGCTGCCATTCAGACCCAGATGAGCACCGTGATGCAGCAGCTGATGACCCAGCTGACCACTCAGTTCAGCCAGCAGATCCAGTCCGCCATCCAGAACAACATCGCTCAGCTCAGCAGTCAGGTGGAAGATGCCCTGAAGATCGACCCCACCGTGTTCCAGAGTGCCGTGCAGGTGAACATGAGCACCGACGACCTTGTGGATCTGGTCAAGATGAACCTGCAGTCCAGCACCACCTCCTACAGCAGTGTTCTTGGTGCACTGGGCTATTCGGATTATGCAAAGCCCGGCAGCATCTGGATCTACCCCAAGAGCTTTGAGGCCAAGAACCGCATCGTGGACAGCCTGAACGCCTACAACGCCGCCATGCGTGCGCAGGGCGAAGAGGACAAGGTGATCGTATTTTCGGATACGGTCGGCACCCTGATGAGCGCCGTGACCAAGATCGTGGATATGGTCAGCAATGTGCTGGTGGCCTTTGTTGCCATCTCGCTGGCGGTTTCTTCCATCATGATCGGTGTCATCACCTATATCAGCGTGCTGGAACGCCGCAAGGAGATCGGTATTCTGCGTGCCATCGGTGCATCCAAGCACAATGTCTCCGAGGTGTTCAATGCCGAGACCTTCATTATCGGAATGTGCTCCGGCGTGATCGGCGTGGGCCTGTGCCTGCTGCTGCTGATCCCCGGCAACATGCTCATCCACTCCATTGCAGGAACCACCAGCGTCACCGCTGTGCTGCCGCCCAAGGCTGCGCTGGTCCTGATCGTTCTGGCTACCCTGCTCACGATCCTTGGCGGTCTGATTCCCGCCCGCAGCGCAGCCAAGTGCAACCCCGTCACCGCCCTGCGTTCTGAGTAATTTCCTTTCTCGACAAGCAAAAGGAGTCGCTGCATCACGCAGCGGCTCCTTTTTTTGATGTCCGGTGATTTATCTCAATTTCTCGTGTAATTCCTCATGCAGTTCCTCGCGCTCTTCCTTCAGTTCCTGCTTGAGAGTCCGGTCGATTTCCCGTGTCTCCTGCCGGATCTCAGCCAGATCCTTTTCGATCGCAGGGTTTTCTTCGATTTCTTCCCGAATGAACATGAGCGCAAAGCTTACCAGCAGCAGCCCGCAGGAGATCCAGATGGTCTTTCCTGCCAGCCGCGCTGCGCCCATGCTTCCAATACCGGCACCCACCGCGAACAACAGAATGATGCCAAAATAACGCATCATCCGGTCCTTAACTTTCGGTTCATGGGTCTTGCTCCAGATGCAGAATGCTTCCACACCGCTGCGCAGGTCACCAATGCACATGGTGCTGGCAAATGCATAGCCGTTCACCTTGCGGAACGCCTGCACCTGCATTGCGCAGGAGAAGGAAACGATGGCGTTTGCCAGCAGGTTTTGCTCCTGTGGCAGAAAGCCAACAATGAACAGCAGAAGCACTTCGCCCAGCACCACCAGCTGCCGCCAGTGAAGCCGCTGCATGTTGCAAAAGCTCTCCCGCATCTTTTCTGCCACCAGTACGCCCAGCGCAAAAGCACACAGAGGAACCAGATAGTGCAGCACCCGATCCCACTGACCATCCATGATGTTGGAACTCAGCAGCACGATGTTGCCGGTCTGTGCATTTGCAAACACCTTACCGCGGAACAGATACGTATAGGCATCCTGCAGCCCGCCCGAAAGCGAAAGGAACACCGCCGTCAGGAAGGACTCTGACATCTGCCCATGATGTTTTGTTTTCATATTACCTTTTCCCCTCTTTTCGTACCCTATTATAATATATTTTTACAGCTTGGTCCATATCAGTTTTACATATCCGGCATGTGTATCCTTGCGCTCTGCCAGCGCCAAAAATACGGCCCGCACTTTGCATTCCCTCACAGGTTGTGTTAGAATAAGAAAAAAGCTTTTCCAAAGGAGAACTTCCTTATGCCGAATATTGTCGAGATCACAGACCTTTCCGCACCGGAGCTGGCTGTCTATGCCCGCCTGACGCAGGCGCAGCTGCGCAATCGTCTGGAACCGGAAAAAGGCATCTTTATTGCCGAAAGCCCCAAGGTGATCGCCCGCGCGCTGGATGCCGGATACACACCGCTCTCCCTGCTCATGGAGCGTAAACAGATCACCGGCCCGGCTGCCGATCTCCTGACCCGTTGCGGCGATGCCCCGGTGTACACAGCCGACCGCGAGACCCTTGCCAGCCTGACCGGCTTCGAGCTGACCCGCGGCGTGCTGTGCGCCTTCCGCCGCCCGCTGCCGCGCAGCGTGGAAGAGGTCTGCCGCAATGCCCGCCGGGTGGCCGTTCTGGAGGGCATTGTGGACTCCACCAATGTGGGAGCGATCTTCCGCAGCGCCGCTGCACTGAACATGGATGCCGTGCTCGTTACTCCTTCCTGCTGCGACCCGCTGTGCCGCCGTGCCGTGCGTGTGAGCATGGGCACCGTGTTTCAGGTGCCCTGGGCGCAGATCGGCACCTGCCCTGCCGACTGGCCGGAAAACGGCATTGCTCAGCTGCACAGTCTTGGCTTCAAGACTGCTGCCATGGCTCTGAGCGACCGCTCCGTAAGCATTGACGACAGCGCTCTTTCCGCCGAGCCGAAGCTCGCCATCGTGCTGGGCACAGAGGGTGACGGCCTTGCCCACAGCACCATTGCCGCCTGTGACTACACCGTAAAAATCCCTATGTCCCACGGCGTGGATTCCCTGAACGTTGCCGCTGCCAGCGCTGTTGCTTTCTGGCAGCTAGGCAACCGCTGAGCGATGCTTTTGGGCCCTGCCCAAAATACTTGACAAATTTCCCGAACAGAGTTACACTTACAGGGTCATCACATGGGCCTATAGCTCAGTTGGGAGCCCATGCGGTCCTTAAACAATCTGGAGTTATATACCACGCGCCCCCAAGCGGTTTTTGGGGGCTTAAATATGGGCTCGTAGCTCAGTTGGGAGAGCGTTCGGTTCGCATCCGAAAGGTCGAGGGTTCGACTCCCTTCGAGTCCATAAAGCGCCGTATCGTGTTAAACGATACGGCGCTTCTTTTTGCCATTCTTTGCAAAATCGTGCATCATTCGTCTTGACAGCGCAAAGTGACGTGTGCCGAACTTTTCGGCATAATGTTCATAGCTTCACCAGAAGTTTTGTCAAAAACGACAATTCCCCCATTCGGAGTACCCAGCCCCCTAACGGGTGCTTGTTTAAGGTCCATCTTCCGCCCACTCGGAGTACGCACCGAGAGCGAATGACTCTTAAATTCTTCAAACTCCTCCAGCGGAACATTGAGGATGATCTCAATATCATAATCCCGTCCAACACGGACTTCCTTGATGAACTGGTTGAGGATTGCCTGCCGCTGCTGAAAGGATGCGTTCTGATAGGTGCTTGCCCAAGTGAACAGATTGCTGCAATCATTTTCAGCTTTCTTGTTTTCCTGCTCAATCTCCTCCAGCTTGTTCTGTGCAGCGGTCAGGGCGTCCTGTGCTGCTTGGATTGCAGCTTGATTTTCATCCAGAAGCTGCTGGATCATATCACGGTCAATGCTGCTCTTTCCCCGGATGACGCGAATCATTTCATCCTTCAATGCATTCCGTTCGTCGTCCTTGAGGTCGAGTTCACTCTTTGCGCGTGATACTTCTTTCTGCGCTACTTCCATGTCCTTGCGAAGCATATCCTGAAGCAGCTTGCTTTTGGAACACTCTAAAATCTCCGAAAACTTGGTGCATACGATACTCTCTACGATTGCGTCCAGTTTTGTTACACCGTAGCCGGACTGTCCATCGCATTGACCCGGATGCCGTACATTATAATGGCAGCTATAACGGAACCGCTTTTCCTTCACCGTGGAGCCATCCGCACGCAGTCTGGTGCGTCCGCTGCTCGTGATGTTCAGGCGATTTCCGCAGTGTGCACAGAACACCTTCCCACAAAGCAGAGCATGGGGACTGTAACTATCAGAGTCTTCGCCCTTCTCTCTGCGGCGGGTATCACGCAATTCCTGTGCACGGTCGAACACTTCCTGTTCAATGATCCTCAGTTCCGGGCATTCCTTCTCAACGTTTCCGTTGATAAGATAACCGGTATAGCACTTATTCCGAACCATCCGAACAAGAGTTGTAGTGGGGATGTTTTTCCCATTTCTCCCCATTATATGATTTTCCACAAGGTAGTTGCAGATTCGTTTCACGCCGTATCCTTCATAAACATACTTCTGAAAGATCAGGCGCACGATTGCCGCTTCTTCCTCGTCAATCTCCAAATCACAGACAGCTTGATTCTTTTTGTTCAAGCGACCTTTCTGGACACGCTTGTAACCAAATGCCACCGTACCGCCAGTGTAGTGGCCTTCCTCCGTAAGCTGTTCTATACGGGTACGAGTACGGATAGAAGTTTTGATACTTTCGCCGGATGCCTGCCAGTAGCGGATGTAGTTCATCAGCTTATCAACATGAGAATCAAATCGCTGCTGACCTTCGTTTACGCTCCAGACCTCGACCCCTTGCTTCGTGAACCATTCCACGATAAAGGGCGTTTCGTCGTCACGCCGACCCAGACGGTCAAACATAAACACCAGCAGAACATCAAACTCTCCAGCAGCAGCAGCCTGCTGAAGCAGTTGGAGTTGATCGCGGTCTTTTGCAGATTTCTTAAAACCGGAAACGCCTTTTTCGGAAAACTCCTTGACGATTTCCCAGCCCTGCCGTTCTGCAAATTCGTGGCAGGCTTCTTTTTGCATGGGTATGTCATCCTTTTCGACCTGTCCAATGGTCGAAACACGGTATAAGGTATATACACGTTTTTTCATCGTTGTCACTCCTATATAAACTAAAACAACGATACTGTGCGCACACTCGTTTGGTTGAATTGGTTGCTGCATCAACTGTACCATTATTTTAGTGCTGGGCTATCCTTGTTGCAAGGATGTCGATTCAACTATAATTCTTGGCTTCTTCGCAGAGGGTATCATGAATCAGTTTCTGAAGAACCTCCATACTGTCACCATCTTCTGCATAAGTGATTTTCACTTTGCAGCCATTAACGATATACGAATCCTGCGACACAGGAATCACATTCATATTGGTCATATCTAGTTCCTCTTTCAAAAGTAGCGATAGCGCGATATAATTATGTAATAAGAGGCACCCACAGCTTGCAGGTGCCTCTTGGCAAAGAAAATATGTTTTAGAATTTCATCGGCAATGCATCCTTGCGGCCTTTGCCGTTGTAAGCCATGTAGATGGGAAAAACGTATTTCTTCCATCCGGGCAGTTTGGCAGGATTGTCCATCCCGGTGCGGTAGATTTCCATGGGATGGACGCTGCGCAGGGCACGGATCAGCCGTTCCTCGTTGAACTCACCGTGATACACTTCCACGAAGTACATCACACCCTTCAGGACTGCGGCACGGAAGGAATCGGGTTTGCCCTCCCATGCGTCCACAATCAGCCGCAGAGCCTCGCAGTAGATTTTCTCGCCCATCTGGTTGTACAGCTTGAGTGCAGTGCCTACGCAGCTGATGCGGTAGTCGCTCAACTGCAAGCTGTCATAGTTGAAGTCCAGACCCACCCGGTTGGTGGCTGCGAGGAATGCCATGGAAAGAGCATCCTCGCCCACGACCTTGGCACGGAGCTTGATGCCCGCCGTCAGCGGTGCAGCGTGACCGTTCTGCTCTGCGAAGAACAGGGCTTCCTGCTGCATCGTCAGACCCGTATACACCTTGCAGAGAATCGGGAGGTCTTTGCCACCGTTGCGCAGGATACGCGCTTCAATGGTGTGCTGGCCGTCCGTCACATAATACCGGCCATTGCGGAAGCTGATTGCCTTTTTGGGGCAGACCTCCTGGCAGGGGTGCGCCAGGCAGCCCTGGCACATGCTGGTAACCTTTATGATCTTTTCCGGGCACTTGTTACAGGCAAACTTGATAACGTTGATCAGCGGCGGCTCATAGTACTTGTCAGCAATTACGCTGTGCTCCAGGTCTTCGGTAGCGGAAACGCTCTCGGTAACCGGGCGCAGAGAAAGGCCCATAGCCAGACGGATGCGTTCAGAAACAATCGCTCTCTCCAGGAAGATGCTGCTGCGCAGCGAAGAGTCCTCGCCGGGCATGATCTTAAAGGGCAGGTCCCGGATTTCCTTCGCGTAATCTGCCATTTCATTGCTCTCATAGGACATGCGGGCAACTTCGGTAAATACCTTGCGCCGAATGTCGGTTACAGGGGTATAAATGCCTCTCATTGTGCTTATGCTCCTTACACAAAACTTCTAATTGGCCGTATATGCAAAGCCGCGGTTCGGCCCCGCACACGCACATTTGCTGGATGTGCGCCGCAATGGAAATTGCTGTTCTCCATGCTCTAAGTTAAAATAATAACGATACGGCTCCTGTTAAGATTTTACCAAGAAACCGCCTTTATTACAAGAGGAAAACCCGGAAATTCAAGAAAAAACCGCGCAAATTTTATGTTTTCCCACCTTGTCCATCACTGTGCCTGGGCGCGGCAGCGCTTGCCGTCCCATTCACCCAGTGTTACGGTCACGATTTCACCGCTTTTGTGTCCCGGCGCATTGACCACAACTGGCAGATATTGTTTGGTGTATCCGGTGAACAAGGTGGAGGACAGTGGGGTTTCCAGCAGCACCTGTGCCGTGCGCCCCTGTGCTGCATGGGCCAGTTCTGCGCGTACCTTCTCCACAGCGGCGGTCATGCGACGGCTGCGGGATTCCTTTTCATGCTCCGGAACCTGATTCGGAAAATCGAACGCGGGCGTTCCTTCGCGGCGAGAATAGGGGAAAACATGTACTTTCAAAAAGCGCTGTCCTGCCACAAATGCCATGCTGTCCTCAAAATCCTGCTCCGTCTCGCCGGGAAAGCCCACAATCACATCGGTCGTAATGCTCACGTTTTCCTCGCCAAAAGCTTCTCGCAGCTTTGCGGCAACGGCGGCATACTGTTCCGTGGTATAAGGGCGGCGCATGGCGCGCAGAGTCTTGCTGCTGCCGCTTTGCAGGCTCAGATGGAACTGCGGGCAAAGCTTCGGCACAGCAGCCAGGCGGCGGATATCGTCATCCGTCAGCATATCCGGGTCAAGGCTGCCCAAGCGGATGCGCTCAATGCCCGCCACAGCCGCCGCATGTTCCACCAGCTCCGCCAGGCCCGTTCCGGTATCTTTGCCATAGCTGGG
>ENA-OUQM01001289-OUQM01001289.1-human-gut-metagenome-genome-assembly--contig:-NODE-1289-length-13958-cov-9.961807_pt1 | contig 13958 bp, 8 predicted proteins | sample MGYA00237949_ERZ548830 | MGnify/ENA primary metagenome ERZ548830 (study PRJEB26490, sample SAMN05194706) | human gut metagenome | biome: terrestrial biome; feature: human-associated habitat; material...
GCATTTTTGCCTGCGCCAGTTCGATCATGCGCGCGGAAAAGTCCTGTCCATAGATTTGGCAGCCCTGCTCGTAGAGCCGCGAGGTCAGTATGCCCGTGCCGAAGCCGATATCCAGCACGTTATGCCCGCTCTGCGCGAGCACGCGCTGATAGAGCGCGTTCATCATGGCACGGTAACCCGCAAAGGGGTAGCGGTCGTTCTCGTCGGAGAGGCCGACGCTCTTGTCATAGCCGTCGGCCCAGAGGTCGAAGCCGGTATTGTTCAGCATGTCAGTCCTCCTTTTCGTTCAGCGGGGGAAGTCCCAGCTCATAGAACGCCACGGCGCTCGCTGCGGCGACATTGAGCGAGTCGACGCCGTGGTACATCGGGATCCTGACCGTGTAGTCGCAGCTCGCGATGGTCGAGGACGCGAGCCCGTCACCCTCCGTGCCCATGACGATGGCAAGCTTTTCTTCGGCGGCAAGGCGCGGATCGTCGAGCCGTACGGAGTCGTTGCGCAGTGCCATCGCGACTGTGCGGAAGCCGAGATCGCGCAAAAGCTGCGTCCAGTCGCCGCTTTCGGGCAGGTAGGTCCACGGGATGAGGAACACATTTCCCATGCTGACGCGCGAGGCGCGGCGATAGAGCGGATCGCTGCCCGCAGTCGTGAGCAGCACCGCGTCCATGCCGAGCGCGGCGGCGGAGCGGAAGATCGCGCCGATGTTCGTCGGATTCATCACGTTTTCGAGCACGACGACGCGCCGCGCATCGCGGCAGACGTCCTCGACGCTTTGGAGCTTCGGCCGCCGCATGGCGCAGAGCATGCCGCGCGTCAGGTGAAAGCCGGTGAGCTGTGTCAGCACGGATTCATCAGCGGTGTAAACCGGAATATCTTGACAGCAGCGGGCGAGAATTTCGCGCCCCTTGCCCTGCGTATGCTGCCGCTCCATCAGGAACGACACCGGCTCACAGCCCGCATCAAGCGCACGGCCGATGACGAGCGGACTTTCCGCGACAAAGAGCGCGTTGTCGGGGTCCGCGCGATTGAGCAGTTGGTTTTCGGTCAGGCGCGCGTAGACGTCGAGCGCGGGATCGGAAAAATCGTGGATTTCGATGATGTTTGCCATAGGTCTTCCTTTTTAAGATTCTAAGATGTTCAGCAGTGCGGCGACGTCCGGCAGAACGAACGTCGGCTGCGGGTCAGCGGTGGGGAGGTCTTCTTCCTTCGTCTCGCCAGAGAGGACGAGCAGCGTGTCGATGCCCGCATTCGCGCCGCTGGCGATATCCGTGTAGATGCGGTCGCCCACGAGCAGTGTTTCCTGCGCGGAAACGCTCGCCTCAAGCATTGCGAGCTGCGGCATCAGCGGTTCGGGCTTGCCGATGACGATGGGGCGGCGGGATGTCGCGCGCCAGAGCATTTTGCACACGCTCCCGCAGTCGGGCACAAAGCCGTAGGCCGTGGGGCAGACCCAGTCGGGATTGGTCGCAACGTAGGGGACACCCTGTCCGAGCAGGATGCAGGCGTCCTCCAGCTTTTGAAATGTCAGCTCGGTGTCGAAGCCCATCAGGAGCGCGTTCGCGTCCTCACGCCGTTCTGCGACGGTAAAGCCAGCCGCGCGGAGCTGTGATTTCATCGACTCCGTACCGCAGACGTAATAGCGTCGGTCTTCTCCGCCGTGCTCGCGGAGATAGTGAATCAGCGCGTCGACCGAGGTGAGAAAATCGCCCGACTCCGCCGCGACGCCGAGGCGCGTGAGCTTCTGCACGTAGGCCTCCACGCTGCGCGAGGAGTTGTTTGTCAGAAAGCGGTACTGCCCGCCGCGGGCGCGGACACAGGAGAGCAGCTCGCGGACGCCGGGAAAGAGCCGGTCGCCCAAATAGAGCGTACCGTCGAGGTCGAAAAGAAAGAGCTTTTTGCACTGAAGCAGATTATGGTCAACCATTGGTCACGCTTTCTTTTTGCCGTCGATCGCGATGAAGAAGAATGAGCTCACCGCCAGAAGATAGGGGTAGAAGAGGTTTGGGATGATGTCGAACGCCGAGATGGCGTAGCCCAGCTCGTGCGCCGCGGAGATCGCGACGAGCATCTGCGCGCCGTAGGGGATGATGCCCTGGAAGATGCAGGAGAACGTGTCGAGGATCGACGCGGCCTTGCGCGGGGTGATGCCGTACTCCTCGCTCATCTCCTTGGCGATGGGGTTTGCCATAACGATGGCGACGGTGTTGTTCGCGGTGGCGATGTCCATCGCGCCGACGAGAAGACCCATGCCGATCTGGCCGCCGCGCTTGCCGCGAAACGCCTTTCTGATCCAGCCGAGCAGCGCTTCAAAGCCGCCGTACTCGCGGATCAGCGCACAGATGGCAGAAACTAAGATCGCGACCATCGAGGTTTCAAACATCCCGGCCGCGCCGCTGCCCATGTTCTCGAGCAGGGCCTTGACAGCGAGGATGCCGGTCTGTCCCGTCGCGCCCGTCGCAAGCGCGATGACCGCGCCGGAGACGATGCCGATGAGCAGCACGACAAAGACGTTGATACCGATGATGCCGCCGATGAGCACGAGCACATAGGGGATGATCTGAATGAGATTGTAGGCAGGGATGGGCGCGGGGTGCACGTCCGCATTCAGCGTCAGCACGAGGATGAGTGCGAGCGACGCGAGCGCGGCGGGGAAGGCGATGTGGAAATTCTCGCGGAATTTATCCTTCATCGCACAGCCCTGGCCGTTGCAGGCGGCGATGGTCGTGTCAGAAATGAAGCTCAGGTTGTCACCGAACATCGCCCCGCCCATGACGGACGCGACGCACAGCGGCAGGGAGTAGCCGCTCGCCGCGGCGATGGGAATGGCGATGGGGACGATGAGCGTGATGGTGCCGACGCTCGTGCCCATCGCGGTGGAGACAAAGCAGCTTACGACGAACAGCACCGCCACGGCGAATTTCGATGGGATGATCGAGAGCATAAAGTACGCAACGCTCTCCGCGCTCGAGCGGCCCACGACGCCGACGAACATACCGGCGGCTAAGAAGATGAGCAGCATCGTGATGATGTTCCTATCGCCCACGCCGCGGCCCATCAGCGTGAGCTTTTCGTCGAACGACAGCGCGCGGTTCTGGCAGCAGGCCACGAGCAGCGCGATGAGGAAGATGACGACGATGGGGATGGAATAAAATCCCATCGGGATTTTGAGCACATACTCAAAGACAAGGCCGAGGCCCAGATACAGGACAAGGAACACTAAGATCGGCAGCAGCGCTGCGGGATTGGCTTTTTTTGACATGGGATGACACTCTCTTTCTCAAAACATAAAAAAAGCTCCTGCGCGGAGCTTTTTGTGCGATATGAATTATTATAAGGAGGGAATAGATGCTTGTCAAGTAAGACTTAACTAAATTTGAGCGCAAAAGGGCTTGACAGAAGGACTCTAATCTGTTAGTGTACAAATATACTCTAACGGATTAGAGAGGGAACAAGATGGAAACGCCGAAAATTTTTGAGAGCGAATACCGCTTTTGCCAAATTCTGTGGGCACACGAGCCGGTCAAGAGCCGTGAATTGGTCGCGCTCTGCGCCGAGCACCTGGGCTGGAAGCCGACGACGACCTACACGGTCATCAAACGGCTCTCTGAGCGCGGGGTGCTGAAAAATGAGAACACCGTCGTCACGTCGCTCATCTCGCAGGACGAGGCGCAGACCGCCGAGATCGACGAGCTGCTTGACAAGCGCTTCGACGGTTCGCTGCCCGCGTTTGTCGCCGCGTTTACGAAGTCGAGCCACGTGAGCGATAAGGAACTCGACGAGGTGCAGAAAATAATCGACCTTTACCGAAAGGAGAATCATCATGGATGACGTCTTTTTGAAGCTCGTGAACCTCAGCATCAGCGCAAGCTGGCTCATTCTGGCGGTGCTCGTGCTGCGGGTTGTCCTCAAAAAAGCGCCGAAGTGGGTCATGCCGCTTCTCTGGGGCGTGGTCGCACTGCGGCTTGTCTGCCTGTTTTCGATTGAAAGCGCGCTCTCGCTCATCCCGAGTGCCGAGACGATCCCGACGGAGATCGTGACCGAAACGCGCGAGCCGGTGCTCTACGAGCAGGCGACGCTTGACATCGTCACGAATCCGACGCTGCCTTCGGCGGCGGAGGTCCCCGTCGGCGTGAGCCGCCAGCAGGCGCAGGTCGATTTTAACATCTACAGCGTCCTCTGGCTCGCCGGCATGGCGGCGCTGCTCGTCCACGCGCTCGTGAGCGCGGGAAAGCTGAAAAGAAAGCTCGCAACGGCGATTTTGCTGCGAGATAACATCTACGAGAGCGAATTTGTCGATTCGCCGTTCGTCTTCGGCGTGGTGAAGCCGAACATTTATCTTCCCATGCACATGGACGAGGGGACGGCGGCGTATGTCATCGCGCACGAGCACGCGCACCTTGCCCGCCGCGACCACTGGTGGAAGGTGCTGGGCTACCTCGTGCTCGCGCTGCACTGGTTCAACCCGCTGGTGTGGGTCGCCTACATCCTCTTCTGCCGCGACATCGAGCTCGCGTGCGATGAAAAAGTCGTCAAGGGGCTGGACGGCGCGGCACGCGCAGACTATTCACAGGCGCTATTATCCTGCGCCGCGCCGAAAAGAGCCGTCGCGGCCTGCCCGCTGGCATTCGGCGAGGGGAACATCAAAACGCGCGTGAAAAGCGCACTGCACTACAAAAAGCCCGCGTTTTGGGTCGCCGCCGTGGCGGTGCTCGCGGTCGTGATCGTGGCCGTGTGCTTTTTGACGAATCCGAAGTCGGAGCGCGGCAGCCTTGTCTGGGCGCAGAAGCTGAATGCGGCGGACGTTGCGTCGATCGAGCTCTACGTTCCGGCGGAAGGGAAGGCGCGGCAGTATAAAAAACTCGATACGGAAGAAATGGCACAGGCAGTCGAACTGATCAACAGCAGCCGCGGCACATATATCGAAAAACCGGAGACGGTTTACGGCGGCTTGCCGGTGTGGTTCCTCCTCACGATGGACGACGGCACGGTGCATGCTGTCGGCAGCGTAGTGGGCCATTATCTGATCATCGACGGCGATACTTTTGATGCGGACGTCGAGAATCAGGCGGAATGGGAAAACTATGTGCTAAAGGGCGATTCGGCAAGTCCGATCGATATGGCAGACCGGCTGTCGTATGCACTCTATGGGATGACAACGGGGGTGTATACGCTCGGCGAGGCCGTTTTCGAGGATTCCGTCTGGGAAACCAGCTATGAGAAGACCTTTGCCAACACGAAGTCCACGCCCGAGCTGTGGCTTTCCTCCGCACTTGGCATGGACATGACCGGTATTCTGTACGGTACAGTGACGGCGGCGAGAGGATACAGCTACCGCTTTTCGGAGTGGGAGGAGATCGACCTGACCGTGAGCAACTTCGACTGGCTGTTCCGCAGCGGAAGCGGCGAAGATTGGAACGGCACGAGCGCTGCGAGGCTGCGCCGCGAAAACGCCCATGCCTGGCGCGGCACGAGAACGGCTGAGGACGACAATGCGACGGTCCCGCTTGAGAGATATCTCCGCTGGGATGAGCTTGCGGCGATGGACCAGTGGCTCTTATTGCAGCAGAAGGACGGCAGCCTTTACCTCGTGATGGGCTATCGCAGCGGGGGACTTCCCTACAGCGGGGCGCATCCCTACCGCTGGATCATCCGCCTGAACGGCGGCGCGACCGAGCTGACCCGCGCTGACCTGAACGGCGACGGGATCGAGGAAGTGATCTCCTATACCGGCACTTCCACGCAGGAGCCGTACCGGCTGCGGGTGAGCAATCAGAGCGGCGAAGAGCTCTGGAGCGCGGAGCTGGGGCTGGCGCACGTGGGCTGGAGCAGCTATTTCCTCTATCGCGACAGCGTCAAGACGGCGCTATTGTGCTACGAGCCGACGATGTATCAGGGCGAGGCGTCGTATTCCTATAGGCTCTTTATGCTCAGTGAAAACGGGACGACCACGCTGGCGGAGAATTCGGTGAGCTTCAGCGTAAATCCCGATTCTACCGACCCATGGCCCGCCGAGGCACAGAAATTCGCGGACGAGGTCAACAGGCTTTTAGATCAGAGCGAGCTTTTATTCTCCACGCTGAACGGCGAGCTGCACTGTTACGGCGACGGCGCAGTCATCCGCTGCACAGATCCGTCGGAGAGCGACGGCAGCAGGACGCTGATGTCCGCCGACCTCGACAATGACGGCAGAGCGGAGCGGATCGTATGCAAGAACACGTTCGGCGTCTATGAGCTGTGCATCATCGATGAGAACGGCGAGGAGCTGATGCGCGAGCGCGTGTCGGAGGGTGACGTGTACCTCCTTTGCCGTGAAAACGGGCGCGACATGCTGCTGCTGTATCACTTGATCGAGGGCAAATATCAGGGCAGAAGCAGCTATTACGGCTATTACTATGGACTTTACACCTATGACGGCGGCAACTGTCACGTTGTGGAAAATGCCAACGCGGGCATTTATCTGAATCCGACCGATGGCCAGAACGGCGAGTGGGGCAAATCGGAGGAAGCGTTCGCCGCGCGCGTCAATGCGCTGATAGCCCAGAGCGAATTCCTTGTCGCTTGGCAGGATGGCGAGCTCATTTTGACGAGCGAGGTGTATCGCTGGTACTGCGTATCGCCGAGAAAGCTCACGGCGACGCTGGACAGCACGACGGTCAGTTTCGGCAAAAAGAGCTGGGACTTTGCCGGGCAATACCCGTCGCTCAGCGGCTTTGAGGGCAGCGAGACGGTGGGTAACTACCTTGTGGTGACGGGACGTCTGGGGAAGAAAAACGACCTCTATGTGGTGTTCAACGCCATAGACGGCACGCTGCTTAAGACCTTCCCTGGCAACAACCTTATCTGGCAAGGGAATGACCTTTCCACTGCCGTCTACTCCTACTGGTCGGACATCTACGCGCTCAACGGAACGAAGCTCGCCGCGCTCGATCTTGCGAGCGGCGAGGAGATCAGCGGCCTCGCCTTTGCGCCCGACGGTGTGTCGATCATTGCGACGGTCTCCGGCAAGAGCGGCGAGCGTAAGGTGACGGTCACGCGCGAGGACAGCGCGCAGCAGACCTCGCTCACCGGCTGGACGGAGGGCGACGGCGCGGAGCGCACGTACTTCGCCCCTGTCGGGATCGAGGGGAACGAGACATTTCTGGCGACGGTCGGCGTGAGCTACCGGCTGGAACAGCAGTCGGACGGCACATCCCGCATCGCGGAGATCACAGGCGCGGAGGGACTCACGCTGCCGCGCTATCGCCGCGGCTGGGTCAGCGTGGACGAAAAGGCCGACGTGCTGGACGCCGTGATCGCGGACGACGGCAAAAGCGCCGACGTGACGGTGCAGTATTACGCGAGCCTTGGGTCGGGGTATCAGCCGTACACGGCGGGGGTTCATATTGTCGCACCGTAGGGTGCGAAGGGAATTCCTGCATCGTGCAGGAGTGCGCTAAAGGGGGATACTCTCTTTCTTGAAAGAGAGTATCCCCCTTTATAACCCCCGAGAGAAAGGACGAGGGGCCTTACCCCTCGACCCCGCACATTGTGAGTTTGCAGCTTGAATGACTGCACGTGCTGCGCAGTGTGGGTGCGGTGTACATGGCTTCGCCATGAATCTCTGCGATTCGTGACAGGTCGCAACCGCGCCTTACTGTCGTGAGGCGCGAGTGACGTTTGCTCGGCGGCAGACTGCCTGCCGAATGCGGCATTGCTGCGCTCGCCGCATTGAGCAGTGCCTCGGTAGACGGAAATTAGTCAGCACTTCTACAAGATGGGCAGAGCGGCAGCGGATAATAGAAGCACACCAAGTCGTATAGCAACACTAAACGCGGCAACGCTGCGCGCAGGCATTTCCATTCCGGAGGCAAGGGACTTGCGCAAGCCTGAGACTGCCAATCTAAGCCTTTCTCTTGGGGTTCCAAAGGGGCCATTCTCTTTTGCGAAAGAGAATGGCCCCTTTGACTGCGCGCCGCAGCAGCTGCGGCATTCCTGCGGAATTATTGACGAATACGCCAAACGCCGTCTTCGTTCCGGAGAAGGACGAAATAATCCTGCATACGCTCGAACGGCGCGTAGCTGCGGCGGTGCTTGTCGACGTTGAAATCCTGATATTCGCGCGCGGTCTGGATGGGGTACTGGAAGCGGCTGCTCTGGTGGACATAATAAAATTGTCCGTTAAGGCGGGACGCATCATCGCTGAGGGGATGAAGAGAGCAGGCGATATAGCCACGCCGGTTCGTGCCGCTGTTGGGGAAAGAGAGGTCGGCACAGTAGAGCTGCCGGAAGCAATTTTCGTACCAGTTGCTGAGGCTGGCCTGTTCTGTGCCGGGATCAATGTAGGGAGCGGTGTAGGTCGTGCCGTCCGGACTATCATAGAACACCCGACCGGAGAATTCTTCGGCAAGCCAGCTGCCGGTGTCGCAGTTTGGCTCTACGGCAAAGCTCTCTGTGCCATAGAAATGTGTGCCTTCGTCCCAGCGGAAATGATAGGAGAGAAACAGTCTGCCGAAGGGGCGCTCGACGGCGACGACAGTCATGTGGAAAGCATCATTTGTCTGCGACTTGCCGTTGTAGTTGGTGTAGCCGCCGCCGGTGCACTCCCTGACGAGCACACGCTCGGCGCGGAGGCAGGTGAGAAGGTCCTCGTCGGAGAGGTCGTTGAGCTCGGATTCGGGATAGCCGAGGGCGAGGAGCCTTTCATGGGCTTCGATCACCTGTGCGTCGGTGCCGGCCTCTTTGGGCGTCCAGTCCATGCGGTAGGAGCCGAAAAACAGGAAGCCGCAGGCAATGACGACGGCGAGGACGGCGAGCAGCGAGCCGACGAGCTTGGGGTTCGAGAAGCGCTCCTTGACCGGTTCGATGGCGCAGCCCTGCGCGGCCATCGACTTTGCGAGCTTGTTGAGGCGGACGACCAGGTAGAAATACCAGACGACGTAAACGCCGAGCAGCAGGGGGAGCGAGGCAAACAATGCCGCTGCGACATAGAGCAGAATGTACCAGAGCAGCAGCGCGCCCGCGGCGGGAGCAGCGGGCGGCGTTATGCCGGCGGCACGCTGCATGTCGAGCAGGCCCTGCCAGAGGCAGAAGAGCAGCACGAGCTGCACGGCGGCGGCAACGACGGTGAAAAATGCCGTCGGGCCGGTGTCCGCACGGTAGATCACGGCATTCTGCCCGAGCTCGACAAAAAGGAGCAGTATGTGCAGACAAGCGCAGACATAGCCCGCGCGAAGAAAGCCGTTGACCCGCCGCAGGGCGCGGAAGCCGACGAGCAGGCAGAATGCGCCAATCAGCGGCAGCAGCACATCGAGGTTCCAGAAATTCAGCGTCACGCCGGTGACGGCGAGGCCACCGGCGATCAAGCCCATCGCGCGGCAGAAGGGCGAATCGCTCACATCGGGCGTTTCCGGCTCAGGCGCGGAGAGCGCGTCGGCCATCTCCTGCGCGGGCGTGAGGGCCTCGGCCGGTTCCTCCTGCGCGGAAGCATCGGCGGGCGGTTCAGGCGGGGGAGTTTGCGGCAAATCGGGAAAAACTTGGTCGGTCATGCGAATTCCTCCTTGACGTTATGTTAACAGAAGATTACGAGATCGAGACAACGAGCCGCCAGACAGGCTCGGCCAGATAATAGCCGAGGACAGCGGAAGCCAGATTGGCGGTGATCGCATAGGCCGCGGCGCGGCCCTTGCTGTGGCCGGTGAGAAAGCCGCAGCCGGCGTAGAGATACAGCTCGACAAGCAAAATGATGAGTTCCGCCGGAAGCAGGAAGAAAAAGAAATACCAAGCGCTCACGCCGCTGTGTGCGGCGACAGATACAGATGCGACAGCTAAAAAACCTTGTGTCAGAACGTTGACAAGTAAAAACGCTTCCCAGTTTTTCTTCCACGAATAGCGGAACAGAAGCAGCAGCGCGCCCTCGATGAGAAACGTCGGCACGAGCGTTGCGACAAATTGCAGCAAGTAGCCGGGGATGGTTGAGGGAACGGAAACGGTGACTGTCGACGTATCGTCCGACCAGTTGACCGTGACGGACGATTGCAGAACGCGGCGATTGAGTATATCGGAGACCCAGACCTTGCCGGATTCGGTGACGAGGATGATGCGGTAGGTGCTCGGCACACCGACGTAGCCGAACCGGTGCAATGCATTGCCAGAGGCGTCCGTTCCTCTGGAAAAGAGATGGCTGAAGATCGGTGCGCCGAAGGTCCCCTGTGCCGTGCAGGCGTGCCATCCGGCGGGAATATTGTCGAGCAGCAGGGCGAGGAGATCTTCGTTGAGCGGGACAGTGGTCTCGCTGCCGTCACTGTTCGTGATGACGGTGCTTTGTTTCAAGCGGCTGTTGCCCTCGCTCGCGTCCCAGTTGCCCTCGGCGAGCAGGTCGAGGTAGTAGGGTTCCTGCGGCGCGTCTTTGACGCGCACGATGAGTAGGGGCTTTGGCCCGCTGTCGGCAAAGGCGAAGGTCGTGAGCGCAAGAGATGCGAGGAGCGCGCAAACAAGCGTGCGAAGAGATTTTCGTTTCATCCAAATTTCCTCCTTTTTTGTGTGGGGTGTTCCATCTTCCAACCATATAGACGCAAAAGATAACAAAAAAGTTCACGCTTTTACAAATTTTATCATAAAATATTGCGCTGCGGGAAAAAGTTCTGGCGGGGCGTTGTACTTTTTTCATATTCTGCTACAATGGGGGAGAGAAAGAAGCGCATTGGGGGAACGAACATGAAATGGTATGCGATCGGCAAGACGCTGACGCCGCTGGACCGCGCGCCGGAGAGCGGCGCGGCGGTGGTGCTGCTGAATTCGGACGAGTTGGCGCACGAAACGGCGCTGCCGGGGCTCGATGCGGTGCTGCACCATACGCCGAGCGCGCGGGACGCGCACGTCTGTAAGGCAGAGGTGCGCTCCAACTGCCTGAGCGGAACGCTCGCACTGCCGCGCGGCCGCAGGGACGGCACACGCCTTTGCTGCGGCTATCTCGTGACGAAGGACCGTGTGGTGCTGGTGGACGACGGAGAGATGGTCGAGCCTTATTTGAAACGCATCGTCAAGGAAAAACGTCTGACAGAAAACAGCGTCGGACGATTTCTCTACGACTTCTTCGAGCTGCTGATCGCCAGGGATCTGCACCGCCTCGAGGAGATCGAGGACCGCGCGACGGCGCTGGAGGACCGTGTGCTCTCGGGTGAGCTGGAGGAATTCAGCACCCCGATGAGCGAGCTGCGCAAGGAGACGACGGCCTGGTACCGCTACTACTCCCAGCTCGACGACGTGGCGTGCGAGCTGCGGGAAAATGAGAACGGCTACTTTTCGGACGAGGAGTGCGGACTGTTCCGATTATTTGAAGAGCGCGTCATCCGCCTGCGCGAGGAATCGCAGCTGCTACGTGAATACTGCACGCAGATCCAGTCGCTGTTTCAGTCGGAGATCGACATCCGGCAGAATCGCATCATGCAGATCCTGACCATCGTGACGACAATTTTCCTGCCGCTGACGCTGCTGGTCGGCTGGTACGGCATGAACTTTTCCGGCATGCCGGAGCTGCACTGGAAGTACGGCTATCCCGCGATCATTCTTGTGAGCGTCGCCGTGGTGGTGCTGAGCCTGTGGGTGTGCAAAAAGAAAAAATTCTGGTAAGAAAAAGGAACGGCACGAGCCGTTCCTTTTTCTTTTGATAGGAGTTATTTTTTATCGAAGTAGTAGTCGCGGAAGTTGTGGTACTGCGCGGCGTAGTAGCGCAGCAGGCGATAGAGTCGAGAGAGCGGCAGATCGCCCTTGCAGAAGAGCGTGTGCGTGCCCTTGAACTGCTTGAGCTCGTCGGAGAGCTCCTGATCCTTGACATAGCGGCGCAGAATGCCGGTCGGCACGTTCTGCCAGAGGGCGACGGTGTGGTTGTAGACGCAGTCCTCGCGCTTGCCGTAGATGACATCGTCAGTCAGGAGCTTCATCATGTTCAGCCCCGCGGCACGGCAGAAATAGCTGCTGCGGCCAAGGCGCGGGTTGATCTCGAAGAGCACGTAGCGGCCCGTGCGGGAATCGTACTTCATGTCGATGTTCGAAAAACCGACGTAGCCGAGCTTTTCGAGAAACTCCTGCATTTTGTCATACAACGCCTGATCGCCGCGCGAGATGATGGCGGCATAGTTGCCGACAGACTTGGGGTCGTAGTATTCGAGCACCGGCTGGCCGAGGCACATCGCGCGCACATGGCCGTCAAGGTCCGAATAGCTGTTGAGCACGCGCATCGCGTCGTCGCCGCCGGGGATAAACTCCTGCAAAATGAGCTTGCCGCGGTAGTCCGACTGGTTCATGCTGTGGACCATCGTGAGGTACTGCTCGCGCGTGTCGAAGAAGAAGACCTTTTTCTGCCCCTCAAAATGGCAGCGGAGATAGTCGAGCGCATTGGAATTCTCAGGCTTGACGACGATGGGAAAGTCGAACGGAAGGCGGTCGACGACGCTCTCGCGCTCCTCAGGAGAGGCGACAACGGTCTTGGGATAGTCCATGCCGTACTGCTCGCAGAGGGCGTAGAACTTGTCTTTCGTGTCGAACGTTTCAAGCAGCTCATCCGAGATGAAGCGGTTGGCGATGAGCCCCTCGAAATGGTCGTAGTGGCGGCAGAGAAGACCCGTGTAATAGTCTGAGCAGGGGATGACGAGCAGCTTTTCATAGTCCTGTGCGCACTGCTTCAGCACGCCGAGCAGCGCGCCGGGGAAGACCTCCTCGCGTTCGAAATCCGGGATGATGCGGCAGAGAAACAGGTGTGAGCTGCGCGTGGGCACGAGCTGCTGCGTGCACAGCAGCAGCGGTGTGACGTGATAGGCCTCCTGGAAGAGACGCGCCGTGCCGTAGGCGTTTTCGTCGCTGCCGAGGATGATGGGCAAAAAGTCCTTTTTCGCCTTTTTGCCGTTGCTTACCGGCGCGGCGGGATGGGCCTTGTCATACTCGGCGAGGTATTTGAGTGTGAGCTCGACGTCGCTCGGGTAGGGGACAAAGACGCTGCCGCGCTTCATCGTTGTCTCTTCTCCCTTACCGGTCAGCAGAATGACGCGCGCGTCCTTGCCGTCTAAAATCGCGCGACGGATGCACTCGGCGCGGTCCTCGAGCACAAGGTGCGGACAGGCGACGTGCTTTTCAATGTCGGCGGCGATCTGCGCGAACGGCTCTTCGCCGGAGTCCTCCTCGGTGATGAAGACGAAGTCGCAGTTCCGCCCGCTCAGCTCGCCGAGGTCTTTTCTGCGCTGGAGCGCGTGGGAGCCGGGGCAGCCGAAGACGGAGATCATCTGGCGGCCGGGGTATTCGATCTTCGTCGAGCGGTAGAGCGCGTCAAAGCTCATGCGGTTGTGCGCGTAGTCGACGATGACGGTGACGTTCTTGTCGCGGCTCTCGTAGATCTGCATGCGGCCCGCGGCGCGCGCCTTGCGAAGGCCCGAGCGCACATACTCCTCCGGCACGTCGAGCACCATGCAGATGGCCATGGCAGCGAGGGCGTTGGAGATGTTGAAAAGGCCGGGCATCGTGATGGAAAATTCACCGTTGTACTTGAGCGAGGAGACCGTGAAGTAGAGCCCGTCGCTGCGCTTTTCCACATGCCGGCAGGAGACAGTGTCGCTTTCGTGTGAGCCAAACGTGATGAGGTTGCAGCGGTCCTTGGCGTATTCGATGACGCGGTCCGAATACTTGGCGTCGGTATTGACGCAGCCGAAGCGGCAGGAGTCGAAAATTTTGAGCTTGGAGTTGAAGTAATCCTCGAAGTCCGGGTGCTCGATGGGGCTGATGTGGTCGCTGCCGATGTTCAAAAATGCAGCAACGTCGTACGTGATACCGCGCACGCGGCCGTATTTGAGCGCCTGGGACGAGGCCTCCATCACAAGATGCGAAATGCCGCTTTCATAGGCGTTTTCAAAGTGCTGGTAGAGCTCAAGCACCTCGGGCGTGGTGATGTGGGACTCCTCGGTGCTCTTGCCGTCGTAGTTGTCGATAGAGGAGA
>ENA-OUQM01001295-OUQM01001295.1-human-gut-metagenome-genome-assembly--contig:-NODE-1295-length-13931-cov-7.569545_pt1 | contig 13931 bp, 10 predicted proteins | sample MGYA00237949_ERZ548830 | MGnify/ENA primary metagenome ERZ548830 (study PRJEB26490, sample SAMN05194706) | human gut metagenome | biome: terrestrial biome; feature: human-associated habitat; material...
GATCAGCTGCATTGCAACCGCCTATCACGAATTCATCCGGCTTGGTCCTGAACTGTATATCGAATCCCTTGATGTTTTGCTGAATGCGTGGGACGGAGAACCTGATTCCATGAGTTCTGCAAATCTGCTCGGCATCTGCCACTTTGTAGAACTGTACCACTCCGAATACAGTAAAAGCCGTCTGATTGCCAAACTGCGGCAGGTCGATGCATTCACGATTTTTCGCCTTGCACGAACCGCAGGCGTAAGCCTTCCCGGCAAGACGAAGTACCTTCAGCAGGTCTATACTATTTATAATGGTGGCAGCCGCCGGGCTGCATTGCCGCTCAAGTTTTAACTTTAAGTATATTTAACGAGGTATTATCCAATGATTATCCATGAAGAACCTTCGCCCAACTCGGTTTCCTCCCCTGTTTCCACAGCAAAGGACAGCCGCTGCTATACCGTAGAAGACCTGATGGAAATGCTGCTCCTGAGCCGTCCCACTGTCTACCGTCTACTGAAGCAGAATGAATTCCGCTGGTTCAAGGTAAGCGGCGCTTACCGTATTTCCAAAGCCAGCTTTGAAGCATGGCTCAATGATGGCACTGTTGAACGCAATCCCGCTGTTTGACATCCTCAACATTTCACGCGAAATCTGCTATTCTTTAGCCGGGATGAGAAATCCCGGCTAAACTTTTACATAGATAGAGAGGTGTCTTTCATGGATGATATGCGGAATACTTCGGCTCCCTTATACGGAAAAGCTGAACCTGCCACTACCAAAACCACCATGTCGGTTCGTGAGATGCGGCAGCTTCTCGGCCTTGGCAAAACAGACAGCTATTGGCTGCTTCATAAGAATCTCTTTGAAGTCATTCTGATAAACGACAAAAGGCGTATCGTTATTTCCAGCTTTGAGAAATGGTATGCCAATCAGGTCAAATATCATAAGGTCAATGGTTCGCCACCGGGCGAGGAACTTTGCAAACGGTCCTATTCCGTTCCTGACGCCGCCGAGATATTGAAGGTGAAACCCGAAACGATCTATACACTCATCCGACAGGGCAAGTTGAAAACAGAAACGGCAGACTTCTGTATGAGAATTCCCAAAGAGGACTTTGAGCGGTGGTACCGATCACAAAGTCGCTACCGCACAGCAGCCGACCGTGAGCGTGACCGGGAGATTGAAGCGCAAACCATCTCCATCCCGGAAATGGCAAAACTACTCGGTATCCCACGCAAGAATGTTTATGGGATTCTTGATTGCAAAAAATACCGAGATTGTTTCGTCATTGAGCGCGTGGCCGACAGGCCGCGCATTACCAAAAAAAGTTTTAAGGCATGGCTTAAAAGCCAATCTACATACCAACTTCAAAAACCGAAAAAAGAAACGCATGAGGAGCCGCCGCTAAAACTGCAATGTCCCAAGAATGGGAAATACTACAGTTTTCAGGAAATTCAGGCTTTTTACGGAATCAGCCGCCCAACACTTGACTCGTGGGTTCTCAAAGAAGGAATTCCAACGATGAAGTTGGGAAGGGTAAAACGCATCCAAAAAGATGCTTTCGATGAAGTTCTGAAGTCCAAACGTAAAGTAGAGGAGGATGTATAATGGCTAGCATTGTCAAACGCAATAACCGATACTGCGTTGTCTATACCTACAAACACACTAATGGAACGCTAAAGCAGAAATGGGAAACCTTTACCGACCTTGCAGATGCCAAAAACCGTAAGAAAGAGGTCGAATACAAAGAATCCGTCGGTACCTTTGTGGCACCCCAGTGCCGAACTCTAAAAGACCTGCTTAAAGAATACGTCACCCTGTACGGAAGAACCAAATGGGCACTTTCAACCTATCAATCAAACACTGCACTGATTTCAAACTACATAGAACCGCTTATCGGCTCAATGAAGCTGCAAGATCTCACCACCCGCGTAATTGAGGGATATTATCAGCGGCTGCTTAAATACGAAGCCGTTGACCCTATGTGTGGAAAGCGTCAGCATCAATACGTTTCTCCCGGCACGGTTCGTTCGGTTCACAAAATTTTGAGAAGTGCCTTTGAGCAGGCTGTAAAGTGGGAACTTATGGAAAAGAATCCCTGTATTTATGCCACCTTGCCCAAATACACTGCAAAGAAGCGTGATATCTGGACTGCCGAGACCCTGTTCCATGCCTTAGAAGTCTGTGATGATCCACGGCTCCGGCTTTGCATCAACCTCTCCTTCTCTTGTTCCCTGCGCTTAGGGGAATTGCTCGGTCTGACATGGGATTGTGTGGATATCTCCCCCGAAAGCATTGAAGCCGGGCGAGCCTCCATTTACATAAATAAGGAATTGCAGCGTGTAGATATTGCTTCGCTGAACGCCTTGGAAAATAAAAATGTCACCACTCGTTTTCCCTCGCTGAGTTCCCGCTGCACCACGGTCCAGGTTCTGAAAAGCCCTAAAACAGACAGCAGTATCCGAACCATTTTTCTCCCCAAAACAGTTGCTGAAATGCTTGTCCACTATAAAGCCGAGCAGGACATGACAAAGGACGCACTGGGTGCAGAGTATGCAGACTATAATCTCGTGGTTGCCGGCCCGCTGGGAATGCCGACCGAACAATCCACCATTAACGGTGCATTGAAGCAGCTGATTGAGGAAAACGATCTCCCCAAAGTGGTTTTCCACAGCTTCCGACACTCCAGCATTACATACAAGCTCAAGCTGAACGGCGGCGATATCAAAGCCGTGCAGGGCGATTCCGGTCATGCACAGGCTTCGATGGTCACCGAGCAGTACGCACACATTCTGGATGATGATCGGCGTTTGAACGCACAACGATTCGACGATTTCTTCTATCAGCATCATGGTGCAGAGCCTGAAGTCCTCCCTCGCGCAGAGCAATCCACTCCCAAAGCCAGTCCAGTCGATACAGATGCGGCAGCAGCTCTTGCTAAACTGCTGGCTGACCCCTCTATGGCTACACTCATTAAAAATCTTGCAAAGAACCTATAAGCCTCTATACATAAACAGCGGCAGTTTTCCGTATATGGAAAACTGCCGCTATCTGTTTTAGGATGATCCCGTTTCTTTGTGTTTTTTCGCCTTAGCTTCCTCTATGTCCATCTTCAGCTGATGTGTAAGCTGTTTTACATAATCGAGTGAAACTTCATAGCCTTCTGCGATTTTTTCTGCCGGCATCCCATCAAGGATACGGGAGATCACAATGTTCTGAGTGGCTTGTTTTCTCGACTCTGCAATCATTTCCTCAATAGAGGGGCAATGTTTATTATGCATCCAATTCAAGTAATCCAAGCGTTCAGCTTCTATCCGCGATAGAAGCCTGACTGCATAGAAATTGTCATCTACCTCGAAGCGAACTTCCTCTCCGGGTTTGACTTCAAGTTTTTCCAGAACCGCATCTGGGAGTTTTACAGTTCCATCTTCACCGACTACAATATTAAATTTCTTTTCCATCGCACACTCCTAAAATCACGCAAAGTTCCTTGCATCCAGTGCCTTTACTCCCGTAAGAATACCATAAGCCCCTTCCTTTTACAAGACAATGCGCATTTCCATTCGCACTGTTACATAGACCAGAGTTTTCTCGCAGAAAGCTCTGGTCTTTTTCTATTGAAAACATTTGTCCATCACACCAGCTACGGCTGTATGGTCTGGTTCACGAATGCTAAACAAGCAAATATCCGTAGGGAAACGTACACTTCCCAGCTAATGAAAGGTGGGCATTTTACAATGAACCTTCCACTTTTCATTAGCTCTGCTAATTTTCTGCTAATGAAAAGCCTTTTACTCGTTTTATTTCGGGGTTTGTGTTCTTTACTCAGATTGACAGCGCAACAAAAAATCAATTGATAAAACGTTACTTGTTTTACCTACTTTTGCCTAGGATTTATGGCTTCAGCCCCTACTCCTAAGCCTGAGGCCCCCGGTTCGAATCCGGGCGGGGACGCCATTTTAAGAAAATGCGAAGGTCATTTTTCCATGTGAAAGACGATCTTCGCATTTTTCATTTTGAACCTATCACCAAAATTAGCCAGCTAATGCCATTAGCAGAATTTTCGGTTCCAGCTAATAAAATCAGGCTTCCAGCTAATTGAGGCCAAAATCGCCGTTTTCTATGCTTTATGCAACTTCACAGCATAAGAAAACCTTTTGGACATACAAAAAAGCGCAGAAGGCTTCCTTTGAGAAACACCTTCTGCGCTTTTTTGTTTTTACATTGCGATCCAGCCCAGAGCATTTGCCACAGAGCTGATCAGGATAATGGCCGCAAAGATGGGGCACAGATACTGGATCATGAAGTTGAAGATCTTTTTACGGCGGAAGGGCTTGCCGCCCAGCGTCACCTCTTCTTCGATCTTCTGCACGCCGATCACGCGGGACACCAGCAGGCAGATAGCAATGGCTGCAATGGGCATCATGACAGAGTTGGTGAGGAAATCGAAGAAATCCAGAAACTGCATTCCGAACACCGTCACGCCCGCCAGCGGGCCATAGCCCAGTGCCGAAAGGCTGCCCAGCGCCACCATGATCAGGCCGATCAGTGCCGTTGCGCGCTCGCGGCTCCAGCCCAGCTCGTCCTCAAAGGTGGAGACAGCGCTCTCTGTCAGGGCAATGGAGCTGGTCACGGCTGCAAACAGCACCAGTAAAAAGAACAGGATGCCCACCACATGGCCAAAGCCCATGCTCTCGAACACCTTGGGGATGGTAATGAACATCAGCGCCGGGCCGGCCTGCAGGGTGTCCGGGTCGCCGCCGGAGAAGGAGAACACCGCCGGAATGATCATCAGGCCCGCCATGATGGCAATGGCCGTGTCAAACACCTCCACGTTCTCGGTGGATTCCTCAATGGAGACATCCTTCTTCATATAGGAGCCAAAGGTGACCAGAATGCCCATAGCGATGGACAGCGAATAGAACATCTGGCCCATGGCCGTGACCACCGTCATCCAGGAAAAGTTTGCCACGTTCGGCACCAGAAAATACTTCACGCCTGCCAACGCACCCGGGCGCGTGACCGAGTAGCCCGCAATGACCACCGAAAGCACCACCAGCACCGGCATCATCACCTTGGAAACACGCTCCACGCCGTTGCGCACACCTGCAAAGATGATGGCCAGCGTAAAGGCCGTGAAGATCAGAAAGCACACCTCTGCCGACAGTCCGCTGGAAATGAAATTGGAAAAATAACCGTCCTGCGAAAGCTCACTGCCATGGCCGCTGATATACTCCGACAGATAGCGGATGACCCAGCCGCCGATGACCGAATAGTACGGCACGATCAGAATGGGGATGACCGCATTGATCCAGCCGCCGAACCGCAGGCCGCCCTTTTTGCCAAAAGCTCCAAAGGCACCCACCGGGCTTTTGTGGGTCATGCGGCCCAGTGCCGTTTCGGCCACGATCATCGTGTAGCCAAAGGTGACGGCCAGCACGATGTACACCAGCAGAAAAATGCCGCCGCCGTATTTCGCGGCGAGGTACGGAAACCGCCAGATGTTGCCCAGACCCACCGAAGCGCCTGCGGCCGACAGCACAAAGCCGATCTTGCCGGAAAAGGCGCTGCGCTTTTGTTTTTGCGTATCCATGATTTAATTCCTCTTTTCCTATATTCCTATACACAAGTGGCCTTAGTGTACCATATCTGTCCGTCAAATACAACAGTCCCGCCTGTTTGCGTACAAAAAACAAACAGCGCCCCGCAAGGGAGCGCTGCCTGTTTTTTATAAGAGGTATACGCGTTGAGCTCAGAAGATGCTGTAGCCCAGCAGCTGCGGCAGGGCGGTAGTAAGCGGGCCCCACAGGCTGATGGAGACCAGGACGATCACATTGCAGATCACGTAGGGCGCTGCACCCTTGAAGATCTCGATGATGGGCATACGGTTGATCTTGTTGCAGGCGTTCAGGCACATGCCGACCGGCGGAGTGACCAGACCGATGGCCAGACCGGTGATCATCATGGCACCGAACTGCAGCGGCGAGAAGCCGTACTGCACCATGACCGGCAGCAGGATGGGGGTGAGCAGCAGGATGGCCGGGCTGACATCGATGAAGGTGCCGATCATCAGGATCAGCACATCAAAGATCAGTGCAATGGCCCATGCGGGCATGTTCAGGGACATAAAGAAGGCACCCACCGTCTGCGGCACCTTCTGCATGGTCAGCACCCATGTAAAGATGGTGGTAAAGCCGATGATGAGCATGATGGAGGAAGAAGAGATCAGGGTCTTTTTCAAAGCCTCCCAGACACCCTTCCATGTCAGCTCCTTGTAGACGAAGAAGCCCACCAGCATGGAATACAGCACGGCCACTCCGGCACTTTCGGATGCAGTGCACACGCCGAAGGAAACGCAGATGATGATGAACAGCGGCATGATGAGGGCAGGAATGCCGGAAAGCAGGCTCTTGGCGGCACGCTTGCCGTCAAACTTGACCTTTTCCGGATGCCAGCCCTTCTTGGCGCTGATGATGTACACCAGCACAAGCTGGGTCAGACCGATCAGGATGCCGGGCACGGCACCTGCCACGAACAGCGCACCCACCGATGCACCGGAGATCATGGAGTAAACGATCATGGGGGTGGAGGGCGGGATGATCATGCCCATGGTAGAGGATGCCACCGTGATACCGGCAGAAGCTTCCGGCGGGTATCCTTCCTTCTCCATGGCGGGGATCAGGATGGAACCCAGAGCCGAGGTATCGGCCACAGAGGAGCCGGAAATACCGCCAAAGATCATGGAAGCCACGATGTTCACTTCGCCCAGACCGCCGCGGACGGGGCGCAGCAGCTCCATGCAGAAGTTGATGATGCGCTGGGTGATGCCGCCGGTGTTCATCAGCTCACCAGCCAGCATGAACAGCGGCATGGCGATCATCAGCTCACTGTAGGCACCGTTCCACACGCGCTGCGGCAGCATGGTGATAAAGGTAGGTGCATAGATCAGGATGTAGGTCACGCAGGAAGCGCCGATGGCGAAGGCCAGCGGGATGCCCAGCGCGGCAAAGAAGATCAGCAGCACCAGAAGGATGAGCATTGCCATAGTTGTGTATTCTCCCCTTTCCGCTTATGCGTCGTCACGGCTCAGCGCCTGATTCTTGGGCGCAAAGTAGGAAATGTCGGCCTTGTACAGGGTGATGATCTTGATCACGACGCAGATGGCACAGATGATGCCGCACACCGGCATGATGCCGTACATATACATCATGGGGATCTCCATGCCCTGACTGATCTGCTTACCGGCAACGCCCACATACTTGAAGCCCTGATAGGTGAACACCAGCACCACAGCCAGCACGATGAGGTAGTTAATGATGGCAAGCCAGCGCTTGCGGGCAGGCTTTACGCCGTCGTAGAGGATGTCGATCATGACGTGCTCGTCCTTGATCACGTTGATGCCCATGCCCCAGAAGGTGGTAAAGGCAAACAAGGTGGTGTTGAACTCTGCCAGCTGCTTCCAGCTCAGGGAGAAGCAGTAGCGCGCAATAACGGTAAAGATCACAAGAGCTGCCAGCAGTGCCATGGCGATCACGCCGATGGTAAAGTATATGTCAAACAGCTTCTTGCCGATTTTTTTCAGCTTTTCGATGGTGCTCAGCCCCTTTCGGTTATTTTACAACTTTTTCCATCGGCCTGTTACAGCAGAGGGCAGCCCGCAGGCTGCCCTCTCGCCTTTACCGTAACATGGCCGTTCTCGCCTTTGGTCGCTTCTGCTTATGCCTTTGCGACGATATCCTGCATCTCCTTGATCTCGTCGGCGGTGCAGATGCCCTCGGTGACACACTGGTCGTACACGGACTGCACAGCGGCCTGGAAGGCCTTCAGCTCATCGGCAGAGGGCTCGTAGACTTCGCAGCCATAGTCCACGATGGTCTGCTTTGCGGCGTTGGAGTTCTTGTCGATCAGCTCGTCGTTGTACTCGCCCATCTTGGTGGCGCACTCGGTAATGATATCGCGGTACTCCTCGGGCAGGCCGTTCCACCATGCTGCGTTCACATAGAAGGGGTCCGGATGGAACTGGTAGTTGACCTCGGTGAAGTACTTCTGCACTTCATAGAACTTCATGCCTTCCACGTTGACCCAGGGGTTCTCCTGACCGTCTGCAACGCCGGTCTTCAGGCCCATGTACAGGTCGGAGTACGGGATGGTGGTGGTGGTAGCGCCCATTGCCTGGAAGGTCATGTCAATGGTCTTCATGCCGTTGGTGCGCATCTTCAGGCCCTTCAGGTCTGCAGGAGCCTTGATGGCATGCTTGGAGTTGGAGAACTGGCGGTAGCCGCCTGCATCGCACAGGTTGATGATGACGGTGCCGGTCTCGCCCTCGGCCTCAGCGCACACCTTCTGTGCCAGGTCGCTCTGCAGCAGAGCCGTGACCTGTGCACGGGTGTTGGTCAGGAAGGGCAGGGTGAACATCAGCAGGCGGGGGCTGAAGTCGAACTGACCGCCGCGCATGCCCTGCACGGTGCCGGCCACGACCTGCTCCAGCATCTCCTTCTCGGTGCCCAGCTGGCCGTTGCCGTAAACTTCGATCTTCACATGGCCGTTGGTGGCCTCTGCCACATCGGCGGCAAACTGCTCCATGGAAACAAAGCGGGGGTTGCCCTCGGGCTGTGCATGACCCACGGTCATGGTGAAATCGCCCAGAGATGCAAACTTGTCCTCACCGGCTGCTGCGGCACTTGCTGCAGTGCTGGTGGATGCTGCACCGGAAGCAGCCGGAGTGGATGCACCGGAACCGCCGCAGGCTGCCAGAGCACCTGCAGCTGCCATTGCACCAGATACCTTCAGGAAATTGCGACGAGAGATCTTTTTCATAATCTTCCTCCTTGTTTCAAGGACGCCGTTTTGCCTCATACGCCAGCAAAATTTTTGGTATGTCCCTGTATACAGCATTTTCATTGCACGCTAATCGTAACAGAAAATTCACATCCGCACAGGAGCCAAACTTCACCAACTTTGTAAAGTTTCTTTGTGCATAACTAACAATCTTATCCGTTTTTCGTGGAAACTGTTACAATCCGATGACACAATTCCGTTCATTTTCATCTGATATATCAATTTTTTGTCAGATATGATAAATTTCGGAGCTTTTCCTATACTTGTATACAGGTTATTGTATACTTCATTCCCATGCGTTGACAATCTCTTTTGGGCAGGCTAAAATAGAAATATCTTATCATCAACTGTGTAAATGGAGTGTGAGCACATGGCTGAACAGCTGCATCCGGAGGACATCTACCAGACGTTGGAACATGATATCGTTACGCTGAAGATCAAGCCCGGAGAGACCATCAGCGAAAATCAGCTGTGCAAACGGTTCGGCATTTCGCGCACACCGGTGCGTGCTGCCCTGCAGCGGCTGGAACAGAACGGCTTTGTGCAGATCATTCCCTGCAAGGGCACCATCGTCACCCCCATCAATCTGGATATCGTGGATCAGATCGTATACCAGCGCACAGCCGTCGAAAGCACGGTGCTGCGCGATTTCATTCAGGTCTGTTCGCCCAAAGAGTACATCGAAATCAAGCACAAATATGACCTACTGGAAGAGATGGCCCAGACCATGACCGACCCGGACAATGTGGATATCAATGCCTTCCTGACGCTGGATCTGGAAATGCACGCCATCTGGTTTTGCAGCATGAACAAGTGGTACATCTGGCAGAACCTGACAAAGCCGCAGCCGGATTATTCCCGCTTTACCCGTCTGGATGTGGTGCGGGCCAACAATGTGCCGGATGTGCTGAGCGAGCACCGGGAAATTTTGCGGGTGATCCGGGAAAAAGACCTGGATGCCATTGAACCGCTGATCCGGCGGCACCTGTACGGCGGCCTGCGCCGCATGGGCACACAGCTGTACGCAGAAAAGTACAGATCCTATTTTACCGGCATCTGAACCAATGAAAAACAGGCGCATCCGCCAGCCTTTCGGCCTTTGGATGCGCCTGTTTTGTTTTTTGTATAATTTACTGCTTGTGGTACTTGCGGTCCTCTTCCTCGTAAACAGGGTCACAGGTCAGGTACATTCCCAGCCGGTTCAGGGTGCTGGTATCCACACCCGAAAGCAGCACGGTGGAGTGCACATCGCAGCCCTTGAGGTTGGGCAGCTGATGCATGGCCGCTGCAGCCTGCTCGTTGGAAGCAGCCGAGCTGGAAAGCGCGATCAGGATCTCGTCGGTGTGCAGGCGGGGATTCTTGCCGCCCAGATAGTTGGTCTTGAGGGTCTGGATGGGCTCAATGGAAGCCGCACTCACAAGGTCGGTCTCCTGCGGGATACCGGCCAGCACCTTGAGAGCATTCATCAGAGCAGATGCTGCTGCACCCAGCAGCGGACCGGTCTTGCCGGTAACAACGGTGCCGTCCGGCAGCTCAATGGCGGCAGCAGGGGCCCCGCCGGTGCTCTCGCTGCGGGCATGAGCCTGCTTTTCCACTTCGCGCTGGCCCACGGTCAGATCGGCCTGATTCATCAGCAGTTCCAGCTTGTAGCGCTCGGTCTCCTTGACCGTGCCTGTGATCTTCTGCTCACACAGGCACTTGAAGTAGCGGCGCAGGATTTCCTTGCGGGAGGCTTCGCGGCAGACCGCATCGTCCACGATGCAGTTGCCTGCCATGTTCACGCCCATGTCCGTGGGGGACTTATACGGGCTTTTGCCGGCGATCAGCTCAAACATGGCGTTCACCACCGGGAAGATCTCAATATCGCGGTTGTAGTTGACGGTGGTCACGCCGTAGGCGTCCAGATGGAACGGGTCGATCATGTTCACATCGTTCAGGTCGGCTGTAGCGGCCTCGTAGGCCAGATTCACCGGGTGCTTGAGGGGAATGTTCCAGATGGGGAAGGTCTCGAACTTGGCGTAACCGGCCTTCACGCCGCGCTTGTACTCATGGTACAGCTGGGAAAGGCAGGTGGCCATTTTGCCGCTTCCGGGGCCGGGGGCCGTGATGACCACCAGCGGGCGCTGGGTCTCGATGTAATCGTTCTTGCCGTAGCCCTCGTCGCTGACGATGCGGGCCACATCGTTGGGATAGCCGGGAATTTTGTAGTGGCGGAAGGTGCGGATGCCCAGACTGTTCAGCCGCTTTTCAAAGGCCTCCACCTCCGGTGCAGCGGCGTACTTGGTCACGCACACGCTGCCCACATACAGGCCTACTTCCTGGAAGGCATCGATCAGGCGCAGCACATCCAGATCGTAGGTGATGCCGTAGTCGCCGCGAATCTTGTTGCTGATGATGTCCTCGGCGCTGATAACGATGACCACCTCGGCCTGATCCTTCAGCTGCAGCAGCATCTGCAGCTTGGAATCGGGCTGGAAGCCCGGCAGCACGCGGGACGCGTGGTAATCATCGAACAGCTTGCCGCCGAATTCCAGATAAAGCTTGTTGTCGAACTTCTTGATGCGCTCGCGGATATGTTCTGACTGCATCGAGAGATATTTGTCGTTGTCAAATCCAATTTTCATCGTTCGTTTCCTTTTCCTCTTTGCTGTGCCCGGCACACCGCACCGGAACTTTTCCATAACAGAAACAGTATACCACACTCAAAAACCGGGTGCAATCCAAAAGGGCGGCTGCAAAGCTTTTTCCAGCAAATGCGGTGTTTCGCGCTGTTCTTTGCTGCATTTTTTGTGAAAATGGTTCTTGCCGCGTTTTTGACAGCGGGTGTATCATGTTATATTTGATGGCTCATGCTTGGCAAAGTACACACCAGCGTCTACAAGGAAGACAGGAAAAGGCACTGCCCGCAAACGGCAGACCTCTTACCGGCAATTAAATTTCAAAAGAAAAGTAACCGCTTGGATTGGAAGTCGTGGGCGGTTACTTTTTCTTTTTATCCTTCTGATCCTTCGCGCGATCCTGCGTAATACAGCAAGCCCCCGGGTCTTCCCGGGGGCTTGCTGTAGTTTTATGAAGTATCTCGAATATGGAAGGAATGGCGTTTATTCTGCGTCGGTACGGTTTTTCTTGAGCAGGCTCAGGATCACAGCACCCAGCACGCTGCCCACAGCCAGCGCCACACAGTACAGAGCGGTATGGTCCACGACTGGGAACACGAAGATGCCGCCGTGCGGTGCACGCAGAGCGCAGCCGAAGGTCATGGAGAGCGCACCGGCCACCGCTGCACCGGCCACGCAGCTGGGCAGGACGCGCAGCGGATCTGCTGCTGCATAAGGGATTGCACCCTCGGTGACGAAGCACAGGCCCATGACGTAGTTCACGATGCCGTTGCGGCGCTCGTCGGCAGTCCACTTCTTGGGGCAGAAGGTGGTGGACAGGGCGATGGCGATGGGAGGAACCATGCCGCCCACCATGACAGCGGCCATCACCTCATAGTTGCCGGAGGCAAGGGCTGCCGTGCCAAAGACATAAGCTGCTTTGTTGAACGGGCCGCCCATATCAATGCTCATCATACCGGCCACGACGGCACCCAGCAGCACCTTGGAGGTGCCGCCCATGGCGTTCAGGCAATCGGTCATGGCCGTGTTGATCATGCCCATGACCGGGTTGATGCCGCACATCACCGCGCCGAGGATGAGCATACCGCCCAGCGGGTAGATGAGCATGGGACGGATGCCATTCAGGCTGGCAGGCAGCTTTTCGGTGATCTTTTTCAGCAGCTCGACGATATAGCCTGCAGCAAAACCGGCCAGCAGTGCAGCAAGGAAGCCGCCGGAAACACCGGTGGTCTCACCCGCTGCAATGCCTGCAAAGTTGGTGCCGTTCATGGCCAGCACACCGCCCACAAAACCGACCGCCAGACCCGGACGGTCCGCGATGGACATGGCGATGAAGGCAGACAGGATGGGCAGCATGTAACCGAAGGCTGCGCTGCCCACCGTCTTAAAGAAGGCAGCGACCGGGGTGTTCATGCCAAAGTTGGAGGGATCGATGGTGTAATCGTCCAGCAGGAACGCCAGTGCGATCATGATGCCGCCGCCCACCACGAAGGGCAGCATGTGGGAGACACCGTTCATCAGGTTCTTGTACAGAGCGCGGCCAAAGCTGTCCTTGCCGGAAGCATCCTCGGCGGCCTGTGCGCCGCCCTCGGCGTGGTAAACAGGCACCTCGCCGTGCACGATCTTCTTGATGAGCTCCTCCGGCTTGTGGATGCCATCGTCCACCCGGGTGAACAGCACCGGCTTGCCGTCGAAGCGGGCGGTCTCCACCTTCTTTTCTGCTGCCACGATGATGCCGTCGCAGTTTGCGATCTCTTCTCTGGTGAGGATGTTCTTTGCTCCATCCGAGCCATTGGTCTCCACCTTGGTGGGCAGACCCAGCTTGTCACCGGCCTTGGTCAGGGCTTCCGCTGCCATATAGGTGTGGGCGATGCCGTTGACGCAGGCGGTCACGGCCAGAATACGGTAGTCGCTCTGGGGGATCTCCTGCTGGGTGAAGCTCTCCGCGCCGAACTGAGCCTCCTCCTGTGCATCGATGCAGTCAAGGAACTCTGCAGGGGTCTTTGCGGCCTTCAGCTTCTCTACAAAGTCCTCGTTCATCAGCATCTGCATCATACGGGCCAGCATGTCCACATGCAGGCTGCCGTTTTCCGGAGCCGCAATGGCAAACAGCAGGTCGGTGGTACCGTCGTCCTCGGCATTGTACTGCACAGGGCTGCTCAGCCGCAGCGCCGCCAGACTGGGCCGGGTGACTACATTGGTCTTGGCGTGGGGCACCGTGATGCCGTTGTCCACATAGGTGGAGCCCTCCGCCTCACGGGCATAAAGGGCCTTTTTGTAGGCATCCTTGTCCGTGATGTTGCCATGGGTGGCCTGCAGCTCCACCAGACGGCTGATGATCTGCTCCTGATCGGTCAGAGCCTCATCCAGTGCGATGGACTGCGCGGTGAATAATTCCGTAATACGCATGATTTTTCTCCCTTCGTTCTTATCTCTTAGCGTCCTCGCCCTCTCAGGCCGCTTCGCGTCCAGCTCTCCCAAAGGGAGAG
>ENA-OUQM01001300-OUQM01001300.1-human-gut-metagenome-genome-assembly--contig:-NODE-1300-length-13904-cov-5.889812_pt1 | contig 13904 bp, 7 predicted proteins | sample MGYA00237949_ERZ548830 | MGnify/ENA primary metagenome ERZ548830 (study PRJEB26490, sample SAMN05194706) | human gut metagenome | biome: terrestrial biome; feature: human-associated habitat; material...
GATGCGCTTGCCGGTGCCGTTCCAGCCGGTGTTGACCAGATAAGCCTTGGCGCCGGACTTCTGCATCTTCTTGACCAGCTCCTCAGCGTACTTGGTGGGATGCAGCTCCAGGAAGGCCTGGCCGAAGCAGGCAGAGAAGGTCGGGGTGGGCTCGGTGATGCCGCGCTCGGTGCCGGCCAGCTTCGCGGTGAAGCCGGACAGGAAGTAGTACTGGGTCTGCTCGGGGGTCAGGATGCTGACCGGGGGCAGAACGCCGAACGCATCAGCAGACAGGAAGATGACGTTCTTGGCAGCAGGTGCGGAAGAAATCGGGCGAACGATGTTCTGGATGTGGTCGATGGGGTAGGACACACGGGTGTTCTCGGTGACAGACTTGTCAGCGAAGTCGATCTTGCCCTCGGCGTCGACGGTAACGTTCTCCAGCAGAGCGTTGCGCTTGATGGCGTTGTAGATGTCGGGCTCGGAGTCCTTATCCAGGTTGATGACCTTAGCGTAGCAGCCGCCCTCGAAGTTAAAGACGCCGTTGTCGTCCCAGCCGTGCTCGTCGTCGCCGATCAGCAGGCGCTTCGGGTCGGTGGACAGGGTGGTCTTGCCGGTGCCGGACAGACCGAAGAAGATGGCGGTGTTCTTGCCTTCCATATCGGTGTTGGCAGAGCAGTGCATGGAAGCCATGCCCTTCAGCGGCAGGAAGTAGTTCATCATGGAGAACATGCCCTTCTTCATCTCGCCGCCGTACCAGGTGTTGATGATGACCTGCTCCTTGCTGGTGATGTTGAAGGCAACGCAGGTCTCGCTGTTCAGGCCCAGCTCCTTGTAGTTCTCAACCTTAGCCTTGGAGGCGTTGTAAACAACGAAATCAGGCTCAAAATTGGCCAGCTCCTCAGCGGTGGGCTTGATAAACATGTTGGTGACAAAGTGTGCCTGCCAGGCCACCTCCACGATGAAGCGGATAGCCATGCGGGTGTCCTTGTTGGCGCCGCAGAAGGCATCGACGACGAACAGGCGCTTGTTGCACAGCTCCTTCTTGGCGATGTCCTTCACGGCAGACCAGGTCTGCTCGGTCATGGGGTGGTTGTCGTTCTTGTACTCGTCGCTGGTCCACCAAACGGTGTCCTTGGAGTTCTCGTCCACGACAATGTACTTGTCCTTGGGGGAACGGCCGGTGTAAACGCCGGTCATGACATTGACAGCGCCCAGCTCGGTGACCTGGCCCTTCTCATAGCCGGTCAGCTCGGGTTTGGTCTCCTCCTCGAACAGCATCTCATAAGAGGGGTTATGCACGATCTCGGTCGTGCCGGTAATGCCATACTTAGTCAAATCCAGATTTGCCATGTTTACATATACCTCTTTCTCTATACTTTTGGCTGAATGGGGGACAAGGGGACTAAGTCAGCCTCCTAGTGCCCCATCCTGACATTTATTATACAAAGATTTCGGCATAAAAGCAAGTTCAAATTCTTTCAAAGATTGTGACATTATTGTAAAATAGTTTGATTTTTACATATTGTAGCCCCGCAGGGGCGGATTCTATATCCGCCCCTGCCGTTCCGCATACCGCGCGGCCTGCGGGCGCATATAGAATGCGCCCCTGCGTTGCAGGTGTACCAGCAAAAAAGGACGCACCCTCCGGCACGTCCCTTCTCAATATCATTTACGCATCCGAGCGCGAATACGCATTCTTCATGCCGCTGCTCAGCTCAAACAGGACCTTATTCAGGGCGTCCGTCGTCTCGGCCCTGACCATAGCGGCCAGCTCCTCGTTGGCCTTGGTGCGCAGGGCGGCACGGGCGGCGGGGTCGGCCTCGCCGCGCTGGGCATCGTCATAGGTGTTGATGATGCCGTTGGCTTTGCTGCCGACGCTCAGCGTGTAGCGCTCGATGTGGAACACCGATTTTGCGTAGGACGCATCGGCCATGGCGGCCAGCAGACGGCTGGCCCAGTAGAAGTTGTCGGTGGAGACATCGCCCGTCGTGTTGGACAGGTACTCCGGCGTCGTGTCCACGTTGGCGTAGAAGGGCACCATCGTGTTGAAGGCGTTGGACGCAAAGGCCAGCCACTCCACGGCGCGGAAGTCCTCCGGTACGTCGGGGCGCATTTGCAGCAGTGCCATAAAGTCGTTGCGGTTCACGCCGATGGGACGGTAGATGCCCCTCTCGGAAGCCGTGGCCGCATAGGGGTCATACGGCGTGCCCTGATAATGGCTCGACAGCACGTACTTTACGTCCTCGGGCGTGATTTTTTTCTCGGGCACCATGCACCAGGGCAGGTCGTCGGAGCGCGGCGTAAAGTCGGCGTCCGGGCCGTCCCAGGCGAACGTATTGGGGTTGAAATAACGCAGCATGTACCAGCCGCGGGGCGTGTTGTAGACATGGTCGGCATCGTCGTGGCTGCCGAAGGCGTCGCGCGGATTCAGTGCACCGTCCAGGGACAGGTCAAGATGGTACTTGTCGATAAAGCCGCGCAGGTCGGCGGAGCACATGAACTCCTTCTGCTCGCCCAGTGCGTCGTCCAGGTCGAGCGTGTCAAGGCCGAGCTGGTTCGGCATGACCACATAGACGTCATCGGGCACGCGGCGGGCCATCCAGTGGTGGCCGCCGATGGTCTCGAGCCACCAGACCTCGTCCACATCCTGGAACGCGATGCCGTTCATCTCGTAGGTGCCGTACTGCTCCAGCAGACTGCCAAGGCGCCGGACGCCCTCGCGCGCGGAGCGGACATAGGGCAGGACCAGATAGACAATGTCCTCTTCGCCGATGCCGCCCTTGACGAGCGGGTCAGCGCCCAGCACGCGCGGGTTGGAGGTGATGGTCTCGGTAGCCGTCATGCCGACGTTGGCCGCGTTGACGCCGCTGGCCGCCCACAGGCCCTTTCCCTCAACAGCGTTGGGTACCGCGGTGATGCGCAGGCCGCTGCCGGGCAGAGGGATCTCGACGCCCGAAATGACGGCTTTATAGACCGCGGGATAGTCCTGCGGCTGAAAAACGGTAAACTTTTTGGCAGTGAAATGGCCGGAGCCGGAATCGTCGTTGCGGGCGATCATCGTGGACCCGTCGTAGGACGCATTTTTGCCGACCAGAATGGTGGTGCAAGGCATGGTTAAATCGTCTCCTTTTATAAGTCTATATAAGAATGCCGCGCGGTAGGGGCCGGGCACGCCCGGCCCGCGGGTTTCCCGCGAGCGTGTGCTCATGGACAGGTACCGGGCCGGACATGTCCGGCCCCTACAGGCATCCCACTATTTCCCTATTATAGAACAATTTGTGCAAATTTCAACCGTCACATTTCCTGCGCCACGCCCTGCGCGATCACACCGCTCTGGTAGGCTTCGACCAGGGCTGTCAGGTCGCGGATCAGCGCCTGCTTGCGCCCGCCCTCGTCGGTGTCGCGCACCAGAATGCGCTGGGGCGCAGTATAGATATACTCGCTCTTGCTGGCAATGTCCTCGTCCTCGTGGATGGCCTTGTCCACGCTCTCAAACGGCTGGTGGGTGCGCAAGATCAACCCGCGGGAGTTATAGACCAGTGTGTAGCCGGCTATGCCGGTGCGCCGGTGGTAGGCACGGCAAAAGCCGCCGTCAATAATGATGAGCCGTCCGCCGCCCTTGATGGGGCTTTCCCCCTCGATAGCACGGACCGGGACATGGCCGTTCACGATGTGGCTGCCCTCGCCGGACAGGCCAAATTCGCGCAGAATATGCTCGGCGGTGCGCGGGTCGGCAATGTGCCTGTAGTAGGGGTCCTTGATCTCCACCTGGGCCGCCGGGTCGGCAATATAGAGCCGCTCAAACGTCGTCATGGCGCTGCGGCCAAACAGCGGCGATTTTGCCCCGCACCACAGGTACCACAAAAAGTCCTGTCCGGCCAGCCGTGCCGGGCTGCCCGCGGGCGCGCTGTAGCCCTGGCGGGCGCGGCGGTCACAGTAGTCGAACAGCTGCTTGCCGCTGCGGGCGGTGCCCTCAAACCGAATGGCCGCAAACGCGCCGTCCTCGGTCATCGGCACTGCGCCGTGGTAGAGCAGATTGCCGTTGCACATTTTATAAAACGCGCCGTGGGCGTACAAAAATTGCACATGGCGCTGCAGGCGCTCGCTCTCGGCAAAGCTGCGCACCAGCTCGGCGGCGATCTTTTCCTCGTCGGCAGTCAGCGCGGCGGGGTTGGCCGGGTCAACGGTGGGAAAGTCGCAGTCCAGCAGGGGATAGGTCGTTCCGAAATAGTCCACCGTGCCCGCGGCAAAGTCAATGTGGTTCAAAAAGTCGCGGCCCTGCAAATCAAAATCCGGGTTGCGGGCAATGACCTGCGCCTCCAGCTTGAGCATCATAATGGTCACAGCCTTGTGCATCCGCGCGGCGGCGGTCAGGTCGCCTGCCGCTGTGCGCTGATCGGCGTGGGGCAGCCAGCGCGAAACATCGGAATCCGCGTAAGTATGCTGGGCAAAGCGCTCCAAGCGGCGCAGGCTGATGCCGTAGCCGCCCTCCAGCGTGTCCAGATTGTTGTAGGCCAGCGTTGTTTTCAGCACGGTCATAATGCAGAGCGGGCTGCCCGCTGCCGCGCCCATCCAGACCACGTCATGGTTGCCCCACTGGATGTCCACCTGATGATGCGCCATCAGGCTGTCCAGAATGCGGTCCGGGCGCGGGCCGCGGTCAAACAGGTCGCCCACAATGTGCAGACGGTCCACGGCCAGCCGCTTGATGACCTCGCAGAAGCGGATAATATAGGCGTCGGCGCGGTCATAGCGGATGATGCTCTCAATGATCTCGCCGTAATACTGGTCCTTGTCGTGGTCCTCAAAGTGGGCGTGAAGCAGCTCATCGAGAATGTAGCCGCAGTTCTGCGGCAGACAGCGGCGCACATGGTCGCGGGTATGCTTGCTGGACACGAACCGGCACAGGTCGATGAGCCGCAGCAGCGTCATGCGATACCAGGCGTGCAGGTCCCTCTGGCGGGCTTTCAGCTCGGGCAGCTTCTGATTGGGATAATAGACGAGCGTCGCCAGCTCGGCACGCTCCTCGGCGGGGACACCGTTGCCAAGCACCGTGTCGATTTTTTCACGGATGACGCCCGATGCGCTGTTTAATATATGTACGAACGCTTCGTGCTCGCCGTGCAGGTCACTCATGAAGTGCTCGGTGCCCTTGGGCAGACGGAGCAGGGCCTCAATGCGGATGATCTCGCTGGCCGCGGCGGCCACGGTCTGGTATTTCTGAGACAGCAGGCGCAGATAGCGCAGATGCTCATCGGAATATTGCACGGGCAGGACCTCCCTGTACTTTTCTTTCATCTATATGGAATTATAGCACACCTTGCGGCAAAACAAAAGGCCGCAGCCCGGAATTTTGGGCTGCGGCCTGATGATTTTTAAGGCAATGACTCTGTAGGGGCGGATTCTATATCCGCCCGTGGACGTTTACCCTGCGTTCATCTTTTTTCACAACGGGATGCTGCCAAGCGGGCGCATATAGAATGCGCCCCTACGGTGCAGCATGGCTGCACATTTTTTTGCAATCACTCGATCTCAATCAGCGTCTGCTTCGGCTCGAGCTTCTTGGCCTCGGCCTTGGGCAGATGCAGGGTCAGGATGCCGTTCTCAAACTTAGCGCTGATGTCCTTGGGCTCCAGTTCCTTGCCGACATAGAAGCTGCGTGCGCAGCTGCCGGTAGCACGCTCCTGGCGGATATAGCGGCCCTCGTTGTCCTTGTCATCCAGCTCCTCATTGCGCTGGGCGCTGATGGTCAGATAGCCGTTGTCCAGATCCAGCTTGACATCCTCTTTCTTGAAGCCGGGCAGATCAACGAACACATCGTAGCTGTCCTTGTTCTCGCGGACATCGGTTTTCATCACATTGGCGGCACGTTTGCCAAACATACCGCGCGGCGCAGCGGCCTTCATGGCGCGGTCAAAATCGTGCTCCCAATCGTTGCTGAACAGATCATCCATCAAAGCCTCATTGAACATATACGGAACCATCATCATAAGTCATTCCTCCAATTTTCATCGGCCGCCCGTTTTGTTTGTGAGCGGTTGACTTTTGATACACATTGTTACGTTCCCTTTGGGGATTCGGTTCTTCCGTTCCTCTTTCCCTTGGAACGCCTCTATAATAGCACCGAACATTAGCACTGTCAATAGTAGAGTGCTAATGTTTACATGTTATGTAATGTTTGTTCACAAAATATGTAATAAGTTTGAAAACATGCCATAGCAACGTTGCAATTGAGATTTGCCTGTAGGGGCCGGGCATGCCCGGCCCGGCACTTACCCGCAAGTGCCCGCCTATGGGAAGCCTGCGGGCCGGGCAGCCCCGGGGCAGCCTTTGCTTTCTAAAACCTGCTCACGGGGGGGAGAAGGCTTCTCATCTTTACATTATGTCGTATTCAATCGGCGTCTCAAACAGCCGTGCCGCCTTCTCCCGGTCCTCGGTCTGGCCCAGCGCCCACATCAGCTTGACGGCGACAGCCTCGGGGGTCATGTCGCGGGCCTCCAGGACGCCGGGCAGCTCACCGACGGCGCGGCCCACCTCGTAGACGGCCAGGTCGCAGCCCTCGTGCGGGACCTGCGTGGTAAACACCGCCAGCCGCCCGCTCTCACACCAGCGGCGCAGGGCGGCGAACATCTCGCCGTGCTCCCCGCCCGGCAGGCCGCCGACGCCGAAGCTCTCCAGCACCAGTGCGCGGTAGTGCGGAGCCAGCAGCGGGATGATGTCCGCCCGCATGCCCGGCACAAGCCGCAGCACAAAAACAGCGGGCTCAAGCCTTTCATAGAACCGCACGGGCGGCTGGTCCGTGGGGCGGCGCAGAAACGTCACCAGCCGCGTATCGCGGAACACCGCGGTCTCGGGGTAGTCGATGCTGGAAAACGCATTGAAGCTGCGCGTCCGCGTCTTGCGCGCGCGTGTGCCCAGAATAACTTTGTTGTCAAACACAAGCTGCACGCCCCATGCGCCGTCGCTGACCGCGTAGACAAACGCGCGGTAGAGGTTGTTGCGCGCGTCGGTATCGCGGTTGTAGATGGACTTCTGGCTACCGGTCAGCACAACGGGCTTCGCGCTGTTCTGCACCATGTAGCTGAGCGCCGCGGCGGTGTAGGCCATCGTGTCTGTGCCGTGGGCGATGACAAAGCCGTCGCAGGCATCATAATTTTCTTTGATGCAGCGCACAATGCTCTGCCACTGCGCGGGGCCGACGTTCGTCGAATCCAGGTTGAACACCTGCACAGCGCTGACCTCGCACAGGTCAGCCAGCTCGGGTACGCAGGCCAGCAGCTCCTCTGACGTGATGGCCGGGGCCAGCCCGCCCGCCGCCGTAGGGCGGCTTGCAATCGTCCCGCCTGTGGCGAGAAGCAGAATTTTTTTCATCAAAATACCTCTTTGGCTTCCCGCTCGGGGGAAGCTGTCCGCAAAGCGGACTGATGAGGGCAGAGTCCGCCTTATAGCCTATTAACGGGTAATATCCGGTGACTTTCCCCTCATCCGCCCTCGGTCGGGGCCTCGGGCACCTTCCCCCTCGGGGGAAGGCTCCTCTCATTTCACTCCGCCCACATCAGATGCCGCTCCGCGACGACCTGGGCGTCCAGTGTGCGCAGACCTGCCGTAAAGCGCACGGTCACGCGGCGGCCCGCAACGCTTTCCACGGTGCCGGGGCCAAAGACGGCATGCCGCACATGGGCACCGACGGCGGTGATGCTGTCCACATCCACAGGCGGCAGCGGGGCGCGTGCCGCGGGCGGGGGTGTGCGGCGGCCCGCGGGCTCGGCGTCGTGGCGTTTGCGGTGGCCGGGCAGACCGGACAGCACCTCATCCACAAAGGTCGAGCGCTCCGCCGCGCAGTCAAACAGCACCAGCTGCTGCCGCGCGCGGGTCATGGCCACGTAAAACAGCCGCCGGTCCTCCTCATACTGCTGTGTCTCGCCGGGCGTGCGGCAGCACAGCTCCGGCTTGGCGGGCAGGATGCCGTCCAGCACATCCAACAAAATGACCCGGTCATATTCCAGCCCCTTGGCCGAGTGGATCGTCGAAAGCAAAAACCTGCACCCGGGCGGGTTCTCATGGTTTTGTATGATGCTGCGCAGCTTTTCCAGCCGCCGCAGCAGGTGCCGCGGCGTCGGCTCCTGTGCGCCGAGCATTTCCAGCACGGCCAGCTTCGTGCGGTCCATGCCGTTTTTGTCCAGATATTTGCCGTAGCCCAGCTGGTCGGCCAGGAACCGCACCGCATCGTCCGCGGCCATTTTGGGCAAACGCGCCAGACCGTCCGCCACGTCAGCCATGGCGGCGCGGGTGCGCGGGCGGATGCTGTTCTCATTCAGCAGGGCCGTCCAGCAGCCCTGCCCGTACTGCCGCGCCTGATTGCAGGCAAACAGCGCCTGTGCGCGGGTGACGGGCACACCGAATTTGTAGTAGCAGCGCAGAAAAGTTTCCCCCTCCGCGGGGTGTGCGGCCAGCGTAAAAATATCGGTCACATCGCGGACGATCTTGTTGGTAAAAAAGGTCTGGTCCACTGCCTTGCAGGCGTAGGGGATGCCCCGCCGCTCGCACAGGTCGATAATGGGCAGTGCGCTCTCGTGGTTGCGGAACAGCACCGCCGTCCCGATATCGCAGTGCTGCGCCGTCTCAAACAAGAATGGCAGCTGGTCGGCGCGGCGCGGCACGGTGACGATCTGCAGCGGTGCGCCGGGGCCCTGCGTCGGTGCGATGGTCTTGGGGCGGCGATAGCGGTTGCGCGCCACAAAGCGGTTGGCAGCCTCCAGAATCGGCTCTGTGGAGCGATAGTTCTGCTCCATCAGCAAAATCTGTGCGCCGGGATAGGTCTTTTCAAAGTCCATCAGCGCCTGGGGGTAGGCGGCGCGGAAGCCGTAAATGCTCTGGTCCTCGTCGCCGACCATAAAGATATTGCCGCTTTCCTGCGCCAGCACGCGGATAATTTCATGCTGTACCTTGGACGTATCCTGCGACTCATCGACGCAGAAATACTTGTATCGTTTGCGGAACGCCGCCGCAACCGCGGGCGCACCGCGCAGGATTTGCAGCGCAAAGCAGAGCTGGTCGTCGTAGTCCATTTTGTGCGCGGCCTTCAGCGCCTTCTGGTAGCCGCGGTACAGGTCGGGCAGATTCTCAATGTCGGTTTCCAGTTCGTCCAATTCCGCGTCGGTCAGGCACATATTTTTAATGTAGGTGATGGCCGTGCGCAGATCCTTGACCGTGCTCTCGGCGGGGTACTCGTGGTTTGTGTCCTGCCATAGCTGCATGAGCAGCGGCGTGGTCTCGCTCTCATTGCGGATGAGCTCCGGCGGGATACGGCCATACATGCGGCTGTACAGCGCGATGATGCGCGCCGCCACACCGTTGATGGTGCGGAACTCCAGCCGTGCGGCCAATTCGCCGCCGAACCGCGCCGCGAACCGGGCGCGCATCTCCTGCGTGGCGGCGACGGTGTAGGTCATTGTCAGGATGGCTTCCGGCGCAATGCCGCAGACCTCGGTCATATAGCCCAGCCGGGTGATGAGCACGGTGGTTTTGCCGCTTCCCGGCACCGCCAGCAGCAGCACCGGGCCGTTGACCGCCTCCACCGCCGCGCGCTGCTGGTCGTTCAGGGCCGCCAGATGGGCCGTTTCAAATATAGCCTTGTCCATGGCAGCTCCTTTCGTGCAGTATAAATCGCCGCGCAGTAGGGGCCGCACATGTGCGGCCCGCAGCTTCACGGGGGGACGCCCGCTTATAGGCAGGCCGCGGGCCGGGCATGCCCGGCCCCTACAGTGTTTCCCTATTGTACCATACATCCCGCACAAAAGCAAAACAGCCGGTCCATGCCCTCCTTGCCGAGCAGTAATTGCGTGCGTGAAAACCGGTTTAACATGTATCGTTCCTCTCTCGCCCGTAAACGAGCTCTATGGGCAAAGCCGCGGGCCGGGCATGCCCGGCCCCTACTTCTCTATATCCCCACTATGCAGATGTGATTATAAATGTCAACCTTGCAAAGTGTAAAAACCTGCAGCATTTCAGCCCGCGTATTTTGTCACCCCCAAGTCTTGGATAAACGCGCACACTGTGGTACAATATGTAAGAAAGAGCAAACTCCCCATAACCAAAGGACGTCACCATGAAACAAGGCAATTTGAATATACGCTGCACCGAAGATTACGCGGTGCTGTACTGGGATAAACCCGCCGCCGCGCCCAGCGGGGCGGAATACACGGTCTCCCTGAACGGCGAGGCCGTTGGCCGCACAGACCGCACCCATTTTACGATAGAGGGGCTGAGCTACGGCAGTGCCTTCCGGGTGGACGTGGTCAGCGGCAGCTACTGCATCGGCTCGGCCACGCTGCAGTTCGGCAGGGAAAAACGCCGCATCGACATTACCGCCGCGCCCTACTTCTGCAAGGGCGACGGCCATATCCTGAACACTGACAATTTACAGCGGGCCATCAACGACTGCGGCGCGGACGATATTCTGTACGTGCCGGCGGGCGATTTCCTGACCGGCGCACTGCGGCTGCACAGCGATCTGGAAATTTATCTGGCCAAGGGCGCGGTCCTGCAAGGCACAACGAACATTCACGACTATTCGCCCCGCATCCCCAGCCGATTTGAGGGCACCGAGATGCGCTGCTACTCAAGCCTTTTGAACGCGGGCGACATGAACCACAAGACCGGCCCGAACTGCCGCAATATCATCATCCGCGGCAGGGGCACGATCTGCGGCGGCGGGCAGGAGCTGGCCCGCAAGATCATCGAGGACGAGCGTGCCCGCATCAAGAGCTTTCTGGACGACAACCGGGAGCTCGTCGAAAGCTGCGAGAACAGCGACACGATCCCGGGCCGCGTCCGCCCGCGGCTTATCAATTTAAGCAACTGTGAGAACGTCTGGATCAGCGGTATCACGCTGAAAAACGGCCCGTCCTGGAACGTCCACATGATCTACTGCGACGACATCCAGACCGACCACTGCACCTTTGTGTCCGAGGGCGTCTGGAACGGCGACGGCTGGGACCCGGACTCCTCGACGAACTGCACGCTGTTTGCGTCGGAGTTCTTCACGGGGGACGACGCTGTCGCCATCAAGAGCGGCAAGAACCCCGAGGGCAACGAAATCAACCGTCCCTGCGCGCATATCCGGGTGTTTGACTGCCACAGCGACTGCGGCCACGGCATCTGCATCGGCAGCGAGATGAGCGGCGGCGTGGAGGACGTGCAGATCTGGGACTGTGATCTGGCAAACTCGCTGTCCGGCATCGAGATCAAGGCCACACCCAAGCGCGGCGGCTATGTGCGCGGCGTGACCGTGCGGGACTGCATCACGCCCCGCGTCATGCTGCACAGCGTACCGTACAATGACGACGGTGTGCCCGCCGGTGCCCCGCCGAAGCTCGAGCACTGCTTCTTTGAGCGGCTGACCCTGACCGCCGAGGTGCTGGACCATGACCGCAGCCGACACGATGCCGCCCCGATCGAGATCGCGGGCTTTGACAAGCCGGGCTATGAGGTCGAGGACATTGTCTTTAAGGATATTACCATCACCAAGCCGTCCGTCGCCCTGCCGCTGGGGCTGTGCAAGGGTGTGACGCTGAGCAATCTTGCGTGTGTGAAGGAATAAGCCTAAAGCCTCCCCACTTTATGAACAAATCTTAAAACTTCCTTACACCCTCTTGCACCGCGGTGCAGGAGGGTGTATTATTATCACGTTTCAATAATTAACACTAGCCAACTATTAACAGGAGGTGTTCACCAATGGCCACTGAAACCCCTTATCTGAGCGGGGTGTTCCGCTTTGTGGCGCGGCTGCACACACTGTCCAGGCGCGGGATGCGCATAGCACTGGCCGGGCAGCCCAAATGCCGCTATGGGATGCTGCAAAGTCTGTACAATCTCATTGAGCAGCACGGCTGCGACGGCGCGATCTATGTCTCGGACATTGCGCGGCAGATGCACCAGCCTATGCCGGCGATTTCCCGCGGGCTGCGTCAGATGGAGCAGGACGGCCACATCGTCCGCGAGACAGACCCCAAGGACCGCCGCAAGACGCTGGTGCGCATCACCCCGGCAGGGGAGCGCGCCCGCAAAGCCAATGAGCAGGCCATGAACGACTACTTTGCCCGCATCATGGCGCGGCTGACCCCGGAGCAGCTGGCGCAGGCCAACGCCGTAAAGGACGCACTGCTCGCCGCCATCGAGGCCGAGAACGCCGCTATGAAAACCGATTTGAAAGGAGAACCCCCGCATGACGAAAATTTTTAAGCAGCTGGGGCGGCACTGGGCGGCCTGCCTGGCCGTCGTTGCGCTGCTCATCGTGCAGGCATACTGCGATTTAAGCCTGCCCGACTACACAAGCAAAATTGTGGACACCGGCATCCAGCAGGGCGGCATTGAAAGCCCCGTGCCCGACACCGTCCGCAGCACAACGCTGCAGGCGCTCGAGCTGCTCATGTCCGAGGACGACGCCGCACTGGCGGACGAAGCCTACACCGACCCCGACGCGGACGGTATGCGCACACTGAACCCGGACGCGGACACCGCCGCGCTGGAAAATGCGTTCACAACGCCGGACGTTGTGCTGTACATGGCCGCGGCAAAGAATGCCGCCACTGCCGCCGGTGCCACCGACACCGTGGTCCCCACGGCCTATGACCTCGACGCCGTCGCCACGCAGCTGGCCGCCGCGTCCCAGGCCCCCGGCGCACGGGAAATGCTGCAGAGCCAGCTGACGGACGGTCTCGCCCAGCTGGACGAGACCGTCGCCGACAGCCTGTCCAGCCAGGCCATGCTGCTCGTCGCGCTGGAATATGACGCTCAGGGCATTGCCCATGACGTGCAAATGTCCTATCTGCTGCGCACGGGCGGTCAGATGCTGGCTTTGACGCTGCTCATGGTTGCCGTGGCCGTCGCCGTCGGCTTTATCGCGTCCCGCGTCTCTGCCGCCATTGGCCGTGACCTGCGCCGTGACGTGTTCAGGACCGTCGTCGGCTACTCCAACGCCGAAATTGAAAAATTTTCCACTGCTTCGCTGATTACCCGCACCACGAACGACATCCAGCAGGTGCAGTTCGTCTGTGTGATCCTGCTGCGCATGGTGGCCTACGCGCCCATTTTGGGCATTGGCGGCATTCTGCACGTTGCCAGCGGCAACACAGGGCTGGAATGGATCATCTTTGTGGCCGTGGCCGCACTGCTGGCGCTCATCGCCGTTTTGATGAACGTAGCCATGCCGAAATTCAAGCAGATGCAAGTTTTGGTGGATCGGCTGAACCTTGTCAGCCGCGAAATCCTGACCGGCATTATGCCCATCCGCGCGTTCAGCCGCGAGGCATTTGAGGAAAAGCGCTTTGACAGGGCCAACACCGACCTGATGAAGACCAAGGCGATGAAGGTCGACGGATTCAAGGTAGAAGTACTGCCGATTATCTACTATAAGAATACAAGCTTAGAGAAGGCGATCGAGCGTCTGTTTGTGGAGGCGGACCGTGCGTACCGTGAGGGAGCGAACATTCTGATCCTCTCCGACCGCGGTATCGACGAGAACCATGTGCCGATCCCGTCACTGCTCGCTGTATCAGCACTGCAGCAGCATCTGGTAAAGACGAAAAAGAGTACCTCCCTTGCAATTATCCTGGAATCCGGTGAGCCAAGAGAAGTACATCACTTTGCTACAATATTGGGATATGGTGCCTGTGCGATAAATCCTTATCTTGCCCACAGCACTATAAAAGAGCTTATCGGGCAGAATCTTCTTGACAAAGATTATTATGCAGCGGTTGATGATTATGACGCAGCGGTCCTTCACGGAATTGTCAAGATTACATCAAAAATGGGTATTTCTACAATTCAGTCATACCAGGGTTCAAAGATTTTTGAAGCCATTGGTATCAGCAAAGATGTCATTGATAAATACTTTACCAATACCGTAAGCCGTGTAGGCG
>ENA-OUQM01001302-OUQM01001302.1-human-gut-metagenome-genome-assembly--contig:-NODE-1302-length-13872-cov-3.693349_pt1 | contig 13872 bp, 10 predicted proteins | sample MGYA00237949_ERZ548830 | MGnify/ENA primary metagenome ERZ548830 (study PRJEB26490, sample SAMN05194706) | human gut metagenome | biome: terrestrial biome; feature: human-associated habitat; material...
CTTTTTGGAAAGGCAAAATACCCTCCCTGCCGTTTGACAAAGAGGGTATCTGTCAAAATTTTATTTTGTAATGGTTACTGTTTTTTCGGCTTCATTCCATGCCACCTGTGCGCCAAGGGTTTCGGAAACGAACCGCAGGGGCAGATAGGTTCTGCCGTTTTCCACGAATGCCGCGGCATCCAGCTTCACAGCCGTGCCATTGACATACGCCGTATCTGCGCCGATGGTAATGAGAATGACATCTGCGCCCTTCTGAATGGTGACGCGCTGCAGCTCGCCGTTCCATGTTACGGTTCCGCCAAGGCTTTCCGCCACAATACGAATCGGGAGCATGGTTCTATCGTTCACGATTTTCGGGGCAACGTCATTTTTGATTTCTCTGCCGAAAACAGAAATCTTCTGACTGCCAATCGTGAGGATAATTTCGTTATTTTCTTTCCATTTTGCGTAAAGCGTGCTATTCGCGGTCAGCTCTGCGCTGAAATCAAAGGGCTTGGTCAGCTTGCTGTCGCTATACCAGCCGACGAAAATATAGCCCTCTTTTGTCGGGTCGGCAGGTCTTTCGATTTTGCCGTTTTTATCCGTTTTTACCTTATCGACCGCACTGCCGCCGTTTGTATCGAACTGCGCGGTATAGGTTCGGGTTGTTGTGCCGCTACTGCTGCTGTGCTTTTTCGTCAGCACAAGCCCTTCGAGAATCTCGCAGGCAAAGGGGTTGATATCGCCATCTGCCGCACGGGTGATTTTCACATCGTATGTCCCTGCGGTATTGGGAACGGCTCTCGCCCATTCGTCTGTTGTATCATGCAGACGATATTCCTTTGTAAATTCAATACTTTCGTTAAGCGTTCCCTCAGAAGTCACCTTTACCACAAAGCCGTTGCCGATATTTCTGGTGGTGAAGTGCTGTGGTGTTTTGTCGATGGTAAGGTCTTTGCTCGGCAGGTTGGGCAGGTCGGGATATTCACCCCCATGCAAAGAGGGGAGCTTATACGCTTCGTTCGGGATTGACCAGCCGTTTTTCTCGGTAAAGCCATTCTTATTCCAATTAAATACTTCGCCCTTCTGCACATCTGTCATAAGCTTGCCTGCGGAAACGAAAACATTCTTACCTACTGCTGTATCTGCATTATCGGTATCTGCATAGGTTATTTTGCCGTTAATCACAAGCTGGGTTCTGTTGTAGCTGTAGTTGTTTGTTAAAGTTACATTCGCATTAGAACCCACATACCCTACAATACGGTTTACAAGGTCGCCACCTGTCACGCTTTCTGCCAGAGAAACACAGTTTCTGATTGTTTTAGCCCCGGAGACATATCCTGCAATGCCGCCTGCATAATTTTTTGCGGATACCTCCCCGCTGTAATAGCAATTTTCTATGGTGACACCGTAAGCCTTTCCGGCAATGCCGCCTGCATTGACTCCTGTTGCTGTTACATTTGCCAAGGCATAGCAGTTTTTGATTGTACCAACGCCAGTTCCGGCGATACCGCCTACCTCCCTATCACCTGTCACTGTCCCTGTTACAAAGCAGCCGCTGACTTCACAGCCGCCTGATGTACTCCCGACAATGCCGCCTCTTTCCTCACCATCTCCCTCCACATTGCCTTGGAAGGAGCAATTCAAAATATGCGTATTATCGGTTGCATATCCCACAATGCCGCCTGTACAGTTATATCCATTGACTTCCCCTGTGACATTGCAGCTTTTGATGACAGCACCTTCCGTATAGCCGAATAAGCCGGCATAACTCCCTCCTGTTATTTTAAGCTTGGTAATCTGATGCCCACCGCCGTCAAAGGTTCCTTGAAAAGGTCTTCCTTCTTCGACCAGCATTGTTCCGATGGGTGTCCATTCTTCATTCTTCAAGTCAATATCTGCGGTCTGCTTGAAGTATTTGTTTGTGTAGGTTTCGCCGCTGTTTACCTTTTCCTCCAGCAGCTTCAAATCCTCTACATCTTCAATGAGATAAGGGTTTGTTTTTATACCAAAGCCATCAAAACCAACGCCTGTCATGCATTTCGGCAGTTCCGAAAACTGCGTGCCGCCTACGTCTTTCAATATCGGCAAGCCGTCTTTTGTGAATTTCCATGCGGAATTATCACTGCCAAAAATTTCAGAGAACTGCGGAGAAAGTGTTCCGTTTGTATAGGTGAGGTCTGCGCCATCAGAAGCAGCAGAACCGCTTACCGTTGTGCCGCTCCAAGCGTAGTTATTTGTTAATGTTGCATTATCATTATACCCTGCAATGCGGTTTGCATTACTGCCTGTCACGCTTTCTGCCAGAGAAACGCAATTTTTGATTTCTGTAGACCCGGAGATAGACTCGGAGACATATCCTGCAATGCCGCCTGCCCATTTTGCGGATACATTGCCGCTGTAATAGCAGTTTTCTATGGTAAAATTACTACAATAATATCCGGCAATGCCGCCTGCACTGACTCCTGTTGCAGTTACATTTGCCAGCGCATAGCAGTTTTTGATTGTACCAGCGCCCCATCCGGCAATGCCGCCTACAAACTTCTCACCTGTCACTGTCCCTGTTACAAAGCAGCCGCTGACATCACAGCCTATTGATGTATGCCCGACAATGCCGCCTCTTTTCTCACCATTTCCCTCCACATTGCCTTGGAAGGAGCAATTCCGAATCTTCGTATTTACATTTGCAGACCCAACAATGCCGCCTGTATGGTTATATCCATTGATTTCCCCTGTGACATTGCAGTTTTTGATGACAGCACCTTTCGTATAGCCGAATAAGCCGGCATACTGTCCGCCGTTGGATATTTTAAGATTGGTAATCTGATACCCATAGCCATCAAATGTTCCTTGAAAAGGGAGTCCACTCTTTCCGATGGGTGTCCAATTTGGTTCGTTGTTCAAGTCAATGTTTGCGGTCAGCTTGAAGTATGTGTTTGCGTAGGCTTCGCCGATGTTTACGTTTTCCGCCAGCAGCTTCAAATCATCCACATTCTGAATCTTATAAGGGTTTGCCGCTGTGCCTTCCCCTTCAAAATCCGCAGTTTCATTTCCGGATACCGCTGTGCTGTTTTCTCCTTCCATCAGCAGAGAAATTCCTTTCAGCAGCTATTTCTCTTTTTCTTCTTTTTCTTCTTTCAGTTCCTCTTTTTCCTCTTTCGGTTCCTCTTTCAGTTCCTCTTTCTGTTCCTCTTTCGGTTCCTCTTTTTCCTCTTTCAGTTCCTCTTTGATTTCCTCCTTGATTTCCTCAAGCATTTTCTCCTGCACGAGCTCCTCCTGCGCCACGGCACGCATCGGCACCGCCGTTACCGCAAGGCACACTGCCGCCGCAATGCTTATCCATTTCTTCCAATTCATATTACCCCTCCTTCATGCGCTTTTGCGGACTACGGCAAAGCCCCCATATCATCCGCAAAAAATTTTACTTGTGATTATAATCACATGGTATCATATCTGCTTTTTCTCCGCAAGGAAAAATAAGGTAAATTTTTCTTTTTGGAGAAAATAGACAAAAACGGAAACGCCCCAAGAGTGCGCCCAAATGGGAAAAGCGGCTGAGGCGGAAATATTCGCCCCTTTGCCGGAATACACTTAAAAAAGGGGGGATTTTTATGGAAAAAGCACCTTGCCGCAGTATTTTCAAAAACGGAACAGACCGCACCACGCAGGCAGAGGTTACACGAATCTGGGCAGCTCTCATCAATCAGGCAGAAAAGGCAAGCACCATCCTCGCGAGGGAAAACGCATAGCATGAAAAGGGAAAGAGCCGCCATTTACTGCCGCCTATCGGAGGAGGACAAAGGCAAGGGCTCCGCCGAAAACGACAGCAACAGCATACAAAACCAACGCGCCCTGCTGACGGAATATGCCCATTCCCACGGCTGGGAAATCTACGAAATCTACATTGATGATGACTACAGCGGCGCAGACCGCAGCCGCCCTGCCTTCAAGCGCATGCTGCACGCCGCCGAGGAGAAAAGGTTTGACATCATCCTCTGCAAAACACAATCCCGTTTCAGCAGGGAATTAGAGGTGGTGGAACGATACATCAACCGCCTATTTCCGCAATGGGGCATCCGCTTTCTGAGTTTGGTGGACAATGCCGATTCCGCAAACGAGGATAATCTGCTTCTGCGGCAAATCAACGGCATTATGGATGAGCATTATCTGGCGGAGCTATCCAAAAATATCCGCAGTGTGCTGACGCACCGCAGAAAAAACGGCTTTCACATCGGCTCCTTTGCGCTCTATGGCTACAGAAAGAATCCCGACCGAAGGGGACATCTGCTGATTGACGAGGAGGCGGCGGCGGTGGTGCGTGAGGTTTTCACGCTTTTCTCGCAGGGCTACGGCAAAACCGCCATCGCGCGTATGCTCAACGAAAGAGGGATTCCAAATCCAACGGAATATAAACGCTTACAGGGGATTCGCTATCGGCAGCCGAAGGGCACGGGCAGTACGCTCTGGAAATATTTCGCTATCTCCAATATGCTGACAAATGAAATCTACATCGGCAACATGGTGCAGGGAAAATACGGCAGTATTTCCTACAAAACCAAGCAAAACAAGCCGCGCCCCAAGGAGGAATGGATACGGACAGAGGGGACGCACGAGCCGATTATCGAACAGGAATTATGGGAGCGCGTACAGAAAATGCTTGCCGAAAAGGCAAAGCCCTTTCCATCCGGAGCAATCGGACTTTTTGCGCGTAAGGCGCGCTGTGCGGAATGTGGCTACACGCTGCGTTCCTCGAAAACCAAGGGGAAATATTATCTGCAATGCCCCAATCATCACATTTCCAAGGAGAGCTGCAGGGGGGCGTTTATTTCTGTGGAGCGGCTGGAGCGGATGGTTTTGCAGGAATTACATACGATTTCCGATGCCTATCTGAATTGGGAGGAGCTGGAACGGCAGCTTGATTTTTGCAGTCATTTAAAGGAGCAGAGGGCTTCTTTACAGAAAAGCATCCACGCCCATGAGAAAAAAATTGAGGAAGCTCATAAGGCAGTGCGGGAGCTGTATCCAGATAAGGTGCGCGGTGTTCTCTCCGAAGCGGAATATCTCGATTTATCGAAGCATTTTTCAGCGGAACTACAGCAGCAGGAGCGGCTGATTGCGGACGCAGAGCGGAAAATCATCGACCTTGACGCACGCATTGCCGCAGGGGATAACCGCCGCGCCATCATTGAAAAATACATCAACCCGACGCACCTGACAAGGGAAATGGTCGAAATTCTGATTGATTCTATTTCTGTCGGCAGACGGATTGCAGGGACAAGGGAGGTTCCCATCACCATATACTGGCGCTTCTGAAAAATGGGCGAAAGCAGTGCCGCCCGAAAATTTTGTAGCAAATCTGACAAAATCTGTAAAACACTATTCCGTTTTGTCTTTTTATATGTTAGAATGTATTCACGATATTATTTTTGAATACAAATATAAAGGAGGTACTATTATGGTCTATATCGAATCCCCCAGCACAAATCCTGCTTTTAATCTAGCTCTGGAGCAATATGTTTTCGACCGAATGGACAGAAGTCAGGAATACTTCATGCTTTGGCAGAACGATAACACCGTTGTCATCGGTAAAAATCAGAACGCCTTTGCAGAGGTCAATCAAAAGGTTGCCGATGCAAAGCATATCTCCGTTGTCCGTCGACTTTCCGGCGGCGGTGCCGTATATCATGATTTGGGGAATCTGAACTTCACATTTATTCTCGATGCAAAGGATGCAACCGATCTGGATATTCGTCTGTTCTGTCAGCCGATTGCAGAGCTGCTGCGTTCTCTCAATGTGCCTGCTGAGGTCAATGGCAGAAACGATATCAGCATTGAAGGGAAAAAATTCTCCGGCAATTCCCAGTATCTGAAGCAGGGCCGTATCATGCACCACGGCACGCTGATGTTTCATTCAGACCTTTCCGTTGTTGCGGATGTACTGAATGTTTCCGCAGATAAATTCCAGTCAAAGGCTGCAAAATCCGTAAAAGCAAGAGTAACAAATATTGCGCCTTATCTGCCTGAGGGCTTTACGCTGGCACAATTCAAGGCGCTTCTCTTAAAATACATTCTGAAAGAAGAAAATGTTCAGCCCTATGTATTCTCCGCAGAGGAGCTGGCTGAAATCGAAAAAATCAAAAAGGAACGCTATGATAAGTGGGAATGGAATTACGGCTTTTCTCCCTCCTACAGCGTAGAAAAGAGCCGCCGCTTTGAGGGCTGCGGAAAAATCGAAGTACACATGAATACGGAGGACGGCAGCATTACCGATTTGCAGTTCTTCGGCGATTTCTTCGGCGTAAAGGACTCTGCCGACCTTGCCAAGGCTTTGATTGGCACGAAGCTGGAGCGGCAGGCTCTGGAAAGCCGCCTTGCCGATTTCGATATCGCACAGTATTTCCATGGACTGGAGAAGAATGATTTCCTCAATCTTCTGCTGCAAAGTGAATAAAGACATACATTTGCCGCCTTTCGGTGTGTCCCAATAAGAAAACATGAAGAAAATGAAATAGCTGAAAGACTGCGGATACAAGGAAGTTTCCCGCAGGCATCCTTTGACTTAGGCTGTCAAGGGGAACTGACGCAGTAGCCGTAGCTTTCAGCATTTCAGAATGCAAGGTTTCTTATCCGGGCGCACCTTTTGAGGCGGCTTTTTTATTTGGATATCCCCAAATTTTGCAAAAGAAAATGCCCCGACCGATACGAAATCAGCCGAGGCATCTTCTTTTATTATAGTTATATGTCTAAAGTAACAACTTAAAAGGGATGCGGCTATGGGCTCAGCACAGCCGCAAAAAAGAGTTATGAAGGAGATTTTGTCTTGCTAAATCCTGCTCCCTCTTTAGAGGGGAGGGGCGGCTGCAAATCCGACTCCACAGCCGCTGTGTATCTCAAAAGTGAACACTTATGTTCATCAAGCTTTTGTTTATCTTTTTTCTTTTGTATTTATACTGTTGATTTTTATTTATTGGGGATATGAATTGCTCTTTTCTCTGCTGCCAGAGCCGCTTCTCTCACCGCTTCGGTTACGGTAGGATGTGCATGGATTGCCGCAATAATATCCTCTACGGTCGCTTCCATACCGATGGCCAGCGCACATTCGCCAATCAGATCTGTTGCTCTGGGGCCAAGAATATGTACCCCCAGAACCTCTTTATATTCTGTCCCGATGATGAACTTAATGCTGCCAACGCCGCCGTTCATAATCAGAGATTTACCGTTTGCCATCAGAGGGAATTTGCCTACCTGATATGCAATGCCCAATTCCTTGGCTTTTTCTTCTGTCAGACCAACGCCTGCAAATTCGGGGTCCGTATATACACAGGAGGGGTTGGTTGCACCATTGTAAACCGCATTTTCTCCCAGTGCATTTTCCGCTGCCACTTCACCCTGTGCAGATGCAACGTGCGCCAGCATAACCTTGCCCAGACAGTCACCGATGGCATATACATTGGGTACATTTGTTTCCATTTTATCGTTGACTGTGATACGACCTCTGTCATTCGCAATGCCTGCCGCATCTAAATTCAAGGCTTCTGTGTCCGTTCTTCTGCCGACAGCAACCAGTACCTTTTCTGCTTCAAAGGGCTGCACCTTGCCGCCAATTTCCACATTCACCTTTGCGCCGACTGCCGCCGCTTCTACAGACTGCACCTTTGCGTCTGTCATAATCTTTACGCCTTTTGCCTCCATCAGCTTGCGCAGCTGTGCTGTCAGCTCGCCATCCATCATGGGCAGCAGCTTAGGTGCGGCTTCTACCACCGTTACCTCTGTACCGAATTTGGAGTACGCAGTTGCCAGTTCGATACCGATTACGCCACCGCCAATGACCAGAAGGCTTTTGGGAATTTCTTCAAAAGACAAAGCGCCTGTCGAATCTACGCAGTTTGCATTTTCCTTTACCCCGGGAATGGGAGGCACCGCGGGGACGGAGCCTGCTGCGATGATGATTTTATCAAATGTCATGTTTTCCTTTGTACCGTCCTTTTTCAGGACAGCCAGAGTATCCTTGGATGCGAAGGATGCTGTTCCCTCCACAACCTGAATCTTATTTGCCTTCATCAGACCGGTCACACCGCCTACCAGCTGTGCGGTAATGGCATTTTTCTTTGCCTGCACCTGTTTCCAGTCTACATTTTTCACTTCAATATGGATGCCGTATTCCGCCATTTCCTTTGCTTCTGTCAGCGCCTCTGCCGCATGCAGGATTGCCTTTGTGGGAATACAGCCGACATTCAAGCAGGTGCCACCCAATTTGTTCTTTTCAATCAGCGTTACCTTGCCGCCCAGCTGTGCCGCTCTGATTGCCGCAACATAACCGCCGGGGCCGCCGCCGATGACTGCTACTTTTGTTTCGCCGGCAGGCTTTTTCTCTGCCGCGGGAGCGGCTGCCTGTACGGGTGCTGCCTGTGCGGGTGCTGCTCCAACCTGCTCGCCTGCTTCGCCGATATATGCCAGGAGCCCCTTTACGGGTATATCCTCGCCTTCCTGTGCCACGATTTTAATCAGTGTGCCTTCTGCTTCTGCTGTCACCTCACTGGTCAGCTTATCTGTTGTAATTTCCAGCAGAACATCGCCAACCTTTACGGCATCGCCTTCCTGCTTTACCCATTTGGAAACCGTGCCTTCTTCCATTGTCAGCCCAAGCTGAGGCATTTTAACCTCTACTGCCATAGTCTATTCCTCCTGTCTGTTCAGGTTCCTTTTCTTGATTTCTGTCTCCTTTTTCTTCCGATGTTACAGCAGAATCTGCATGGGATGCTCCATCAGATCCCGGATAGCCAGCTCAAATTTTGCTGCTGTCGCACCGTCAATCAATCTATGGTCGAATGTAAAGGAAATGCGCATGAACTGTCTCTTTGTGATGTTGCCTTCTGCATCCATTACCAGCTCATCCTGCACTGCGCAGACACCCAGAATGCCTGCATCCGGCTGATTGATGATAGGATTAAAAGTTTCTACGCCGAACATACCCAGATTGGAGATGGAGAAGGTAGAGCCCTTATATTCATCCATCGACAGCTTATTTGTTCTTGCACGCTCTGCCAGATCTCTCGCTGCTTCGGAAATTTCACCCAGACTCATCTTATCCGCATCCTTGATAACGGGCACAATCAGACCATCCTCCAGCGCAACCGCCATACCGATATTCACATGGGCGCGCTTGATAATCTGGTCGCCGTCCAGACTTACCAGAATATGCTTGTTATTTTTCAGTGCCTTTGCCGTTGCTTTCAGCACATAATCATTCAAAGAATATTTAACGCCAAGGTCATTGTTAATCTTCTTACGGAATGCCATCAGCTCTGTCACATCAATGCGGACATTCTGCGTAACGGTAGGGATTTCCTGTGCGGATTTTGTCATTCTTTCGGAAACGACCTTTCTCATCCCTGCCAGCTTTACAACCTCGTCGCCATCCATCAGTTCCAGTGCGGTTTTCTTCGGTGCTGCCTTTTCTGCTGCCGCCTGTGCTGCGGGCGCAGGTGCGGCTTTTGCAGCTTCTGCTGCCGCCAGAATATCCTTCTGCACGATTCTGCCCAGAGGGCCGGAACCTGCCACCGTTGTATAATCTACCCCCAGCTTTGCCGCTGTTTTCTTTGCCAGAGGGGAAATTCTGATTCTGCCGCCTGCCACAGGTGCAACAGGTGCTGCAGGTGCTGCTGCGGGCACGGGTGCCGCCGCTTCTGCCGCAGGCGCTTCTGCCTTTGCCGCAGGTGCATCCCCAACCTGTTCGCCTGCTTCGCCGATATATGCCAGCAGACCTTTTACGGGAATGTCCTCGCCTTCCTGCGCAACAATCTTCAGCAATACGCCGTCATGCTCGCTTTCTACTTCGCTTGTCAGTTTATCTGTTGTAATTTCCAGAATGACATCACCTGCTTTTACAGTGTCGCCTTCCTGTTTTACCCATTTTGTGACTGTGCCTTCTTCCATTGTCAGTCCCAACTGAGGCATCTTTACTTCAAAAGCCATGGTTTTCCCTCCTTATTTATTCAGAACCTTTTTCACTGCCTTTACGATATCTGCGGGATGAGGGAAGTTTTCATCCTCCAATGTAGGGCTGAAGGGAGAAACGATATTCAGACCGCAGACACGTTCTACGGGTGCATCCAGTTCATCAAACAGCTCCTCTGCAATCTGTGCGGAAATTTCAGCCGCATAGCTGCCACGCTTTACCTCCTCGGACAGAACGATTACATTGTGTGTCTTGGAAACGGATTTCACAATTGCATCCCAATCCAGAGGAACCAGTGTACGCAGATCCAGAACCTCTGCGTTGATGCCTTCCTTCGCCAGCTCTTCCGCTGCCTCCAGTGCAAAGTATACCTCACGGCTCCATGTTACGATTGTAATATCTGTACCCTCTCTTTTCACATCCGCAACACCCAGAGGGATGGTGTATTCCCCTTCGGGAATCTGCTCCTTCTTTGCATACAGCAGCTTATGTTCAATAAAGATAACGGGATCCTCATCACGAATCGCGGATTTCAGCAAGCCCTTTGCATCCTCCGCGCTGGAGGGTGCCACAACCTTCAGACCGGGTGTGTGGCAGAAAATATTTTCAAAGCACTGAGAATGCTGCCCTGCGTTTCTTCTGCCTGCGCCCATGGGCAGTCTCAATACCATGGGTACGGTTGCCTGTCCGCCTGTCATATATCTCATCTTTGCAGCCTGATTGATGATAGGATCTGCCGCAACGGTGATAAAGTCATCATACATCAGCTCTACCACAGGGCGAATCCCTCTCATTGCAGCCCCCACTGCCATGCCGCAGAAGCCGGATTCGGAAATCGGGGTATCAAACACGCGATTTTCACCGAATTCCTCCTGAAAGCCAACCGTAATGCCGAAAACATTCCCCATCTTACCCATGTCTTCGCCCATGATAATTACATTTTCATCTCTTGCCATTTCCTCATGAAGAGCCTCGCCGATGGCTTTACTGATGCTCAATTTTTTACTCATCTTACAACGCTCCTTTCATTATCAGAGAAATATACATCTGTTGTTGCTTCGGAAGGGTCAGGATATGCGGATTCATTTGCAAACTGATAAGCTGCTTCCATCTCATCCTCTACTGCCTTTTCCACAGCCAGAATTTCTTCCTCTGTTGCCACGCCATCCAACAGTCTCTTTCTCATATTAGGGATTGCGTCCTTCTTATGCGCTTCCTCCATGTAGGATGCAGGGCGATAATTTGCAGGGTCACCGCAATAATGTCCCTGATGGCGGAACGTCATGCACTCTACGATAGAAGGGCCGTTGCCCTCTCTTGCATAATCTACCGCTTCTTTTACTGCTTCATATACGGTAACGGGATCATTGCCGTCAACTGTTTTGCCGGGGATGTTATACGCCTGCGCACGCACTGCAATCGTATCCGTATTGGTTACGGAATGGATATTAACAGAAACGCCGTAGCTGTTGTTTTCACACAGGAATACTACAGGCAGCTTCCATGCCGCCGCCATATTTACCGCTTCGTGGAAGGTACCCTGGTTGGATGCGCTGTCACCGAAGAAGCACAGGGTAACATGCTTATCTCCCTTAATCTTGGACACCAGTGCAGAGCCTGCCGCAATGGGAATACCTGCGCCTACGATGCCGTTTGCACCAAGGCTGTGCAGTCCTGCTACATCCGCGATGTGCATGGAACCGCCCTTACCCTGACAATACCCTGTTTTCTTACCGAACAGCTCTGCCAGCATTTTATCCAGAGATGCGCCCTTTGCGATACAGTGACCATGCCCTCTGTGGGTAGATGTCATATAATCTTCGGGCTCCAGTGCATAGCAAGCACCTGTGGGCACTGCCTCCTGCCCGATGCACAGGTGAATATTCCCTGCCAGCATACCCTTTGTGAAGCATTCTGCCGCTTTTGTTTCAAATGCTCTGATACTCAACATTGTTTTGTACATATCCAAAAGCATTTCCTTGGGATATTTTTTACCTTTAGAAGCCAATGTGATTCACACCTTTCTTTTTTCTCATTCTTTTTATGTTTTTTATTTTTGCTTGGGTGCAAACAGAGGCACCCCGAGTTCCTCATCAAATCTTCTGCCCATAACCAGCCCATCCAGCTCCGCAATCACCATATCCGTGGTCAGCAGAACCTTTGTGCCTTCAATGAGATGACCGCCATGCCCTGTGCCGTGCTGGTCGCTCATGCTCATGTGTACATGAAGCAGAAGGTTGCCGTCATCATCGTGGCAGATCATGCCGGCCGCCGCAGTCAACTCAATGGGACCATACAGAATCGTAGGTTCTCCGTAGCCGTATCCTGCTTTTTTATCCTTCAAAGGAACAGGATTACAAAAGGCTGCACCGTCCAGACTACCAATCCCGCTGAGGATTACGCCGTTTTTAATATTTTCTGCTTTGCAAATCTCCTCGATGCCCTTCAAAACATCCATACCGGGCTTCAAGCGGAATGCAACGACTCTTTTTATGCTGCCTGCAGCATGTTCGATGGATTGCATCATTTGTATCTCCCCTTCTTTATTTTGTATTCTTTTTATTTATTTTGTATTCAAATTTTATCATTAGAATTTTTATGTGTCAATACAATACCGCCATTTTTTTCCTTTTTGGCGTAATTTACAGAATGTATTTCTGATTTTTATTTAAAATTCATAAAACTACTTTTGTATACAAAATGATGTCTAAAAAAAGAGGTTCTTGTCAGAATTTTTTATCACAAAACCTCAGAATCCTATTTTTCTTAAATCAGGCAGGTCTGTCCTTCCTCCATAAAGAACAGCGCATTTTCCTGCCTTCCTGCGCGCATTTCCTGCTCCACAATCTTCCGTATCATCATTTTATCCTCTCCTGCAAAGGGAATATGATAAACAATCTTCGTCTTTGTCTGCAATACGCCTGCCGCAAATAATGCCTTGCCCTCCTCGCTGTGGCTCATCAGCGGATTGACAAACACCGCATCCAGCGCCATGCCGCGCACCGCAGAAAAATCCTCCTGTGTGAAATCCACATCCGCCGTAAAAAGCAGCTTCTTCTCGCCGCACTCTAATAAATAACAGAAATGCGGCACATCCCAGTAAAGCTTATCCAGATGTCTGGTCTGGAAGGCACGAATACGAATCTCCTGCTCCGGGCGAAAAACGGTTTTCCTGCATAATTCCCGATGCAGCAGAACACACGGAATCCCCATCCCCTCCGCCTTTTTCTGCAACGCCCGCAAGGCAGCAGAGCCGTCTCTCGGCATGAAAATCGCCTTCGGCTGCCGGTACTCCAGATATTCCGCCACCCTCTGCGGCGAAAAATGATCCCCATGCTCATGGGTAAACAGCAGATACTCAATACCTGCAAATTCTCCCTCGCCCGCCTTCAGCTTTTCCCATTGTCTTTCGGAAAGATTGCTGAAGCAATGTCCGTTTTCATCATAAATCCCGTTGATTACCAGCTTCGTCCCCCGAAACTCCAGAAGCACTGCCGCATTTACCAGAAACGTTGCCTTTACCTGCTCCTGCATCTCTGTTCCCTCCTTCTGAAAAATGCTGCATACCCAAGCAGTATGCAGCATTTTCTTTTCTCAAAATTACATTTTCAAATCTATTTTTTTATTTATTTTTTACATCTTATTTAATCAATCCCGGCAGGAAGGTTGTAACCTGCGGAATATAAGTAACCAGCATCAGCACCACAACACCGATGAGCAGCATTGGCATAACCGATTTTAGCGTTTGCACAAAGCGTGCCTCGGCAATCTGGTTTGTCATCAGCAAGCAGATGCCGACCGGCGGTGTAACCAGACCGATACACAGGTTGAAGCTCATCATGATACCAAACTGCAAAGGGTCAATGCCAAACGCATCCAGCAGAGGCAGCAGGATAGGTGTCATCATGATAATCGCTGCATTTGCCTCCATCAGC
>ENA-OUQM01001304-OUQM01001304.1-human-gut-metagenome-genome-assembly--contig:-NODE-1304-length-13842-cov-8.209255_pt1 | contig 13842 bp, 13 predicted proteins | sample MGYA00237949_ERZ548830 | MGnify/ENA primary metagenome ERZ548830 (study PRJEB26490, sample SAMN05194706) | human gut metagenome | biome: terrestrial biome; feature: human-associated habitat; material...
CGTCTCCAAGCACCCATACTTTTCCTGTAAATGCTTCCATATGTTTATTCTCCCAAAAATATTATGTATCCCTCAAAGAAAATGGTCAGATCTGATCTGCCGTCGCGATCTTTCCGGCAATCGCGGATGCGGTTACCGTAGCAGCGGATCCCAGATACACTTTTGAGCTCGGATGACCGGCACGGCCCTTGAAATTCCGTGTTCCGGTGCTGATCAGCACTTCGTTCTCGCCGATAACACCCTGGCAGCTTCCCCAGCAGACGCTGCAGTTCGGGTTCATCACGATAGCTCCGGCCTCCATAAAGGTATCGATGATCCCCTCTTTTAATGCCTGACGGTAAATCGTCTGACTCGCCGGAACGACAAGGAAACGGACACCCTCTGCGACTTTCTTCCCACGGATTATCTCTGCTCCGACGCGGAGGTCTTCGATTCTTCCATTGTTGCAGGATCCAAGGAACGCCTCGTTGATCGGTGTTCCACAGGTCTCCTCTGCCGGAACAACGCGATCTACAAAATCCGGTTTTGCAACCACCGGGCGGACCTTGGAAAGGTCAAATGTATACTCTCTGACATATTTTGCATCCGCATCGCTGTGGAAAATTTCTTTCGGCTCTCTTCCATGCTCTTTCAGATATTCAATGGCTTTCTCATCTGCTTCAAAGATACCGGTCTTTGCACCTGCCTCAACTGCCATATTGCAAAGTGCCATACGATCGCTGATGCTCAAAGTCTTTGCACCCTCTCCGGTAAACTCCATGACCTGGTAATTGCAGCCGTTTGCGCCGACCTCACCAATGATGGTCAGGATCAGGTCTCTCGCATAAACGCCCTCCGGCAGTTTTCCGATCAGATTGAATTTTACGCTCTCCGGCACGAGCACCCAGGAAGTTCCCGTTACCATGCCGTACAGAAAATCGGTACAGCCAACGCCGGTACCAAATGCTCCAAGAGCTCCGTAAGAGCAGGTATGGCTGTCGGCACCAAAAATCAGCTCGCCCGGGCGGACATAATTTTCAATCATGACCTGATGGCATACACCTTTTCCCTCCCAGAAATCAATGTTGTTCTCTCTTGCAAAATCACGCATTTTTTTCTGGGACGCCGCTGTTTTCGGGCTGTCGGACGGTACGTTGTGATCAACGATAAAAACCAGCTTTTTCGGATCCGCGATGTGCGGATGGTTTAATTTATTGCGATACATATCAACCGTCAGATGGGTAGTTCCGTCATTACTCATCAGACGATCCAGTGTTACGGTGTGGATATTTCCCGGTTTTACTTCCGGAACGCCGGCTGCAGCGGCGATAATTTTCTCTGCAATTGTCATTCCCATGGTCTTACTCCTCCTCGCGGTTCAGAGATGCAATGAGGCCTCCCTGATTCAGTATGTTCTGCATGTATTCCGGCAGCTTCGTGCAGGTGTACGTTTTTCCGTTCACTTCTGCAGTTCCCTCGGACATATGGAGGACCATGGTGTCCCCGTCTTCTACGGCATCCGGCAGATCTTTACAGACAATGGCCGGCAGACCGATATTGATGGCGTTGCGGAAAAAGATTCTGGCGAAGGATTTTGCGATGACTGCCTGCACACCCAGTGCTTTTAAAACACCCGGCGCCTGCTCTCTTGACGAACCGCATCCGAAGTTTTCTCCTCCTACCACAAAATCTCCCGGTTTTACCTTCTTTGCAAAATCCGGATCTAACGATTCAAAGGCATGACCCTTCATCTCATCCAGATTTGGCAGGAGCAGATACTGGGACGCGATGATCTGGTCTGTATCAAGGTCATTATGAAATTTAAAAATTTTACCCTGTTCCATTTTCTTTCGTTCCTTTCGCATAAAAATTCTGACAAAATCTATTGTATCACAAAAGATATGGTTTGCAAAAGAGAAAAAAGAAAAAAAATTAGTTCCAAACCGTATCGTAATTGATTGGTTTATAAAATGCTTTTTCCCGGCTCTCGTGGTCATCCGGGCGGTTTCCGAGAAGCCACATCGTTTTGGTTGCAACTGCCTCCGGCGTCATGTCATACGATTCGAGAATGTTGCACAGGGTTTTCATCTCATGTCCGACCTCGTAGACGGTCATATCACTGCCCTCATGCGAAACCTGTGTACACATGATGATGAGTTTTTCCGGGTATTTCAGGCAAAGCTCATAGAACGGCTCCTTGATGCTCGACGGAATGCCGCCGACACCGAAGCTCTCCACAATAATCGCATCGTAATGGTCAAAAATCGCCGGAAGAAGCGCCGGGCTGATTCCGGGAATCAGCTTCAGCAGGAAAACATGATCACTTAACGTATCATAAAAGCGCACCGGCTTTTCATACGGCAGCATCGGAAGATACCGCAGAATCCGGCGGTCCTGCATCACGGCAAGATACGGGAAATCAATGCTGGAAAATGCGTTGTAGCTCTTCGTCCGCACCTTCTTCGCACGCGTTCCCGCGATCACCTTTCCGTCAAACACAATCTGCACGCCCTGAGACGCATCATCACAGGCATAATAAAAGCTATCGGAAAGATTCGTCTTGGCATCTGTAATGTCCAGATTGATCGGCCGCTGTGCTCCGGTAATCACGATCGGTTTTGATGAATTCTGTATCATATAGGAAAGCGCCGCTGCGGTGTATGCCATTGTATCAGTTCCATGCGCAATGACAAAACCATCAAAAGCATCATACTGCTCCTTCACTACCTTTACCAGCGCCTCCCAGTTTTCCGGCACCACATTCGAGCTGTCCAGATTGAACGGCTGTACCGCAGTAATCTCGCAGAGACCTTTCACCTCCGGAATATAAGCTAATAGCTCCTCCGGCGTAATCTGCGGTGTTAAACCGTTTTCTGTCTTTTTCGAAGCAATGGTACCGCCGGTTGCGATAAATAAGATTTTTTTCAAGATCATTCACTCCTCGTTTTCTCGTTTGGTTACAAATCTTCTTTATCTTAGCAGACATCCGGGTGGGGTGTAAATGCAAACTTGAAAAATCATTTCCATTGACGTGGCAAATTCCGTTTGCTATATTGGAATCAGGCACAAAAAATTCTCGCCTTTGAATGTTACATTTAGAAAGTCAGGCTTTTATGAATCAAAAAAACACTCCCGGTCATCCATATCTCTATTCTTTCCTGCTTGCCCTCGGACTGATGCTGATCTGCGCTCTGCTTGCCACATCTTCGTATCGGTCCGAACGCAAAGAGCAGGAAGCTGCCGAGCAGCGTAAAATCCAGGAACAGCACAAGGAATTTCTGTTCCAGAAAGATAAAGCTGCAGCAGACTGCATAGTTTCCATAAAAAACGATATGCAGGATCGTCTTCGTCAATCCACTTTTGAAGACCTGCTTGTGCTGTTCACTCCCTGCAGCAGAGAAGAATTTTTATCTCTCGCCGGCGGCACAACGCTTCCTGAAGACACTGAAACAATCTCAGAAGAACGAGCCTGCTATTTTTACTCTGTTTCCTACCAGAGTGATGAACTGTATCAGCTCTATACAAAAGCGAAAGAGGAAGGCGATTTAGCCGATGTTTCAAAACAACTGGACAAGTTTCAGAATCGTCTCTCCTTTAGTTCCATCTATTGCAACCCAACAGAGCTGACCGTCGGATCCGGAAGTGTTCTTCTCTACTTCTATGCTCCACGCCCCTATGATTCTTTTTCTATCTCAGACACGGACAATCATACTCTGACCTTCCGGTTTGACCGGGATCTGAAAGACTATGTCCTGCTTGAAAACGATACGGTTATCTACACCCCTCCAGCAAAGACTGACAATAATTCCGATTCTGATTCTGCCGGCACGTCCGGCACAAACGGAGGCTCACCCGGTCTGCACAGAAATGACTCCGTTGTCTCCGGCAAGAACCAGACACCGACTCCAACCGCAAAGCCGAAGCAGGATGACTTTTATGACGTCTACGATTATGATGATCCTGATGATTTCTATTACGACAACGAGGATGACTTCGACAGCTATGAGGATGCGGAGGATTATTATGATGAGGCGTGGGATGAGTAACCATATTTCATCATATCAACGGCGATACTCTTCTTTTTACAAGATATCGCCGTTTTTCATTTGTTTACAGACATTCTTTTCAGGATTTCCGCATTCATTTCATCATAAGAATTCCAATATTCCTTTCGAACTGAGATCCCGGTGTAATGGAAGAGTTCCTTGATCATTGCCATAATTTTTTCACTTCCAAATCCTGTCAATGCTAAGATTGTTTCTTCTGTAACGGAAACAATTTCATGTGCTGCAAGATTACGTATATTAGTTTCAACACTTCTTACGTCATTAACTAACCGCTTTAAATGTTCATCTGCAGAAAAAGTTTCAATCAATACTTTAAGGTGTATGGAGGATATATCTCCCCCTTTAAATCTCTGGTTTTGCCCCATAAAATACGATTCCATTGTTTTTCCGATTTTAGTCCCTTCTAGTTTTTCTTCGGACCATGTTCTCTTTCCATTTTTCTTTTTAACAGTGCAATACTTGTTAATATCTATTTTACACTCTTTCTTTAAAATAATCTCAAACAAGTCTACAATCAATGGCGTTATCGACCGTACAAAATCCACATATTCTTCTTTTTTCAAACGAAGCTCTATATTCAAAGCATATTCAAAGTATTTTCTTTCCGAAGAAGATCTTACCGGAAGACACTGTACTCCTGTTTTTTGAATCATTTGATCCACTTTTTTAAAATCCAACTGTGTCCTTCCATATGCCATCGTCAGGAGATCTTTATATCTCTTTGTCAGTTCATCCGGCAGTGTCTCTGCAATGTCTAAGGCAGCACTATAATTATAAGCCAACACATGCTTCTTTATAATCTCTTCTTTTTTTATGTTGGCTAATGTCGGACATTGTATCTCTTTACAGCGATTCTCATAATTCTCTGTATTATCCTCATTTAGTTCCCACAACGTTACCACATCATAATTCTTATGAATATGTTCGTTGATTTTTTTCTCTGGAGTTTCTACCTGTATCAGTTTCGCAGGAAATTCACCAATTGTCCGCAAAACTGCAAGCCCACTTTTCATCGCCGGTGTGCCTGATGATATATTGAGTAGCAACGTGTCTGTTTCATCCATTGTTTGATAAACGCTACTTATAATCTCACGGAAATCCTGATAAAAATAATCGAACTCATGAACCTGCGTTAATTCTCTTCGTTCAATTACTTCATATTCCACACTACGGTTCTGCATCTGTGCCAATCGATCCAGACAATAGCGATATCTGTTGTCTTTTTCTTGATTATCCAACATTTCTTTTGACATATACAAAATAACTCTCTGTGGCTGATAGACTCTGCAAATATGCAGCATAGATCCATCATGAATATTTGTAGATGAAATTGGATCCGTGCCTCCAACTGGTGTAAACAAAATAGTCTGATTCATTTTTTCTCTCTCCTTCAAATAATGATTACTTCTTCGTTTTTTATTTCCTGATTAACTCCAAATAAATTTACTTCTCCTGCTCCTCTGATTTTGTATACCCGAACACTATCCGTTGTCTTATCAATTAATTTCGGAATTTCTGTCAACAATTTCCGATACAGGTTTTCCGAAACCATTGCCTCAAATGCTGATTTCTGGACACGAAAACCATATCCGTTCATCTTCTTTGCAAAATCTGTTCTGCATTTATTATTTACAATATCATAAATCACAAGAATGTAAACTTTTTTCTCAGTTTTTATCTCTTCCGTATTCCAAAAATAATTTTCCATCCAAACAACGCCTTTCTGCTTATCGAATCAGAATCGGTGAGTATTCTTCTACATTTTCTGTTTCAATCATCTTCACAAACTGGTTAATTTGTAAATTTAATGCCTGTCGAAAACTGACACTGTATTCCACATAGGAAAGATATCTATTCTGTGTTCTAAATTTTGTTTCTAATTTTTGAATATATTTCTTGAAACCATCTTTTTCCAGAAATACTCCCGGCTGCTCTATTCCACTGTAAAAATTTTCTGTTGTCAACTCGTGTCCATTCAACATACTGAGAGCAGTCGCATCAATCAATACAGCTCTCCACTCTTCCATCAGATCACTTGCCAACGTTGGATGTTTTTCCCGATCCTTATGCATCATTCCAAAATATGGATTTAGTCCTTTTCCCTCAATTTTTCCATAAATTTCATTCAGGATAATGGAATAGCCAAGACTGATCATCGAATTGAACGGATCCATTGGCGGACGTCTTGACCTTCCTTCAAATGCAAATTCCGGCGCAATAAGCTGTCCCAGTACCTGGAAATATTTTCTGGCCGCAGTCCCTTCATACCCCATAAGTTGTTCAATACTTCCTGCATTTTGTACTTTTTTACACATGTACTGCATTTCATCAACCGCTCGCCCAATTTCTTTGTGGCTTGATCTGGCATATCTTCTTAATATTACAACCTGATTTCGAATTTTTGCATCAATGATCTTTTTCGAAAAAGCAAGTTTTAATTTTTCATTTTTCCCGAGACCCGCTTGCTTTCTTTGTCTTTGCACATTGACATGTGTAGTCGAAATCAGACGGCCATAATATGCCCCATAGGTAGAATAAAAAATGATATTTACTCCACGTTTCAAACATTCTGCCAGGCATTGCGTTGTCACTTGAACATTCCCAAAAACCTCTATTACTTCCAATATTTCCGCCGGAATACTTCTTGTCATACCATCTTTGTATTTTACCTGAAATCGATTTTCCGCTACTCCAATGCTGGCTCCCTGCTCGCAAACATATAGATAACTCATATACTTCCCTCCTTTATCTTTTTCGTATAAATCATATGGCAATACATCTTCCTTTCCTTCAAACAGTGTTGCTTTTTCTATCAGGCAGCAACTGTTTGCTTCTGAAAGCCCACCTCTGTTCTTGTCCCCTGTTAGGGAATCTACTTTCTCTACTCATCAACGTCAACAAATCCGTTGAGCTTGACGTGTTCTCGTCCCCTATCGGGGAATCTATTTTCTCTACCCGGAAAAAGCCGCTGGCAGAGGCTACGCAAAAACGTTCTCGTCCCCTATCGGGGAATCTATTTTCTCTACAAGAAGCCATGTTTATTTGCACTGGACAACGAAGGGTTCTCGTCCCCTATCGGGGAATCTATTTTCTCTACTGGTTACATGGGGTTCATCCCGGACGAAAATAAGGTTCTCGTCCCCTATCGGGGAATCTATTTTCTCTACCTCTCAGTATCTATTACGCGGACGTGCAACCGTTCGTTCTCGTCCCCTATCGGGGAATCTATTTTCTCTACCTGAAAATAAAAGAAATCCGGAACGCCTCCGGCTGTTCTCGTCCCCTATCGGGGAATCTATTTTCTCTACAAATGGAGTAATTATGATGAACTTAAATATTAATTGTTCTCGTCCCCTATCGGGGAATCTATTTTCTCTACACACAATAAAGGCAGAATCAAAATAGAAGTGGGGGGTTCTCGTCCCCTATCGGGGAATCTATTTTCTCTACACTACTCTTTCCCGTCCTTCTACCATTGCAAAAACCAGTTCTCGTCCCCTATCGGGGAATCTATTTTCTCTACCCCTTTTTCCCAGTCACAACGTAACATTTTGACTGTTCTCGTCCCCTATCGGGGAATCTATTTTCTCTACTCATCTCAGAAGTCCGCAACACTGAGTGGGCTAAAATCGTTCTCGTCCCCTATCGGGGAATCTATTTTCTCTACACAAAAAAATTATATCTGTCATTCCGGTCTGAGATGTTCTCGTCCCCTATCGGGGAATCTATTTTCTCTACCCTTTAAAGTGGAATGAAGTAACAGAACTTGCACACTGTTCTCGTCCCCTATCGGGGAATCTATTTTCTCTACGAAAGATAACGAAAACATCGACCGTGTTCGAGATCGTTCTCGTCCCCTATCGGGGAATCTATTTTCTCTACAAAAATTCAGCAGCTTATCACGGTTGCTTTGCGGGTTCTCGTCCCCTATCGGGGAATCTATTTTCTCTACAAAAGAAAGGTTGGTGATTTAGTAGCAATGTATAGTTCTCGTCCCCTATCGGGGAATCTATTTTCTCTACTATCATCTGCTGATAGATGCCCGCCCAGTAGTTACGTTCTCGTCCCCTATCGGGGAATCTATTTTCTCTACCTTTATCTTTTTCTTTGGTTTCGGTTCTTTTTGCCTGTTCTCGTCCCCTATCGGGGAATCTATTTTCTCTACAGAGACAACACCGCGAACGAAACGACCGTTCGCGTGTTCTCGTCCCCTATCGGGGAATCTATTTTCTCTACCAGTATGAAGGGGTATTACACTTCATACGGTTACATGTTCTCGTCCCCTATCGGGGAATCTATTTTCTCTACCTTTTCATTTTTAATCATAACAAAACCTCTTTCTTCTGTTCTCGTCCCCTATCGGGGAATCTATTTTCTCTACGAATCGGTATAAAAAAACAAGTTTTTTCGCAACCATGTTCTCGTCCCCTATCGGGGAATCTATTTTCTCTACCGGATACAGTGTCTGGCTGCAAGATGAGATGAAAAGAGTTCTCGTCCCCTATCGGGGAATCTATTTTCTCTACCTTAGAAATCTACGATAGTACCCAGTAACTAACCAGTTCTCGTCCCCTATCGGGGAATCTATTTTCTCTACATACAGAAGTTTGATTACTGCGAACCGTGGTTCGGTTCTCGTCCCCTATCGGGGAATCTATTTTCTCTACCAAGCAATCGAAAGCGCGCACGTAGACGTTGACGCTCGTTCTCGTCCCCTATCGGGGAATCTATTTTCTCTACCCCTGCCTCTGGAACCCCTCTGTTTATCAGGGTTCCAAAGCTGTTTTGCGGGGCAAAATTTAAAATTTGTTTTTCTTTTACTTTTTCCTATGCTTGCAGTGCTTTTTTCCTTATTTTAAGCCATGCGGCGCAAAATCTTCTTTACTGTCTGGAAAACTCAATCCTTCCCATTCCCATATCATATAACTTTCCTTGATATTTTGTACATTTGCATACATGCGGTGCAACTCCAAGGCCTACATCCTTTGCATGTTTATGCTGTGCATATACTTTAGGAGGTAAAGTATTTCGATACACCTGATCAATAATTCGTACCGCTTTTCTGCCAAACATCGGATATAAAACTGTTTTCGTTGAAAAACCACATCCGCCGCCAAGCCAGACAGTCCCTTTTTCTTTTGTTCCTCGGTGAAACCGCATATAAAAATTATCATAACATGTTTTTTGAAATTGATCCAGTGCTGATTCTATTTTTTCTATTGAATAAGGACATAACGTTCTGTCGATTGTAATGCTGAATCTTATCTCTGTCCCTGGTTTCAATGTTTCTCTTAAGATCGGTAATGGTCTTTCTGTTCCGTCTAAAGTAACATCAATTTTCTGACTCAAAGTTAATTGTTCCAGCTTGATCGGATCACTGTCTCCTACCATCAGTCCGGCCATATGATCATTTACAGCACTGCTCGATAGGCGTTCTCTCCCTAATGTATAAAATGCCTGCTGCTCCAGTTTTTGTGTTTCTTTTGCCAGACAGCGTACTCTATTTGCGCGTTCCTGCACATTTTCGCTAATCTCTGAGGCAATTCTTCTGTAGCTTTCTGAATTATTTTCTATCTCCGCAGCAAGCAATGCCGTCCGAAGCATTCCCTTAATGCTGCTGCCCGGAACATACGGCATTCCATAGGCATCTTTGCAAAAACTGTCAATTTCTTTCGGTCTTGCCTCAGGCTTCAAGAATGCTTCCCCAGCATCCATTTCGTATTGTTTCCATTCTCGCCATTCTTTCTCACTGATTCTATGACGTTCCAACCATTGCGCCAATGATGGGCCTTTGTCACCACTACTCATGAGATAAAGCATGAATTCTCGTTCCAGCCCTTTTTTCCTCAATGCAGTATACATTTTTTCAATGTCGGGAACTACAACTCGATGATTTCGTGGCGTATAAATATATGCATTTTTTTTAATTTTTTCGCCAGACCCAACATAAACAGGCGATACGGCATATATTTTTCCTTCATAATATTCTAAATACTCTTTCATTTCTATATCCTCATAAATAGTGGTTTGGCATACCGATAAACCGCATGATTTCCTCCATCTGAGACATCATAAATATCGCCCTCAAATTTCTTTTCAAAACAGGATCCCGCCTGAAAAACGTACAGATCTTTTTTTCTTCTCCACTCTGAAGCATATTCCGGTGACGCTACAAACCCCGAACGTTTTTCCAACTGATAGCTGGCTCCTTCCAGGACCTCGTCAAGTTCTTCTTCTCTGGGAAGTGCCGGTGAAAGCAGCATATATCTGCCCGTCCTTTTTTCCAATTGTTTCAAAAACTCTTCTGGAACTTTTTTCGGAATACAGCTGAATTTTCCGAGCCCTGAAAACTTTTTTCCGCCAATTCCTGTATAAGACAGAGATTCTAACAATTCTTCCAGAAGCTGTTTCTCTTCCTCCAACTCCCACGCAGACAAAATATATAAACCACTTTTTTCCCCGTAATAAAAAACACCTACTCGATAAGGCAGTGTATCCTCTTCTTCTCGCCTTACTGCTGCCTGCGTTTCCTGCTGAAATTTTCCGAAATCTTTCCCTTCAATTTCTGTTGGATCTAGTGTTCCTTCCAGAAAATCTTTCAACTTATCAATCGGCAGAAACTTTATTCTTTTATACGCTTTTTTTTGTTCTGAAACTCCCTTTTTTACCGGCTCTACATAAACCATTGGCTTTGGCACAAAATATTGCTGTCCCATGTATGGAAATGCATCTGAAAGCAATAATCTCCCGCTTTTTACTGCATCTAAGAGTTTCTCTTCCTGCTGCATTTTCAATGCTTCTATATAAAGTGCCGAAAACAACTGGTCTGCTTGAAATGTGTTCGCTGTTTCATTCAACATTCCTGTTCCAAAATGAACACCGGTCAAAAATTCAAATTTATAAATCGAATAGTTCATCGCTGCTCCTTTATCCTTCTAAAATTTCCCGGCATTGATCAATCGTTTCATCCGAAACATCTCCAATCAGAACATCGAGATCGAGATCTGCAATTTTCACTCGTCCGTATCCTCTCGAACCGCTTCCACCCAGATAATCGATCTGCATTAAAGTAAATCCATCTTTCAGGATTTCAAAATCTTTGATCATAGTCTTTTCATCTGATACTTCATAGATCAGTTCCATCGGAAATTTCGCTCCGCGTACAACACGTTCTATCTGACGCGGATTTGCAACTGCCGTCGTTCTCTTAATACTATTTTCAAATTTAACTTCTGTATAACTCGTCAATCCTGCGTTTTTTAGTTCATCTGTATTTTCCAGAAACATATCTGAAAACAGAATACGGCTTACTTTTCCCTTCTTAGCACTTCCAAACAGATTTGTCAGACACTCTGCATCATCATCTGGTGTCTCTGCAATCCAACCTTCATTATATTTTTTTGCAAGTAGCGCACGCATTTTTCCTTTTAAGCTGCTTCCCGGAATCATCGGTCTTCCTGTTCTGCTGTCTTTCACAACAGGAGAATCAACTGCACCAATTGCAGAAAAGGCTCCGGAGCCTCCGATATGTAATCCTGTAACTGTTTCTACCGTTCCGCTGATCATAACTTTTGCAAACATAGTTTTTCCCCCTATTCGTCTTTCTGTCCGTAAAATTTTCTGTATGCAACCAAAGCTTCCATATACCGGCTAAATAATAAGAACTGTTTTCTGCTTCCTTTTATGTCATCCAAACAGGATAAAATCTGCGCTTCATCTACCAGGCTTCGAACCAGTTTCTCCCGGCCTGCTTCATAGACAAAACGTATTTTCAAATAATTAATTCTTCCAATCGTTTCCTGTGAGAGATGTTCGTCTGTGGAATTGATCACGTCATTGTAAATCTCCGCCGTCATTGCAAGTAGGTTTCGAATTTTAGACGTTGTTACAAGTCCGTTCTGATTTCCTCTCCGATCCACTTCCTTGCTCAGCTTCAAAATAACATTTTCCGCCGTTTTCACATAGTTATCTTCTGTTAATTTCATTTCTGTTCCTCCTTGTCTCGTTTGAGATAGACGTAAAGATATATTGCCGTAATCAACTCTCTTTTTTCTACCGTGTCATTTCCCCACTCATACATTTTTCTGGAGAAAATCTGATACGCCTCTTTTTCTTCTTTACTGCTGTTTTTGTCTGGTTCCATTCTGGAAAGCAGATAGGCATATCTTGCAACATTAATATGCTCTTCACTGTTTCTCAACAATTCTGTCAAATGATACAGGAAAGACATTCCTCTTTCTTCTGTCTGTTCAAAATACCATTTCAGTATTCTTACTTTTTCTTCTACTACCTTTTTCTGGAATTCGTCCCACGGATATACATGACTTTCATCCAGTACTGTGATGGCATTTTTTCCATCATTTTGTTTAGATGCATCCTCCAGACGTTCTACTTCTAGGAACTCGATGTTGTTCTTCTTCAGTACGTCTTCGCGGATGTAGCTTGGAATACGAAGCTCTTCCGGAGAAATCAGTACGAATTTAACATTGTTGTAACGAACCAGCGCCTCGATCAGAGAGTGAACGGTACGTCCGAATTTCAGATCTCCGCACAGACCGATGGTAATGTTGTCAAGACGTCCCTTTAAGGAACGGATGGTAAGTAAGTCTGTAAGAGTCTGGGTTGGATGCTGATGACCACCGTCACCGGCATTGATAACAGGAATATTAGAAACCATAGAAGCTACCAGCGGAGCACCTTCTTTGGGATGACGCATAGCACAGATATCTGCATAGCAGGAAACAACACGAATGGTATCGGCAACAGTTTCCCCTTTCGCTGCGGAACTGGAATCTGCAGATGAGAAACCAAGAACCTTACCGCCAAGGTTCATCATAGCAGCTTCAAAGCTGAGACGGGTACGGGTGCTTGGCTCATAGAATAAAGTTGCCAGTCTTTTATCATCGCAGACATGTGCGTATTTATCAGGGTGTTTCTCAATATCACTGGCCAGGTCAAGAAGAGTATTTAACTCATCAACAGACAGATCCAGCGGACTCATTAAGTGTCTCATGATCTACCTCCATTTGTAATCATTATTTTATAGTTCAAAATCTCTTCGACCTATCATATACTACTTGGAATGATTTTTCAAGAAGATTTTGTAAGTATTTTTTCGAAAAACAATCCAGTGAGAAACCAGACCGGGAGATAGTCCAGACGGATGATTCCTTTGTACTGATGGGGCACTCCGGAATAGTCCCAGGGGCACATGTGAAAAGCCTGCAGGATAGAACCGCTGGTAAATTCTGCCAGGTAAAATCCGGCAGTATAAAGGGAGCCTCGCAGAAGTGCCGGAAGGGTTTTCAGCTTTTTGTATACAGGCAGAATCAGGGATGCACAGCCATAAATGGGAAACATAAGAAGAGAGGTAGTCCCTTTCATGGACGCATCTCCTCGGAGCAGGGAATGGAGCCCGGTCCAGAGAATCTCCAGACACAAGCCGGTAAAACCACAGAAGAGAAAAGGGTATTTTTTCATATGCTTGGTCTCCTTGGGTAAAATGATAAAAATAACATTCCCATTCTTGCTAAATTTATGCTGCAAGGTTATAATGGAGAGAAAAAGATATTTGATAAACGAGGAGCTTTTATTATGAACTATCAGGAATGCCGTGCATATATCGATGATTCGGCGAAATACGGTTCCGTGCTGGGACTTGATAATATGCGTGAAATGCTGGACAGGCTTGGAAATCCTCAGGATGCAGTTCCTTATGTCCACGTAGCCGGAACCAATGGAAAGGGTTCCGTGATTGCTTATTTATACACCACCCTTACCCGGGCAGGCTATAAAG
>ENA-OUQM01001309-OUQM01001309.1-human-gut-metagenome-genome-assembly--contig:-NODE-1309-length-13801-cov-4.365925_pt1 | contig 13801 bp, 9 predicted proteins | sample MGYA00237949_ERZ548830 | MGnify/ENA primary metagenome ERZ548830 (study PRJEB26490, sample SAMN05194706) | human gut metagenome | biome: terrestrial biome; feature: human-associated habitat; material...
CGGTGTCCCGATTACCGAGAACGGAAAACTGGTTGGTATTATTACAAACCGTGATTTGAAGTTTGAAACTGATTTCACCAAGAAAATCAAAGAGTCCATGACCAGCGAAAACCTGATCACTGCAAAAGTAGGCGTTACGCTGGACGAGGCAAAAGCAATCCTTGCAAAATCCAGAAAAGAAAAACTTCCGATTGTCGATGACGATTTCAATCTCAAAGGTCTGATCACCATCAAAGATATCGAGAAAACCATCAAGTACCCATTGTCCGCCAAGGATGAGCAGGGACGTCTGCTCTGCGGTGCCGCAGTCGGCATCACGGCAAACGTGCTCGATCGTGTCGATGCGCTGGTAAAAGCACACGTAGACGTGATCGTCATCGACTCCGCTCACGGACATTCTGCAAATATCTTCAAAACACTTCGTCTCATCAAAGAGCATTATCCGGATCTGCAGGTAATCGCCGGAAACGTGGCAACCGCAGAGGCAACAAGAGACCTGATCGCAGCCGGAGCAGACGCTGTTAAAGTCGGTATCGGACCTGGTTCTATCTGTACGACCCGTGTCGTTGCAGGTATCGGTGTACCGCAGGTCACAGCCGTTATGGACTGCTATGAGGAAGCAAAGAAGACCGGAACTCCGATCATCGCCGACGGCGGTATCAAGTACTCCGGAGACATGACAAAGGCTATCGCAGCCGGTGCCAATGTCTGCATGATGGGAAGCATCTTCGCAGGATGCGATGAGAGCCCGGGAGATTTCGAACTGTTCCAGGGAAGAAAATACAAAGTATACCGTGGAATGGGATCCATCGCAGCCATGGAGAACGGAAGCAAAGACCGTTACTTCCAGACCGGCGCCAAGAAACTGGTTCCGGAAGGTGTGGAAGGCCGTGTAGCATACAAAGGCCTCGTAGAGGACACTGTATTCCAGCTGATCGGCGGACTTCGTTCCGGTATGGGCTACTGCGGAGCGAAAGATGTTGAGACCTTAAAGGAGACCGGAAAATTTGTGAAGATTTCCGCAGCATCCTTAAAAGAGTCCCATCCGCATGATATCCACATCACCAAAGAGGCTCCGAACTACAGCGTGGACGATAAATAAGAATAAAAAGTCGCAAAAGGCAGAAGGGGGAAAGGTCAGAAACTTTTCAGCTTCTGCCTTTTCAAATGAGGGAGCGCTTATTTGCAGCGGGGAGAGAACATATGGCACAGAAGAGACGGGGAAAAACGACAAGAAAACAGAGGCAGCGCCAGCTTCACCGCAGAATGTTTCTGACGGGAGTTCTGGTGGTGCTGATCTGCGTCGGCATTTACAGCGGCATCCGCCGTGTGGCAAAAACGGCAAGTGATATCACGGCCGTTGACTATTCCGGTTCTGATTATGAGGACAACGATATCACCGACTGGACCGGCGCTCCGCCGATTGATGTGGAGCTTCTGACGCCGAACAGCTGGTCCAGACCGCAGACGAGGCTGAAAAAGGTGGACGGTATCGTTATTCACTACACCGCAAACCCGGGAAGCACGGCGATGCAGAACCGTGATTACTTTGAAAACCTGCCTGAGACGCAGGAGGCGCAGGCCAGCAGCCATTTCGTCGTCGGCATCGAGGGAGAAGTCGTTCAGTGTATCCCGACGAGTGAATGGTCGTATGCATCGAACCAGCGTAATTTCGATACGATCTCGATTGAATGCTGCCACCCGGATGACAGCGGTGAATTTACCGATGAGACATACAATTCTGTGGTCCAGCTCGCCGGTTTCTTATGCAAGCGGTTCAATCTGACTTCGGACGATGTGATCCGTCACTATGATGTAACCGAAAAGCTCTGCCCTCTGTACTACGTGGAGCATGAGGATGCCTGGATTCAGATGAAGGCAGATATTCAGGCGTATGCGGATTCACTTTCCTAAGAGCTGTTTTTAAGAAAAATGAAAAAATCCCCGTTGGGAAAATCAGTTTCAGGAGAAATGATTTTTCCAACGGGGATTTTTCTGTTATCCAATATTTTTAGTAATAGTAACGCCGTCTGCGCCGCTTTCTTTTTTTCGTATTTCCGCCGAGTGCAATCCAGCAGAACAGCCGTACAAACGTGATGCCGAAGAGAACGCCGATGCTGTCGATGCCGACGTCCTTTACCGACGGGCCGCGGTTGGCGACCATCGTCTGGTGGAACTCATCGCTCGCGGCAAAGGCGACACAGAGGATGCCGGCAAGAAATGTGAGCGCGAAGCCGCGCAGGCCGTAGACGTAGAGCGGAAGCGAAACACAGATTGCAAGCAGACAGTACTCTGTCATATGAGCCAGCTTCCGCACCGGGTACTGATACTCGTCAGCCAGTTCCTGGATCTTCTCATCATCCCATCCGCGGTCCATGACGTGGTCGATCGTGATGAAAATGCCGCGTGCCACCTTTTCACTGAGATGTGAGGATTCCGTTCCGTTCTGGGAAGAGAAGGAGAAAATCATCGACATCATCAGAATCGCCGGGATGAAGGAAAACGGTTTTAACAGTGCAATTACAATTCGATTCATAAAATACCTCCAGTAAAACAAAGCAGGTCAGATCGGAAACTTTTTATGCGGTATGCTCGCGGATTCTGGCAATCGCAGAAAAGATCAGGAATGCCAGCAGGTTCACGATTACGACCGTCGCTCCGGCAGGGGAGGACAGGAAAAACGAGAGGGACATGCCAAGAAGGAAGCATACCACGGAAAGAACCGCGGAGCAGATTACCACGCTCTGGAAGGTATGGCAGAGACGCATCGAGGTCAGTGCCGGGAAAATCAGCAGGCTGGAGATCAGAAGTGCGCCCATCATGCGCATGCCGAGGACGGTGGTGATGGCGGTTAAGAATGCCAGCAGCATGTTGTAAAGCTCTGCGCGGACACCGGTTGCTCTGGCAAATGTTTCATCGAAGGTGACAGCAAAAATGCGGTTGTAGTACAGAACGAACAGGAGCAGCACGACGATGGAGAGCACCACGGAGAGAACGACGTCCTCATCACTCATCGCAAGGATGCTTCCGAACATGTAGTTGTTGACATCGGTGTTCATGCCGCTCGACCACGAAACCGTGATGACACCGATCGCAAGCGCAGAGCTTGAAATCAGGCCGATGGCGGCGTCGCCTTTGATCTTGCTGGATTCGTTCATGCGGAGCAGCAGAAAGGCGGCAAGCACGACGACAGGGATTGTGAAGGCAAGCGGAGCAAAACCGAGTGCCGTTGCAATTGCAAGAGAGCCGAATCCGACATGGGAGAGGCCGTCGCCGATCATGGAGTAGCGCTTTAACACGAGGCTGACGCCAAGCAGTGCGGCACACAAAGAGACGAGAATGCCGACCACAAGGGCACGCTGCATAAACGGATAAGAAAGCATTTTCAGCAGATTCGAAATCATAAGTCGGCACCTCCTAAAAACTGTTTTCCAGCCTCGGTTTTCAGATACTCGTCCGTCGGACCGAAGAAGACCTGCTTCTGGTCGAGCTGGAGAATGTGCGTTGCGTCCGGCAGAATATTGCGGATATCGTGGGAAACCATGATGATCGTAACGTTCTGCTCGCGGTTGATGCGGCGGATGAGCTGGTACATTTCGTTTGTCATGACCGGGTCAAGGCCAGTGACCGGCTCGTCGAGGAGCAGCAGTTTCTTTGTGGCGCAAAGCGCACGAGCGAGAAGCACACGCTGCTGCTGGCCGCCGGAGAGATCACGGTAGCACCGTTTCTTTAATGAAAGGAGGTCGAGAAGCTCCATATTGCGGAGCGCGTCCTCTTTGTCTGCCTTTGTGTAAAACGGCGGGAAATGCGGGTGGTTCTGCCGGCCGGACAGCACGACTTCCCAGACGCTCGCCGGGAAATCCTTTTGTGCGGCGGTCTGCTGCGGCAGATAGCCGATCTCGCTTGGATGAAGCCCGTCGCCGGTTGTGATCGAGCCGGTGGACGGATTTTTTAAGTGAAGCAGTCCCTTGATCAGAGTACTTTTTCCGGAACCGTTCTCGCCCACAATACAGAGGTAGGAGCCGGCTTCCAGGGCAAAGTTGACATCGGTCAGGACCGGGATGCCCTCGTAGGAGAAGGTGACATCACTGCAGGTAAGTAGAGCCATTAGTTCAGAGCCTCCTTTAGTGCGGCGACATTCTGTTCCATCAGGGAAAGATACGTGGCGCCGTTTTCGAAATCATCTTTGGATACGTTGTGACAGGAGTGAAGCAGCAGCTTTTTCGCGCCGGTCGCCTCACAGATGGAGTCCGTCATTTGTTCATTGGACAGCTCGGTGTGGAAAACGACGGGAATCTGTTCTTCCTTGATTTTATCAATTAAAAAAGAAAGGGTTTTGGCACTTGCCTCGGATTCCGAGGAGCAGCCGGGAAACGCCGCGTAGTAGTCGAGGCCGTAGGTGTCCGCAAAGTAGCGGAACGGGAAACGGTCGCCGAAAACAATGGTATGGCGGCTTGCAATTGCGGTGACATCGGAAAATTCCTCATCGAGGGAGGCAAGCGAAGCAAGATACGAGGCGGTGTTTGCCTGGTATTCATCCGCATGCTCCGGGTCGAGGCGGCAGAGGGAATCGCAGAGTTTCTGGACAATCCGCATCGCATTTTTCGGCGAGGTCCAGACGTGCTCGTCCTGTTCGCCGTGGGATTCGTGCGCATGATCATGGGAAGATTCGTCGTGTGTATCCTCGTCCTCATGGTCGTGTACATCCTCGTGATCTGCATCTTCGTCCTCATGGTCGTGCGCATCCTCGTCTTCATGATCGTGTGCGTGGCCGTGGGTCTCCATTCCCTCGACGGTTTCCTCGGCAACGGTGTCAACGCAGTCCATCAGCGTCACTACCTCTTTGTTCGAGGTATCGACAGAATCAAGGATTGTCTCGACCCAGGCATCGGAATCGCCGCCGACGTAGACGAAGAGATCACATTCGGAAACCGTAATCATATCGCCCGGTGTCGGTTCAAACGAGTGACTTTCCGCACCCGGGGAAAGCAGCATGTGGAGATCGAGATGATCGCCGCCGATGGCGCGCAGAAAATCATACTGCGGAAAAATCGTAGCCACGGCGGAGAGTTTCGTGTTCTCCTGGGAATCCGCCATCTCTTTTGAGGATCCCGCACAGCCCGTCAGAAGAAGGAGGGCAGGAAGGAGGAGAAGGCGTAACGTTTTTTTTGAAAAAAATGTCATGATACTCCTTTCTGAAAGAAAACACGGAGGCATTCGAAAAAGCTCCGTATCAGACTGTTTCGTGACAAATGCCGCAGGAGTGGGAAGCGGCAGACGGGAACAAATGTCCCCGAAAAAAGATCAGTTATCATCATATAGCAGGGAGGATTCATTTGTCAAGGAAAGGAAAACCAGTTATAGAAAAGAGGGAAAAAAACTGCCTTTCCCTGTAAAAAAGAAAGGCAGTTTTGAGAAAATTTCTTGATTTTAGGATACCCTGCGGAACTGTGCCTGGTAGAGCTGGTAGTACGCGCCCTGTTTTGCCATCAGTTCGTCGTGGGTTCCCTGCTCGAAAATCTTTCCGTGGTCGATCACGAAAATCCGGTCCGCATTTTTAATAGTAGAAAGACGGTGCGCAATGATGAACGAGGTACGGCCCTTCAACAGGCTTTCGATTCCCTGCTGCACCTGAATTTCTGTCTGTGTGTCGATGCTGGACGTCGCCTCGTCGAGAATCAGAATCCGCGGATCGGACACCATCGTTCTGGCAAAGGCGAGAAGCTGGCGCTGGCCGTTGGAAAGACGGGCACCGCGCTCGCTGATCTCGGTGTCGTAGCCGTCCGGCAGTTCTATGATAAAGTCATGGGCATGCACGGCCTTTGCGGCGGCAATGATTTCTTCCTCCGTGGCATCGAGCTTTCCATACGCAATGTTGTCGCGAATCGTGCCGGAGAAGAGAAAGTTGTCCTGGGTCATAACGCCCATCTGGGCACGCAGGCTGTTGATGGAGACATCCGTCAGGCTGTAGCCGTCGACGCGGACCGTTCCAGAAGTAATATTGTAGAAACGGCTGATCAGATTGACAATGGTCGTCTTTCCAGCGCCGGTCGGGCCGACGAGTGCGATCGTCTCACCGGGAGCCGCTGTAAAGCTGACATCCTTTAAAACCAGCGTGTCCGGATCATCGGAGTAGGCAAAGCTGACGTGGTCGAACGTTACTTCTCCTTTGATCGGCGGCAGTTCTGTGACGCCAGGCTTGTCGGCAACCTCCGCCGGTGTGTCGAGGATCTCAAAGATTCGCTCCGCAGCGGAAAGGTTCGTGATCAGCTTGTTGTAAAAACCGGCCAGGTTCTGGATCGGATCCCAGAACATCGTCAGATACATCGCAAACGCCGTGAACGTACCGATCGGAACGGCATCCACGCCGAGTACGGAAATACCGATAAAATACAGAAGAAACGTTCCGATGCCCCATGTCACTTCGATCACAGCGGAAAAACCATCCGCCAGGCGGACCGCATGGATGAAGGAGTTCTGATGCTCAAGAAGAAGCCGGTCAAACTCGCCCTGCGATTCCTGCTCTGCGGTAAAGCTCTTGATGATGCGGATACCGGAGAAGTCCTCGTGGATATACGCCGTAACATTGGAAGATTTTTTTCGGAACGTCTGCCATCTCTTGTGTGCGACGATCTGAATAAAATACATGCCGATAGCGATCAGCGGCAGCACGAGAATCGCACTTAAGGAGAGCCAGATGTTTTTGATCATCATGATCACCAGAATGGCGATGATCGTGAGAATGTTTGGAATCAGCTTTGTGACACCGTCGTTCAGCACATCCTTTAACGAGTTGACATCGCCGATGATGCGCGCCAGGATCTTTCCGGCCGGGCGGGTATCGAAAAAGCTGAAGCTTAAGGTCTGGATATGCGTGTAGAGCTCGTCACGGATTTCCAGAAGAATGTTGTTGGTAATGCGCGCCATCAGAAGCATCCGCAGGCGGACACCGGCCGCGTAAACCAGGTTGATCACAACCATGAATACGCAGAGGGCAACAAGCCCACGCCAGTCTTTCTGCGCAATATTGACGTCGATGGCGTACTCCAGGAGCAGCGGGTTCACAGTGGAAATCGCGATGGTAACGGCGAGAACCACGAGAACGACGGCAACCTGGCGTTTATAATTTTTTAAGTAGGAGAAGAGGCGGCGGATGGTCGCGCTCTTTAAGACCTCTTTCTGCTCTTCATCTACTTTACTGGAATTGATAGCCATAATCGTATTGTTCCTCTCTTAACGGGTAAGTAAATACAGAAGTTGTCGGGTAACAGATTAAATTGAATTAAGCATTGGCAGGAAGTGCCTGCTCGAGGGCTGCCTTTGCTTTATGGTAATCACCGTACTGAGCCTCCCAGGTGGAGTAGTACAGGCCTTTCTGTGCCATCAGACTCTCATGTGTGCCGCGCTCGGCGATGCGTCCGTGATCGAGATACAGGATCTCATCGGCATTCTGCACCGAAGAAATGCGGTGGGCAATGATGATCTTGGAAACATCTTTTTTCTCAGCGAGATGGCTCTGGATTTCGTATTCGGTCTCCATATCGAGCGCCGAGGTGGAATCATCCAGTACGAGGATCGGAGCCTGTTTTGCCAGGGCGCGTGCGATGGAAAGACGCTGCTTCTGACCGCCGGAAAGTCCCATGCCGCGCTCGCCGATGACCGTTTCGTACTGATCGGAAAGGTGATCGACGAACTCGGAAGCACACGCAGCGGAGACGGCGTTATGTACCTCTTCGGATTTCATTGTGCTGCGGCTGCCGAGGCGGACATTCTCAGAAATCGTGTCTGAGAACAGGAAGACGTCCTGCATGACGACGGAAGAAGTATCGCGCACGGTGCGCAGCGGCAGGGTGCGGATGTCGTGGCCGTCGAGACAGATGGAACCGTCGGTGACATCGTAAAAACGCTCAAGCAGATTGACGATGGTTGTTTTTCCGGAACCCGTCATACCCATGATGCCGAGTGTGTGGCCCTGCTTTAAGGTAAAGTCGATATCCTGCAGAATCGGTGTGTCGTGCAGGGAGAAATCGACGTGATGGAATTCCAGGTCACCCGGAAGTTTTGAAAGCTCCACCGGATTTTCCGGTTCTGCTATCTGCGGCTCCTCTGCGAGAATTTTGTTCAGCTTCTTGTTGGAAGCAATCGCAGAAGCGAAGCAGTTGCCGAGCCAGCCGACGTTTTCGATCGGCCAGGTGATCTTGGAGGTGTACTCCATAAAGGCCGTTAAAACACCGAGCGTAATGCGTCCGTGGATGACACCGTAGCCGCCCGCGAGAAGGACGAGCACGCGCATCAGCTTCGTAAGAAACGAGATGGCGGGATCGTATTTCATCAGGACGCGCGCCTGATCCATGTTGAGATCGCAGTATTTCTGATTGTGTTTCCGGAATTTTTTGATCTCATACGGTTCCCGTGCAAAGGATTTGACGGTGCGGACACCGGCGAGATTTTCCTGTGCAACGGTATTCATGACGGCGTTTTCCTCGCTGATCGCATCGTAGACACGGTCGAGTTCTTTTTCGAGGCGGATTGCGATGCCTGCGACGAAAGGAAGGATCGCCACGGAGACGAGTGTCAGCGGCAGATCCAGTTTGACCATACTGACCATTGCCATCATGATACAGATCAGGCCTTCTAAGATCAGCATGCCGGCAAAGCCGAGGATATCCCAGATCCGGTCGACGTCATCGCGCACGCGGGCGAGGAGTTCGCCGGTATTGTTTTTGTCAAAGTATTCCACCGAAAGCCGCTGGACGTGGCGGAACAGGTTGTCCCTCATCTGGCTGGCGACGCGGACGCTGCTGACATCGAATAAAAATTCTTTGATGTACTGAAACAGGGCTTTTGCGGCACCGATCAGAAGAAAGGCGGCAAGGTATTTCCAGAGCAGTTCCATTTTGTGACCGACCAGCACGTCATCCACGATGTGCAGCGTGACAAGCGGCGCGAGCATATCGAGAAAGACACTTAAGGCCATGGAACCAAAAGCGAAAACGTAGTAGTACCAGTTCTGGAGCAGGTACTTACCGATTGGATTTTTCTTCATGAATGTTAAAACCTCCTCATTGATGTCGTTTGGGTGTCTGGCAGAACATAGGCTTTCAAAAGCTCCGTAAGTGTGGGAACGGAACAACGGGAAACGAAAGCGAAGGCTGCGTTTGTATATAAAAGAAGGGAATCGATGCGGTAAGAAGACCGCGGAATCTGCCTGCCGGAAACGGAGCGAAGCCGGAAAGAACGGTTTCGTACTGTTTATAGCAATAAAAAAAGCCGCAGTATCGACGTACCGCGCCTTCTGTGCGAAATAGCAGGCATAAAGAATGCATAGAGATTTGTTATGCAGAGTTAATGCTTACAAAGAATTTCGAAAGAAGGGCAGCCACCTGGTTTGATCGCCATACGAAGTTTATTCTGTTTTACGCTGGATGCATAAATAAGATTGATCATAAGTGGTGTTCTCCTTTCATGATTTTTTCTGCCGCATCTGATCGAACGCGACAGCTTATGGTTCTAAGCTACTCCTGTTTTCCAGATTTGTCAATTGTTATTTTCAAAAATTAAAAAATAAAAGCTGCAAAAGGTATGAAAATTGCGAATTTGGGTAGCTGTTTCGGGGAATATGCGATATAATAAACGAGAGTATAAGCGGAAAAATCACAAGCTAACATGTGAAACGAGGGGACAAAAAGATGGAAAAAATAATTGCAGGCCTGGTGCAGATGGATTCTGGGCCGGATATGAATGAAAATATGCGCATGGCCGAGCAGTATGTGCGGGAGGCGGCGGAACAGGGAGCGAAGCTGATTCTTTTCCCGGAGACCGCAGAATACACGGGAGCAGACATGCCGGGGCACGCAAGTGCAGTGCCGGGCTACGTCAGCCGCCGGTTTTCCAGCCTTGCCAAACGGTACGGTGTCTATCTGCACTGCGGCAGCATGACGGTACGGCGCCATCCGGGGCGTCCGTCCAACACGTCGTTTCTGTTCGGACCAGATGGAGAAACGATTGCAGAATACAGCAAAATACATATGTTTGATGTAAATATTCCGGGCAGTGTCTCCTACGAAGAATCACACGAGATCTGCCCGGGAAATGAAATTGTTCTTGCGGACACGGCGCTTGGCCTGTTCGGCATGAGCATCTGCTACGATATCCGCTTTCCGGAACAGTACCGGCTGATGGCATCCTCCGGAGCAGATGCATTTCTGATAGCGGCGGATTTTACGAAAGCAACGGGAGAGCGCCACTGGGAAGCACTGCTGCGCACGCGCGCCATTGAAAACGGATGCTACGTGCTCGCCGCCAACCAGTGCGGCCAGAAAGCGCGGTTTGAGGCGTACGGCCATTCCATGATCATTGCGCCGGACGGCGAAATTCTTGCGGAGGCAGATGATACCCCGCAGGTACTCATCGCAGAGCTGGATCCGGAAGTGCTGGAGCGGACAAGAAATGAAATCCCGTCTCTGGAAAACAGGAGAGACGATCTTTACCGTGTAAGCTCGGGAAACGTACGGATTTATGAAGAATAAAAATGCAGGGAGGAAATAAGAAGATGGATCAGTTTATACAGTATACCCCGACGGAAGTCGTGTTCGGAAAAGAGACCGAAAACCAGGCAGGCGCTGAGGTAAAGAAATGGGGCGGCACAAAGGTGCTCGTCGTTTACGGAGGCGGAAGTGCAAAACGGAGCGGTCTTCTGGACCGAGTGGAAGCATCTCTTGCAAAAGAGGGCCTTGCCTTTGAAGAGCTTGGCGGCGTAAAACCAAACCCGAGACTTGCCCTTGCCGAGGAGGGTGTGAAAAAAGCAGTGGAAATGCAGGCAGACTTTATTCTTGCCGTCGGCGGCGGAAGCTCGATTGACACCGCAAAAGCCGTTGCGCATGGAGCTGCAAATCCGGAGGAGGCACTCTGGGATATCTGGACGAAAAAAGTACCGCTGACAAAATCTCTCCCGGTAGGAGCGGTTCTGACGATACCGGCAGCCGGAAGCGAGATGAGCGATTCAGCCGTTCTGACAAACGAGGCAATCGGCAAAAAGGCCGGCATCAACACGCCGTTCAACCGCTGCAAATTTGCCATCATGAACCCGGAGCTGGCAGCAACCCTGCCGAAATACCAGATTGCCTGCGGAGTAACCGACATCATGATGCACACGATGGAGCGCTATTTCATTCCGGAGAGCCAGTGCGAGATGACGGACGAGATTGCAGAGGGACTCCTCCGTACCGTAATCAAAAACGGACCGAAGGTTCTGGAAAACCCATCCGATTACAATGCGATGGCGGAAATCATGTGGTGCGGAAGCCTGTCACACAATGGACTGACGGAGTGCGGACGCGGCAAAGATTTTTCGGTACATAAATTTGGCCATGCGTTAAGTGCAAAATATGATGTAGCACACGGCGCATCCCTGGCGGCAGTCTGGGGTGCCTGGGCGAAATACCAGTACGATGAGGAGACGGTTCTCTGGCGGTTTGCACGGTTTGCAGAAAAAGTCTGGGGCATCACAGAGGGAAGCGATCACAAACGGGCAACGGAAGGCATTGAGCGCACAGTAGCGTTCTTCCATTCGCTCGGCATGCCGACCTCCCTGCATGAGCTTGATATTCTGAACCCGTCGGATGAGGATCTGCGTGCCCTTTCCATGGATGCAACACAGCAGGACACCGTAAAACTGTCCCGCATCCGCAAGCTGGGCGCACAGGAAGTATATGAGATTTACCAGATGGCGCGATAAAAGGAGGAAAAACAGATGGCAAAAAAGAAAATCGCAGCACTGCTGATCGCAGCGGCCGTTGCGGCAGGAGGCTGGGCGCTTCCGGCAAGGGTAAGCGCAGCAGAAAATGACGGCACGGCCGTAACCTGGCAGCAGGATGAGACGGAAAGTTCCGAGCAGAATTCGGAGGAGGAAGCGGCAGCGCAGGAGCAGAGCGGTACTTCGGAAAACGAGACGCCGGCTGTTACGATTCCAGGTGAGGACAACGAACAGGAGCCGGAAGAGAAACTTCCTGCCGGCTGGGTGAAACAGGAGGACGGAAGCTGGAAATACAGAAAAGAGGACGGCACGATGGCCGCCAGCGAGTGGATCACCCATCTGAACCGGAGATATTATCTGAATGCAGACGAAATCATGTGCACGGGTCTTTCGATGGTCAACGGAAAGCTCTATTATTTTGAGAGCTGGGGCGGAGCCGGATTCCAGGGCTGGAAAAAAGTCGGCGGGGCATGGTACTATCTGAACGAGGACGGAAGCGTCAAAACGAATGAATGGTTCGTTCACGACAAGAGAACATACCATGTAGATGAAAACGGTGTGATGAGCACCGGACTGCAGAAGATTGACGGAACGCTCTACTACTTCGAGAGCTGGGGCGGAGCCGGATTCCAGGGCTGGAAAAAAGTCGGCGGAACATGGTACTATCTGAATGAGGACGGAAGCCTCAGAACGAATCAGTGGTTTGTGCATGATAAAAGAACGTACCATGTAGACGCAGACGGTGTGATGAGTACCGGCTGGCAGACGATTGACGGCGTTGATTATTACTTTGAAAGCTGGGGCGGCATGCGCGTGAACGCCTGGGCGGCCAAGGGCAGTGACTGGTATTACATGGACAGCAACGGAACCCCAAAAGGGGAAGGCTGGCTGCTGTATGACAAGAACTGGTATTATCTGAGGCAGGACGGCAAAATGATGCACAGTGAATGGCTGTGGTATGATAATAACTGGTATTACCTGCAGAGCTGGGGCGGCATGTATAAGAGCCAATGGGTAACGATCAAAGGCGCAACGTATTACTTCCGGAGCTGGGGCGGTATTTACAAGAACGGCTGGCAGGAAGTGGACGGAAAAACGTATTACTTCCGAAGCTGGGGCGGCATCTATAAGGATACCTACATCGACGGCTATTACGTTGATAAAAACGGTGTCCGCCGGAACAGCAAAAATATCTGCGTGGCAATCGACGCAGGACACCAGAGAAGAGGAAACAGCGAGAAAGAGCCGATCGGACCGGGATCATCGACCTATAAGGCGAAGGTTGCTTCCGGAACATGCGGTGTGGCAACCGGCATCAATGAGTATGAGCTGAACCTTGCGGTATCTTTAAAGGTACGCGATATCCTTGAGGAGCGCGGCTACGATGTTTACATGATCCGCGAGACGCACGACGTCAATATCAGCAACTCCGAGCGTGCAAAACTTGCCGTGCAGAACGGAGCAGACATTCTCGTGCGTGTACACGCGAACGGAGATTCGAACCAGTCGGTTTACGGAGCACTCACGATGGCACCGAGCAGCAGAAATACGTATCTTTCCGGTGATGTGGTCAGCAAGAGCCAGAAGCTCTCCCAGAAGATGATCGCAGCATTCTGCAAAGACACCGGTGCGAAGAACCGCGATGTGATTTACACCGATTCCATGAGCGGCATCAACTGGAGTACCATTCCGGTCACGATCATTGAGCTTGGCTTCATGAGCAATCCTTCCGAGGACCGTTTGATGGCAACCGAGGATTACCGAAACAAGATGGCACAGGGAATTGCGGACGGAATCGACGCATATTACGAATAAACAAAGGGACCTGCCTGAAATGGGCGGGTCCTTTTTGTATGCAAAAAAAGAAAGCGGAGCGAGTCCGCTTTCTTTTGGGAATCCATAGGATCAGATCTTATTTGTTGTTGTTTTTCTCCAGCTCCTGCATTTTCATCGCACGAACCTTCAGCGGCAGACCGAACAGTGTGATGAATCCGTCTGCATCGTGGTGATCGTAGAGATCGCCGGTGGTGAAGGAAGCAAGAGACT
>ENA-OUQM01001315-OUQM01001315.1-human-gut-metagenome-genome-assembly--contig:-NODE-1315-length-13750-cov-10.192187_pt1 | contig 13750 bp, 10 predicted proteins | sample MGYA00237949_ERZ548830 | MGnify/ENA primary metagenome ERZ548830 (study PRJEB26490, sample SAMN05194706) | human gut metagenome | biome: terrestrial biome; feature: human-associated habitat...
TCCTGCTGGAAAAATTCCGGCATGTCTTTTACGTCTACAGAGATCATATGATTCGGAAGGATGTCTTCTGTCAGGTCGAACCAGAACTTGGACATCTGGGTCAGAACGGTACCTTTTTTTGTTACCACATTGTTCAGAATGACATCAAAACAGCTAATACGGTCGGTTGCTACCATGATCAGGCTGTCGCCGTTATCATAAATTTCGCGTACCTTACCCTCTTTGATTGGCTTTAATTCTTTCATCATGAATACCTCTTCTTTTCGTATAGAATAGTGAACGAATTTACACCCGATCCGGTGAAATTCCTTTGACACCTTTACCCTACACCACTCCTTATAAATTGTCAAGCATTTATTATCAACACTACTAAATAAAACAAAAAAACGGTTACTTTTTCACGCAGCAATGTCATTTAACCGAATCAGTTTTGGCCCATTCAAAATTATCTATCAAAAATTCCCAGATTCTCTATATAATCAGCAAGTTCTCTCGCCATCTCATAGGTTTCTGGAATTCTGAGATGTCCTGGAGTCGCCGCTCCGTTTCTTTTAAAGATACAATGGGAAATCTTACGGTCTCTCATGGAAACCACTACATCGTCAATTGCTTTGTCCCAGGAACTGTCATGCTCAAGCAATGTCGTACAGCAGACAACGGATGCCTTCGGATATACCTGACGCAGGTTTTTTAAAAACTTTGTGTAGTGTTCTCTCCAAAGAATTGCTTTCTCACACATATAATCTTCTGACATGTAATCAAACGGATGATTATCGTTCTGGCCAATTGCCACGACAACAACCTGCGGTGTATACTGATTAAAATCCCATTCTGTCAGTTCACCAAATGTTTTATTAAAGCGAATTTTATTCCAGGCGCTTTCCATTCCAATCTGATCTGGCTCATGGAACCAGCCTTGTCCATCCATCAACGCAATTCCACCCTGTGCGATATCATGAATCTGTGCATTCAGCATACGTGCTGTCATCCATGCATAGGAATACCAGCTGTTAGAATAACCTCCCTGATGTTCAGGATCCGTCTTTCCTGTATAATCCACTGCTTCTGTCACTTCTCCTGCTGATACAGAATCTCCGTAAACTTCAATTTTTCTTGTCGGTGCATCCGGAAGTTCCAATAATTTTGCTCCGTCTTCAATTTCAAATCCAAGGATGTGCATCTCATGGCAGGAATCCTGACGTTTAAAGAAAAGGACATGATGTTCTCCGTTTTCATTCTCAGGAACGCGAATCTCTATTTCATTCTCTTTCTTGTTATCCAGATAATAACACAACTGCACTCCATCTAAAATACATCCAAGATAATTCTGCCAGTATTCATTTTTGTTTCTCAGGAAAATTTTCAAATATTTTCCTGTAAATTTAAATTCCACAGATGTACATGGATAAACCCAGATTGGTTCTTTTGGATTTGTCCAGTCAATCCTTCCACTATAACGTATTTTTTTATTATCGGGATCAATCTTCATTTTATCTCCTCCATATTTTACAGCACATTGTCTTTCCAACATATTTTCCATTTGTAATATAAGACGGTCCGTCCGGATGGCAGGTACTTTCTCTTTCAAAGATCTTATGCAACAATTAATGACATCAAATAAAACGGAGTTGTATCCGCTGCATTTTCCAAAAGAATTGTTATATCTACCGTATGAATTTTCTTTTCTCCATGGTGCAATACTTTCTCAAGGTACAAACAATCTCCCCAGTCCTCATCGAAATTCCCATCCAAAAGGATAGCTTTTTCTTTATCACCATCTAACACAAGCTCTGCTCTTGCTGCCGGAAGCTGGATTGTTTTTCTATACTGCACTGCAATACAGGAAGCAGTCACCTCAAAATGAATAGAATCCCCGGCTTTTTTCCCGATCCATCCATTTTTAAAATGATCAAGATGTCCTGTTTTCTCTTCCGTATCTGCATGAAATCCGCAAAGTTTTGGTGAAATTTCACGGATTGTCAGGCGTTTTGCATTTTCATATGCATTTTCCGTCATTGCCTTCGGAAAAACAGGCTCTTCTTCCTCAACTTCTAATTCTGCTTTCACGCTTTCAAGAAATTTTTCAATTTCTTCTGCAACAAATTTATGTCCTTTATCATTTGGATGAAGTCCATCTGGTGTAAGTTCTTCTCTTGTATATTCACCAGCTTTCATTCGCTGATAAATCGTATCTCTTACACTCACATGTGGCACCTGATACCAGTTTCCAACTTCATTATGATATTCCTGCGCATTCAAACCAGTATCATAAAAAACATTATTCAAAAGAACCACTGCCGGTTTTGAATCCCAGCTTAACAGCTTTCTGACAACTCCTTCATACGTTTCCTGGAAAAATGTGTCTGCCTCATCATTTACACTAAAATCAACAACTACAAAATCTGGTTGATACATTAATACATCTGTCACTGCTCTGGAAACTCCGTAATGAGAAGTTGTTCCACCGATTCCTCCATTCACATAATGAAAGCTTGCCTTTGGGAATTTCTGCTTCCACCACATATATACGCGATATGCATAAGTATTTTCCATTGTAGTTGCAAGACTTCCCTGCGTGATCGATCCACCTAAAAATCCAATCGTAAGTTCTTCTCCGGCATTTGCTCTTTTCATGCAATTTTTTAGTCTTTTTAAATTTACATCTTTCATTTATTTTTCCTCCAGTCTGCTTTTTGCCAGTTATCTGTTCGTATTGCTGTTCTATACTTTTATTCATAAGCTGATTAAATTTTTATTGAAGAAGATACAGTTTATTCTCGCTGTTACAGCAACTCAAAAGAAGACGTAAACAGGCATTTCCTCCCAGAATATATTCCAGATACAATTTACTGGCTTTTTCGTGCCTTCCATTTGACGGAAATAATTCTCCGCCGACTTCTTTACAATATTCATAAAAGCTCTCTGTCATAACGACTGCATCTAATTCATTATTTCTCCATTGGAGGAAAAACCTTTCACTCGAACTTTCATTCACATCATCCAGCTTTAAATCCCCATACGAAAAATTATAATTTGAACTAATTTCGATCCTCTTTGGATCCATTTCACTGAATTCTGCGAATTCAGCTGTCATCTGATTGTCCCGCTGCGTGTCTATCTGCTGATTTACCATCACACAGGTAAATTCCGGTTTCTTATAAGTCGCATAATGTACGATAAAAATAACAGTCAGAGCAAGTGCTGAAAAAATGATCAGCATATGATACCAGTAATAAGTCAGAATGTAATCCGCTTTATCATGACGATTCATTCCTTTTGTCTTTTCTCTGATATTGTTTAAGATCTCTCTCATCTTTCAGTCCCTCCTCTCAATGTTATTTCAATGGAAGCTTTCTATAAAAGCCGGGGGCAAAAGCCCCCTGCTCCTTTTTTATAAGTATGGTATTTTAGTTTTCTTACGCCTGTAATAACTCTAAATTCTTTTTGATCAGCTCGCATCTCTGTTTTACGCAATCCGGTGATCTATGAGGATCTTCTGGTGTATGAAACAAATAATCTTCCAGTTTATCAATTGTTGTTGTAGCCACATGCATTCTTGTATCACAGGATGCATAGTAGATATACACATCCCCATTTTCTCTTGCGATTGCACCATTGGTAAATACAACGTTTGATACATCTCCTACACGTTCCTGTCCAAATGGAACCAGGAAAACTCCGGATGGCTCCGCAATAACTTTGGAAGGATCTTCAAGCGCTGTTCCGAACACATATAATACATAACGAAGTCCGGCTGCTGTGTTTCTTACACCATGAGCAATGTTGATCCAGCACTTTTGGCCTTTGATCGGCACTGCTCCTGCGCCATTCTTAGATTCTGTCAGAGTATGGTAGATTCTTTTACTGATAATCTTCTCTTCATTAATCACTGCATGCTCAATATCATCACACAGGCCAAATCCGATTCCACCGCCGCTTCCGGTCTCGATAAATCCATCCATCGGACGTGTATAGAATGCGTATTTTCCATCAACAAATTCCGGATGAAGAACTACATTTCTCTGTTGTGGTGACTGCAGGGTTTTAAGATTGTCCAGTCTCTCCCAGGTTTTCAGATCTTTTGTTCTTACAATTCCCGCCGCTGCAACTGCCGCTGACAAATCCGGATTCTCTTTATCTTTGCTTTCGGAACAGAATACTCCGTAAATCCATCCATCCTCATGCTGTGTCAGACGCATATCATAGACATTTGTTTCTTCCGGACATGTATCCGGAAGTACGACAGGATAATCCCAGAAGTGAAATCCATCAATTCCATTGTCACTTTCCGCTACTGCAAAAAATGATTTACGATCATTTCCCTCAACTCTGACTACAAGATAATATTTTCCATTCAGATAAATTGCTCCGGAGTTCATCACTGCATTAATCCCAAGACGTTCCATAAAATATGGGTTTGTCTCTTCATTCAGATCATATCTCCAATGCACCGGCGCGAACTCTCTTGTTAATACCGGATATTCATAACGGTCATAGATTCCATTATAAAAATCTGTTTTTTGATTCTTTCTGGAAACAAGACGATCGACTTTTGCCTGTTCCACATAAAACTGTTTATGAAGCATCTTTCATCCTCCTTAACACCTCAAAGCACATTCTTCCATTATGATATGGACACTTCCAGGGTTCAACAATCGGCTTCTTGTCCGGGGTATGATCTTCTTTCACAGACCAGAACCACTCCGAACCATTTCTTTTATCTATAAAATATTTCTTGATATAATTCCAGATATCTACGGAAGCGTCAAGAAATTTCTTGTCTCCCTGCTTCTGATATCCATTCAGGAATCCAACCACAGCCTCTGCCTGAACCCACCATACACGAGTTGTATCAACAACACCGTTCTCTGATTCATTTACAAGTGAGTGATCGATATATGCTCTGTTGTAAATATTTTCTGTAATTGTCTTTGTAATCGGAGAAAGCATATTCGTATATGCTTCATCGTCCAGGATCTCAAGCCCTCTGTCTACCAGCCATGCTGTTTCAATGTCATGGCCATAAGAATACAGATCGATCAAAGTATTCCATGTCTTATCAAAAAAGACTTCCTGACGTCCAATTTCTTTATTGAATACCTTATCCTTGATGATCTCCATCATAAACCGGATCTGCTTGGCAACTTTTTTTTCTTTTGTTACACGATACAATTCGGTGTACGCTTCAAACACATGAAGAAGTGTATTCATTGTTTTTTCTGCGATCACACCGTTCTCTGACAGTTTATCATTCTCTTCCGGCTCAAAGTTTCTTGTAAATGCTTCAAGATATCCATATTCATCTTTACATTTTGACTCAACAAGATCATACAGTTTCCATGCAGTCTCTAATGCTTCCTGATTCTTTGAAGCATCATAATAGGAAGCCAGTGCATAAATTGAAAAAGCCTGATTATAAGTGTGTTTTGTTGTATCTTCCGGTTTACCATCATATGTCAGTGACCAGAAGACTCCTCCAAATTCATCATCTACACAATGTTCTTTCAAGAACTGATATGCATGTGCCGCGCTTTTTAATAAAGAAGGATCTCCTAATACCATATATGCATTGGAGAAAAACCAGAGGATCCGGCTGTTCAGGATGCATCCCTTCACAGCCTTTTTATCAAGTTTCAGATCATAGCTTAAATATCCGTAGAATCCTCCGTTTTCTTCGTCTTTCAGCCCCTGCCAGAATGGAATCAAGTCATTTACAAGATGTTCTCTTATTTCTGTAGCAAACATTTTCTTTCCTCCAGGCATTTCCTGAATTATCGTTTTCCGATTTCTGTATCCATTGTTGTTACTACGCTGTGCTCTTTAATATAGTCCACAACTTCATCTACTGTTGTAAATGCAAGTCCTACATAGCTGTCAGCTGCTCCGTAATATACCGCAATTCTTCCTGTTTCTGCATCATGGATCGTTGCACATGGGAAGGTAACGTTCGGTACAAATCCGCGTTCCTCATACCACTCTTCCGGAGTGAGAAGGAAGGTTTCACAGCGATATTTCACGATAGATGGCTCATCAATATCAAGGATTGCTCCACCAATACTGTATACCAGACCATTACAGGTTCCGGATACACCATGATAAAAGAGAAGCCATCCTTCACTTGTCTCGATCGGTGCTGCTCCACCACCAATCTTAACGCTCTCCCACCATTCAGAGCCTCTTCCCATTACATGGCGGTGTTTTCCCCAGTACTCAAGATCTTTACTCTCCGAAATAAAGATATCACCAAACGGTGTATGTCCACTGTCACTTGGGCGAGACAGAAGTTTGAATTTTCCATCAATCTTTCTCGGGAAAAGAACTGCATTTCTGTTAAATGGAAGGAATGGATTTTCAATTCTTGTAAATGTCTTGAAATCCTGTGTCTTCGCCATACCAATTGCAGCTCCGTAGAAATCCTGACACCAGATAATATAATAGGTGTCTTCTACTTTTACGAGTCTTGGATCGTATGCATAAATCGGCATAAAGTCGTTTCCGTCTTCATCTTTAAAAGGAATCTTGTTTTCTTCAAAATTCCAGTGAATTGCATCATCACTCTTTCCAAGATAAATATATGGAATTCCGTTTGTCTGTTCTCCACGGAACACTCCTATAAATCCATCTTCGTACGGCATAACTGCACTGTTGAAAATTCTTGCAACTCCAGGTGCAGGATTTCTTCCGATGATTGGATTTTCATGATATCTCCAGAGCGGAAGTCCTGTCTGATTGTCAGCCGGTCTTTCCTGCCATGGCATATTCGGTACATTTGGTCCGATAATTTTTACGTTACTCATATCTATTCCTCCGTCTTATTCATCTCTTTTAATCATTAACCTTTTACAGCTCCCTGTGTCAGTCCACTGTAAATCTGTTTCTGGCAGACAATAAATACGATCAATGCCGGAAGCATTGTGATAATTACACCTGCACAGATATAGTTATACTGGTTTCCAAGCGGTCCGGTGAATTTAAACAAGGATGTTGCTACTGTTACAAGCTCAGGTCTGCTTTGATATCTGTATAATCCTTTCCAACCTCAATCTGATCAAAAGTCACATCAATCTTTGTTGCGTCAACCTTTTTCTTACTACTTCCGCATCCAGCCATTGTTACAACCATTGTTGCTGCCATTGAGGCTGCGATTACTTTACTTGCAACTTTACATTTTATGTTTTTTTCTCCTTTTTTACTGCTTTTTAAGTTTGTTTAATTCTACCATTAACTTTATTTATTTTCAATATTAAATGTAGCATTTGCTTATTTTCTACACCATGCACAGTTTTACACCTTGATTTTTGTGGATTTTTCCTTTGCTACAATGGATTTTATCACTTTTTACATGATTAATTTAAACTAAATAATATATTAAGTTTATTTTTAAGTTATGTTCTGATTTGATATAACCTGTATCATATTGTGTATCTTATGCAATACTTTTCAATATATTAAAATGGCTCTTCGACAAGCAAAGAACCTTTTATACGTTGACGTTATAGCAAATTGCTGTTAACTTAATTTTCAGTTGTGTTTTGTTAGATTGGAAATTTTGGAAATTAACGAAAAAAACCATGAGGAAGCAGGATATTTGCCTGCTTCCTCATGGTTTTTTTCGTTTCATCATATGCAACAGATAGTTATGGCTTTCCCGTTGCCGCAGTCTCCTCAAGTGACTTCAGTTTCGCTGCCGCATCTTCCGGAGAATTTCCTTTTACTCCGAATATCATAAGGCTCATCTGTAATTTATTTCGTAAGAATCCGCAAAATAAACAGTTGGCCGATTTCTTTCTTTTATGCGAAATGGAAACGGAACGTATAGCTATATCTTCCCTTGCATACGCGATATTCCGGGTGAATGTTTTTCGTCCAGCCGGTATCTCCGCCAAGGCCTGCGTGTGCTGCATCCAGGATCAGCCAGGTTCCTGTCGTCTGCTCCGGCAGCTCTTCCTCATATGTGGCTTTTCGATATTCTGCCATAGAATAAGGAAGTGCACTAAAATGGAAATCATCACTGCCTACAATCTGAATGGTATGTGTTCCATCTGAAAGAACGGCAAATCGCGTATCCTCATGGCCACCGCATTCGCAAGGTACTACAAACGGAACGTGCTGTTCTGCTACAGAAGATGTGTAAAATCCGGTAAAAGCTGCATCCTTTCGGTCTGCATACGTCTCCCAGGGTCCTTTTCCATACCAGCTGAGCGTATCAAACGCTGCAGGAAGGCAGAACGACTGTCCGACTCTTGCGATGGTCTCAAGGCCGCTGTTGTTTGTTACTTCGTTTTTCAGCTCCATTCCCTCACTGCCGATGCGATACAGAGTATGAACGGTAAAGAGTACTGCGTTGTCCGGCTCCGCGGTATAGGAAGCCTGCACTTCAAGAAGCACCTGATTTCCGGCACTGACAGCCGATACTGACTGTACTTCCCTTTTCAGGCGATCCAGACCTTCCGCGCGCCAGATATCATCGTAATCACTCTCGTGGGTTCCTTCATCAATACCGGTTGGGGCACGGTAAAACTCATCTTTTCCTCCGGTCATAAAAGAAACGCTCTTTGCCTGATATCTGGTAAATTCTCCTGTCTTTTTGTCAAAGATAATTTCGGTCTCTTCGCCGGTGATGCGAACCTGATTTTCATCCTCCGATACGGTCAGTGGTTTCCCGACAATCGTTTTCTCATCTGCCAGATAAACACCTGAAGTAACCGGAATCTGACGGCGGTATAGTTCTGTTCCCGCCGGTGCATAGAAAGTATCTTTGGCAAGCTCAATGTAATAATTCACATATGCCTCGCCATGCAGTTGTTCCGGAAGATTTGGAAGCGGAAGCGGTTCTGTTGTTCCGGCTGCCGTGTAAAATGCCGGATAGCTGCCTTTGGCAAGCGTTTCGCCGTTCTGCACAATTTCATAACGCACCTGCAGATGAGAAAGATCGAGTGTATGGTAGCGGTTTGCCAGCACCCATATAGTTTCGCCGGTATATGGATTTTTCACCTGCTCAATCGTAACCGGGGACTGGCCGTTTCTCACCTCATAGGCGCCCGGTTTATAGGAAAGATCGGCAAAGACAACACCATTCAGACACATATCCGGAACCGGATCGGTCACATCCTCTCCGAACGCTCCGCCGTAGCCGTATTTGATATTTCCGTCCTCCTCGTGGATCGCAATCGCCTTGTCCGCGAAATCCCAGATAAAGCCGCCCTGGAAACGCGGGTATTTATTGACATAGTCCCAGAACTCCCTGAAGTTTCCGTTGCTGTTGCTCTTTGCATATGCATACTCGCACATGATAAACGGTCGGAGATCGGAATCGTCTGCCATCACATCCTCGAGCCAGCTCATGGTCGGATACATCGGGCAGATGACATCGGAAATGTTTCCTTTCGGGTTGCCGGACTCATACTGAACATATCTCGTCTTGTCGTACTCACGGATCCAGCCGTGCATGGCAGCATGGTTTGCGCCTGCGCCGGATTCATTGCCAAGAGACCACAGCACGATCGATGGATGGTTCTTGTCGCGCAGTACCATGCGGGTTGCTCTCTCCAGATAAGCGGCTGCCCACTCTGCGGATGCACTGAGCTGTCCGCCGTAGCCGTGTGTCTCAAGGTTTGTCTCATCGACAAGATAAATACCGAGTTCATCACACAGATCGTACCATTTCACGGAATTCGGGTAATGGCTGGTGCGGACAGCATTGAAGTTCAGTCCTTTCATCACAGCGATTTCTTTTCGCATCTGCTCTTCGGAAACGGTACGTCCCGTCTCAGCACAGAAATCGTGGCGGTCGACACCGCGGATGACAAGGCGCTTGCCGTTCAGTGTCAGAACGCCGCGGCTGTTGATTTCCACCTGACGGAAGCCGACTTTGCAGCTCTCGATATCAACGGTTTCGTTCTCTTTGTTCTGCAGTTCGACAACCAGAGTGTAAAGATTCGGAGTCTCTGCGGTCCAGAGTGCCGGGTTCTCTACCGGAGCAGTTACGGTTGCAATGAATTTCGGCATCAGATAGAAGCCGCACTCCGCGAATGGTTTGGAAACTATCTCGGTTACTTTGTTCTGCTCTGCATCGTACAGGGATACTTTTGCATGGTATTCGCCGTACAGCGGTTTGGAGTTGTCCGGCCAGATCGTAACGGAAAGGGTGGCTTTCGTGTAATCCGGATGGGTAAACAGTGTCTCTGCTTTGTAGTCCAGGATGTGCTGCATCGGTTTCGATACGAGGCGGACATCGCGGTAAATGCCGGACAGATGCCAGTAATCCTGGTCTTCGAGATACGTACCGTCACAGTAGCGCATGACCTGTACCGCGAGGGTATTTGTTTCCTCTTTCACGTACTCTGTGATATCGAACTCAGCGTTTACCTTGCTGTCCTGGGAATAGCCGACCTGTTTTCCGTTGACCCAGAGATAGAAGCAGGACTCGACACCTGCGAAATCGATGAGAAGCTGTCTGCCGATATAGTCTGCCGGAACTTCAAAGGTTCTGAAATAGCAGCCCGTCAGGTTTTTCTCCGGTACGTACGGCGCGTTCAGCTCGTAGGTGCCTTCTGTGATTTCAATTTCAAAGGCTTCGCCGTTGCCTTCCCGTTTGAATGGATACAGCATGTTGGTGTAAACCGGTTTTCCATAGCCCTGCAGCTCCCAGTTGGACGGAACCGGAATCGTATCCCATTCTGCGTGGTCGAAAGTTTCTTCATAAAATGCTTCTGCGGCTTCCGGTGACGGATACAGTTTAAATTTCCAGTCTCCGTTCAGGTCTGTTACAAAGCGGGATGCATTCCGGTCTCCCGCGAGCGCCTCCTCTACCGTCTCATACGCACCGTACGGCGTATGCATCGGATAACGGTTTTTCTGTGTTACATGCTGATTCTCCCAGTCTCTTGTCTGTCTCATGTTCTTAAAAACCCTCCTTATCTTTGTTTTTTGCATCTTCCGACTGCCTGTCTTCTTTTATCCAGATTGGTGTTCCTTTTTTGATTTCCTGTGATATAATACATCTGTGGATTTCCAGAAGATTTATGCAGTTATCTTATGATTCAGTATAAAACACGGCACGTGGATGAGAAATAGTTGATCTGGTGTTTCTTTTATCCAAAATGGGAAAACAAAGGAGAGTTCATATGATACCGGAATATCTGCTTGCAAAAATTGAAAAGAGTGATGTTATCTATCGCTGTATTGGAAATGAAATGAAGAACGGGATTCTGGCGTGCGGTTTTATGCGGAAAGAGACGGCGGACCGCTCGCAGTATCATTTTTCGAATGAATATTACAGCTGCTTCGTGCTGCTGCGCGGGAGCGGGGAATATATTGCCGAGGACGGCACCTCCTGTCCGCTGCAGGCGGGAAGTCTGGTCCAGCGTCTGCCGGGCGTGCCGCATTCCACACGCGTAGACCCCGATGGGAAATGGCTGGAATTTTTTATCTCGATTGGGAAGCCGTTTTTTGAATCGTTCTGTTCGCTTTCGGTTCTGAACCGGGAGCCGGTGTTAAAGGCAGAGCTGCTTCCCGGCGATCTGGAACGGTATCAGAAGCTTCTGCAGTCGTTAAAGGCCACACCGGACAGTCTGCTGCCTTTGCGGATTCCGGAGATGGAAAAAGAGATTCTGCGCATGTACGGCTACCATGTGCACCCGGTAAATCTGCAGCGTGACCCGATTGAGGCCGCCTGCGATATGCTCTCGCAGAATCTTGATGAAGATATTTCTCTCGAAGAGCTTGCCCGGTCACTCCAGATCGGTTATGAGACGTTTCGAAAAGTTTTTAAAAAACAGACCGGCATCTCTCCCGCGCGGTACCGCACCGGGAAGAAGATGGAGCAGGCTCGTATTCTTCTCGAAGGCGGCGTACCGATGAAGGAAATTGCCGGTCTGGTAGGATATGGTGATGTTTATGCGTTCAGCAAACAGTTCTCCCGGTTTTTCGGATTCCCGCCCGGAAAGTACCGTTCGCGTTTTCAGTCGGATGCGGCTGATTTAGAACAGTTTTAAGATATCATCCACGGTTTTGCGTTTTGGTTTGTCCGGGTTAATCGCACGATAGCCGACAGCGATGACAGCTCCGAGAAGTTCATTTTCCGGAATGGAGAGCGCTTCGCGGATGGCCTTCTCATTGCGGATACCCATGATCAGGGTGTCGAGGCCGAGTTCTCTTGCGCGCAGAATGAAGTTTTCGTCATGCAGGCCAAGATCGTAATAGCCCCAGCCGTTTCCGACTTCATTGTCCGGTGTTCCGTCCTGCGTGAATCCGGAGCGGTCTTTGACGAATGTTGTTACGACAAGTGCGGCTCCCTTGGAACTCTTCTGATTGAATTCCGGAAGGCATTTTGCGGAAAACTCTTCGATTTTCTCCGGCGTTACGACAGCGTAATACCGTGTTGTCTGTGAATTTTTCCAGGACGGTGCCTGAATCGCTGCCTGTATGATCTCCTGGATCTGCTCTGCCGTTACGTGTTTCTCCGGATCAAATGCGCGAATGCTTCTTCTTTCTTCCAGCAGTTTTGTAAATTCCATAATACATATCCTCCTTTTTATAAAGCCTCGTAATCTTCCCGTGAAAAACGGTGATACGTCAGGCCGAATTCATTTTCTTCCACACAGTAACAGTATTCATCTACAGATGGGTCTGCAAAAGAAAATACGTGCCCCATCTCATGTTCTTCGGATGCATTTTCTTCCACGGTGGTATGCATTTTACCTGCATAGGAAGAAAAGCAGTCCCGAACCTGTTCCATTGTGTTTCCAGGCGTTGTGATCACCTGCAGAAGGTTCTGTAAGAGCTCCGGGACAGGGATTTCCTGCTCGATGTAGGAACAGCCTTCCTCCGGGATTTCCACGCAGTAACGGTCTTTGACCGCTGATATGACAAGGCTTCCCAGACGCGGCTGGACTTCTTGGCAGAATGCTGCGAGTGCAGTGTCCAGATCTTCTGTTTCGTTTAAAGAGAGGGAACGGCGCAGGGACTCCGCCGGGTAGTAGAGCTTCATCGTACCGCCTTCATAGCCGATCTTCACCTGCCATTCCCGAATCGTATCGGTAATATGTTTTTCCAACAGTTTTGCTGTCATATTTTTTAAGTCACCTCCATTATGCTGCATGTGCCAAAAGCACAGTATTATCATCGCACGAATCTTCTTCTGTTTCAAGAAAAAATTTCTGTTTTTATCCAGAGAAACCCACAGACCCCTCCGATCCAGATTTTCTGGCGGAGGGGTCTGTGGGTTCTTATGGTCAGAAGAATTTCTCAGTCATTTTGTTCTGAATTACTCTTCATCTTCGTTTTTCTTTCTGCCGCGGAGTTTGAGTCCAAGTCCGCCTGCGCCAAGAGATGCAACTGCCATGCTTACCCATCCCCAGATGTTGGTCACATCGCCGGTCTTTGCATTATCGCTCTTCTTGGAAGTAGATGTATTGGATACATTGCTGCTTGCAAGCGGAGTCGAGGTTGCTTTCGGTGTGCTGGTCGGGGTCTTCGTCGGCTGCGTCGTTGGCGTTGTGGTCGGTGCAGTCGTCGGAGTTGTTGTAGGAGTAACAGTTGGAGTCTCAGTTGGTGTTACGGTCGGAGTTTCCGTCGGGGTAACAGTCGGAGTCTCAGTTGGTGTTACGGTTGGGGTTTCTGTAGGCGTCGGGGTTGGCGTATCTGTTGCTGCTTTCTTATAAGTAAAGCTCAGATTTTTGTATCCGGTTGCAGTTACTACAATCTCAAAACTGTCACCCTCTGCAAATGGTGCTGCATCTGTGATCAG
>ENA-OUQM01001322-OUQM01001322.1-human-gut-metagenome-genome-assembly--contig:-NODE-1322-length-13699-cov-10.224934_pt1 | contig 13699 bp, 11 predicted proteins | sample MGYA00237949_ERZ548830 | MGnify/ENA primary metagenome ERZ548830 (study PRJEB26490, sample SAMN05194706) | human gut metagenome | biome: terrestrial biome; feature: human-associated habitat...
TGCCGTTTACCATGGCGATAGCGCCCTCGTGGCACGCCGCGGCGCAGGCGCCGCAACCGTTGCATTTATTTTGATCGATCTCAATGATTCTCCGTTTCATTGCAATACCTCCTTGCGTTTTCAAGCGTATTATAGTAGAATGCGGCCAGCAAGTCGGTTGAATTTTCAACGAAAGGCGTTTTTTATGAAAGAATTTTTTTCCATTCTCGCCGCCTCGCCGCTCTTTTCCGGCGTCACGGAGAACGAGCTCGACGCGATGCTCACCTGCCTTGCAGCAAAGACTGAGCAATTCCCCAAGGATGTGTTTCTCCTCCGTCCCGGCGATGCGGTCGAGGAGATTGGCATGGTGCTCTCCGGCTGCGCGCTCGTCGTGCAGGAGGATATCTGGGGCAACCGCAACATTCTCTCCCGCACCGCGCCGGGGCAGACGTATGCCGCGGCCTTCGCCTGCGCGCCAAACAGTGTCTCCAATGTGAGCGTCGTGACCGAAACGCCGACGGCGGTGCTGTTTTTGAACGTCAAGCGCCTTTTGACGGTCTGTCCCTCCGCCTGCGCGCACCACAGCCGCATCATCCGAAACCTTCTGAGCGACCTTGCGGGAAAAAACCTGCTGCTCAATGAAAAGCTCACGCACATCGCCCAGCGCACGACGCGCGCCAAGCTCATGTCCTATCTCTCCGCTGAGGCGCAGCGGCGCGGCGCGGTCGAGTTTGACATCCCGTTCTCCCGCCAGCAGCTCGCGGACTTTCTCGCCGTTGAGCGCAGCGGATTATCGCTCGAGCTCGGAAAAATGAAAAAGGAAAGCCTGCTGGACTATCATAAAGAGCACTTTGTGCTAAATATCTGAATTTTGCAAAAAAGGAGTTCCTCTTACCTTCAAGAGGAACTCCTTTTTCATTTTGTTCTCGCTTTATGCAGCGAGCTTTGCGTAGCGCATCAGCATCGTCGCCATCTGCGCGCGGGTCGCTTCGCCTTGCGGGACGAGACTTCCATCCATGCCGTTCACAATGCCTGCTGCGACTGCCCAACGCATCGCCTCGGCCGCGTAAGGACTAACGTTTGCTCCATCGGCAAACGCGCTGAGATCCGCCTGCGCGTCCGCCTTGACCATTCCTCGCTCTTTTGCGTAGCGGTAGAGCATCGTCGCGAGCTGCTCGCGCGTGATCTTGCCGTCCGAGCTCGTGCCGTCGGATACGCCATGCTTGACCGCCCAATCCTGCGCGGCGGCATACCACGCACCCGTGCTGTTCGTGTCCGCGCCGTCCATGCGGGCCAAAATCGTCCAGAGCATCGCGCGGGTCGTAGCGGCGTTCGGCTCAAAGCCCTTGCCCGTGCCGGTCATCAGCTTTTCCTCGGTGACGAACTGCACGGCCCCGCTGTACCAGTCACCCGCCTGCACGTCGGGATAGGGGTTGACATAATTCCCATCGTCTGGCTGCGGCTCGTCGGTTTTGCCGTTATCCGCGGGCTTCGACGAGGGTACGGACGTGCCGATCCTCGTGATCGTATACTCGCCGCCCATCGTGACGGTAAAGCTGATCTTTCCGCCTGAGAGGGTAGATTCGATCCGAACACCGTTCGGATCGGTAACGACTGCGCGCGCGTAGTCGCAGGCCACCGTCAGCGTGGGTCGTTTCGATGCCAGAATTTCATCGTTTGCACCCTTACTGCTCAATGTAACGGTCATCGTACTGCCGTTTTCCTCCACGGTCACCTCAGGGTCGAACTGCGCGGAACTGCCGCCGTTATCGTCCGCCAGCGCGAAGGTCGCAAGGCTCAACGACAGCGTCAGCGCCAGGAGAAAGGAAAGTAACTTTTTCATATGCCGCCTCCTCAATTTTCCGTCTCAGCGGCCGAAGCGCTGAACTCAAACGTGCCGACCGCCGTATCGCTCGCGCTGTCGTAGGAGCTGAAGCGCAGCCCGTCCAGCTCAGACGTGCTGATCGTGCTCCCCTGCCGCACATAAGAGGGATAGTAGGGATCACTGTCCGACCACCACTGCGGGCAATAGCTCGGGTCGCGGCGGTTGGGATAGAAGAACGTATCGCAGAACTGCGTTCTGGCCAGCGGATAGGCATATACCGGCGTCCAGCCGCCAAAGCGCGGCAGAAATGCCTTGTAGGCCTCTATATCATCCTTATAATCACCCGTTTCGTCAAAGGACGGTGCATTAGGAACGAGCAGCATTCCTTCCCTGTTATAGTTCAGGTAAATCACGCCATTCTTTTCGCTCCACAAATCAGACTTTTGGGGCTGCCAGCTGCTATCATGGTAGAAGAAATTCTCCGACACCCAGAGGACGCTCTCCGTTTTGCTGTCGAACGGCTTTCCCGTTTCATTGCAAAAATCCATTTCGTTGTTGACAAATCGATTTTGGAACGTCCGCAGGTTACCCACCACAGGGACCTTTTTCAGCATCACCGCGATCGCATTGCCGACAAACCAGTTGTTCTGCATAAACGGCTGTCCGCCGTTTGTGCTGTTCTGGCAGATAGCCACGTTGTTGTTCAGATAGACCGAATTCCGGCTGCCCCACGACAGACGGGTCAAACTATGGATGGCGATATCATACTCTTCAAAGACGCAGTTCTCGGGTGCGCCCTGACCGATACCGCTGATTGCCTCATTGAGGATGGTCTTTTCCGCATTCGCCCACATTTTATTTTTTCCGGCGCCAATAAAGTGGATAAAGCCGACATGGTTGGTGTTATCATTGTCAAAGCGGATACCGCCTTTGATCGTAGTTGTGATGCTGCCGTTTTCCAAGCCGTTGCCGAACACACTGATCATATAGTCCGTCTTTGGGATCACGATCTGGCCCTCAATTTCTCCGCTCGGCAGGATAAATGTGATCATGCCGTCATAGAGGCCGTTGCCCGCTTGTTCAGAGCCATTGCCGATCACATCGCTGATCTGTCGATTGATCCCTTCGACGCTGTTGCCTTCCAGCGACACCTCGGTTCTCGTAGTGTGGCTGTACTTACAGTTGCTCAGATTCTGCTGGTACTGCTTTCCGTCTGGGTCAATAATACGCGCATCGTAGACCCAGAGGCCGACAGAATCCTTCGAGAATTTCTGCCCCTGCCATTCAGACGTCAGCCTTCCGTTTTCCCCGCTGCTCTCATCCCAGATGACGGTTTTCTGCACCGTTTCCATGATGGGATAGTAGTCGCAGCCGATGTCCGTCGGCACGAGGGTCAACTCGAACCGATAGTGCGCATCCATCATCGCCTTGCGGATATCCTCACGCAGTGCATAGGTCGCGTTCCCATTGCCCGCTTCACCGGACTTGAGTTCAAATACACACGCCGCGTAAAATGCCTCGGCCTCATTCACGCCGCGTTGTCCCGCATATGGGCTTGCCATCTGATTGATGGTCGGCTTCCACTCTGCCGTGCCAAGGTAGTACGTCTCATCATGCCACGGAAACGGCATGACCGTGCCCCAGCTCGCCCAATCAAACTCAACGCTGTCCTGCTTGTAAATCTTCGTTTCGGGGTCGTTCTTATCCACCGCGCCGCCGTGCGAGGGCTTGACGGTGATGGTCACACGGTTGCTTCCGTCCGCGCCGTACTGGATCCAGCCTTTGGAGTCAGCTTCCTCTGAATCTTCCAGCGTGATCCTCCACCACGGGCCACCTACGTACTCAATTGTTTTGACCGCTCCACCGTACGTCAGTTTCCCATCTGCGGGTTCATTATTTGCACTAATTACATCTCTGCTTCTCAGTCTTTCGGTGCCAACAGCAAGCATAACGTTGTGCTCACCCTCGGAAAATTCAAGTTCCTTTACAAAGTCACCACCGTCGCTCATTCCAAGGACACCCTCTGCCTGTGTTCTTTTCAGTGCAATCGTCAGCCGCGCCTTATAAGTAACGCTCTGATTATTATTCCTTTCTGTGGCGCTCGCTTCAAAAATCCAGTCTCCAAGCGATTTTGTCGTAAACCTATAAACGCCGTCGTTCCCAAGCTCAGGGTAATAGTGGTCCACACAGCTTTCTGTTGCGTGAATTTGTAAACCAAAATCGTACTTTGCACTCAATTTTTCGCGCACTTCATCACTGACCGGTTTATAGTCTCCGCCTACCAGCGTAAATACCTGCGCAACAAGTGCAAAACTGCAGGAATCTGTATCGTTGCTCAAATCACAGCCACCGTCAGAGCCAAAAAGGCGATTTCCCTCAGCAATACCAAGATAATAGGTGGTATTATCATCCTCAAACAGCACTTGGGGGCCGTCATCAGGTTCCGTGCTAACAGCATCCTCTTCGGTCACTCTCTTATCGTCATTACCAGTTGCTGCCTGAAGCGTGATCATGACTCGACTCATACTGATGCCTTCAGCGCTATACTCAATGTATCCGGCATCCCCCTCGTTTCCCTCGAGTTGAATCGTCCAGCACGGAATACTTTCTTCTCCGTCCTCCCCCTGCGTTGTCGCCGTATATTGTACATTTTTAACGGCGCCTCCACAATGCAGATAGTCCTTGTCCGCCTCTTGCAGCTTATATTCGGTGCCATTTTCGTCACCTTGCCAAAGGCGCAGTTCCACCTTATGTTCACCGGCTGGCATATACTTTCCATTGCCATATGAACCATTATACCGCATTTCAAGTTTTCCCTCATGTGCGGTCGCGCTCACTTCCTCATTCCCCGCTACCGCGGCGATAGGTAATAGGCTCACTACCATCAACAGCGCTAACAGCATGCTCAGTGCTCTATGCTTCATGTGTGTTCTCCTCATTTCCTACAAATTTCCGGGGTCTGTGCATTCTTTATTAGCATACACGCTTCCGTGCGGGAAAACAATATGCTGGGAGCATACCCTTTGCAAAAAAAGGAGGAAACGTCGCGTTTCCTCCTTTTTCTCTTTAATTGTCCACCGTTACGATCTGCGAGAGGTCGACGGCGTACCCCGCCGTGTTTTCGACGTTTACCCCGTTGCCGCGGAACACGCAGTTATTGAAATCCAGCGTCTCCGTGCCCGGCATTGCGGCGATGCGCACGGCGGTACCGTTATCTTCGTACACGCTGTCGCCATAGTAGCTGCCCGAGCACGTCGCGCCGCCGCGGTTGTCGAGCCACAGCCCCACGCCGTTGCCGCGGAACGTGCAGCCCGTGGCGTTGACCCAGCTGCCGAGGCCGCCGTAAGCACCGATCTCCCAGTTTTCAAACGTGCAGCGGTGCAGGAATGCTCCTTCGCTCGCCGAAAGGCCGATGCCCGTGCTGTCGCCCATAAAGCGGACGTTCGTGATGTTTGAGGGGTGAATGCCGCGCGTCGCGACCGTCACCGTGCCGGTGAAGGTCGTGCCGCCCTCGCTGCCGACCAGGTCGCAGCAGAAATTTTTCATCGTCAGTCCACCCTCGTATGTCACCGCGGGCAGCTGCAAAATGTAGACCGACTTTCGATCCGCCTCGTGCGCGAGGGTGTCGAGCAGCGCGTTCAGATCGTCGACCGTCGCCATCGGGTAGTCATTTTCGGTCAGCGTCACGACCGGGACGCGCGTGATCTTGACTGTGTGGCGCAGACGCAGCGTGTCGCCGTTTTTGAGGTAGATCGTCCAGATGACGTTGCCCTCCCCCTCCTTGAGCTGCTCGGTGTGGAAGCTCGGGATAGCCTCGATCGCCGCGTTGGAGTTCGTCGGGATGCATGTCTCGTCGATCTGCAAAAGAGTGATGCCATCGCACGGCGTGGTCGTCACCTCGTAGTGATCCACAAGGGCGAGAAATTCATTCTTCTTGTCCACGCCGCCGCCATTGTCCACAAAAACGCGGGAGCTCGACACCTGGCCGCGCACCTGATCCTCGCGGACCTCTACGGTGAAAAGCGGCTGGCCGAAAAACGGCGCGCCTCCCTGCGATTCAAAGCTCAGCGCCAGATGGAATGTCTGCCCGTCCGTTTCGTAGGTGAGCTCCGTGCCCTGCGCGTCGATGACCTTTCCTCGGTTGGCAAATCCAACCGCCGTTAATGTCACCAACAACACCGCCGTTAGCAGGATCGCCGCGGTGATGCGCCTGCGGCGTTTCGGCTTTGGCATTTCCGCAGGGCGCTTTTCGATCAGCACGCTTTCACAGTAGGGGCAGAACGAAGCGTTTTCGACAAGCAGCGCGCCACAATGCGGACAGTGCTTTTCCTCAAAATTCATCTCACAGCACCTCCATCAGCGCTCGCGTGCTCTGATAGCGCTGCTCCGGCGCGGTCATCGTGCACTTGCGCACGATGCGGCCCATTTTCCCCGCCGCCATCTTGCGCGAGGGGTGCTTGCCCGTAAGCATGATATTGAGCAGCACACCGAGCGAAAAAATGTCCGCCCGCTCGTCGGACTGGAAGATGCCGTACTGCTCGGGCGCGGCAAAGCCCGTCGTGCCGAGCACCTGCGTGTCGCTCTCGGATGCGACCTTGTAGATGCGCGCGGCGTCAAAGTCGATGAGCACGGCGTCGCTGCCGCGCAGGATGACGTTTTCCGGTTTGACGTCGCGGTGCACCGCGCCCATCGAGTGCAGCACATGCAGTGCTTGGCAGAGCTGCATCGTGACCTGCCGCGCTTCCCTCTCCGTGAGCCGTGCCCCCATCAGAAGCTCTGCGAGCGTGTCGCCCTGCACGTATTCCTCCAGCACGGCGGTTTGACCGTCCTGCTCCGCCGCTTCCATGATCTGCGGCAGATGCGGGCACAGCACCGGCAGCAGACGGCGATAGACCTCGCCGCTGCCGCTGTAGCGGCGGAAAACATAGCGCGTGCCGCTTTTCTTATGCCGCACGACGCTGACCGTGCCGCGTGGGCTCTGCTTCAGCACGCGGAGCGTGTCGAATTCGGTTGTCACAGCCTCCAAAAAGCTCTCGTACAGCGTCATAAATTTCACACCCTATGCAGCCAGCATATTGTTTTCGCCTGTTGAAAACGGTAAAATAAACATGAAGTATTATACTGGGGACTTGAATTTTTGTAAAGGCGGAAGATGGATGAAGATCGATATGGCACGAAAAAGCACGGATAATCTGCGCAGTGAGCTGATGGACGCCCCTGATCTGACGACATTTCTTGCGGCAAACGAGGACAACTTCTCCTCGGCAAGCGCCGTGGCGCGACTCAACGAAATGCTTGAAAAGAAGGGTCTTTCCAAGGCCGCGCTCGCCAAGCAGTCCGGCATGAGCGAAATATACCTGCACCAGATTTTTGCGGGACGGCGCAATCCCTCGCGCAGCCGCATGCTGTGCCTGTGCTTTGGATTGAGTGCCTCGCTCGAGGAGACGCAGGAGCTTCTGCGCCTGTGCGGCCTCGCCGAGCTCTATCCCAAGGTCCGGCGCGACGCGATCATCATTTACGGGCTGCTGCACGGCATGGACCTTTTCGCCGTCAACGACCGGCTGTTCTCCGAGGACGAGGAAACGCTGTTCTGACACTTATACGCTGAAAAGCGACACGACCAGACAAAAAGCACCTGCCTTGAAGGCAGGTGCTTTTTGCTATTCTCTTCCGCCCGACGTTTTCTTCGCGCGCTCCAGTGCGCGCCGCAGCGGCGGGAAGAGCACGAAGACGAGGACCGTATTTGACACGCAGTGGATGACGTCATACGGGATGCCCGAGACCCACCACGAAAACGCCATCTGCCATCCGCCGATGAAAAAATACGGAATGGCGCACAGCACGCCGAAGCACAGCCCGTGCAGCCCCGCGATGGCCGCCCAGAGCGCGCGGCTCTCGCTTCTGCGAAACGGCAGCGCGGCAAGCACGACGATCGGCCAGACGTAGAGATACATCAGGTTCCAAAGCCCCGCGCCGTAGAGCGCGATCTCGAGCAGGGCAAAGCCGAACGCCGGATAAAGCGCCTTCGCGCCGTACACCGCCGTGGCCAAAAGCAGCAGCAGCGTGACCGGATGCACGTTCGGAATGAGGCGCAGGCACTCCTTGCCCGCGACCATCAGCGCGCAGAAAAGCGACAGCTCCGCGATCTCGCGGATGCTGAGTCTTGCGGACTTACCAGCCGACATTCAGCACAAAGTCGTACACATCGCCGTCCGCGACGGGCTGGCTGTCCACGCCGAGCTCGGCAAACGTGCCGTTCACGCTGTAGCCCCACCACTGCTGCTCGTTCTCGTCGGCGGTCTCGCCGTCCACAGTCAACACATAGAGGCCGTACTCGCTCTCTGTGCCCTCGATGAGGTCTTCCTGCTCGAGCGCGCCGCGCAGGTACTCTTCGTCGGTGTGGATGGTGAAGGTCGTGTCATCGCCGTTCAGGTGGTCGACGTTGACGGTGATCTCCTTACCGCCCTGCTGCGTCTCCGGCTTGTTTATCTGACAAATGACGAGCGCGGCAGCCGCCAGCACAAGCACGATGATGAGGGCGATGACGCCTTTGTTGTTTTTCTTCTGCATTTTGCTTTCTCCTTCTCTTGCTGAAAAATGCCGCCTTTGAGCGGCAAAGCGAAGCATTCGATGCCTTTGAACGTTGCGTCGTATTTTACCGCCAAAGCGGCAAAATGTAAAGCCCCAGCCGTCGCGCCGATTCTCCGCCTTTTTCCGTGCAAAAGGCTTTGCGCATCGCCGCACGATGCGGTATAATGAGTTTTACGTTCCGCCCGCTTTCGGGCGGACATTGCTGATTCACTTGACCGCGCCGCTTCGGCGCCCGATATACGAAAGGAACATTTTATGGATCTCATTCAGGCCCTTGCCGCCGAGCTCGGCAAAGACCCCCGACACGTTGAAAACGTCGTGCGCTTGCTCGACGAGGGCAACACCATCCCCTTTATCGCCCGCTACCGCAAGGAGCTCCACGGTGCAATGGACGACACGTCTCTGCGCACGCTCGAAGAGCGGCTCCAATACCTGCGCGGTCTTGAAGAGCGCCGCGAAGCGGTGAAAAAGTCCATCGACGAGCAGGGCAAGCTGACCGATGAGCTCGCTGCCGCCATCGACAGCGCCAAAACGCTCGCCGAGGTCGAAGACCTCTACCGCCCCTACAAGCAAAAGCGCCGCACCCGCGCCACGATGGCGAAGGAAAAGGGCCTTGAACCACTCGCCGCGCTGCTCTTTGCGCAGGAGCGTGACTGCCCGCGGCCCGAGGAGGCCGCGCGCAACTTTGTCGACCCCGAAAAGGGCGTCGAGACGGTCGAGGACGCCCTGCAGGGCGCGAGCGACATCATCGCTGAGCAGATCTCTGACGACGCCGCCATCCGCAAGAGCCTTCGCGCTCTCATTTCCCGTCAGGGCCAGCTTGTGAGCAGGGCCGCGACCGAGGACGACAGCGTCTATCGCCTATACTACGATTTTACGCAGTCTGTCGCCCGCTTGCAGGGGCATCAGGTGCTCGCCATCAACCGCGGTGAAAAAGAAGGCATTTTGAAGGTCTCCATCACGCTCGACCGCGAGCAGGCGCTCCCGCTGCTGCGCCGTGCAGTCGTGAAGCCCGGCTCCGCCGCCATGGAATTCGTCAAGTCCGCCGCCGAGGACGCCTACGACCGTCTCATCTTCCCCTCGCTCGAGCGCGAGGTGCGAAATCAGCTCACTGAGCAGGCAGACGAGGGTGCCATCGGCCAGTTTGCGCTCAACTTAAAGCCGCTTTTGATGCAACCGCCGGTCAAGGGCAAGGTCACGATGGGCCTTGATCCCGGTTACCGCATGGGCTGCAAGGTCGCCGTCGTGGACGGCACAGGCAAGGTGCTCGATACCGCCGTGGTCTACCCGACCTACGGCGAGCGGCAGAAAAATGAAGCCATCGCCGTGCTGGCAACGCTCATCAAAAAGCACGGTGTGGAGCACATCGCCATCGGCAACGGCACGGCCAGCCGCGAGACCGAACAGATGGCCGTCGAGCTCATCCGTCAGGTGAACGAGGGCGGTGCGCACGTGAGCTACATGATCGTCTCTGAGGCGGGCGCGTCCGTGTACTCGGCGAGCAAGCTCGCCGCCGAGGAATTCCCGCAGTACGACGTGAACCTCCGCTCCGCCGTGTCCATCGCGCGGAGATTACAGGACCCGCTTGCCGAGCTCGTGAAGATCGACCCCAAGGCCATCGGCGTGGGGCAGTATCAGCACGACATGCCGCAAAAGCAGCTCGACGACGCGCTGAACGGTGTGGTCGAGGACTGCGTCAACGCCGTCGGCGTGGATATCAACACGGCGTCGCCGTCGCTCTTGCAGCGCGTCGCGGGCCTGAACGGCACAACGGCGAAAAATGTCGTCTCGTACCGCGAGGAGAACGGCGCGTTCACCTCACGCGCGCAGATCAAGAAAGTGCCAAAGCTCGGCCCCAAGGCCTTCCAGCAGTGCGCGGGCTTTCTGCGCGTGCCGGAGAGCAGGAGCGTTCTCGACAACACCGCCGTCCACCCCGAGAGCTATGACGCCGCGAAGGCGCTGCTCGACCTGACCGGCCACACGCTCGCTGACGTGAAGGGCGGCAGGCTCGCCGATCTGCCCGATCGCGTCAAGGCCTACGGCGAGGACAAGGCCGCGGGTGAGATCGGCGTCGGCGTTCCCACGCTGCGCGATATCGTCTCGGAGCTCTTAAAGCCCGGCCGCGACGTACGCGACGAGCTGCCAAAGCCCATCCTGCGCACCGACGTTCTTGAAATGAAAGACCTAAAGCCCGGCATGGTGTTGACCGGCACGGTGCGCAACGTCATCGACTTCGGCGTGTTCGTGGACATCGGCGTGCATCAGGATGGACTTGTCCACATCTCGCAGGTGTCGAACAAGTTCATCAAGCACCCGTCCGAGGTCGTGTCCGTCGGCGACGTTGTCAAGGTCGTCGTGCTGGAAGTCGACGAGAAGAAAAAGCGCATCAGCCTCTCCATGAAGCAGGCGAAATAAGTTTCGTCCTGCAGTTGACATAAAAGCTCCCACGGTTCCGGTAATACCGGAACCGTGGGAGTTTTTCCATTTTATCGTACGCTGATTTACAGCAAATCGGCCAGTTCCAGCACGAGCTTTTCGCTCTTTTCCCAGCCGAGGCAGGCGTCGGTGATGCTCTTGCCGTAGGTGCCCTCGCTGATCTTCTGGTTGCCGTCCTCGATGTAGCTCTCGATCATCAGGCCCTTGACGAGCGCGTTGATGTCATTCGAGTGGCGCTTGGAGTGCAGGACCTCCTTCGCGATGCGGATCTGCTCCAAATACTGCTTGCCGGAGTTAGCGTGGTTGCAGTCGACAATGCAGGCGGGGTTCTTGATGCCCTTTTCCTCGTACAGCTTGTGCAGCTGCATCAGGTCTTCATAGTGGTAGTTGGGGCGGCTGTCGCCCTTTTCGTTCACATAGCCGCGCATGATGGCGTGGGCGTAAGGGTTGCCCGCGGTCTCGACCTCCCAGCCGCGGTAGAGGAACGTGTGGTCGCCCATCGCCGCATAGATGGAGTTCATCATCACGCTCAAGTCGCCGCCCGTGGGGTTCTTCATGCCGACGGGCACATCAATACCGCTCGCGACGAGGCGGTGCTGCTGGTTCTCAACCGAGCGCGCGCCGACAGCGACATAGCCCAGAATGTCGGAGAGATAGCGGTAGTTTTCGGGATAGAGCATCTCGTCGGCACAGGCAAAGCCAGTCTCCTGCACCGCGCGGGTGTGGAGACGGCGGATGGCGATGATGCCCTCGAGCATGTCGGGCTTTTTGCTCGGGTCGGGCTGGTGGAGCATGCCCTTGTAGCCCGAGCCGTTGGTGCGCGGCTTGTTCGTGTAGATGCGCGGGACGATCAGGATCTTATCCTTGACCTTTTCCTGCAGGGGGACGAGGCGGCAGACATAGTCCATCACGCTGTCCTCGCGGTCGGCAGAGCAGGGGCCGATGATGAGCATCAGGCGGCTGTCACACCCGTCGAGGATCGCGCGCATCTCTTCCACACGCGCCTCACGCACCTTGGCGACCTCTTCCGTGACGGGGAACTCTTTTTTAATGTCCATCGGGATGGGCAGTTTACGGATGAATTTTGCATTTTGCTGCATAATGAATACTCCTTGTCGATAATTGACCGATATTGTTTATTATTTTACAGCGTTCCCCGCGGTTCTGCAAGCGCGATTTCATAGCGGACTGTATAAAGATTCGAAAACGGCACATGCAAATTCTATCGAATCTCGAAAACGGCGGTCAATTCCGCCCGAGCCGCTTCCAACGGCTGTGCAGCCGTGCTCCTTATTTCCTTTTTTGTTGCCGTGAACCTCATTCGAATAAACGCAGATGCGTTTCATGCCGGTACAGTGCATCAATTTCCCGTTTGGTTTTATTTTCCTCTTTCACACATTTTGAGCGTTTTCTAAACTTTTTATTGATATTTATGTATTTTAAATGGTCAAATTATCCGTTTTCATAACATTTTTATCGGTTGAAATGCGGAAATTATCTCATTTGACTGAATTTAACAACTCCTTTTCGCGATTCCGGATTAGACTGCTGATTGAAAGGGTACGCGGCAGAGTGGTATGTGGCTGCCGCGCGCCGAACCGGACACATAAAAGGAGGAATCATTATGCTGACGATCGAACTCAACATGTACCACGCTGTTGCTCTGGGCGCTTTCCTGTTCTGGCTGGGCGGCGTCATCACCGACAAGGTCTCGCTGCTCAGCCGCTACTGCATCCCCGCTCCGCTGGTCGGCGGACTGTGCTTTTCCATCCTCAACTGCATTCTCTATTCCATGGGCATCGCGTCCATCAACTTCGACGCGACGCTGCAAACCGTTTTTATGATCATGTTCTTCACCACCGTCGGCTTCACGGTCAGTATCCCCGCGCTGCTCAAGGGCGGCAAAGCTGTCATCCTGTGCCTTGCCATCTCCATCGTGATGATCCCGCTGCAAAACTTCCTCGGCGGAGGCTTGATGGCGCTTTTCGGGCGCGACCCTCTGCTCGGCATCGGCTGCGGTTCCATCGCTCTGGTCGGCGGCCCTGGCACGGCGGCGGCGTTCGGCCTTGTGGCCGGATCACTCATGGGCGGCCCAACGGCAAAGCGTCTCATCGAAAAGCACGATCTGCGTCCCGCTCCAGTGACCGCCGGCGGCACCACCCCGTCTGCTGCCCTTGCGACCGACGTTGCCAGCGAGGACGAGCGCTTCATCTCCGACAGCCCACGTTTTGTCAAGGGCTTCATGCTGCTGCTTCTCGCCGTCGGCATCGGCAATCAGGTCAGCGTATGGCTCACGGCGCTCACCGGCCTCACCTTCCCCGCTTACATCGGCGCGATGCTCGTCGCCGTGGTCGTCCGCAACATGATAGACGGCGTACATGTCTCCTATCCCGCCGAAGAGATCGACACCATGGGCAATATGTTCCTCTCTATCTTCCTTGCTATGGCGCTCGCGGGCCTCAAGCTCTGGGAGCTCATCGACCTTGCAATGCCGATGGTCATCTGCCTTGTGCTCCAGTGTGTTGTGATGTTCCTCTTCTCCTACTTCGTGGTCTTCAACGTCATGGGCCGCAATTACGACGCGGCGGTCATGACCGCGGGCTTCATCGGCTTCGCCATGGGCGCAACCTCGAACGCCATGGCCAACATGCAGGTCGTGACGAAGAAATACGGTCCTTCGCCGGTGGCGTACTTTGCCATCCCGATGGTCGGCGGCATGTTCATTGACTTCTTCAATGCCGTTCTAATTGCCGCCAACATCGGCTGGTGGACGTAAGCGAGGTGAGACCATGAGCTATCTGCTTGACGGCATCCGCGCGGTCACACCGCAGCAGTGCGTGATGTATGTGGTGGGCGCGCTGCTCATCT
>ENA-OUQM01001327-OUQM01001327.1-human-gut-metagenome-genome-assembly--contig:-NODE-1327-length-13666-cov-14.194549_pt1 | contig 13666 bp, 12 predicted proteins | sample MGYA00237949_ERZ548830 | MGnify/ENA primary metagenome ERZ548830 (study PRJEB26490, sample SAMN05194706) | human gut metagenome | biome: terrestrial biome; feature: human-associated habitat...
AGGAGGCACAGGAAGGCAGCATTGAGTATGAATTTCCAGTTGATTTGGAAGTAAGCGCAGCTGATCAGGCAATTGGCTATATCAGCGTGTATGATAACGTTCCGGAATCTTTGCTGCAGGAGGGCAGAGATCTTCTGGTTGGAAAAGTGTGTTCTGTCATTCGAAAGGATGATTTGTATGAGCTTACGGTAGATCTGTATGAAAAACATTCGATTGGTGAAAACGTTGAGGGAAAAATCGAAATCACTTCTGAAGATGTTTTTCCAAAAGTGATCACACGGCAGGCGATTCATGAAGGAGACTTTGGAAAAACGTGTGTCTATTATATTAAGCGTCAGAAGGGAGCCTGGGGGTATGAAAATATTCTGGAAGAAAAAGCTGTGACATGTTTTCCAAATAGAAATTCAGATTTCGTGGTACTTTTATCAGAAGTAGACGAACCGATGGTCGTAAGCACATCAGAACTGACAAATGGAGAACGGGTGAAATTAACAGAAAAAGATTAAGGAAAAGAATACAGCCTCACTACCGGGACTTTCAGGGGTGAGGCTGTTTCATTATGTTCTATGCATGTGCCGATTTATACAGGCTTTAAAACACATTATCATCCGAATAATGCGTCATGATACCTTTCGCATTGTAGCCCAATATATTCCGTAACTTATCAATTGCATTTGCTTCTATATATTGATTATGCCATAACCGCTTCATAAGAACTACGGTCCTAATCGTAAGAACTGGAAACATTGTGAATGACAATGAAAAATGTACGACTATCACCAAAGCCGGAAGCCTAGAAACAGGAGATGCGACCTTGACCGGCATTTTAATGGCGCTGGTGGCAGGATTTTTCGGTGTGCTGGAAGAAACCGTCCGCAGAAAAAACGCCAGTAATGCGGTGGTAATTTAAAAAATATGGAAACAAGGAACGATATAGCTTAACGGCTATGCCGTTCTTTGTTTTTTACTTAAGTACATGTTAGAAATTCCCTGGTATCTGACAATCACACATTATTTTTACGTAATTTAATGTGTGTTCGTCGCTTTATAGTTGACAATCACACATTATTTCAATATAATATAATGTGTGATTGTCAAAGAGGGGTGAGAAACATGAATGTTAAGGAGAAAATCGAAGAACTGCGAGAAGCGTCAGAGGACGGTACGATTACCGCAGCGCAAGTAACAGAAGCCGGACTGCACCGCAGCGTTTTACAGAAGTTTGTCAAGAGCGGCGAGATATACCGCTTCGGGCGTGGCCTGTATGTGTGGAGCGACGTATGGGAGGATGATTTCTACCTTTTACAGCGAAAGTATGGGCGCGGAATTTATTCGCACGATACTGCTTTGTATCTGCGGGGCTATTCGGATCGTACCCCGGCAAAATATACGATGACCTTTCCCAAAGGTTACAATGCTTCATCTTTGAAACGGGAAAATCTAATTGTCAAGCGCGTTGTGCCGGAGAACTATGAACTTGGCAGAATTGAAATGAAATCCCCATCCGGCAATCCAATTCGTGTTTACAATTTGGAACGGACGCTGTGTGACATCCTGCGCGGCAGCGGCAGTGATATACAGATTGTCGGAGAAGCTATGAAACGCTATGCAGCATCCAAGGATAAGAACATTCACAGACTGATGCAGTACGCAGATCAGCTTCGTGTGAAGCCCAAGGTGCTGCGATATATGGAGGTTTTGCTATAGACTGTTTCAGACCGAAAAAAATGGGGTCAAAATCGCGGCCGAAAATTAAGGGGAAAAGGAAAAATTTTCCATAAAAAAGTCGATTGTCTGATAGAAAAATGAAAAGGGGAGCAGATATGCAGTTACTAATCAAACAACGTGTATTTTCCTGGTCAGACACGTATGATATCTATGACGAGCAGGGGAACCAAAAGTATTTTGTGAAAAATGAATTTATCTCGCTGGGACACCGTCTGCATGTGTACGATGCGGCGCATAATGAAATTGGGTTTATCAAACAGAAATTATTTTGCTTTCTTCCGACTTTCGAAATTGAATGGAACGGGCAGTTAATGGGACATATCGAAAAACGTTTTGCACTGTTCCGCCCCAAATACGATGTAGATTTCATGGGATGGCGTGCAGAAGGTGACTTCATGGGATGGGATTACGATGTATATGAAGCCTGCAGTGCAGTCGTCCACGTACATAAAAAACTTCTGAGCTGGGGTGACACGTATGTCATCGAATATGATAATCCGAGCAATGAAATTCCGGCATTATTACTGGTGCTGGCGATCGATGCGGCAAACTGTTCACAAAATAATGGATAGCTGGCAGTGTCTGGAATGGCGTCAGGGGAGCTGGCAAGGCTCTCGTTTATGCCGTTTGGAGCAAGCGTAATTGGATAAAAAGCATATGGAAAAAATTGAGTTACTGGAAGACAGAATGACAAAAGCATCACAGATGTGATGTAGTACTGGAATAAAGTGAAAATGGGAAGGATAAAACAAAAGAAATGGAGTTAGGAAATTTTCAGAAACCGGTAGAGTCAGATGAAATCCGAAAAATGGCATCAGACATCACTGGAGAATCGGTAGAAGCAGTTTTCCGCATCTGCGAGCAGTGGGGCGAGGCGGAAGATGAAGTGCGGGAGTACGATGTGTATGTGATCGAGACAGATGCAGGAAAATATACACTGAAGAAAACCGGCAGCAAAGAAGCGCAGATTTATGCGCAGTATCTGTCAAAAGGAGAGTTTCATGTACCGCAGTATGTCGGCATGCGGCAGGCAGAGGATGCGGACTGGATCTGCATGAAGTATGTAGAAGGAAACGATATGCGGGATATGACGGACGAGACAACAGAAAAAGCGGCAGAAACCTTAAGTAAAATTCAGTCGTATTTCTGGACACCGTCGATGGACAAAGCGCCGGAAAATGAAGTGGAGCAGAGATTTGTCGAATACTGGAAACGCGTTCTGCGCCGAGCATCGTCCGTAGTGGATGATCCAATTCTGCGGAAAGCGTATCAGATGTTCCTGGACCGCCAGCTGACCTGTCCATGTACGATGTCAAACGGTGATTTCCTGCAATGGAATGTGATCTATGACGGCGAAAATGTTGTCATGATTGACTGGGGATTTGGTGGAATGATGCCGTATTCTCTGGACATTGCAAGATTCCTGGCACATGCGACCGAGACACGGCGTACTTTCCCGTTCTACATGAACGATGCACAAAAAGGGCTGTTTCTGGATCGGATGTATGAAGCGTTAAAGACAAAGATTTCACGCGAACAGTTCAATCTGGATGTGAAGCTGGCCACGCTGAATGAGTATATCGAGTTTGTGGAAGCAGAAGAGGACGAAGACGGCTGGTATCTGGAGCATGCACAGGCGCTGGCAGAGGAACTTCTCAATTTGTAAAAAAACGGATTGCATTTATCTGTAAGTTGTCCTATAATAGGGAACAGAAAATAAAAAGAAAGAGCACCATTGGTGTAAAGGTGAGGGAATGTTTCTGCGATAATCGACTTTAAGAAAAACACAAAGAACGGACAGCCTGGAAAACAGGCCTGTTTTTTGTGTACGCTTAAAGACGAGAATCGCTGAATCATCTCCCTTTTTTATGAGAATAGAACAGGGATATTTTTTTGCGGGTCTGTTTTGCGTACGCAGGACAGGCTCGTTTTGCGTAAAAAAGCAGAAAAGAGGCTGCCGGAGCAAAGGGGGCTTCTGTATGATGCAGATAAAAAAATTAACACTGACACATAAAAAAGATCTGCGGGTGATTCTCAAAGATTTTCAGCTCGTACTGAATGACGGTGACAAAGCTGTTGTCATTGGAGAGGAGGGAAATGGAAAATCTACACTTCTGAAGTGGATCTACGATCCCGCACTGACGGAAGATTACATCGAATCCACAGGCGAGCGCATCATCGGAAAGGAGCGGCTGGGCTATCTGCCGCAGGAACTGCCGGAGGAGGAGGAAGCGAAGACAGTATATGAATATTTTTACGAAAAAGAACAGTTCTGGGATCAGACACCGAAGGATCTGGCGGTGCTGGCAAGAAAATTTGGTCTGACAGAAGAGTTTTTCTATCGGGATCAGCAGATGAGTGAGCTTTCCGGCGGCGAGAAGGTGAAAGCGCAGATGATGCGTCTTCTCATGGAGGATGTCACGGTCCTTCTGCTGGATGAGCCGTCAAATGATATTGATCTTGCGACATTGGAACTTCTGGAGAAACTGATCCGCGAATGGGAGCATATCGTCGTTTTTATTTCGCACGATGAAACGCTGATTGAAAACACGGCAAATATGGTCATTCATATTGAACAGATTGTGCGGAAGACAAAATCGAGATACACGGTTGCGAAACTTCCCTATCGGACGTATGTAGAGGAGCGCCTGCAGAATTTCGAGCGCCAGGAACAGAAGGCGCAGAGTGACAGGAGAGAGAAAGCGCTGCGCGATGAGAAATACCGAAAGGTATACCAGAGCGTGCAGAACGCCTTGAACAACTGTTCCCGTCAGGTACCGTCCGTGGCCAAAAATCTGAAGGACAAAATGCATACCGTAAAGGCGATGAACCGCAGATTTGAAAAAGAAGATGCCCGTATGACAGAAATGCCGGAGCAGGAGGAAGCGATTTACTTCCAGCTTGGAGGAGCAGAGGCAGCCATGCCGGCCGGGAAAACGGTCATCGAATATCAGCTTCCGAAACTGGAAACGCCGGATGGGGAGCGGGTTCTGGCGGAAAATATCACCTTAAAGATAAGAGGACCGGAAAAAATATGCATTGTCGGCCCGAACGGGGCAGGTAAAACGACACTGCTGAAAAAGATTGCGGCAGAGCTGAAAGAACGGGAGGATCTCCGCGTAGATTACATGCCGCAGAACTACGAGGATCAGCTGGATCTTTCCATGACGCCGGTCGATTTTCTGGATTCCACCGGGGAGAAGAGTGAGAGGACGAAGATTCGGACGTATCTCGGATCGCTGAAATACACGGCAGACGAGATGGATCACCCCATCCGCGAACTGTCTGGCGGTCAGAAGGCAAAAGTATTGCTTCTGAAAATGAGCCTTGGCAATGCCAATGTGCTGATTCTGGATGAACCAACCCGAAACTTTTCACCCTTATCGGGACCGGTCATAAGAAAAATGCTCCGCGAATTTCCAGGCGCCATCATCAGCATTTCGCATGACAGGAAGTATATCGGGGAGGTGTGCGGGAAGGAGTATCTGCTGGAAAAAGACGGACTCAGACTGATCAGAGAATAAAAATATTCGATAACGAAAAATACGACGGTGGCTGGCCGTCGTATTTTTCCGTAGAGAGATTATGAATCTTTGAAATATTTTTGCGAAGAAGCACCGGAATATCATGTAATAGCAGCAGGTTCACTTCTTGGTGTGGCACTTCATGAGGGAATATCCTATCCGGTGGGAAAAGTAGATTTACTGGATTTATATCCATTCAATTTTAGAGAATTCCTGTGCGCTATGGACGAAGAAGGGCTGGAAAGTGCATTGGAAACAAAGGATTACAATTTAATTGACAATTTTGCGGATAAATATTTGTTCTGGCTGAAAAATTATTATTATACAGGCGGCATGCCAGCAGTTGTAGATGCATTTCGCTTGAATAAAGATTATGCAGAAGTACGACAGATACAGAGTGATATTGTACGGCAGTATGAGGGTGATTTTGGAAAGCATATTGAAGCAAAAGTTCTCCCAAGAATACGAATGGTATGGGATTCTATTCCGATGCAGCTGGCGAAGGAGAATAAAAAATTTTTCTTTGGACAGATAAAGAAAGGAGCCAGAAGCAGCGAATTTGAAATAGCAATTCAGTGGCTTCTGGATTGTGGATTAGTATATAAAGTCAACCGGATAAATGAGCCTCATATGCTGCTGAAGGCGTATAAAAATATGAATGCATATAAATTATTCGTACTGGATGTAGGACTGCTCGGAGCAATGAGTGAACTGCCAGCAGAATCCATATTGGAGGGTAACGATATTTTTGTTGAATTTAAAGGCGCGCTTACAGAACAGTACGTTCTGCAGCAGTTGATTTCAGATACCCCTTATACGCCATATTATTATGGAAATGAAAAAGCAACTTTCGAGCAGGATTTTCTGATTCAGAAGGCAAAGAGTATTGTGCCGATTGAAGTAAAGGCGGAACAGAACATTCGATCCCATAGTCTTAAAACATATTGCGAAAAGTTCCAGCCGGAAGAAGCAGTTCCATTTTCAACATCGAAGTATAAAGAGCAGGAGTGGATGGTAAATATACCATTATACGCTGTTTGCAACTTATAAATTAAAACAGTTATAAATCCCACGAAAGAAGGTGATCCCCATGCCATTTAAAATCATCCGAAACGACATCACAAAAGTTCATGCCAATGCGATCGTCAACACAGCTAACCCTCAGACAATTTACGTGAAAACGTATCAGAGGGGCGGTTACCTTAATCAAAGCCAGACGTTCCACCCGTTTTACCAGCCGGAGCAGATCAAAAAGGAAGAACTGGACAAAATTCTCGAAGCCGACAGCATTGCTGATGACAGCACAATCCAGAATGCTTTTTACGATGCCCCGACAGTTGTCTATCTGTTTGCACCGTATACCTCCCCAAACGACGAACAGGACTGCTGCGTTGCAAAATCATTTACGATCAGGCAGAATAAACCGAAAAATCCCAGGGCAATATGTGAACTTCCGGGGTTCATTTTGGATGGAAATATTCTTGCAATTTTATAGCACAGTTATTATAATAAAGACAAGTTCTGCGGTAAACTCATTTTTCGCAGAAAACGCCAGAAGCGGAGGCTGACGTTCAAAAAACAAAAAAGGAGCGTAAGAGAAATGGCAAAAATTTTAATCAGCCCTTCCAAATATTTACAGGGCGCAGGGGAAATGAAAAACATCGGAACATATGCTGCAAAATGCGGAAAGAAAGCACTGGTTCTGATCAGCCAGGGAGGCTACAGACGGATCGGAGCAATGATCGAAGAAAGCTTTGCGGGAAGCGACTGCGACGTTGTTTTTGATTATTTCAACGGCGAGTGCTGTGAGAGTGAGATCAACCGTCTGGTTGCTATCGTGAAAGAAAAAGGCTGTGATCTGGTCATCGGTGTCGGCGGAGGCAAAATTTTTGATACCGCAAAAGCAGTTGCCTACTACGCAGAAACACCAGTATTCATCTGCCCGACCATCGCATCGACCGATGCACCATGCAGCGCACTGTCTGTTGTATACACAGAAGAGGGTGTATTCGAGAAATACCTCTTCCTTCCGGCAAACCCGAACCTGGTTCTGATGGATACCGACCTCATCGTAAAATCTCCAGTCCGCCTGACCGTAGCCGGAATGGGTGATGCACTTGCCACCTATTTTGAAGCAAGAGCCTGCCAGAGAAGCGGAGCTACTTCCTGCGCCGGCGGAAAAACAACCGAGGCAGCGATGGCACTCGCGAAACTCTGCTTTGACACTCTGATGGAAGAAGGCGTAAAAGCCAAAATCGCTCTTGAAGCCGGCGTATGCACCCCGGCAGTCGAGAAAGTCATCGAGGCCAACACCCTCCTTTCCGGAATCGGTTTTGAAAGCGCAGGCCTCGCAGGAGCCCACGCCATCCACAACGGCTTCACCGTACTCGAAGAGTGCCATCACATGTACCACGGTGAAAAAGTAGCCTTCGGAACCCTGACTCAGCTCGTCCTGGAAAACGTACCGCTCGATGAACTCGAAGACATCATTTTATGGTGCATCGAAGTCGGTCTCCCAGTCACCTTGGCTGAACTCGGTGCCGGAAACGTAACCGACGACCAGCTCATGGAAGTAGCCAAAACCGCATGCGCAGAGAACGACACCCTCCACAACATGCCATTCGAAATAACCCCGGAGACCGTCTTCGCCGCCATCAAAGCAGCCGACGCCTACGGCAGATACTATCTCGACGAAGAAGAATAACCCGTATGAAAAAAGATCTCCTGCCAACCCCAGGAGATCTTTTTTTATACTCAAATTTATCAACACAAAAATAGAAGTTCCCAACTCACTTCCTATATGTTAAAATAAACTCATCCTATTTCACAAAAAAAACATAAACCCATGCTAAAGTAAAATGGTAAAAATATCAGAAGTAAAAACATAACGAGATCAGGAAAAAGCCCGGCTGTCCGCCCGCTCGTACTCCGGCATGGCGCATTTGCAGGAAGCCTAAGAATCTTAGTGCTTTGCTGAATGCGTTAGAAAGAAGCGAAGGCACTGTTTGAGCGAAGCGAGTTTGCCGCAGCTCCTTTCTGCTTTTAGCAGTCAGCAAAGTACTTAGGTTCTCTTGGCTTCCGAAACCGCGCCCTGCCGGAGTACGAGCGGGCGGACAGCCGGGCTTTTTCCGTCCGTCAATATAAAGGAGACCAAACACCATGGACAAATTAAAAATCCTAGTAGTAGACGACGAAAGCCGTATGCGCAAACTTGTCAAAGATTTTTTAGTAAAAGCCGGATACGACGTCATCGAAGCCGGTGACGGCGAGCAAGCCGTCGACACCTTCTATGCCCAGAAAGACATCGCCCTCATCATCCTCGATGTTATGATGCCCAAAATGGATGGCTGGCAGGTCTGCCGCGAAATCCGCCAGAACTCCAAAGTCCCGATCATCATGCTCACCGCTAAAAGTGAAGAGCGGGATGAACTTCTTGGCTTTGATCTCGGCGTAGACGAATACATTTCCAAGCCGTTCTCCCCGAAAATCCTCGTCGCCAGAGTCGAAGCGATTCTGCGCCGCAGCGGCAAAACCGGTGAAGACGAAGTAATTGAAGCAGGGGGGATTCGCATTGATAAGGCAGCCCATATGGCATCCATCGATGGAACTCCTATGGAGTTAAGCTACAAAGAATTTGAACTTCTCAACTACTTCCTTGAAAACCAGGGAATCGCCCTTTCCAGAGAAAAAATCCTGAACAATGTCTGGAATTACGATTATTATGGCGATGCCCGTACTATTGACACCCATGTCAAAAAACTGCGCAGCAAAATGGGCGATAAAGGCGATATGATTAAAACTATCTGGGGCATGGGCTATAAATTCGAGGCAGACGGACAATGAGTGAGAAGGAAAAGCAGATGGAAGGCTCTGTTGAAGCCCAAACAGTGCAAAAAAATGAAAAAAAACCTCCCATTCACCCGAAAATGCCGAAAAAGGGGCGCAAACATTCGGTGAAGAAGCGAATCGCTTATACCTTTATTGCAACCATGGCAGTTACGCTGCTTGTCATTGGCCTGATCAGTTACTTTTTTCTCGGAACCTTTTATATCCGTGACAAAAAGCATATCCTGGCAGAGAGCTTTCAGAAGCTGAATGCAACAGGTGGAGGCAGCGACGCTGTCACGGCTGCCTTTGAACAGTTCTGTGCTACCAACAATCTGAAGGTTGTCATTACCGGACCGGAACTCAGCAGCTTTGTCTATTCCAACGCTACCGACCGACAGGGGCTTCAGACTCTGATTTTTGGATTAATCAGCGGAAATGAGCAGGAAAATACAAAAATCGTTGCAAGTAAAGAAAATTATCAGATTCAGAGATTTTATGATCGCCATACCGATGCGGAATATCTTCAGCTCATCGGTTGGTTTGATAATGGAAACTGTTATTTTGCAAGATGTCCGCTGGAGAGCATTACCGATGCCGTTCGCCTTTCAAATCAGTTTTACGTATTTATCGGCATTCCCATCATTATTATCGGTGCAGCTGTGATCTGGCTGATTACCCGTCAGATCGTCCGACCGGTGCAGGAGCTGACGGAAATATCGAAGAAAATGGCAGAGCTTGATTTTGATGCACGCTATGTGAGCGGCGGAAAAGACGAAATCGGCGAACTCGGAAACAATTTTAATGTTATGTCGGAACAACTGGAACAGGCGATTTCAGAACTGAAAAGTGCCAACGTGGAGCTTCAGAAGGATATTGATAAAAAGACACAGATTGATGAGATGCGTCGAGAATTCCTGTCAAATGTTACGCATGAATTGAAGACTCCGATTGCCCTGATCCAGGGTTATGCCGAGGGACTGAAAGACAACATCAACGACGATGAGGAGAGCCGTGAGTTTTACTGTGATGTCATTATCGATGAGGCGGCAAAGATGAATGAGATGGTTAAAAAACTCCTGAATCTGAACCAGCTCGAATTCGGCGAGGATCAGGTCAGCATGGAACGGTTCGACTTGAATGCGGTGATTCAGGGTGTGTTGCAGTCCTCCGATATTCTGATCCGTCAGAAAGAGGCCAAGGTACTCTTTGACGGCAAGGAACCGCTTTATGTCTGGGGCGATGAGTTCAAGGTTGAGGAGGTTATCACCAACTATCTGACAAATGCCCTCAATCACCTGGATTATGACCATACCGTTGAGATCACCTGCCAAAAAGAAGGAAACATTGTAAAAACAACCGTATTCAACACCGGAGATCCGATTCCGGAGGAAGATCTCGACAAAGTATGGATCAAATTCTTTAAGGTGGATAAGGCGCGAACGAGAGCGTACGGAGGAAGTGGGATCGGACTTTCCATCGTGAAAGCTATCATGGATTCGTTCCATCAGAAATGCGGCTGCCAGAATTACGATAACGGTGTGGCATTCTGGTTTACCCTGGAAGCAGATGGAAAAACAGAAAAATAAGAAGCAAAAAGCGTATCGGAAAAGGAAGCAGAGTTCCTTTCCCGATACGCTTTTCTTGCGTAAAGGAGAAAGATGGTGTAGAATAGTAGCACAAACGGTCGAAAAGAGAGGGAGAGAAGAGATGGCAGACGGAAACAGTACAAAGAGTGCTCTGGCAGAGGCAATGAAAAAGCTGATGGTTCATAAACCTTTTTCCAAGATCAGTATTTCGGATCTCTGTGAGGAATGCGGCCTGAACCGGAAAAGCTTTTATTATCACTTTAAGGACAAGTATGATCTTGTAAACTGGATTTTTTACGTGGACTTTCTGACCAATATGAGCGGGAAAAACTTTGAAAATGAATGGGATGTGCTGGTTTCCGTTTGTAATATTTTTTATCAGAACAGGGAATTTTATCAGCGTGCCCTGAAAATAGAAGGCCAGAACAGCTTCAAGGAATATTTCTATGAGATGCTGGAACCAGTTGTGGCATTCTTTGTCAAAGATCTTTTTCAGGTGCAGAATCAGGAATTGTTTGAAACGTTCTTCTGCGACGCATTTCTGACGGCGGTTCTCCGATGGTTTTCCATGGAAAGTGAACTGGAGCCGGAAAAATTTGTAGAAGAGTTAAAAGAAGTGCTGTACAGCGCTGCCGAAAAAATATCCAGCAAATCAAAATAAAGAAGAAATGCCGCGGTATCATGGGAAACAAGATACATGCGGCATTTCTTAACAGGAAAGCGCAGGGGAGAGCAGTTCCCGATAAAATACATTGCCAAGAGCCAGTTCCTGAAAGGAAACGGCAGGTGAAGTCAGGGTGCGTGCGGTGAGATCCGGCAAAAGAAGCAGGTAAGCGGGGCTCGCTGTGATGATCTGCTCGATTTTTCTGGAATCCTCCTGTGCTTCGATAGGGAAAAACGGCTGTTTGGGAACAAAACGATACTGCTGTACCACATCAGCGGTCGCCTGAATTGCATCCTCGGAGCAGGAATCATCCGCAACGAGGAAGAAAAATACACTCTCGGCCATTTTTGAATACAGGTGGTCAAAGGAAAGTGCATCAGAAACAACATCAGCATTCTGGTAAACCAGATGCATGCCAAAGAGTGTTTTCTGGTGCTGCAGATTTCTGGCGAGCTGTGGTGTCGATGGAGCATGAATCGGAAGAGAAACCATCAGATTCCGACAGTCGGAAAGTTTTTTCTGCTGTTCCGGAAGGAGCGGTGATTCTGAAAGAAACCAGAGAAAATCACACTCTTCGTGTTCTCTTATGACAGACAGGTAAGAATCCATCTGTTCGTGATGATCAAGCGAGCGGAGCTGATAGGAATAAATGCCATATTTTTTTCCGGTTTCAATCAAAGAAGCCAGAAAGCCCGGGCCATATGTACCTGGAACGCGGCTGTCGAGCCGGAGTTTGACGATCCATGGAATGGCAAAGGACAGCTCTTTCTGCTTTTTGCGCAGAATCTGTGCGCCGCTGGTAAAGCTGTTATAGCCGAGATTAATGCCGAACTGGCGGAGTGTTTTCGGATCGTTGTTGCGCAGCAGAAAATCAATCGCCTGATAATAGGGACTGTCATCGTTGCGGAGAAGATCCTGGAAAATGGCAAAGATCTGATTCTGAAATCGTCCGCGCGAAAACTGACGGCCAAGATCACAGAGTTTTCGAACGCTTCGCTTCGGATCTGCGTCCATTTCCGCTATGGCACGTGCGACAATCGTATCAATCAGTGCACGGGTAATATCCTGTGAATTCATAAAAGTATTCCTCCGATCAAACAAATAAACTATTGTTATCATAGCAGAAGCAACACGGCAGGGACAGGGACAATGCGAAAGTTTTGTCTAAAAATATACTTTTTTAAGGAAATCTTACCAGATCGTCAGAAGAATTTCCTTTTTCTTTTGTGAAAAAAGTGGTAAAATAGGGTTAGATAGTACAAACTGTCGTTTTGCCATGTCGGACGATTACAAGGCGGGCGGAAATTTCGGAAAAAACTGTTTTTGTATGAAAAATAGAAGGAGGCGTTTTGCATGAAATTTGATATGCACTGCCACACAAAAGAGGGATCTATGGATGGAAAGGTTATGATCGAGGAATACATCCGGACCCTCAAACGAAAAGGATTTGGGGGAATGCTGGTATCCGATCACGATTCCTACGATGGTTACCGGGAATGGAAAAATGCAATTAAAGGACGGGCGCATCAGGATTTTGTCGTCCTCAAGGGTGTTGAGTATGATACCTGTGACTGTGGCCATATTCTTGTAATTATGCCGTTTGGCGTAAAATTAAAAATTCTGGAGCTGCGTGGCCTTCCGGGATCGATTCTGATTAAGATTGTCCATGCGTATGGCGGAATTTTGGGACCGGCGCATCCGTACGGCGAGAAATTTATGAGTATGATCAGTACGAATGAACGGAAGAAAAAGTATCAGAAGCGGATTGCACAGCTTCTTCCGCAGTTCGATTTTGTTGAAATTTTCAATGCGTGTGAGAGCACAGAGACGAACGAAAAAGCGAAACAGCTGGCAGAAAAATTTAATAAACCGGGCTTTGGCGGAAGTGATGCGCACCGATTGAACTGTATCGGAAAGGCGTACACAGAGCTGCCGGATACCATCAAAAGTGAAGATGATCTGATCGCCTATGTGAAAACGTGCCCGAAGATCGAATGTGGCGGTGAGCATTACAACGGAACGACAAAGGACCGTATCGGCCGTCTCAATATGGTGCTCGTGGATTCCTTCTACTTCTACAACAAACTTGCGAACGGCTGGCGTTGGAGAAAGCGAAGAAGTGAGCTGTTTGATATTATAGAAAAAAAACTCTGATGAATACCTGGCAAAAAAGCGTGCCGGAAACCTTTCGTTCGGCACGCTTTTTTCTGTTGTGTATTCGAATCTAAAAAGAGAGGAAACCTTGTTATGCTTGCAATCTTTCTTGCGCCGGTTTATATACTGGCAAATGTATTTACCGCCTATTGGCTGCTGCGGTGGATGAAGGAGGTGCATCC
>ENA-OUQM01001328-OUQM01001328.1-human-gut-metagenome-genome-assembly--contig:-NODE-1328-length-13659-cov-4.159071_pt1 | contig 13659 bp, 10 predicted proteins | sample MGYA00237949_ERZ548830 | MGnify/ENA primary metagenome ERZ548830 (study PRJEB26490, sample SAMN05194706) | human gut metagenome | biome: terrestrial biome; feature: human-associated habitat; material...
AAATCCTGCTGCCCGATCAGGCAATTTCCGTCACCGTTACCGGCGGCAGCGACGGCTATCTGCATGCAACTAAAATTTCCACCGGCAATCAGATCGGCAATGTCATTGTAGATACCAACAACACAGTTGACGTCACCGGAACCCTCAACAAAAATACAAAGGACAACGATCTGCATCTGGATACTCCTCAGGGTGAGATGATCATCCGGCTGGATCCTTCTACCGAGATGGGCAGCTGTGCCTTCCTTGTTTTAAACGGCAAATACCGCATTACCTGCGGACGCGGCTCTGACGCATATCTCCACGCTGTAAAAATCGCGGACGCTTCTTCTGCAGCCAATACCTCTGCATCTGTAAACGGCGATAACTCTGCTTATCCGTTCGTCAGCGGCACAGTAGATTCCAAAACGACCAACAGCCTGCTCTACCTCTCTACCACCGGAGGCACGATGCAGTTTGTAATTGACAACAATGCAAACACCTTAAAGGGTCTGATGATGACAAGCGGACGTTTCCTGACCGTTTATTATTACCACGGCAATGACGGTTATCTGCACGCCGTTACCACAGTCGGCGCAAGAAGCAGCTCCTCGGCTTCTGTCAACACCGCTTCCACGCTGACCGCCACCGGCACTGTAAACGGGAACTCAACCGAAAATATGCTTTTCCTCGATACACTGCAGGGACAGATGGAAATCAAGCTCGATTCCGTCAACGCAATCAACGGCTGCAGGGTTCTGGTCACCAACCAGCGCATTTCCGTTACCTGTGCGTCAGGCTCCGACGCCTATCTGCACGCAGTGACGATCACTGCAAAACAATAGAATGCACGCTCTGCGAACCTTCTATTGTCAAACATAAACCGGCTGTACAATTCCGGGACACGCTATTTACAGCCTGTCCCGGTTTTCTTTTTATTGTACACAAAAATCCGTTTATGTGCGTCCAGAATGCTGTTTCTCTGCATCCTGCTTTCGTTTCCATGACCGCATTGCGACATTATTTTTATACATCCTAAGGAGGTTTTTCATGGACATAGAATTTTACAACAAACTGAATCAGGCTCTACATGGAGATGCGGGAAAAATTGACCGGGTTATGCGTTTCCGCTATCTCAACGAGTTCGTCAAACCCGGACAGATCCTGTTTGCAGGCTCCAGCCTGATGGAACAGTTTCCCATCCAGGAATTTGTCGCGGATTTCGACCTTCCGCTTACCATCTATAACCGCGGTGTCGGCGGCTTTACCACATCGGAAATGCTCGCCTGCATGCAGGACTGCGTTTATGCGCTCCGTCCCGCCTACATTTTTATCAATATCGGAACCAACGACTTAAACGATCCCGCCTGCACGCCAGACGTCCTGCGCAGCCGCTACCGCACCATTCTTTCCGGCATCCGCGAACATCTCCCACAGGCAAAGCTGTTTCTCCTCGCCTATTATCCGGTCAATCCGGACATCGCCGACGCAGGCATGAAAGAAGTGTTAAAAGTCCGCAGCAATGACTGTATCTGCCGCGCCAACGAGATGGTAAAAGAGCTCGCCGCCGAGGTCGGTGCAGCCTACATAGACGCCAACGATGACATCAAGGATGAAAAGGGACAGTTGAAAGCGGAATATACTGTAGAGGGGATGCACATGTACGCAAACGGCTACAAAGCGGTGCTCGACCGACTGCTCCCGCACCTTTTAACGTTAAAGTAACAAAAATATACCGCAGAATGGAGACTTCAACCAATGTACACAAATACGACACAATATTTACGTGCTCTCGCCTCCGATCTTGTCCATGGCTGCCGCCGCACAGCTGCAGACGGCACTGTGATTTATACCCCGGACGGCACTGCCAGCTATGACGGACTGTGGCTCCGTGATTTTTCCTATATGGTGGAATACGCAGGCTTCGCCATTCCGGATCAGGATATTGTAAACTGCATCCGCTATGCGGTCCGTCACCGCCGTGCCGACGGATGGATGCCAGACCGGGTGACGACAGACGGTCTGGCTGTTTACGCCGCCGGAATCGCTGCAGCTCCCGTCGGAGAAGCGAATCTCGACAATACGCCGTTTTTGATTTTCACCGTGGACAGCCTTTCCAGAAGAATGGATACGGACGCTTTTCTGCCTCTGTTTACCGAATGGGAGGCCGTTCTCGAGCAGGGACTATTCCTGCTGCCCCTCGACGAAAACGGTCTGGTCTACAATGACGTTCAGACCCCCCATTCCCCCTATGGCTTCACCGATACCATCGGCAAAACCGGCACGCTCTATATGGAATCCCTGCTCTACTGGCGCGCCTGCCGCATGATGGAACACATGTGCAAAACCTACGGTGTCGGAAATCCGGACCACTTCGCAGAAGCTGCCGAGGCAGTCGAGCGCTCCCTTTCCCTGCTGTTTGATCCTGCTGCCGGCGCTTTTTATGCCGCAACAAAAGACTGCCATCAGTACGACATCTGGGGCATGGCGTACATGCTTTACATTGGCTTTCCCTGCTCTGCGGACGAAAAACAGGCGGTTCTCTCTTTTCTGGAAAAAAATTATGATGCCTGCGTCTACCGCGGTCAGGTTCGCCACCTCTTAAAAGGACAATACTGGGAGCGCCTGCTGATCGATGTCGAACCTGAGACCTACCAGAACGGTGCTTACTGGGCAACTGCCTCCGGCTGGATGATCTGGTGTCTTGCACAGCAAAATCCCGCTCTCGCCGTCCGCGCCTTAGAAGACGTGGTTTCCTGTTTCAAAACCGACGGCTCCTTCGAGTGCATAAACGAGGGCTATGAAAAGCTGCCTCTTTTCGTCGTCAGCGCAACCAACGTCTGCGGAGGATTCGAACGCACGATTTCGGATTTCCCTGAATTTGGTGCCGGAAAGATTGACTAAGCCTGCAGCACCAGACTTTCAAAAACCTGACCATCCTGCAAAACGTTTTTTATCCTATAGAAGCCGGATTTTCTTTGCGATAAAAAAGCTGTCCTGTGATCCGTTTTTCATCACAGGACAGCTTTTCTTTTTTCATTCATGACAATAGAATGCTCGCAGAGCGTGCATTCTATTGTTGTGCCTCACAAGATTGCCAGGGACAAACGCGGCGTTTCAAATAAATATTCGAAAACATAACAGCATGCTCCCAATGCATAGTCATCCTCTAAAAGCTGTGCCTCTCTCAGCTCCAGCTTCGTTTCCATCTCGTTGATGTGATATTTTTTTATGGTTTCTTCCATGATATTCCAATATGTTGTCCCCTTTAACGGCTCACAGCTTGCAATCAGCACCATTTTGGGTTCCAGTATCTTGATCAGGTTCGAAATCGTGATCCCGAGATAAAAAGCAGCATCCTTTAAAATTTTCTGGCTGACTGCATCCCCATTTCGGGACAGCTTCATAAAATCCCGCATTGTATAATACGACTCGTTTTCACTATTTGTCAGTTCCTGATACCTGCGATTCAATGCCAGTTCTCCTGCATAGGCATCCAGACACCCGCGATTGCCGCAGACACACATCGGACCTTCTGCATTCAATACAGTATGCCCGATATAACCGGCATTGCCCTGTACCCCATCCATCAGTTTATTCTGATACATGTATGCACTGCCTATGCCGGAACGGATTCCAATATAAACAAAATCCGAATTGTCCTCCCGCATATACTTCTTCTTTTCTACAAGCGCCAGTAAATGCACGTCATTATTTACATAAACCGGAAGATGAAATTTTTCCTGCAGAATCCGCTGCAATTCAACATGCTCCCAGCCCCGGATTCTCGTGATGTGCAGGGATCTACCTTCTGTCTTTCGAATCGTTCCGCAAATCCCGACACCGATCCCGACGATCCTGGGCCGCACAGAGGAAAATTCTTCCAGCAGATGCTCAAGCTCCCTGAGCATCCGCGCCAAAACCTCTTTTGCCTGCGTATCTATCTTAAACAGGATTTTCCGTCTGCCCACAATTTCCCGTTTCGCATTTGCAAGCGCGATCCGGATTGTCGGAAATTCAAAATCAATTCCAATCGCATACGCAGAATCTCCATTTATGCACAGCAACTGCGGAGGCCGTCCTCCTGTCGATTCCCGAAAACCGCCGTTTACTACAATTCCTTCTTCTTTAAAAGAATTGATGATCTCCAGGATCGTAGGACGACTCAGCAGTGTCTTTTCCGCAATTTTTTCCAGCGTAACAGGCTCAAAGGCCTGTATGCACTGCATTACCAGATATTTGTTCGCTTCTTTGATCACTTTCGTTGTATTTTTTTTCATTCGCTGGTTGGTCCCCCCGTTTTTGTCACTCTTAAACCAGTATTATTGTAACATTATTTTTTCCGCACTTCCACAACTATATCAGCAAACCAAACGAAAAATATTCTAAATTCGTTCATATTTTCTGGACAATGCAGTGTCTGACATTTGGGGGAACCACATGACATTTTATTTCTGTTTCAATATTCAGTGCTTTGCAGGATAGCGCATCGGCACGAGTCTAGCTTTCATCAGCGCAAATACGATACTCGGAACCAAAACAAGCTGAATCACCAGACCGGGCAGACAGGTTACAAAATATCCGGTTGCCCATGCTGCCAGGGAATAGCTTCCCGGCGAAAAGATCAGTGCTCTAAAGAGACCGGCGATCACACGACCGATCAACAGACCACAAACAAGGCTGATGTACAGATCCGCATAAATTTTTCCGGTGCGCACAAATTTCATGAACAGACCGCAAAGCAGGCCATACGCGCCAAGCTCCACCATCATGCAGGGCAGATAACCCATCGCAGGCATACCGGTCAGCAGGCTGGATAACAGCGGACCTGCCAGGCCGCACAGCAGACCATAAGGCCAGCCCACCAGCAGACCGCAAAGCAGTACCGGAATATGCATCGGGCAAAAAATCGCCCCTGCATTCTGAATGGAATGGAACGCCATCGGCAGCACCACACACAGCGCAATACATACAGCCGTAATCATTGCGCGTTTTACCTGAGACATTTGAGACATAACATTTCTCCTCCTTGAAAAAAATATCTATTACACACGACGCAGTCCCTCATCTTTTTTCAGACTGCGCTGCGGTAATTTTTCATTTCGATTTCATCCCTCTGATTTGCATTTCATCATGGGATTTTTCATGCATTATTTTCTATTTTTGCAAGAATACCTGCATAATAAAAAAAATCGCACTCGCGGCAATCGCCACATTCCCGTTGCGGTTTGGCAGTGATTTTTTCTTCTTTGTTTGCCGCCCCGGCCCGCGATACCCTCTCGCCTCCATCGCATACGCCAGTTCATCCGCCCGACGAAACGCTGCCAGAAACACCGGAATGACCAACGGCAGAAAGCTCGCCGCACGCTCTGTCAGCTTTTTGCTTTCAAACCGAGCCCCTCGTGCAGTCTGCGCCATCCGGATTGTCTCCGCTTCCTCTCCCAGCACCGGAATAAACTGCATTGCAACCCCCAGAATCATCGCGATTTCTTCCGTCGGAACACCGACCTTCGAAAGCGGTGAAAGCAGTTCCTCCAGCCCATGTGTGATTTCCATCGGCTCTGTCGTGATCGTCAGCACCATGCAGAAAACTAAAATCAATATCAGGTGAACGACCACCATCGCCCCCTGCCGGATTCCCTCCCGGCTCAGCCGGAAAATCCACCAGCTCCAGATGCAATGCTCCCCGCTGTAAAAAAACGCATTCATCAAAAAGATCACTGCTAAAAACCGACACATCCCTTTTTGTTGTTTTATCTGCTCCCGCAGGGATATCCCTGCCAGATACGATACCGTCAGCGCCGCTGCCGCCGCGGCGATACAGCCAATCAGCCCTTTGGACACGATCACCGCTGCAATCACCAGGCACAGCCCCAGCAGCTTTCCCTTCGCATCCGCCCGATGAAAAAATGTATTTCCGGGGCGATACTGCCCCATCGGCATCTGCATCATCTGTTTTCTCCTTTTTCCCCAGTCAACGCACCGATAATCTCGTCCCGCAGCGCCTCATAAGTAACGGGAAGCCCGCTGCCCGGCAGCACACCGTTTGCCCGCAAAAGCTCCGCGGTCTGCGCTGCTTCGCTGCCGAGCAGTCCGATCGTCCGAAGCGCCCTGCTGTCTCCCAATACCTCCTGACAGCTTCCATCCATTACAATTTTGCCCTGCTTCATTCCAATGATCCGTGCAGCATGCTGTGCCAGTGCGTCTACATTGTGGGACACCATTACAACTGATACGCCCTGCCCTGTCAGTCCTTCCAGAAATTCCAGAAACATCTCCCGCGCCATCGGATCCAGTCCGGCAAGCGGCTCATCCAGCATCAGAAGCTCCGGCTTTGTCGCCAGAACACCAGCGATCGCCACTCTGCGCTTTTCTCCGCCGGATAAAGAAAGCGGCGACTGATCTTTGATTTCTTCATAGGAAAATCCCATCTGCTCCAGCGCCCATCTGACGCGTTCCTGTTTTTCCTCCCGGCTAAGTCTGCTGTATTTCAGTCCGAAGCCCACATCCTTCTCCACGGTTTGTGCAAAAAGCTGATATTCCGGATACTGAAATACCATTCCTACTTTTCTGCGCAGAACTGCCCGATCGAATCGTCTGGAAAAAATATTTTCCCCGTCCAGCAGAATTTCTCCGTCCTGCACTTCCAACAGTCCAGCCATCGCCTTTAACAGCGTGGTTTTGCCGCAGCCGGTGCACCCGACGATCCCGACAAACTCCCCTGCCCCGATTTGCAGGCTGACCTGATCCAGCACCCAGGCTGCCCCATATCCAACTGTTAATTTTCTGACTTCCATCTGCATAGCGCTTCTGCCAGCTCCTCTTTCGTCAGCGGGCATCGGTTCAGTTCAATTCCCGCCAGTTTTAAATCTTCATACATCCGAACTGCCATGGGCGGTACAATTCCCGCCTGTATCAACAGTCTGCTGTCCGTCAGAATTTCCCGCACACTCCCCTGTGCAAGGACGGTATTCGGATCCTTCTGTCCATTGGGACGTCCCATCAAAATCACCTGATCTGCCAACACAGCCTCTTCCACATCATGGGTGATCATAACAACTGTTTTTCCACAATCGCGCAGCTTTTTCATCTCTGCCAGTACTTCCCGGCGTCCTTTCGGGTCCAGCATGGAAGTCGCCTCGTCAAAGATCAGGATCTCCGGGTTCAACACCAGCACCCCCGCCAGCGCAGCCCGCTGTTTCTGCCCGCCGGACAAGCTCGACGGAGAACGTTTTTCATACCCTTCCAGCCCGACCAGTTCCAGCGCTTCCTTAACTTTCGATGTAACCTCCCGTTCCGGAACCTGAGCGTTTTCCAGACCAAAAGCAATATCCTCTTCCAACACAGAAGAAACAAACTGATTATCCGGATTCTGGAATACCATGCCGCATACCCTGCACAGCTCCCACTTATTTGCAGGATTTCCTGCATTTATACCATTTACAGAAAGATTACCGTCCTGAAGCTGCAGCAATCCGTTCATCAGACGCACAAGCGTGGATTTTCCACAGCCGTTGCATCCAAGGATCGCCGTCCATTCGCCCTCTTTCAGCTCTATATTCGCTTGTTCAAATACCGGAATGCTCTCCCCGTCCCAGAAATAGGAAAATCCCAGTCTACTCCCCTTTATCATCACTTTATTCCTGTCTGCAATCTATTCTGATGTCAAAAACTGCCGTACCGCCGCTGCACCGGTTTCGTTCAACTGCACCTGCTCTATCGTCGAAATTTCGCACAACAAAAGGGAACCTGTCTTTTTGAAAGACAAATTCCCTTCCTGGCAATTCTTTTCTTCATGATCCGGATCGTCCTGTGACCACCATGGTTTATCCTTATTCTGATAAGGATCATCACGATAATTGTTACGATCGTTTCCGTCTTTCTGCCGCTCGGCTCCCTTCGGAGAGACTTACCTGTCTTCTTCAAAAGACACCGGCAGATTTTCCGGCTGTATTACTTTCTTACAGCAAATTTTGTTTACCTGATATCGTTAGTATTGTAACAAATTTCATTCCAAAAGGCAAAGACTTTTTGCCTGCAAATCTTTCTGCGAATGTTCCCTTTGTTTAATTTTTAACTTTCGCTTTTTATCTTGAACCATTTCAATTTTATGTTATAATTCAATTCAACAGTATCCGGTTTTTATGGATCATTCCGTATTCTGTTTTTTGAACTTTTATTCAATTTAAATTGCTTTTTATTTTTAAACTTATATTCATAATTTGAACTCCATGTTCAAGCATCATTCATGACAATAGAATGCTCGCAGAGCGTGCATTCTATTGTTTGTAGGAAAGGAGCCTTCTATGTCAAACATAGCCTATGAACTTTTTGCATCCCGTTTAAAAGAATCCATGAATCAGCAGCAAATGAAACCGATTGATCTTTTACATCTCGCGGAAGAACAGAATTTAAAGCTCGGCAAAAGCCACATCAGCCAGTATGTCAACGGCAAAACCATGCCCCGCGCTGAGATCCTGCAGTTTCTTGCAGATGCCCTCCAGGTTGATGCAGACTGGCTGGCAGGACGCACCGGTTCTGCACAGGATTTTAGTTCAGAAAAATTGAACTCTGGCAGTACGAAGCTTTCGAGTGAGTTCAATTTTAATTCTCATCCAGACACGGTCAACGGTTTCTCCGCCGCAGGTTCAGTTCAATCTTCTGCATTCTCCAAACGTTCCGATTCGGTTCAGAAGAAATCTTCTTCCCGTCAGGATGGTTCAGACTTTTCCGCTCCGTCTGCTTCCCAGCCGACGCTGTTTAAAAAGTCTTCCAAATTGAACAATGTTCTTTACGATGTCCGCGGTCCGGTTGTAGATGAAGCTGAACGGATGGAATCCTCCGGCGTTCAGATTTTAAAATTGAACATCGGCAATCCCGCCCCCTTCGGCTTCCGCACTCCCGATGAAGTCATTTACGACATGCGCCAGCAGCTGACGGAATGCGAAGGCTATTCTCCCGCTAAGGGACTGTTTGCAGCCCGCAAAGCAATCATGCAGTATGCACAGCTAAAAAATATCCCCAACGTCACCATCGAGGATATCTACACGGGAAACGGTGTCAGCGAGCTGATCAATTTAAGCATGTCCGCCCTGCTGGACGACGGGGATGAAATCCTGATCCCTTCCCCCGACTACCCGCTCTGGACTGCCTGCGCAACGCTTGCAGGCGGCAAAGCCATCCATTATCTCTGCGACGAGCAGGCAGACTGGTATCCTGACCTTGCCGACATTCGAAAAAAGATCACGCGCCACACGAAAGCGATCGTCATCATCAATCCCAACAATCCGACCGGCGCGCTTTATCCGAAGGAAGTTCTGGAAGGAATCGTGGAAATCGCGCGTCAGCACCATCTGATCATCTTTTCCGATGAGATTTATGACCGACTGGTCATGGACGGCGGCGAGCATATTTCCATCGCATCCCTGGCTCCCGACCTGTTCTGTGTCACCTTCAGCGGTCTGTCCAAGTCCCACATGATCGCAGGCTTTCGAATTGGATGGATGATTTTAAGCGGCAACAAAGCCATCGCGCAGGACTATATCGAAGGCATCCGCATGCTCTCTAATATGCGCCTGTGCTCCAATGTTCCCGCGCAGTCCATCGTCCAGACTGCCCTCGGCGGCTACCAGAGCGTCAGCAATTATTTAACGCCCGGCGGACGGATTTATGAGCAGCGCGAGTGCATTTATCAGGCATTAAAGGACATTCCCGGACTGAGCGTTGTAAAACCGAAAGCAGCCTTTTACATGTTCCCGAAGCTCGACGTCAAAAAGTTCCATATCACCAACGACGAACAGTTTGCCCTCGATCTTCTGCGCGACAAAAAAATCCTGCTCATCCATGGCGGAGGCTTCCACTGGGAGCAGCCTGACCACTTCCGGGTCGTATATCTGCCCCGGATCGAGGTACTTAAGGAATCTGCGGACAAAATTGCGGACTTCTTAAGCTACTACCAGCAGAACCGGCGCTGAGAAAAAACCAGCCCTGCGGCACAGGAGCTTCCAACCGGAACCTCCCGCCGTAGGGCTGGTTTTTCTCTTTCTCAGAACTTCAAACTGCGCTTTGAACATCACCCTGGTTCGATCTGCCCGAAAGCAGCTTTTTTCGCATATAAAAATATCCCGGAATCAGCACCAGATCGGCGCCCATCCATGCCAGTACCTCTGCGAATAAAATTCCATTTTCTCCAAAAAGCACCGGTAAAATCAACGTTGCACCGGTTCTCATGATAAATTCAAAAATTCCGGATACAAGCGGAATCACGGTATTTCCCATTCCCTGGATCACGCTGCGGACGATATGTAAAATATACAGTACCCATAAGAAGCTGCTCATAATCCGCAAAAAGCGCCATGCAACCACCGCAGCCTGACTGCCCTGGAATGCATCTGCAGAGATGAAAAGTCCCAGAATATTTCGTCCGAACAGAAACATCAGTCCGGTAATGACAAAGGAAGTCAGCACACCGATCAAAACACCGATCCTGGTTCCCTCCTTGATCCTGTCTGTTTTTCCCGCGCCGAGGTTCTGGCCCGTGTAGGTAACCATTGCAAAGCCATAGGAGGTCGCTGCCACCTCAAGGATACCATAAAGCTTGCACGTCGCCGTATAGCCTGCGATAAATGCAACGCCGAAGCTGTTTACCACAGTCTGCACGATCATGCCTCCAATGGCGATCACAAGGTTTTGAAATGCCATCGGTAATCCAAGATAGATCAGCTTCCCGCAAAGTCCGGCATGAAGTCTCCATTTGGCGGCCTTCCTTTTTTCTGCAAGCACCTCGATCCGGCACAGCTTCCACAGACAATATGCAGAAGCAAGGGTCTGGGCGATCACAGTTGCAAGCGCTGCACCCTTTACACCCCAGCCAAGCTCCAGGATAAAATATAAATCCAGCGCAATATTAAACAGCGCTGCGATAACACATGCTGTCAGAGGTGTTTTACTGTCTCCAAACGCCCGCAGCATAGCCGCAGTAAAATTATAGAGCATCATCAGCGGAATACCGCCAAAGAGCACATACAAATAGTCCAGACAGATCGGGCGAATATCAACAGGAACCTGTAAAATCCCGACCAAACCAGGTAATCCAATCAGAATACCAACGGTAAATAAAATCGCCGCCACTACTGCCAGAAAGGACGCATGAAAAATGGTTTCCTGAAGCGCCTCCTCTTTTTTGGCACCAAACTGCTGGGAAACAAGGATGCCAAAGCCCTGGGTGATTCCCTGAATGGTCCCCAGAACCAGCCAGTTTATCGACTCTACAGTTCCGAGTGCTGCCAACGCATCCACTCCAAGTATTTTTCCCACAATGGCCGTATCAGCCACCGTATAAAACTGTTGAAATACATTTCCCAACATCAACGGCAATGCAAAGCTTAAGATCAGCATCGCCATATTTCCCTGCGTCATATCCATAACACCGGATTTGCCTTTTGTTTTCATCCTGTTTTCTACCCTTCTTTTCTATTTCACAATTTTCTGTGATATCCCACAGTACTTTCCACACTTCCCATATTGACTTTTTTCCGCCATTCATTTTATGATGAAGAAAAAAATTGGAGGATTTCTATATGCAGCTTACAATTAAGCATCCTTTTCTCTGTCTTCCGGTTGTATCCCACCCGAAAGATACCAGGGTCCTGAAACTTTTTGACGGCGAAAAGCTTCTTTTATGTGTTTATTTCCCTTTCGGAGAAGCCGCTGCAGACAACGAAACCTATTCCTACGAATATCTTTCCCCTCTGCCGGTTTCTGAATGGATGGGACGCACGCTGACCCTGTCTGCAGAGTTTCCTGCAGGTTTTGAAGATGCAGTTACTCAGACTGACGAGCTTCCTGTCTCCGGCGAAGTGCATCCGGCTGTCCACTTTACAGCCAACGCAGGCTGGATCAACGATCCAAATGGTCTTGTTTACGACAATGGAACCTATCACTTATATTATCAACACAATCCCTTCGGTGTCAATTGGAACAATATGAGCTGGGGACATGCCACCAGTACAGACCTGCTCCACTGGACACGGCTTCCTGTTGCCATGCTTCCGGATGAAGAGGGAACCATCTTCTCCGGCTGCGGTCTGACAAACGAGCACAGGGATGAAATTCAGGCAGCTGCTGACAGCAACCTCTATCGAAGTCTTCCCAAGGATGCACTCCTGTTCTTCTATACCGCAGCCGGCGGCAGCCATGACAGCGCCTGTAGCGAGGGAAAAGACTACACCCAGCACACAGCATACAGCACCGATCATGGTCTCACTCTGCAGAAGCTTCCGGGAGCAGTTGTTCCGTTTCTCAAAACAGACAACCGTGACCCCAAGGTTTACTGGCACGAAAAATCCAAAGCATTTATTATGTCCCTTTACTTAAAAGGCACGGAATATGCCATCCTTCGTTCCACAGATATGCTCCACTGGGAGATCACTCAGCAACTGACTTTCGAAACTGCCAACGAATGCCCCGATCTGCGCCCGATTTCTACACCGGACGGCACTGAAAAATGGATTTTCTATACTGCTTCCAGTGAATACTTTATCGGCGATTTTGACGGCTTCCGCTTTACCAACTACAGCGCCGGCAAACGTGCTTCCTATACAGAACTCGCTTATGCCGGACAAACCTATAATAACGCACCTGACCGCATCGTACTGATTCAGTGGCTGCGCACCCAGAATCCGGAACGTCTCTATACCGGCATGCTGACGTTGCCCCGTGAACTTGAGCTGATCAAGCAGGATGGTGAATGGATTCTTGCACAGCATCCTGTTCATGAATGGTTTGATGCAAAAAAAGCAGCGAACACACTCTTCCACGCAGCTGACACCACATCCTGCCAGGCAGAGCTGATTTCTCCTGCAGCAGTAGGCATTGACGTATCCCTTGGCAGCACCGGCAAAGTTTCCTTCTCCATTTTAGGAAATGTCTGCGCCTATGATGCAGCAACCGGTATCTTTACATGTGCAGATAAAGCCACCCAGCTTCCTGCCGGCTTAACAGAGCTTCATCTGATCGCTGACCGCGGCATTCTGGAGCTTTCTGCTAAACAGGATACCGTCATTGCCTACTGGGAGCTGCCTGATGACCGTACCTGCGGAACCATTACTGTCAATGCTGACACACCGATCTGTGCAGAAGCCTGGACGGTACGTTAAAAAGCAGCTTATATGAATTTCAAACATTTTCACAACAGGTATTATTAGTATAAAAAGCCGTCCGAATAGAAGCTATTTTCTTTCGGACGGCTTTTTGACATTCCTGTGACAGACAATAGAATGCACGCTCTGCGAGCATTCTATTGTCATGAATAAAAAGTGGAACAAACGATCCTTTGCTCCACTCAAAAATGCTATATTTTATAAAACAACAAAAAAATCCAATCTCAGCATATGCCAAAATCAGACCTTACAGAAAAGTGCTGGTAGCCGGACTTGAACCGGCACGGAGTTGCCCCCGAGGGATTTTAAGTCCCTTGCGTCTGCCTATTCCGCCATACCAGCATATAAAATTATAATTTCTTTTAAAAGAAACGACCCAGACGGGACTCGAACCCGTGACCTCCGCCGTGACAGGGCGGCGCTCTAACCAACTGAGCCACTAGGCCAAATAACTAACTAATTTCAAAAATGGACCTTCGGGGACTCGAACCCAGGACCGACCGGTTATGAGCCGGTTGCT
>ENA-OUQM01001330-OUQM01001330.1-human-gut-metagenome-genome-assembly--contig:-NODE-1330-length-13644-cov-12.960998_pt1 | contig 13644 bp, 6 predicted proteins | sample MGYA00237949_ERZ548830 | MGnify/ENA primary metagenome ERZ548830 (study PRJEB26490, sample SAMN05194706) | human gut metagenome | biome: terrestrial biome; feature: human-associated habitat; material...
GTTGCCTCGTCCAAAATGACAACCGGCGCATTTTTCAGCATGGCGCGGGCGATGGCGATCCGCTGGCGTTCACCGCCGGAAAGGTGAGAACCGGCGCTGCCGACAACCGTATCATAGCCATTGTCCAGCTTGCGGATAAAGGCGTCGCAGCCGCTTTGTTTGGCCGCCTGTTCCACCTCTGCGTCCGTGGCATCGGGCCTTCCCATGCGGATATTCTCCCGGATACTGCGGTTGAACAGGTAGTTGTCCTGGGACACATAGGAAATCTGGTCTGCAATTTCAGACAGCGGTATATCCTTCAGCTCATGGCCGCCGAGGGTAATGCTGCCGGATGTAACATCCCAATACCCGGCAATCAGCTTCGCCACCGTAGACTTGCCGGAGCCGGACGGCCCTACAAGGGCGGTCATGGTTCCGGGGTGGATGGTGAGATTCACATCATGCAAAACCTCTGTTGTCCCGTCATAGGAAAACGACACAGACCTAAGAGAAATGCCGGTATCTTCCAGCTTGACCGGCGTGTCCTTATGGTTCAGTTCTTCGGCGTTCAGAAGCTGGCTGATTTCTTCCACATTTGTCCCCAGTACGGCCAAATCGTCCGTAAAGGTAAAGGCCGCAATAATCGGCCCAATCAGCCCCAGCGAGAAAATCACAATGGACAGGAAGGTGGAAAGCTCCAGACTGCCGGAGAGCCAGAACGCGAAGCCGCAGGGCAGCACGCAGATCAGCACTGAGGGCAGGATGGCGTTGTAGGCGCTCATGGTTTTCTGGTTTTCCCGCATCCAGTCCACATAGTAGTTGGCGTTGTAATTCACCGCGTCAGAATATTTTTTGTAGGAACCGGCGGACTGGCTGAACGCCTTTACCACCTCAATCCCGCCGATGTACTCTACAATGGCGTTTGCCATCTGCTTTCCCGCTTTGACCGCGCCCTCCCATTTGACAGGATAATTCTTCATACCGGCAGACATGACAGCAAGACCCACCACCAGCGTAACAAGGGATAGGAGCGCCATGCGCCAGTCCATGACGAACAGATATACGACAATCACCAAAGGCACCAGTACATTTGCGGTCATTTCCGGGATCAGGTGTGCGAAGGTCGATTCCATGCCTTCAACCCGGTCAACAATCGTCGTTTTGTACTGGCCGGACGGAGTATCTAAAATCGTCCCCATCGGGACGCGGGCCAGCTTTGCGGTGATATTCTCTCGCAGATCGCGTAGCGTGTAATAGGTCGCCGTGTGGGAAATCGTTGTAGAAAGACTGGAAAACAGCACTTTCCCAAAGTAGCCGCACAATGCAATAATGCCAGCGGTCACATAGCGGGAAAAATTCTGTTCCCCAGACAACATCATTGTGACAATATGCGCCACGCAGAAATAGGGCACCATCTGGCAGGCCACGCCTAATGCCGCAAGGATAATACTGCCGATGAATTTCCCGTGATAGGGCTTGCCCCATCCCCATAAGACGCCTATGGGCGACTCTTTCTTTTCTTCCTTCATTTTGTAGGCACCCCCTTTATAAAATAGTTTCGGATTTTTTCAAGACCGGCCTCATTCATTTGAAATTTGTCGATGATGGAACCGTCCTCAAAATGGACAATATCCGTACAACAATCTAAAAGCAGCTCAAGATCATGGGTAATGACATATAAGGTAATGCCTGCATCCCTGACTTGTTTCAAGACATTGGCAACCTCTTTCATGTGTTTGTAATCAAGACCGCTGGTCGGTTCGTCAAAAAATAAGATAGAACGCTTGGATGCGATTGCCGAGGCAATTGCTACCCGCTGCTTTTGGCCGCCGGAAAGGGACATAGGGTGTCTGTCTTTGAAGCCGATTAAATCTAACTCGGCAAGGATTTCCTCAGCCCACTCCTGATTTTCCTCCTCCATACTGATCAGGACTTCATCCAGCACAGTTTCCGTGAAAAGCTGGTGATTGACTTCCTGCATCACCATGTAGCAGGTATTTAGTCTGTCTTTAGGCCGATAAGTTCTGCCGTTCCAGATCATCTCACCGCAGCGCTTTTCAAGGCCGCAGAAACACCGGGAGAAGGTGGACTTTCCAGCTCCATTATTCCCGATGATCCCGACAATACGATTTGCGGGGATTTTACTTTCCCGGATGTGCAGCGTTTCCGGTTCGTTTTTGTAGGCAAAGCAGAAATTGCGAAGTTCCATTTGCTGACCGGCCTGGGGCAATGCTTTCGGCGGCAACAAATCTTCAAGAATAAAGGTACGCAGCCCCAACTTAGCTCTCTGTTGCTCCGTCAGGCTCTCAAACTCCGCTGCGGAGTAATCTTTTTCCACCTTTCCGCCGGTAATATAGATAAAACGATCCGCAAGACCGCGCAGATAGTAGAGCCGATGCTCTGACACTATAATTGTTTTCCCCTGCGACTTCCAAAACGCAAGTATTGCTCTCAGATCCAGGATAGAGGAAGCATCCAGGTTGGATGACGGCTCATCCATAACCAGCACATCCGGCTCCATGATGGATACCCCGGCACAGGCAATTTTTTGCTTTTCCCCGCCGGAGAGATGAAAGATATTGCGTCCCATCAATTTCTCCAGGCGGAAATCCCGGATGGTCTTATCTAATCGTTCCCGAATACTTTGCTCCGGCTGGCCGAGATTTTCACACCCGAATGTGATTTCGCTGGTTGTGTCCACATTGAAAAATTGTGAGCGGGGGTTTTGAAACACGCTGCCAACGGTTTTCGCAGTATCATAAAGGGGCTGTTCCGAAACCTTTGCCCCATTTACCCACACTTCTCCATTCATTTTTCCTTCATAGTAATGAGGAATCAGACCGTTGATCAGCCTGGTAATTGTCGTTTTTCCACAGCCGCTTTCGCCGCAAAGTACGACGCATTGACCGTCCTCTACGGTCAGATTTATATCATGGACTCCACCAGCGTTCTCGTTTTCTTCTCCATAAGAGAAAGTCACATGGTCAATCCGTATCATAGGTTCACCCCCTCCCGTCAAAAAGAAATCTGCTGCTGAAACAAAAACAAGGCAAAACAGATAACGCAAAACAGAATCGCAATCAAATCCTGAACATGGAAACCGATCTGGCACACGTTTGTACGTTTAACGGGGGCTCCAAGCCCCCGTGTCAACGCAGCAGCAGAAAGTTCATCACCAATCTTCACAACGGACACCATCAAAGGAACAAGGCGATATTCCACCATCAGGAAAGGATTTTTCCCGCCGAATCGTATGCCCCGCATTTTCATTGCATCCCGGATGGCCCGATATTCTTCGCTGATGGTTGGGAAAAAGCGAAAAATGACAGACATTGGAATCACGATTTTTTCCGTGATGTGCATACGCTCCATTGCGCCGATAAACTCACTGACCGAAGTGGATGAGATCAGATAGGCACCTGTCATAATGCCGGGCGCAAACCGCGTCATGATAGATGTCACTGCCAGCACGATGAACGAGAGCAATCCGCTCAAACTCGTAAGGGCAATCCGTTCCAGTATAAAGCAAACCGCATATAGCACCAGATATTTTCCTGCTGTTTTGAAACGGCGTTCCGACAAAATCAGAGCAAAGGGGACAAGGCTTAGACACGGCTTGACGATGTTCATAATTCCTTCGTTACTGGTACTGAACATCAGTGTTGTAATCGTCAGCAGCAGAATGAGCTTTGTCCGGGGATCAAGCAGGATTCCTTTTCTTTTTTCGGTTGTTGCTGAAAATGATAGCCCGTTCATCACACAATACCCGCTTTAGCAAAATGCTTTTTCAGAAGCGCCTTACCTAAAAGTCCGCCCAGGATCGCAAAAATGAAGATTCCAGCGATTACCAGAATAATGCTCCACATAGGCATAACAGCCATTACCCTGTCAGCGTATTCCTCACCAAAGCTGGCCGCAAAACTGGCCCAGGAATCCTCTACCATGAAATACATGGGGATATATGTACCAACCATCCAAAGGCTGAACACCGCATACCCGATCAGGCTCTTCTTGGCGCTTTTATAACCGCCGGATTTCAAGATCAGATCTCCCAGCAGCCCAAAAATCACGCCCATCGGTACGCCCCAAAATCCCATGCCAGTCAGCCCCATCAGCAGGCCGCTTAAAATTCCCATAATTGTAACCATGCCGAATTTTTTAACTCTGGTCAGGAACAGCATGAACGGGATGCCGGTAATCAAAGACCACAATGCTCCGAGGATCGGCAAAAAGATAGGTACAAAGCCGACGGGAATGGCGACACAGCAGCCAATCACAAAGTAGAGAACGGTGAACAGGCCGAGGTTAATCAGGTCTTTTGCTTGTAACTTGTTACTCATAACGAATACCTCCATTCATTTGTTGGTTAGCATTTTCTAACTTTTCTATAAGATACCATAGTTAACAGTAGCTCTCTACAACCAATCATCTTTTTGGCTCCAAACAGCAACGAGTTTTTTTATTGACTGACTTCGCTTACAATTCTATAATATGATTAAAATCAAGGGCAATGAGCCAGACAAATCGACAGGAGTTAAAAATGAAGATTGATGATATTATTAGAAAATGTATTGAAATTCCCGGCGTTTCAATAAAACGTAGCGAGTTCAACGCAGAACTACTTATGAAAACTAAGGAAGGAAAAGGGTCTATGACGTTTTTTCAACTTTTCCCCGGACTTACTATTGCGTATATTTTTATAAATTCTCAGACATGGGCAGCTCCAAATTTGGGTGAAGATAGTTTCATTAAAAAAGGGCCTTTGCTCCTAAACTATTGCGTGACTGGTCGTTGCGAGATTATCTTGAATAACGGAAACTTTGTATATGTGAAAGATGGAGATATTTCTCTCACGGAATGTTTTGCCCAAAAGCAATATGTCTATCCTCGCCGTATCTATGAGGGAATGGAGCTTTTTGTTGATACTAATACACTGGCAACAGAGAGTACATGGATGCAAAAAGAGTTTGGCATAGACATCCCTAAAATCATTGAACTTTTTTGCCCAAACGATAACACTTATATCTCAGCAGTTACTCCTGAAGTTGAAGAAATATTGATTAAGCTCTGGGAACTTTTTGATATTGCGCCTCCGTTTTCGATTTCTCAAATGAAGATCTATGTTCTGGCTCTATTTTCATTACTACAAAATCTTAACAATATCCCCCCATCGCAAGCCTGCACATTTTTTACTGAAACACAGGTAGATATAGCAAAACGTGTTGAAAAAATTATCACTTCCGATTTGCGGCAACATCATCCCGCATGGGAATTGGCAGCTCAGTTTTCTGTCAGCGAAACCAGCTTAAAAAACTATTTTCGTGGCGTTTTTGGTCAAAATATTTCCATCCATCTACGGGAAGTCCGAATGAAAAAAGCTGCAGAGTTACTGACTTCTACAAGATTGTCCGTTGCAGAAATAGCAGAGTTGGTCGGCTATATGAATCAAAGCAAATTTGCATCAGTTTTCAAAAAACAATTCGGCCTATCGCCATTGGAATACCGGCGGTCAAAAAAACTGGAAAATATATAAGATAAAGCCGGGATTGCTTGCTGGCTTGCAAAATCCCGGCTTCATCTATGCCCAAAATCAGATATAAACTAATTCCTGCAACAACACTTCCTCCACCTGCGCTTTCAGCGTGTTCATCAGCCCCGCCCAGCGCATGGGGTTGCGGGCTTTCAGTTCCTCCGTGGCACTCGCAACTTCCATCATGTGAGGCAACATGGTTTCCACACGCTCCTGCGCTGTCCGGTCAATCTCTAACAGGTGTGGATCCTGATAAACCAGTTCATAAGCTCTCGCAGCAGGATATAGAAAGTGTCCAGACGGTCGCCTCATATCTTAGTGACCATTGTGCTTTTGATATTCCTCTTGAAAGGTTGACGCAGATTGCCTGCATGGGGACAACGAAACTGAAAAGCTGTTTTAAGAAATACTACGACTGCACCATCACAGAGTATATTCAGCAGCGGCGCATGAGCCAAGCAGAGTATCTGCTGGCATACACAGAGCTGACAGTCGGACAAGTTGCCCAAACAGTGGGGTGTTCCACTTCAAGCCGATTTGCAGAATTATTCCGTAAAAGCATGGGATTGTTGCCATTAGAGTATAGAAAAACCGCACAGCGAAAGTAACACGGCAAGCAGGGCAAGTTGGTACCAACTTGCAATTTTTGAATCGTATTTTTCAAATCCAAATTCAAAATGCTTGTTGGGCTGTGCCCAAACCCCTTTCGATCTGCATCGTGCCGATGCAGGCTGCGCATTTGTTCCAAACACTTCTGTAACAAAAAAGACAGCCTAGGACTCTCCACAACGGAAGAATCCTAGGCTGTCATCGTTTATCGGGACTGCGTTTTCTCGGTGGTGTTCTTTTCTTCGGCAAAGAACAGTTCTACGTTGCGCTGCGCACGAAGAAGTTCCTGCATCTCGTCTTTCGCTTTGCGGTAGTCCGGGTAGAGTGCTTTCTTTTCTGTCAGCAGCTTAGAATATTCTGCGTCCAGCTCCTTGACCTTGGGGAGCGTTTTCAAATTGGATTCATCAAAGGCAGCTTTCGCTGCCTTGTGCAGCGTGATCTCTGCGCGATGATTTTCCAGAAATCGCTTGCTGTATCCGGCCTTGCGGTAGGCATCGTACACCGGGCGCGTTTTTGCGTAGTTGACGATGTGCGTCCGCAGTACAGCAATCTCGGCCATGCGTGTTTCCGCCGCCTTGATGGAATCGCCCAGTTCGTGATAGCGAGCAGTAGCAGCGTCCACGCGCTCTTGCATTTCCTTAATGCTGCCGATTTTCTTCTCCTGCAAGAAAATCAGCGTCTTGGACATTTCTTTCAGATTGTACTTTTTTGCCCACCGCGCATAGCCTTCGCTTTTGCCCTCGGAGAGCTTTGCCTGAATGTCCACCAACAGGTGGAACGGTTGCTCTTTCGGTGGCTGCTTCTGATGTGGGCAGTGTTCGGCATCTCCTGCAATGACCGCCTTGATTTCATCTTCACTGTATCCTGCTCCCAGTGTCCGAAAACGGATAAAGCGCTTCTGCCGTGTTCCTTTGACCGAAGTGTACTTTCCCCGTTTGATTTCGTAGCCCCGCTGTTCCAGCTTTTGAAGAAAGCCCTCGAAACTTGCAGGTTTCTCGCTCAGCAAGATGTTGTCGATTACGGCACACAGCTTATCACGATTGCTTTCTCTGGGAGGATAAAGAGTGCGCTTCTGCCGTTCTCGGTACGGCTTGATTTCAATAACAGACAGCTGATGTTCCAGACAGATCAAATCGCTCAACCGCTGCACGGCCAGCCCGGACAATAAAAAGTCCCGGAACTTCCGGGTGCTGTCCAGCGCAGTGGAGTTGTAGATAATGTGATTATGAATGTGCTCCCGGTCTGTGTGGGTGGCAATAATAAACGCATACTTGCCCTTGGTAAACCGCATGGCAAGTTCATAGCCCACCTTGTTGGCTTCTTCGGCGGTGATCTCACCGGGCTTGAACGACTGCCGAATTTGATAGGCGATCACATCACTTTTCTGCCTACGTCCAGTGGCAAGTTCATACTGCCGCTTGGACAGCATAAATTCTTCGTCCACCGTCAGAGGGCTGCACTCGTAGCTGCTGACAAGTTCACCCTGTTTGGTTTTCTCCGGGTTTTGTGCATAGTCTGTGCGGCTTTTCAAACAGGTCGCCACGGATTTTCCCTTATTTTTGTGCAGCGCGATCAAGCGTGTTGCGGCCATGCCCACCACCTCCCACAGTTTTATCCTTATATAATATGTAGCCCCACAACTAAAGCCGTGGGGTGAAAATCAGAGGTCAGCCAGCCGGGAAAGAATCTCTCTGCCAATAACAATCAGCTCATCCAGCCGGGTGCGCAAGTCCTCCAGATCGGCGGCATAGACCTGACCGTTTTCGTTGGCAGCTTTGGTATACTGGTTGAGATTGTTGCTGCACATTTGCAGGAGATAGGCCATGCGCCGCAGCTCTGGCAAATCCAAACGCAGGCAGTAACCGTCCAGAGCCATTTTTCGCAGATAAGAGCCAATGCTCAAAATACCGCTGGATTCCATCTTGCTCCAGATACGTTCCAGTTCCTGCTTGCTGACACGGAAATGCAACTGCTGGTCGCGGAGGCCATTCATCGAGCATCACCATCCTTGTCCAGATAGCTTTTGAACGGCTTGATGGGCTCTACCTTATCAGACTTTTCTTCCAGAGCCGCCAGCACCGAGGAACGGCGAGGTTCCTCATCCTGTTCCGGCTCGTGGCTTTTTTCATCCATATCCAACTGTGCGTTCAGCTCCGCAAGGCGAGCTGACTTTTCAGCCAGCTCTTCTTCCTGCGGGAACGGCTTTTCCACTTCAATCTGTGCCGCCGCCTGCTGTTGTTTCAGGGTGGCCAGTTCGTTTTCGGCAGAAGTGATTTGTTCCGGGAAATTATTCAGAGAATGATCCAGACGGATGATGCAGCCAAGAGGGTCTTTGCCCAGTGCTACCGGGTACTTCCGCTGACCTTTCAAAAGAGCCTGATATTCGCTGTGATAGGTGTCGAAACGCAAGGACAGTTCAAAACCGCGATAGCTGCCGATCACTTTTTCCTCACTGTTAGGCAGTTCGGAGCAAGCGAGGAGAAGCCGTTCGCCAGCGGTCTTTTTCTCATCGTAGGTCACACCCTTGATGGTAATGCCGCAGAAGCCCTCTTTCTCCTGCGGATGGGCGGTAGCAAGTTCTGCATCCAATTTCACTCCGGCAAGATAGGCGTTCGTTTCCTGAATGTCAGCTGGGAATTTTGTGAGCAGCTTATCCTCCAAACGGAACTTCTGGCTCTGATGATCGGCTTTCAGAACTTTCAGCTTTGCGACCTGCACATCGAGATCCATCTTCTCTTTAATCAACGGATTTCCTGCGCACAATGCCTTAATTTCCGCATAGGACAATGCCTGTTCATCCACATCATCGCAGGAGCGAACTGGGGATTTTGAGGTCATGATTTGGCTGATGAATCGCTGTTTATTCTCAAGAGTCTGAAACAAGTAGCTGTCAAATGTCCCCTCTGTGACGTAGTTGAACACCTTGACTTCCTTGTTCATGTTTCCCTGCCGAATGATGCGGCCATTGCGCTGGGTCATGTCGCTTGGCTTCCATCCAACATCCAAGTGATGCACTGCCACAAGCCGCGATTGCACGTTCGTCCCGGCTCCCATTTTTGCAGTGCTGCCGAGCAGAATCCGCACATCGCCGGAGCGCACTTTGGAGAACAATGCGGCCTTTTTGGCTTCGGTGTCGGCGTTGTGGATGAACTCAATTTCGTTTTCCGGCACCCCGGCGGCGACCAATTTCTTGCGAACATCATCGTAGACATTGAAGTTGCCATCATTTTTCGGTGTCGAAAGGTCGCAGAACAAAAGCTGTGTCAACTTTTGCTCCTTGCCATCTTCCCAGATTTGTAGCACATTCCGAACACAAGTGTTCAGTTTGCTGTTGGGGTCATCCGGCAGAATGGGGTTCATCAGGCGGACATCCAGACCGATCTTTCGGCCATCGTTGGTGACGCACAGCATATTGTCCTCGGACGCATCCACTGCGCCGGAGTGGATTTTTGCAGCACGTTTGCTCAGTTCCTGCACCATTTCTTTCTGAATCTCGGACGGTTTCGCCACCACAGTTTCAAACTTTGCATCCGGCACAGGCAGATGAAGTTGGTCGGAGGTCTTGATGTCAGCAACTTCTTTGAACATCGACATCAGTTCCGGGAGATTGAAAAACTTTGCAAAACGCGTTCTCGCCCGATAGCCCGTACCCTCCGGGGCGAGTTCGATGGCGGTGGTGGTTTCGCCAAAGGTCGATGCCCAGCAGTCGAAATGCGTCAACCCTTTCTGCTGGAGTGTGCCGTATTGCAGATAGCGCATGACCGTATACAGTTCCGACATGGAGTTGCTCACGGGAGTTCCCGTTGCAAATACCACGCCGCGCCCGCCTGTGATCTCGTCCAGATAGCGGCACTTGCCGAACATATCGCTCGATTTCTGGGCTTCCGATGTGGACAAACCAGCGACATTGCGCATTTTTGTGGTTAAAAAGAGGTTCTTATAAAAATGCGACTCGTCCACAAAAAGCCTATCCACGCCCAACTGCTCAAAGGTGATAACATCGTCCTTTCTCGCATCGGAGCGCAGCTTTTCCAGTTTTGTTTCCAGCGTCTTACGGGTCTTTTCCATCTGCTTGATGCTGAAATTCTCGCCTGCATTGGCTTTCAGTTCTTCGATGGCGGCAAGCGTTTCATCGATCTGTTCCTGAATAATGCGTTCCTGCCGCTCATAGGAAAGCGGAATCCGCTCAAACTGGCTGTGACCGATAATGACCGCATCATAATCCCCGGTTGCAATCCGGGCGCAGAACTTTTTGCGGTTGGCCGTTTCAAAATCCTTTTTCCGCGCTACCAGCAGCTTTGCATTGGGGTATAGGTGCAGGAACTCCGAAGCCCACTGCTCCGTCAAGTGATTGGGAACGACAAATAAGCTTTTCTGACACAAGCCAAGGCGTTTTGCTTCCATTGCGGATGCCGCCATTTCAAAAGTTTTTCCTGCTCCTACCTCGTGTGCCAACAGCGTATTACCGCCATAAAGCACATGAGCAATGGCATTGCGCTGATGTTCCCGGAGGGTGATTTCCGGGTTCATACCGACAAGGTGGATGTGGGAACCATCGTATTCTCGTGGCCTGCTGCTGTTGAACAGTTCATTATACTGTTTCACCAGTGCAATGCGCCGCTGGGGGTCTTTCCAGATCCAGTTGGCAAAGGCATCCTTGATGACCTGCTGCTTCTGCTGCGCCAGCATGGTGTCCGTTTTGTTCAGGATGCGCTTCAGCTTGCCTTCTTCATCTTCGATAGCGTCATAGATGCGCACATCTTTCAGGTTGAGCGTGTCTTCCAGAATCTTGTAGGCGTTGGCGCGGGAGGTGCCGTAGGTTTCGGAGGAGATGATGTCACCTCTGCCCATGGCCGACTTGCCCTCAATGCGCCATTCTGCGGTATAGGGAGAATATCTCACTTTGACTGCATGGCGCAGATAGTAGGGAATCTGGAATGTTTCTGCCATAAACTTTTGGATAATTTCTGGAGCAAGCCATGTTGCGCCCAGCCGCACATCAATTTCAGATGCTTCAAGATCTTTCGGCTGTGCTTTTTCCAGTGCAGTGACGTTAACTGCAAACTCCGGGTTAGTTTCGGCGGCAAGCTGAGCCATGCGCAGCTTTGCCCGAACATTGCCGGACAGGTATTCGTCTGCCATTCGCCAACCTGCTTCCGGGTCGGTAGGGTCTGCGCCGGGGTCTTTGAAAATCACGCCGGACAGTTCGCTGGTGATGCGCTCATAGTCACCGGGAGTGCCGAGCAGTTCTGCCATATAGGGCAAGTCCACCCGGCCACGCTCTCCGATGGAAACCGCAAGTGCTTCCGTGGGAGTGTCCACACTGGTGACGGTGCGTTCCGGGCGGATGGTACGCTTGGTGAACATCGCTGCCTTGCTTTTGAGCTGTCCCTGCTCATCTAAATTTTCCAGAGAACACAGCAGATAGTAAGAAGAATCCTGCTCAAACAGTCTGCCGTTCTTGCGGTCATTCAGCAAGCCGTATTTTGCAGAGAAGGCATCGTAGGTGGTGTTCAGCTTTTCCTGCGTTGCCTTGATGTCGGCATCCGGGTAGTCGTTCAGCTGCTGGTCGATCAACTCATTGACGATTTGCCGCAGCTCCACCATCCCGGTCACACGGCCTTTGGCGGTGTCGGACAGCTCCACCTGTGTCATGACGGAATTTTCCCGATAATACACCTCACCATCAACCACCGTGTAAGAGAAATTCTTCACATCCGGGTCAGCCGGGAGAATGTGCCGCTCATTTTCAGCATCCGCAATATCTGGTGTTTCGACCTCGACTTCCGTGAACTGCCCCTCAATATGCTGGATGGCTTCTGCAAGCTGGTCTGCCAGCACTGCGCCCTTGATGGGACGCACAGTGCATTCCTCCCGGCCATACTGGGTGCTTTCAGAAGTCAGCTCACCCAGTATCATTTCCGGGTGGTCTACAAAATACTGGTTGATGGCAAAGCTATCTTCCGTTTTACCCAGCTGTACCCAGTCCGGCTCATGGTCGATAGGTCGGTCACGTTTTTGGAGGAAAATAATGTCGCTGACGACTTCTGTTCCTGCGTTTGTCTTGAACGCGGTGTTCGGTAGACGGATGGCACCCAGAAGATCAGCACGTTCGGCAATGTGCTTGCGGGCAGAAGAATCCTTGCTGTCCAGCGTGTAGCGGCTGGTGACGAAGGCCACGATGCCGCCCGGACGCACTTGGTCGATAGCTTTTGCAAAGAAATAGTTGTGGATAGAAAATCCCAGCTTGTTATAAGCCTTGTCGTTTACCTTGTACTGGCCAAAAGGAACATTGCCTACGGCAAGGTCATAGAAATCGCGGCGGTCAGTGGTTTCAAATCCGGCAACTTTAATGCTGGCTTTCGGGTAGAGCTTTTGAGCGATGCGGCCTGTAATGCTGTCCAGTTCTACACCGTACAGGCGGCTGTCTGCCATGCTGTCCGGCAACAAGCCGAAAAAATTGCCCACGCCCATGCTCGGTTCCAAAATGTTGCCACTGCGGAAGCCCATGCGCTCCACAGCATCATAAATAGAGCGAATCACCACCGGGGAGGTATAGTGCGCGTTCAGGGTGCTGGCACGAGCGGTTGCATATTCTTCTTCGGAGAGCAGCCCTTTCAGTTCGGTGTATTCCTTTGCCCAGCTATCTTTTTTATCATCAAAAGCGTCTGGCAGACCGCCCCAGCCGACATACTGCGAAAGAATCTGCTGTTCCTCGGCGGTGGCTCCACGGTTTTCCTGCTCCAACTGGAACAAAGTGCGGATAGCTGCAATGTTCCGGGCGTATTTCTGTTTTGCACCGCCCTCGCCCAAATGCTCGTCCGTAATGTGGAAGTTTCCGGCAGCTTCCGGCACAGGTTCAGCGTTCAGGGCTTCGTCTGCGGCGGCTGCATCCGGGAATGTCTGCCATTCGCCGTTGACCTCCACAGAGATAGGCAGCTTGTCCAGTTCTTCATCGGGCGTAGGCTCATCCTGCCGCAGACCATCCTCGAACTGCTGCTTGTTTAGTACCTCATTGCTCCACGAATAGCCCTGCGCGCTGGTGTCGATGCGTACATCCGTTTCGCCAACATAGCCGACCTTTCCCTCGATGGTTCGGGTAGGAAGGTCTACAACAACAGAATCGCCAACCTTGTAATCAACTGCCTTTTCGGGAACGGCATCAAGGACTTCGTCCTGTTGTTCGTACAATTCCCGGACAACAGGCAGCGGTTCTTCCCGGAAAATCGGCACTCGCATATCAGCCAATGCCATATCCTGCAAGGAAACCTTGCCCTTGTCAAAATCCACCCTGTCAACCCGAAATTCCCGGCCATCCATATTGATAACAGAGCCGATGGGAAGATAATCCTCTTTGCGCAGGTACTTGGTCTGATGGTGAGTGCCATCTTCGTTTAACCCGGCAAGGTAAACATTATTGCCCGTAGACCACAATTCTTTTGACTTTCTTGCCCATAAGCTAGGGGGAAAGCCTGTGACCTGAACTTCACCCAGTGCTGTTTCTCTCGTAAACAAAGCACTGTTGA
>ENA-OUQM01001339-OUQM01001339.1-human-gut-metagenome-genome-assembly--contig:-NODE-1339-length-13592-cov-10.512078_pt1 | contig 13592 bp, 7 predicted proteins | sample MGYA00237949_ERZ548830 | MGnify/ENA primary metagenome ERZ548830 (study PRJEB26490, sample SAMN05194706) | human gut metagenome | biome: terrestrial biome; feature: human-associated habitat; material...
GGGGAAGTCGTGTCCTGCTCAAAGCATTTGACGAATGATGTGTGTACAATAGACCCATCCTCCGCCGTTGTCAATACAATTTTGTCCGCGCAGGACGGATTTCGTCGAAGAAAATAGACGCCCCATCACTTCTCCGCCGCCGCTTTAGGCAAAATGCAAATGCAAAGTATGAATAGCACCATGCCGAAACGAAATAGAACCTGGCCGGCAACGCAGTCATAACAACGGGATGCTTTCAAATTTTGACCTGTTTCGGCAGTTTTCGGTTTGCCGAATTTCCGCTTGAAATATTTTAACAAAATATTATTTTTTCTTTCTTGACAAAGGCCTGTTCTTATGTTAGCTTTAAAAAGAAAAATGAATTGACCGATCGGATGATGAGTTCGGGAGAGACCGCGGAATATTCTGCCGCGGCGCCGAAGGGGAACGCAGAAGCTCTCAGGCAAAAGGGCCGAACTCGGACGACGCTCCGAAAAGTGCGTTTACGCACGCCGAAGGTGCAACCTGCCGCGATGACTCGGGCGGGGAATCTCTCAGGTGATCAACGGAGGCACAAAGCTCAAAAGGGAGTTTTGTGTCTCTTTTTTGATGCTTGATTTTAATAATTTTTATAAGATTCATTAAAATTATTGTTTTCGGAGGATGCGCACTATGGAAAAGAAGACCCCACTTTACCAAACGCATGTGGACATGGGCGGCAAGATCGTCGAATTCGGCGGCTTCCTGATGCCCGTGCAGTATCCCACCGGCGTGATTGCCGAGCACATGGCCGTTCGTGAAAAGGCCGGTCTGTTCGACGTTTCCCACATGGGCGAGCTTCGCCTCAAGGGCCCTGACGCCGTCGCCAACGTGCAGAAGATCATCACCGCCGACATTTCTAACATGAAAGACGGCGAGATCAAGTACTCGATGTTCTGCAACGACAATGGCGGCATCATCGACGACTTCATCGTCTACCGCTGCGCAGCGGACAATTACTGGCTCGTCGTCAACGCGGGCAACCGCGAAAAGGACGCCGCCTGGGTCGAGAGCCATCTCTCCGGCGACGTCGACTACCGCGACGAGGGCAATGACTGGGGCCAGATCGCCCTGCAGGGCCCCAAGTCCGGCGACATTCTCAAAAAGCTCTGCGATGAGCAGTACATCCCCGCCAAGTACTACACCTTCACCGAAGACGTGCCCCTGAACCTCGGCGAGCGCACGATCCGCGCCCTCGTCTCCCAGACGGGCTACACCGGCGAATACGGCTTTGAGATCTACTGCAAAGCCGAGGACACCGTCGACCTGTGGAAAGCGCTTCTGAAGGCGGGCGAGCCCGAGGGGTTGATCCCCTGCGGCCTCGGCGCGCGCGACACGCTGCGTCTCGAGGCTTCGATGCCGCTCTACGGCCACGAGATGAACGACGAGATCACGCCGAAGATGGCGGGACTTCCGTGCAAGCTCACGGGCAAGGACTTCATCGGCCACGACGCGCTTGTCGCGCTCGGCGCGCCGAAAATGAAGCGCATTGGCATGAAGGTCGTCGGCCGCGGCATCGTGCGCGAGCACTGCGACCTCTACACGATGGACGGAGAAAAGATCGGCTGGGCGTCCTCCGGCACGTTCGCACCCTATATCGGCTGCGGCGTCGCGATGGGCTATATCCCCGCCCAAGATATCGAGATCGGCAAGCACCTCAACGCCGACGTGCGCGGCCGCATGGTCGAGCTCGAGATCGTGCCAATGCCGTTCTACAAGCTCGAACGCTGAAATAGAGATTTTTGACCGAATATTCGGAAACCATTGGACCGTCAATCACAAACAACATTCACTGAGAACGATTTTGAGGAGGAAATTACCATGAACATCCCTGCTGAGCTGAAGTATTCCAAGTCCCACGAGTGGGTCAAGATGGACGGCGACGTCGCCGTGATCGGCATTTCTGATTTTGCCCAGGATGCGCTGGGCGATGTGGTCTTTATCAACCTGCCCGCCGAGGGCGACAGCGTCACCGCCGGTGAGAGCTTCGGCGATGTCGAGTCCGTCAAGGCGGTCTCCGACGTGATCTGTCCCGTCAGCGGCACGATCTGCGAGGTCAACGAAGCGCTCTCCGACGCGCCCGAGACGCTGAACTCCGACCCCTACGGCGCATGGATCATCAAGGTCTCCCCCGTGACCGACACCGAGGCGCTGCTGGATGCCGCCGCTTACGAAGCACATTGCGCGCAGGAGGGCTAACATGGGCTCTTACGTTCCCACCACGGCTGCGGAACGGGAAGAAATGCTCGCCGCCATCGGGGTCGACAGCCTGGAAGGGCTGTACAAGGCCGTCCCGCAGGAAATGCTCCTGCGGAGCGGCGGGCTGAACATCCCCGAGGGCTTAAGCGAGCTTGAGGTGCGCGAGGCCGTCACCGCCATGGCCGAAAAGAACAAGGTCTTCAAGACCGTTCTTCGCGGCGCGGGCGCCTACCGCCACTTTATCCCGTCGGTCGTTAAATCCGTCACCTCCCGCGAAGAGCTTGTCACCTGCTACACCCCCTATCAGGCCGAGATCAGCCAGGGTGTGTTGCAGGGTACGTTTGAATTCCAGACGATGATCTGCGAGCTGACCGGCATGGACGTCTCCAACGCCTCGCACTACGACGGCGCGACCGCCGCGGCCGAGACGATCCCCATGTGCAAGGACCGCAAGCGCACGAAGGCTTACGTCTCCGCCTGCGCCCATCCGCAGGTCATCGAGGTCATGAAGACCTACTGCTTCGCCTCGAATACCGAGCTTTTTGTCGTCCCCGCAAAGGACGGCAGAACTGATCTCGACGCGCTCAAGGAAGCGCTCGGCGATGACACCGCGTGCTTCTACCTCCAGCAGCCGAACTACTTCGGCCAGATCGAAGACGCGAAGGCGGCCGGTGAGATCGTCCACGCCGCGGGCGCAAAGTTCGTCATGGGCGTGAACCCCATCGCCTGCGCCATTCTGCCCACGCCGCGCGCGATGGGCGCGGATGTCGCCGTCGGCGACGGTCAGCCCCTCGGCCTCGACACGGCGTTCGGCGGCCCGTTCCTCGGCTTCATGGCCACGACATCCGCCATGACGAGAAAGCTCCCCGGCCGCATCGTCGGCCAGACGAAGGATGTGGACGGCGAGGTTGGCTACGTGCTGACGCTGTCCGCGCGCGAGCAGCACATCCGCCGCGAAAAGGCCAGCTCCAACATCTGCTCCAACCAGGCGCTATGCGCCTTCGCCGCCGGCGTCTACATGGCCGCGATGGGCGAAAAGGGCATGAAGCAGTGCGCGCGGCTCTGCACTTCGAAGGCGCACTATTTCGCTTCTGAACTTGAAAAGATCGGCTGCACCTTGAAGTACAAGGGTGAATTCTTCCACGAGTTCGTCACCGAGGTCGAATGCCCCAACTGCCGCAAGAAGATCCTCGACGCGCTCGAAGCAGAGGGCATCCTCGGCGGCGCAGAGGTCGAGGGCGGCATTCTCTGGTGCGTGACGGAGCTCGTCTCCAAGTCGCAGCTCGACAAAGCTGTCGCCATCGTGAAGGAGGTGCTGTAAATGAAGCTCATTTTTGAACTTGGCGTCGAAGGCCGCGGCATGACCCTCATGCCGGAGTGTGACGTCCCCGAATATCAGCTTCCCGAAGAGCGCAGCGAGGCGCTGCACCTGCCCCATGTGAGCGAAAATGAGCTCACCCGCCACTACACCGCCCTCTGCAAGCGCATCCATGGCGTGAACGACGGCTTCTATCCCCTCGGCTCGTGCACGATGAAGTACAACCCCAAGATCGACGAGGACATGGCGGCGCTGCCGGGCTTCACCCAGCTCCACCCGCTCCAGAGCATCGAGACCGCGCAGGGCGCGCTCGAGGCGCTGCACACGCTGGGCGCTGAGCTTGGCGAGGTCTTCGGCATGGACGCTGTGACGTTCCAGCCCGCGGCGGGCGCGCACGGTGAGTTCACCGGCGTTCTGCTCATCAAGGCCTATCATACCGACCGCGGCGATTTTAACCGCACGAAGATCATCGTGCCCGACTCCGCCCACGGCACAAATCCCGCAACCGCCGCGATGTGCGGCTTCCAGGTCATCAACATCCCGTCCGGCGCAGACGGCTGCGTGGACCTCGACGCGCTGCGCGCCGCCGTCGGCCCCGACACCGCGGGATTGATGCTGACGAACCCGAACACCGTCGGTATTTTCGACAAAAACATCCTTGAGATCACGAAGATCATTCACGATGCGGGCGGCCTGTGCTATTACGACGGCGCGAACCTCAACGCCGTCATGGGCGTCGTCCGTCCCGGTGACATGGGCTTTGACTGCATCCACTCGAATCTCCACAAGACCTTTGCAACGCCGCACGGCGGCGGCGGCCCCGGCGCAGGCGCGGTCGGCTGCAAGGAATTCCTCAAAAAGTACATGCCCGGCCCGCTGGTCGTCGAAAAGGACGGCAAGTACAGCTTTGCATACCCCGAAAAGTCCATCGGCCGCGTGAAGATGTTCTACGGCAACTTCGACGTCGTCGTGCGCGCGCTGACCTACGTGCTCACGCTCGGCAAGTCCGGCATCCGCGAGGCGGCGATGAACGCCGTGCTGAACGCGAACTACATGCGCGTCAGGCTCAAGGATACCTTCACCATGGCCTATGACGAGATCTGCATGCACGAGTTCGTCATGTCGCTCGTCGATCTCCACAAGGAGACGGGCGTCTCCGCGCTCGACCTTGCCAAGGGCATGCTCGACTTTGGCCTGCACCCGCCCACGATGTACTTCCCGCTCATCGTCCATGAGGCGCTCATGATCGAGCCCTGCGAGACTGAGAGCAAGGAGACCATGGACGAGGTCTGCGGCATCTACTGCAAGCTCTTTGAACTCGCGCACTCCGATCCCGAGACGCTCCACACCGCTCCCCACTCCACGCCCGTCCGCCGTCTCGACGAAGTCGGTGCGGCGCGCAACATGGTTTTACGTTATCAGTTTGCCTGACGAAGGCAGCGCATATCTCAACATCACGCAATGCCGCCGAAAAGTCGGCGGCATTGCTCTCAAAAAGGAACGAACTATTATGGCTCATTATGAACTCATCGTCATCGGCGCGGGCCCCGGCGGCTACGAAGCCGCGCTCCATGCGGCCAAGCTCGGCAAGAAGGTCGCCGTCGTCGAGAAGCGCGAAGCGGGCGGCACCTGCTTAAACCGCGGCTGCATCCCGACGAAAACGCTGCTGCACTCTTCTCAGATCTTCCACGACGCCAAGCACGGCGCACACGCCGGCATCCACACCAACGATATCCGCGCCGACATGACGGAGATTTTTGCCTACAAGCGCGAAATTTCGCAAAAACTGTCCTCCGGCATTGAATCGCTTTTCAAGACCGCAAAGATCGACTTTCTGCGCGGCACGGCGCTCATCACCGCACCCGGCGCTGTCCGCGTGACGGACGCCGAGGGCGGTGCCAACGACTACACCTGCAACGATATCCTCATCGCCACCGGCTCCGTCCCGTCCCGCCCGCCGATTCCCGGACTTGAGTTCGCGATGACCTCCGACGAGCTGCTTGAGGGGTGCGACCACCTGTACCGCTCCATCGTCATCATCGGCGGCGGCGTCATCGGCATCGAGTTTGCGACGTTTTACGCAGACCTCGGCTGTGAAGTGACCGTCATCGAAGGCATGGACCGCCTGCTGCCCAACATGGACAAGGAGCTCGGCCAGAACCTCGCGCTCATCCTCAAAAAGCAGGGCGTGAAGGTCTTCACGAACGCGATGGTCCAGAGCGTCGAGAAGACGGGTGAGGATATCGCCGTCAACTTCACCTGCAAGGAAAAGAGCGAGACCGTCTCCGGCGAGGCCGTGCTCTGCGCCATCGGCCGCCGCCCGTACTGCGACGGCCTGTTCGCGGATGGCATTTCTGTCGAGATGAACCGCCGCAGCATCGCCGTGAACGAGCGCTACGAGACGAGCATCCCCCACATCTACGCCATCGGCGACGTCTCGGCCAAAATTCAGCTCGCCCATGTGGCGACCGCGCAGGGCATCGCCTGCGTCGACCTGCTCTACGGAAGGGAAAATCACACATCCATGTCCGTCGTGCCGAGCTGCATCTACTGCCGTCCGGAGATCGCGGTCGTCGGCCTCACCGAGGCCGAGGCCAAGGAGGCGGGCATCCCCGTCAAGGTCGGCAAACACGTCATGTTCGACAACGCCAAGACGCTCATCGCCGACCCGGGCCGCTGCTTTATGAAGTTCGTCGCCCACGCCGAAACACGCGAGCTTCTCGGCGCGCAGCTCATGTGCGAGCATGCGAGCGACATGATCGGCGGCGTCTCGCAGGCGCTCGCCAACCACATGACGGTCGATCAATTCCTGCTGGCCATGCGTCCGCACCCCTCGTTTGAAGAGGCGATGACCGCCGCGCTCGAGGACCTTGCGCAGAAGCTCGGCTGAAAGGCCGCGGATGAAGCTATCGGTCGCCTTTAGACGGGCGATACCGCTTTTATGCAAAATTTGCGTTGCAGCATACGATGGAGTATGCTACCCTTAAAGTGAAAAATTGCTCTGACGGGGAACGCTTCTTTGAAAGCGACGCACCGAAAGCGTGATAAGGGAGAGGAGAATCATCCATGAAAAAGCTATTGCCCATCATTTTGACGCTGCTCCTGGTTTGCATTGCCGCACCTTACGCCTCCGCCGCGAATGTGGTGGCTTCGCCGCAAAATCTGTCGGTCGACGGCGTCGATGCGGACTGCGACAAATACAACATCGACGGCAGCAACTATTTCAAGCTGCGCGATCTTGCGCAGCTTCTGAGCAAGACGGACAGCCGCTTTTCCATTTCGTTCGATGAACAGAGCAACGCGGTCGCGGTCGTTTCCGGAAAAGAATATATCCCCGTCGGCGGCGAGCTTGCGCGCGGGCAAGATCATTCCAAAACAGCTGTTGTCAGCAAGCAGTCCGTTTTGATCGACGGAAAGGCTGTGGACGGTCTTTCCATCTACAACATCGGCGGAAACAACTATTTTAAGCTGCGCGACCTCGGCAATGCGCTCGGCTTTACCGTCGATTATGATGCCGACAGCAATACCGCTATAGTTTTGAGCAAGGGTTCCACAGCGGTCTATCAAAACGCGTTTGTAAAGCTGCTCGAAGACGTGAACGAAAAACGCCGTGCCGATATGGCAAGCGAAGTGACCTTTGACGGGTTTGAGGACTATCTTCAACACCACCGCGGCGAGGTCGAGATCACACAGGCAGAGATCGACAGTCTGATGGACCTGAATCACCCCGGTAAGGCGACGCTCACCCGCGCGGAAGCGCTCGAGGATGTGGACCTTTACTTCCGCGCGCTGCATTACTCCTACGGCGCTTACTATTACTTCGGTGAGGAGAACTTCCAAAAGGCGGAGAACACGATCCGCGCGAAGCTTTCCTCCTGCAAGACGATCACAAGGGATCAATTGATCTCTCTGATGTACTCCAACCTGCTTTTCGTTCGGGATGGACATTTCTGCATTGCCGGGCGGTATGAACCGGCCTATGAAAGCAGTGTCCAGTATTTGTACTATTACAGTGACCGCAGCTTCGGCAAGGATGCGAACGGGTATTATCTGCTGGGGGAAAGCGAAAAGTGGTACTATACCTCCTGCGGCAACGCGAACGCGGAAATGCAGCCGTATCTTGAAAAGAGCGGCCGCGTGTGCTATTCCCTGCGCCGGTTCTGCCCTGCAACAGCAGCACATACAACGGACATCATTACTCTGACAAAGGGCGGCGAAACAAAAACGGTTTCGCTCACATGGTCGCTGAGCCAGTCCTATCTGGAAGACGGTTCGCAGGTCCCGGATTATCATTATCTGAAATCAAACGGTATCGCCTTGATAACGATTCGCAGGTTTGACTGGAATTATGAGGAGACAATGGACGAGTTCGTCCGCACCGGTTCTGACCTTAAAAACGCGAAGCTCATCATCATTGATGCCCGCTCCAACAGCGGCGGCGATGAAGACTTTATCAAAAACTGGCTGAAAAGCTACACGGGAGAAGAACCCGAACAGAAAACGATTATTTCCAACTGGGGCACTGCTATGTTCGATAGGACCCAAGCCTACGCGGACCTGGGTGAAGAGTTTGCCGCCTTCCGGACAGGCGATAAGGACTATGAGCTGTTTCAGGGAAAGCTGCTGGAAAACAGCACTCCGATTCTTCTTCTGACAGACAGCATGTCCGGCTCCGCCGGCGAGAGCATCGTGACCTATTGCAGGACACTTGACAACTGCCTTGTGATCGGCGGCCCGACGAGAGGCGCGCAGCTGGTCGGAAATGTGCGAGGCTGGACGCTTCCAAACTCCGGCATTGGCTTCCAGTTCGGTCAGGCACTCCACTTTATCTACAGTATGGAAAATGTGGAGGGCAAGGGCTACGCCCCGGACCTGTGGTGCAACCCGAAAACCTCTTTGCAGTCTGTTTTGAACATGGTGGAGCGCTATGACCTCGGCTCTGCCGAGGGCGTGGCCGCCCTGCGCGCGCAGCTGCCGAATATTCTGACCAAGTAGGCAGGCACTTCCCATTAAATGTCCCACAACGTAGGATGAGTAGAAAGAGAAGCATTCTACTCATCCTGTCTTATGGCCATATACCGCCGTCATCTGAACGCAAAACCGCTCCCGAGATCATCTTGATCTTGGGAGCGTTACTTTCTCTATTATGATTGCTTTTTGTGCCCAAAAACAGCCTTTTGCCGGAATGTGTTAGAAAAGTCTACGTTCTCACTCCATCCCTGTTTTGCATTAAAATCAAGTAACACTCTTACGGATTCTCTGTATCCTCAACCACTGCCTCGCACGGAAAACCGGGCACTTTGTATCCAAGTACTTTACCCAGCGGATACTTCATCCCTGAACAGGCCGGAAAACTTCTCAGCTCTCTTATGAAGTTCGACATCCTGCTTCGGTGCGCTCTGCCGCCATTCAAAAAGTGCCTCTGTCTGTTCAACATAACGCGAAGGGTAGTCTTCTAAGTATTTACCTTCTGATTTTAAGGTATAAACCTTTTAATCTACGAACTGCCATGTTACTTCTCCTTTTCTCTCTAATATATTTTCCCCGCCGATATAGCTGTTGGCGTAAAAGGGACGAACATTTTGCTGCCGTGGCAGTTAACTTCTGTGCAGTACCTCTTGCTGTAAGGCAGGCACCCGAAACCGGGTGCCTGCCTTGTAAGTTGAGTATTTGCTTTTTTACTTGCCCTGATAGGCGCGATACAGGAACGTCACGATCTCCGCGCGCGTGCAGTCCGCGTTGGGGCTGAACGTCGTGTTGGAAGTACCGTTCGTCACGTTATTCGCAACCGCCCAGTTAATCGCATCAGCGTAGAACGCGTCGGACTTCACGTCGGTGAAGTTCGCACTGCCGCTCGCGGTGCCCTTGAGGGCGCGGTACAGGAACGTCACGCTCTGGCCGCGGGTGCAGGTGGCATCGGGCGCAAACGTCGTCTCAGTCATGCCGTTCGTGATGCCGTTCTCGATCGCCCAGGCGACGGCCTTGGCATAGTAAGTGCTCACAGGAACATCCGTGAAGCTGCTTGCTGCCTTCGGCTCGGGGCTGCCGGCGGCGCGCCACAGGAACGTCACGATCTGCGCACGCGTGCAGGACTCGTAGGGGCCAAACATCGTGTCAGACAGGCCGTTGGTGATCCCTTTATCGACTGCCCACTTGACAGCCTCATAGAAGTACGCGCCGTTGGGCACGTCGTAGAAGAAGTTCAAGACGCTGTTGTCTTCCATGAAGGTCGCCTTGACCTCGACCTTGCCCGCGGGCATGGTGAAGGTGTACTTGCCATCGCCCTTGTCCTTGAGCGTCAGCTCATTGCCGTTCTTGTCGGTGACGGTCAGGGTCTCGAGGACGTAGCCGCTGTCGGGCTTGACGGTAATGGTCACGGTGTCGCCCTTGGAGGCGTTCTTGGGGCTGACGGTCACGCTGCCGTTCTCGGTCTTGCTCGGGGCGGAGACCGCATAAGTCGGATCACTGGAGCTGCTGCCGGAGGAGGGTCTGCTGTAGGTGAAGGTGTACTCAACAGGCTCAGTGTCGGTGGCAGTAACGGTGGTGTAGCTGCCAGCCTTGATGGAGCCGGTGAAAACATGGCTGTTCTTGTCCAGAGTGAACTTCACGGTGCGGGAAACGGTGGCGGTTTCGGCGTTGTCAGCTTCCAGCTTGATAGTCTTGCCACTGTCAACATTAGCCACAGCCTCAGCCAAGGTAGGATACATCACACCTTCGATAGATGCAACAGCGGAGGAAATCACAAAGGGGCTAAAACCATTGGCAGTAAAGGTCAGGGTCTTGGTGCCGGAAGTCTCAGTGACAATACCGGTGTAATATTCCACGGTTCCATTGCCTTTGATGTGCTTAATGCTCAGTTTATCAACACCATCTGCAACAAAGCCGGTCGGCAATTTCATCGTAACAACAGTCGGTGCAGTAATCGTCAGTTTTTGATAATCCTGCACAACCTGTGCATTTTTAGAGTCACCAGACAGTCTGATGTCATCTGCTTTATCAGCAGTAGATGCTACAATGCGATACTGCGGAGTGATATCCAGCGTCAGCGTCTTATTCTCAGCGCTATAAGCAGTCGGTTCTACCTTAAGTGCAGTCTGAACGTACAAGGTCGGGTTCTGCAGGCCCTGTGCCTTTGCTGCCAGATCCTCTGCCTCTGTCTTGTTAATTGCTGCAACCTTGTCACCTGCTGCTGCGCCGAGGGTCGGTACGGCAACAGACTTAGCTGCATTTTCAACTGCTTGCTTGTCGCTTTCGGAAATTTTATCTACATTGACTTCCGGCTCTGCAACAGCAGGCTTAACTACAATAGAACCGGTATCAGTTTTCTGAACTACCTTGTAGTCATAACCGGATTTGTCGCTGGTTACGGAAACATAGCCGTCTGCAACAAAGTTCGTACCTGCACCCTCAGCCTTGTTGTTAGCAGGATCGAAGTGTGCAAAGTATCCGCCCTGGATAGCTACCTTAGCAGTACCATCCTTATAAGCTTTATCAATGCAGTTAATGATGAAGTCATAACCGTAAGGACCGCTAAATGCCTCTGCATCAAAATAGCCATCATTGATGGTCAATTCGCCCTTTTCTACCTGTACCGCAGAACCGCCGCCATAATATTTACCGCCATCAATGGTCAGCTTTGCGCCTTTGTATACATCGATTGCATAGCCGCCATTCTTACCTGTATCAATACCACCGGTTGTTGCTTTAAGTGTGGTATCTGCAGCAACATTCAGTGCAACAAAGTTTGTTTTGTTATCGCCCATGTTGTCCGGACTGTAAATGGTATGCTCATTCAAATCCAAAGTGATGGGCACACGAATCGTCAGACATGCATCATACGAATCAGTACCATCAGTGTGAACATCGGTCAATAGCTTAACTGTATCTCCCTTTGTTGCCGCCTTAAAGGCATCCTGCAGTGTTGTATATTTATTATCATCAATCTGAGCAACTGCATCCGTTTCCAATCCTACCTTGTAGGAATCGCCAACCTTCGGAGACATGTAACCTTCTGCCAGATATGCAGTCGGGTCAGTTGTGAATGTACCGCCAGAAATTGCAATCGGCGCATTGTTAATCTGCGCAAGATTACCCTCGAACTCACCGTTAGTAACCGTCAGCTTGCCAGTATTAACAGTATCATTGATGTATCTGCTATACAATACATAATTACCTTCAGCTATAAAATGGCCACCCTTAATAGTAGCTGTGTTGTTGTTCATCACCGCGCAGCCTTCTTCATTGCCGAAACCACCGCCGTTGATAATCAATTCACCGCCATCATCATTTTTAATGGTATTCACGCCACCCAGAAAACCACCATTGTTGATAGTCAGTTTCGGAGCAGCCTGATTGATGCCATCTACATAGTTTTGACGCGGACCAGAGCCTCCCGCATAGTCATAATAGCCATTTACAATCAGGCTGGAATACTTGCCTTCTTGCATAACCATAGTATCATTGTTGATGGTCATTTCACCATGGTTCAGAATGTTGTAATAGCTATTATTGCCAGGAGTGTTAGTGTCCACGCCAGTTTCCTGACTACGGAGATACCAACCTCCATTCAAAATAACAGTACCATTGTTAACAATATCTGCTTTCTGATGTGTGGTGTTATCAACAGTACCCGCAGAACCGTCCTCGTCCGCAGATTCGCCATTACCAGTAACAGTCAAAGTTGCACCCAACTCAACAGTAATGGTATCACCGCTTTTATTGGTCAGTTTGCTGTTTCCCAAATCCAGCGTAATATCTTTACCAGCTGGAATCTTGATATCCTCAGCCGTATTCGCTACCAGTTTCACCGTTTGACCGGCGGTAGCTGCGTTAATGGCCGCCTGCAGTGTGGCATACGTTGTCTCACCGATCTGTGCCACGGGGTCCGCCCCCTCCGCCATTGCTGTCGGAACCAGCGTGAACATCATCGTCAGTGACAATAATATTGCAAGAATTCGCTGTTTCATCACTTTTACCTCCTAAAGTTTTCTTTATCTTTTGCCCGTCTCCGCGGGCTGGGTTTACTTGGTTTTGCACCTGGTTTTTCCGGCGCAGACGGGGCAGCCGCACTGCTGCACGCCCGCGCGCGAGTAGATAGTCGCTTTCCAGACATGGCCATAGGAACATATCCACCACGCCTTTTTGTGACTTCCCGCGGTCACCATCTCCGGCGTCAGCGCGCCGTTGAGGCTCTCGTGCCACTGCTTGGCGACCAACGGTTGAACGGTCGCGAGATCATTGAAGCCCGGCAGCACCTTTCGGTTGGCGCAGTAAGGGCAGCCGTCGCCGCGCTGCACGCGCTGCGCGATCACGGCGCGGTAGGAATGGCCTTTTTCGCATCGCCACCAGACGCGGCGGTTCGAGCCCGCGGTGACGCTGCTCGGTCGAAGCGCACCGTTTTTCTCCTCGTCCCACTGCGCGGCAATGTCCGGGTACAGCGTCGCAAGATCGTTTTCACCGGCCAACGCCTGCCGTCCGGTGCAGACCGGACAGCCCGTGCCGAGGGTCGTCCTCGAATACACCGCCGCGCGCCATGAATGGCCTTTTGGGCAGCGCCACCAGACTTTGCGCCTTGTGCCGGAGATCACCTGCGTAGGCAAAAGAGGCACGTTTTTTGCCGCGTCCCATTCATTCGCGATCGACGGATACTCAGCCGCAAGGGAGGTTTCCTCTGGCAGGACGTTCTTTCCCGCACAGTACGGACAACCGCTGCCCTGCGCCCGTGTTTTCACGGCGGAACGGTAGGAATGCCCTTTCGGGCATCTCCACCAGATGAGCTTGTGGCTGCCGGTCGTCACGTCCTGCGGTGTCAGGGGTGCATTCTTCTCAATGTCCCACTCTGCCATGAGCAACGGAAACTGCTTCACCAGGCCGCCCTGTTTAGGCGTAACCTTGCGCCCCGTGCAATAGGGGCAACCTGTTCCCTCGCTGCGGGTGTAAACCATGGCCTGCCATGAGTGGCCGCTTGGGCAGGTCCACCAGACTCTTTTGTGACTGCCGAAAGTCACATCATCCGGCGTGAGTGGTAAATTTCGCTCAATATCCCACTGGGCAAGCA
>ENA-OUQM01001345-OUQM01001345.1-human-gut-metagenome-genome-assembly--contig:-NODE-1345-length-13538-cov-5.036194_pt1 | contig 13538 bp, 13 predicted proteins | sample MGYA00237949_ERZ548830 | MGnify/ENA primary metagenome ERZ548830 (study PRJEB26490, sample SAMN05194706) | human gut metagenome | biome: terrestrial biome; feature: human-associated habitat; material...
GCTGCCGCACCTCGCTCGCCGTATCGGCACTTAGAATTATGCGGTATTGCCTTTATATATAAGTAGTCTGTACAGGTACAGAACGGTAAGGACATACGACTTTTATTTTAGCACGATTTCCAGGGATTGTAAAGAAAAATGGCCGCGGTGCCAGGTTACAAAAAATAAATCCCCGCCCTGAGGGATGGGCGGGGATTTACAAGAAAGGAGGAGAAGAACACATGAAAATGTGATAAAGCTATTTGACTTGGGGTTCATTTAGCTTGCAACTAAATTGTAACTGTTTTGTCACCGAATGTCAATAGTAAATTGTAAATCTTTTGTCATTTTTCAATTTGTTCACATTTGTGTCCGGCTCACTCCCCTGTTAATTCGCTGTACTCCTTGGTGGGTGCGTCGCCCCAGCCGGTTTTGCCGCTGGCAGCGGTGGCACCATCCCAGTAGTGATAGGCGTAAATGTTCAAAATCTGCGCTTCCTGCCGGGACCAGCCGCCGTTTGCGTCCTTGGGGCAGCGCTCATACACATACAAGGCACAGCTGCCGTTTGCGGAGTCCCGGTCGTACTGCAAAAATTCTACGGCGTCGTCGGTATCGTTCAGGATGATGTAGTCCTCCCCTTTTGCGGTCAGCTTGAACTCGTAGGTGGTGGAGGTTTCCTTCAGATAGGTTTCGTAGATCACGTCATAGCCGGTGCTGATGGGGTCTTTGGAAATGGTTTCCTCTGTGTCGGGTTCGGCGGTAGGGGCAGCGGTGGGCGCAGGCTCCTCCGTGGGGGCAGCCGTCACTGCCGGGAGCGGCGTGGGCGCGGGCGCAGTTTCTGCGGGGATGCTGCGGCGGGCCAGTACGGCCATGCAGGCATAGCCTAGGAACAGGACACAAAAAAGGGCAAACAAAACGGTAAAGAGCGTTTCTTTCACCTTCGGCTTTCGCTTCTCGGCACAGCGCTCCCGCAGGAAATCCAGCACGTTTTCGGGGCACTCGTTCTCGCACAAAGCAAAGCCAGCGAGGCTGGAGACCATCAGGCAGACAGAATCTTTCCGCACAATGACCCGGTAAAGGTCGTCATACCAGATCGTGCTTTGGGAATACGAGCTTTGTACCGTGAAGCAATCCTCGTAAAACGTGTAGTGAATGAGCTTACCCCGAGCGCTTTGGGTGGTTTTGTACGCAAAAACCGCAACCGCACGTGTCATGGTAAAGACAAAGGGAATCGAAAGAATCCCCAATACAAAGCCCAAAACCGAAAGAGAATTGGCATACAAAAGCAGCAAGGCGACGGCTGCGGCAAGCTGCCACAGGTTCCGACGATTGATGAGAAGCATCCGCTTTACGTACATTCCTTGGGTGCTATGGGCATCCACCGTATAAAGTGGTGTGCCTTGCGGCTGTTCCAACTGCCAGGATTTTTGGTCTTCCATGTCGAGTACGCTCCTTCCGTTTGCATACAGATTTTTCCTGATTCTAGCACAGAGCAAAACCAACGTCAAGCACTATTCGCAAATCGGCAGGCGCAGCTCGGCACAGGCACCGTGCGCAGCGGGAAGGTTGGATAAAACCAACACACCGCCGTGGGATTGCGCGACTTTTCGTGCAAAATACAGCCCCAACCCCTGGTGGGCGGCGTCACTGCGGGCGGCGTCGGTGTAGAGCATTTCCCCCGCCTTGGCAAGAGCTTCCGGCGTAAAGCCGGGGCCGGTATCGGTCACACGCAGGATGAAATCCTTTTTTTCTTTTGTAACCAACAGTGTGACGGTGCCGCCGCGGGGCGTATAGCGCACGGCGTTGTCCAGCAGGTTTTCGGCAGCCCGGAGCAGATCGCACTGCGCCGCGCACAGCGTCCCCTGCCACTGCTCGTTCAGTATAAGCTGCACCCCGGCAGGTGCGCAGAGGGCGCGGGCTGTTTCCGCCAATTCACTGACAAGGGTGTGACTGGGAAAGGTTTCCCCTGTGGCGGGCGGTGCACAGGCGGTGCGCAGGGCGGCCAGATATTGCTGGGCACGGTCCGTGCCGCGCAGGATGGCTTCGACCTGTGTCTGCTGGTCGGCGGACAGAGCATCCTCGGCCAGCAGGTCTGCGTTGCCCTGAATGATGGACAGCGGCGTTTTCAAGTCATGCGTCAGCGCGGCGATCTGCTCGGCGCGCTGCTGCTCCATACGCCATTGGCTTTGTAGGCTGTCGGTCAGTTCTCGGCCCATTGTCTGCATCGCATGCAGCGTGGCGGAAAACTCTCGCAGACGCGCGCCGTCTGCGTCAATGCGCTCGGGCTGCTGCGCAGCGATGGCATCCACCGCGCGGTGCAGACAGGCGGTCTCGGCGGCAAAGACACGCACGGTGCAGTGGGTCTGCCAGCCCAGCCAAACGAGAATGAGCGCCGCCAGCAGCACAAAATAGCAGGTCTGGAAATCCGGCAGCGTGTCCCGCAGGGCCGGGTCGGCGTAGGGCGTAGCATAGTCGTACTGCAAAAGGCAAAAGCTTCCGTCAGCCATTTTGACATCGTACTGGTACTGCGTATACCCCAGATTGCCGCTGCCGCCATGGAAGGCGTTGAGGGCGATTTTCAGCTGACGGGCGGTCATGTTGGTCTGCAGCACCGTGTCATTCTGCACCACAGCCCAGCGGCACAGGTCACTGATTTGGTTGGAATCAAATGTTTCTGCGGTCACGGCGGCTACGGTCTCCCGGGCATCGGCGCAGGCCTGGGCGGACGCCACGGCAGGCAGCAGAAAACCGCTGTTTATCAGCTGCATAAAAATGACCCACCAGAGTACCAGAATCAGCGCACATCCGCCGCCGCACAAAAAGAGATACCGCAGCAGAACACTGCGCAGGGATGTCAGTTTTCGTTTTGCCATTGGTAGCCAACTCCCCATATCGTTTGCAGCACCTCCCCTGCCCCGGCTGCGCGCAGCTTGGCGCGGATGTTTTTAATGTGCTGGGTGATGGCCGTGTCATCCGCTGTACCGTCATAACCGAACACGGCTTCATAGATTTGTTCTTTGGAAAAGGTCTGCCCTGCATGGAGGGCCAGCAGCTCACAGATGGCGTACTCGGATTTTGTCAGGTGTAAAGGCGTGCTGCCAACGCCGGCTTCTTTGGCAGAAAGGTCCAGCGTTACCCCGCCGCGGGTGATTTTATGGGACGGCGTGCGGTTCTGCCGCCGCAGGTGGGCGGCAACCCGGGCACGCAGCTCGGCCACGCGGAACGGCTTGGTCAGGTAATCGTCCGCACCAAGACCGAGACCGGTCAGCACCGACGGTTCATCGGTGCGGGCCGTCAGAAACAGAATCGGCGCGTCCGTCTCGGCGCGAATGCGGCGGCAGACGGCAAAGCCGTCCTCGCCGGGCATCATCACATCCAGCAGGATGCAGTCTGCCCAGCGGCAGAGCGTATCGGTCAGCTGTGTGCCGGAGGTGCGGGTCTCAACGGTATGGCCGTCGCGCTCCAGCGCTGTTTTTAGCAGTGCGCAGAGGTCGTGGTCGTCGTCAACTGCCAGAATGTGTGCCATAAGCTCTCCTTACCGCGTAAGCGTGTAGACAAGGCAGGATGCCCCGTAGAGAAGATAAATGTGTGCCGGGTAGAACCAGTAGAAAAGCTGCTTGTGGCCGCTGCCGCGCTGGCCGTTGTACAGCGCCATGCCGATAACGGCAAAGACGCCGAGCCACTCATAGTAGACTGTGAACATCTGGGAAAAGGCGAAATCCGGCAGACCGCGAACCTGCAGAAAGACCAGAACAAAATCACACAGGAAGGTCATAGCCGCCCAAAAGACCAGCCGCAGGCGCTTGTGGTTATACAGCGCATACAGCACGATGCCCCCGGCCAGAAAAGACCAGCCGCCATCGGTGATGGATGTCCACAAAGGCAGCGGCGCGGTGATGACCCACGCCAACACGGAGGAGCCGATCGGTGCGTCCTGAATTTTGGGAAAAAGCATCAGCAGCGCTGCGATGCAAAACGGCCAGAGAATCGGCATGGCAGCAGCCAGTGCGCCCCGCACAAACCGGCGCTGGCGCAGCCAGTCGATGCCCTGCCAGATGATGCAGAGCAGCATCAGATCCTGAAAAATGGCATTCATCGGGTAGAAGCCGTCACCCCGGCGGAAGGCCCCTGCATAGATCATAAAAAATTCCACAGTGCCCATCGCAGTACCGATGGCCCAGATACGCAGGAAGTAGCGCCTGCGGTCATGGGTGTGGGCGAAGCCCTCCACAGTGCAGAACAGAAACAGCGGCGCAGACAGCCGCGCCAGCATACTGAACCATTCCGACACAACGCCCGTAAATTCAAAAAAGTAGTGAATGTGATCCATCACCATGAGCACCAGCGCAATGGTTTTAAGCGCTGTGCCGGTCAGGCCGAATTTTTGCTTTGTCATAATAATAACCCCTTTCATTGTTGCTGTAAACAGTGTAACAGGGGTTTGTGTAGAAATTATAAGTGTTTGAAAATCAGCTGTGCCTCAAAGGCAGATTTGCCTTCCCGTTCGCCTTCAAAATAGAAGGTGTCCTCTGCCGGTCTGGCGCGGCGCAGGGTGAAGCTCTCGCCGCGGGGTACCTCGCGGTGGTAGCTGATGATGAAATCCGAAATCTGCGCACTGTCCCAGACCTGCCACGGTACGGCGTCGCAGACAATGTCGGCATAGCGGGTGTTGTTGAGGTGGCCGTTCATGTCGCAGCGGGAGTAGGCCGCGGTCTGCGTGCCCAGCGTCTCGCAGTCCTCGGGTGCAACGCGGGGCAGGCGCATCGGCAGCTCAAGGGGCACATCCTCGGCCCACTGGTCGTCAAACTGTTCCGGGTGCTTGCGCAGGATCATACGCTTTTCGGTATCAATGAGTACCCAGCGGCTGTCCATTGTGGCGACCTCTGCCCCGTCGGCATCGTAAAAATGGGTGATGCGCTTGTTGACGGCGCGCTTGCAGCGCTCGGGCTGGGTGACAAGGGTCAGTTCCTCGTCCACACGGGGCAGCCGTGTGACGTGCAGGGCCAGCTTGGCCAGCACATAGGCGGTGTGGGTCTTGCGGTACAGGGCATCGTCCAGCCCTACGGCCTCGGCGTGGGCGGTAGCAACCTGCTGGGCATAGCGCAGCAGCGCCCCCAGCTTGACATGGCCGAGGTGGTCGCCGTCCGTGCGGTAGACGGTAAATTTTTGGGTGTAGGTTATGAGCTTTTCGGGCATAAGGAAGCCCTCCTTGATGGATTTTGAATTGATTCGCCAAGCAGAGTATAGCACAAATGTTGGAAAAATGCAAAGGCGGGGGCTTTTTGGGCTGGCCGTAGGGGCTGATGCTTGCATTGGCCCGCGGAGGGGTCAAGACCCCTCCCTACAAATCGAACCGTAAAAGGGTGCAGCGGCAAGGCTGCGGGCCGGGCATGCCCGGCCCCTACAGGGCGGCAAACAAAAAGGCTGCACACGCAAAACGGTGTGCAGCCTGAAACTGTTTAATAGTTATCGCGGGATTTTTTGCGGAGCTTGCGCCAGATATTGAATGCAGAGATAGCGATGGCCAGAAGCAGCAGGGCAAGAACCATCCAGCCGCTGCCGCCATCCTCATAGCTCTTCATCTCGCTCCACTGGGCATCCATGGCGGCGTTGATGTCGTCGGGCAGAGTCTCAAAGACTTCCGCCTTGTCCAGAACCTCCGCGCCCGGGTAGGCAATTTCGCTGTACTTCAAATCGTCGTCCAGCATCTCCCACACGGCGGTGATGGGGGTGGAATAGCCGATGAAGTCCGCGTTGGCAAGGCCGACGTCCGGCTCACACAGGTAGTTGATGAACATTTCGGCGGCCTCTTGGTGCTTGGCGTTGGCCGGAATGCACATGCTGTCGATGAAGAAGTTGACGCCTTCCTCCGGGTGGACGAAAGCAAGGTCTGGGTTTTCGTCGATCATCGTGATGGCATCGCCCGCATAGTAGGGCGCCATGGCGGCCTCGCCACCCTCCATCTTGTCAAAGACCTCGTCCATAACGTAGGCCTGCACGATGTTCTTCTGGTCCTTCAGCGCGTCGGTGATGGCGGTGATCTCGTCAACAGACTGCGGATTCATCGACAGACCAATCGTCTTGGCTGCAATCGCGTAAGCGTCGCGGGAGTTGTTGAACATCAGCACATTGTTTGTGTACGCAACATCCCACATGTCCGCCCATTTCGTGGGCGGCTCCTCGACCATCGTTGTGTTGTAGATCAGGCCCGTTGTGCCCCACATGTAGGGCACGCTGTACTTGTTGCCGGGGTCGAAGCTGCGGTCCAGATATGTTTCACCGATGCCGGCAAAGTTCGGAATGTTGTCCATGTTCAGCTCGGACAGCATGCCCTCCTTGGCCATCTTGCCCACCATGTAATCCGACGGGAAGATGACATCATAGGATACGCCGCCGGATTTCAGCTTGGCGTAGAGGCTCTCGTTGGAGTCGTAGGTCGTGTAATTGACCTTGATGCCGGTCAGCTCCTCGAATGCGGACAGAACGTTGATGCTCTCGTCAGAACCGTCGGAGATGTACAGGCCGTTGTTGTAGACATTCAGCGTGATATGGTCGTTGGCAAAGCGCCTCCAATCGTAGTCGCCGGAGACGGAAATATCCTCGTTGACCTCGATGTCATCGGCGGCCAGCACCGGCGCGGCGCTCATCATGGTGACAGTCAGTGCGACCAGCGCTGCAGCGGAAAACTTTTTCAGCTTCATCTTCAGCGCCCCCCTTCGTCCAGCATGGCTTTGCGGATGGCCTTCTGGTTGCGGCGGTAGGCGCGGGAGTCTGCGGCGTTGGAAATCAGGATGATTGCCAGAATGACGCAGAATATGACTGCAGACAGCGCGTTGATCTCGGGGCTGACCTTCTTGCGGGTCATCGAGTAGATGGCGATAGGCAGTGTCTGCATCGTGCCGGAGTTGAAGTAGGAAATCATGAAGTCATCAATAGAGTAGGTCAGGCAGATGAGGAATGCCGACAAAATGGCCGGGGACAGCTGCGGCATGATGACTTTGGTGAAAGCCTGGCGCGGTGTGCAGCCCAGATCCAGCGCTGCATTGTACAGGCTGGGATCGAGCTGGCGCAGCTTGGGGCCTACATTAAAGATAACATACGGGATATTGAAGGTGATGTGCGCAATCAGCAGCGTCGGCCAGCCGAAGATGCCGCTCTCGCCGCCGATGCCGAAGTTCTGCGCCATGACGAAGAGAAGCATCAGTGAGACACCGGTGATGATCTCCGGATTGACGACAGGCACATAGCTGATGTTATTGATGATGAGCTGGCTTTTGCGGGACATCGAGTTGATGCCAAGGGTCGCCAGCGTGCCCAGCACCGTGGCGATAATGCTGGACACCAGCGCCAGCACAAGGCTCAGACCCAGCGCGGACAAAATCATCTCGTTGTGGAACAGGCTTTTGTACCAGCCGAGGGTGAAGCCTGTAAAGTTCGAGCGGGATTTGCTCTCATTGAAGCTGAACGCAATCATGACCGCGATGGGCAGATACATGAAGCAGAACACCAGAATGACGTAGGTGCGCATGAGCAATGCGGAATGTTTTTTTGCCATATCACATCACTCCTTCCATCTCGGACTCGTCAAAGCTCGAAGTGAAGCTCATGCAGAGCAGGACAATGACCATCAGCACCAGGCTCATGGCGGAGCCGAGGTTCAGATTGTAGGAGTTGCCAAGGAACTGCAGTTCGATCAAATCGCCGATCAGCAGGTTGGAGCCGCCGCCCAGCATACGGCTGATAATAAAAGTAGAGACTGCGGGCACAAACACCTGCGTGATGCCGGTGGCAATGCCGGGGCCGGTCAGCGGGACGAGCACCCGAAACAGAATATGCCAGACGTTGCAGCCCAGATCCTGCGCGGCCTCAATGATGGAATCATCGATTTTTGTCATGGCCGTGTAGATGGGCAAAATCATAAACGGCAGGTAGTTGTACACCATGCCCAGCACAACCGCACCTGAGGTGTTGATCATGTTGAAGGGGCCGAGGCCGAACAAACCGAAGAACTTGTTGATAAGACCGTTTTTCTCCAGCAGTGTCATCCAGGCGTAGGTGCGCAGCAGGAAGTTCATCCACATGGGCAGCATAATGAGCATCAGCATAATGTGCTGCTTGTTGGCGCGCAGGCGGGAGAGAAAATACCCCACCGGAAACGCCATGACCAGGCAGATCACGGTAGAGATCGCGGCCAAAATCAGGCTGCGGGCAAACACGCTGGAATACCGCCCGATCTGGGTGAGGTTGTCGAAGGTGAACTGGCCGTCCGCGTTCGTCATGGCGTACCAGATGACGATGAAAAGCGGTACGACTGTGAAAATGGCCATCCAGACCAGATACGGCCCGGCCAGCCAGCGGGAGGATTTGGATTTGAGCATGGATCACACCTCCGAACGCTTCATGATATGAATTTCGTCCGGGCCGATGTTCATGCCGATAAGCTCGCCGGGCTGGCTGGCCTGGGTGGAATGGATGATCCACTCATAGCCTTCCACATCGACGTGCATTTCAAAGTGAACGCCCTTGAAGATGACCTCGCGCACAAGGCCGGTCAGCATACCGACAGAGGGCGGCACGATCTGCACGTCCTCCGGGCGGATGACGACCTGCACAGGCTCGTTGACTTTAAAGCCGCGGTCCACACAGGTGAAATCATGGCCGCCGAAGTTGACAAGAAAGTCCTTGAGCATGACGCCGTCGACGATGTTGGAGTCACCGATAAAGCGGGCGACAAAGGCATTTTTGGGTTCGTTGTAAATATCCTGCGGGGAGCCGATCTGCTGGATCTTACCGCCGGACATAACAACGACGGTATCCGACATGGTCAGGGCTTCCTCCTGATCGTGGGTGACGTAGACGAAGGTGATGTTCATTTCACGCTGCAGGCGCTTCAGCTCCAGCTGCATCTCCTTGCGCAGCTTGAGGTCGAGCGCGCCGAGCGGCTCGTCAAGCAGCAGGACGCGGGGCTGGTTGACCAGGCTGCGGGCAATGGCCACGCGCTGCTGCTGGCCGCCGGACAGCTGGTAGATGCTGCGGCGTTCAAAGCCCTTCAGGCCGACGATCTCGAGCATCTCGAGCACCTTCGGGCGGATCTCATCCTCGGTCATCTTTTTCAGGCGCAGACCGAAGGCGACGTTCTCAAACACGTTCAGGTGCGGGAACAGCGCATACTTCTGGAACACCGTGTTCACAGGCCGCTTGTACGGCGGCATGTTGGCGATGTCCTTGCCATCAAAAAAGACATTGCCCGATTTCGGTGTTACAAAGCCGGCAATCACACGCAGGGTCGTCGTCTTGCCGCAGCCCGAGGGGCCCAGGAAGGTGACAAACTCCTTATCGTGGATGTCCAGCGAAAGTCCGTCCAGGACCTTCTGCCCATCGAACTCGACAACAATGTCTTTCAGAGATACGATCAGATTTTCATTCATTTTTATTGCATCCCCCTTTGCGGAATTTCCCGTTACAGCACTCTTTTTACGCACCGTTTCTTCCTTAGGCCGGCACAGAGTCCTTGACGAGTCAGCGTCAATTATGCCGCCCCGCAAAGGTTTGTTACACGACTCCCTGCTGAAGGAGCCGCTGCAAGCAGCACATACAACGCCAATGTGTCAGGGCAGAAAAGATTTGCCCTATAGATGCACACACAAGGTATATTATACGGCTTGTGGAATGTTTGTCAATAAAAACCTTTCATATTATGGTAATGAAAATTTCATATTTCGGTAAAGCGGTGCACAGTATCATTTTTTCGCTGCAAAACCGGCTGCCCCGGCCGCCACTTCCCCACCAGAATCGGGAAATACCTGCGCGCCAGCGTGCCGTAAATTTTGCCGCACACGACGAGATACGAGTGCAGTGACAGAGCAAAACGAAGTGCAGCGTTTGCAAGCGCAGCGGTGCATTGACAGAAAATCAGGCGGTAAAAACGAAAATTCATAAATGCCTCCTTTGCATTTGCAGACTAACGGTCTGTAAACGAGGTAAAAATCAACAAAGCTCCTCCAACAGAGTGCATTGTTCCTCTGTCAGGAGGTCAAGGCCAATCCCCTGCGGGAAAAGTCAAGACATTTGCCGCAGATTGTACGGTGCGCGGTGGTGGGTGGCGTGTTATAATTATCCGCATAGAGAGGTGAAATGAATGTGGCAAAAATCGGCGTTATCGATGTGGGCGGCGGGCTGCGCGGCATTTACGCGGCGGGCGTGTTCGACTGGTGCTTGGAAAACGGTGTGAAATTTGATTACGGCATCGGCATTTCGGCGGGCAGCGCGAACCTTGCTTCCAATCTGAGCGGCCAGCGCGGGCGGAACTACCTGTTTTATGAGGAATACTCGATGCGCAGGCAGTACATGGGCGCGGGCAATATGCTGCGCAGCGGGTCGTTTTTGAATCTGCAATACATCTACGGCACGTTGAGCAACGCGGGCTGCGAGAATCCGCTGGATTTTGAAAAAATGTCTGCCAATCCGATGGAGTGGTATATGATCGCCACCAATGCGACAACTGGCAAGCCGAAATACTTTACACGCGGCGATATGCATCAGGATGACTACCGCGTGCTGATGGCTTCCTGCTGCATCCCGGTGGCCTGCAAGCCAATCGTCATTGACGGCATCCCCTATTACGACGGCGCGCTGGGTGATACGATCCCCTTGAAAAAGGCATTTGCGGACGGCTGTGACAAGGTCGTGCTGATTCTGACAAAGCCAGAAGGCACTGTGCGCGCTGACAGCACCGACCGTAAGCTGGCACGAGTCATCCGCCGCCGCTATCCTAAGGCGGCCGAGCAGTTGGCCTTGCGGGCGCAGCATTATAACGAGGGTATCGCGCTGGCGGAACAGCTGGCAGCCGAGGGCAAGGTGCTTATCATCGCACCAGACGATACCTGCGGCGTCAAGACGCTGACCCGCGACCAAGAGGCGCTGAAAAAGCTCTACTCCAAGGGCATCCGCGACGCACAGGCCATCGAGGCATTTATAAAATAAACGAAGCCCGCCGCTTTTCCGGGATACGGATAAAGCGGCGGGCTTTATGTTTTTCTAGTAAAATTACGCCAGATTCAGCCGCTTCGTCATGAGCCACTGGGTCAGTGCCCACAGCAGGGCATCGACAAGGGCAATCAGCACAAAGATGACGAACAGGGTGAGCATGATAACGCCCAAGGTGTTGTCGGGACCGAAAAACGACGCGGCGCTGAAGTTGGTATTGTTCAGGTACTTATACCCGTGGAACGCGACAAAGACTGCCGTCACAAGGGCCGCCATCTGCCCGATAAAGCCGATGACAAAGTAGGCGGCAATGCTGATGAGCAGCCGCTGCTGGGTAAACTGCGCGGCAAAGGCACAGGACAGATACGTGTGGAGCAGTCCGCCCACGATCAGGGCCAGCACAATCAGGAACATTGCGAACCAAATAGCGACATCCTCGGCAGTGGCGCGGCTGAAATCAGCTGCAAACCCGCCGTCGCTGACCGTGTCGGTAGTCAGCATGCCGCAAAGTGTAAAAAATACCATGCCGAACAGCGTCCATACCGTGCCGCAGATGACCTTGGAGGCAATGTGCTGCCAGTTCTTTACGGGCAGAGCCAGCAGCAGATAGCCGCGGTCTCCCAGCAGACGGTAAAATTGCTGAACTTCGATGAAAAAGCAGACGGCCAGTACGACTAACAGGCTGACAACAGACGCCAACGCCAGCAGCGCCATGGCGATACCGGCCAGCGGCAGCGTATTGGAGGTGTTCTGGACAAAATGGCTCAGAATATTGGTAAAAACGTTCAGCACAAGCACGCCCGCCGCAATGGGCAGAACAACACGGCCCGTGGATTTGAACTCATAATGTAAAAGCTTCGTCAGCATTTGTAAACCTCCCGGAAGTAAGCGTCCACGCTCTCCCCTGTTTCCTCGCGCAGCTCGTCGACGGCGGCCTGGCGCAGGACCTTGCCGTCCTGTAAAAGAATGACCTCGTCCAGTACCTTCTCAATGTCGCCGATCAGGTGCGTGGACAGCATAAGCGCGGCATCCTCGCTGTAGTTGTGCAGGATGGTGCTTAAAATGTAGTCGCGGGCCGCGGGGTCCACGCCGCCGATGGGCTCATCCAGCAGATACAGCCGGGCCCTCCGGCTCATGACCAGGATCAGCTGCACCTTTTCCCGGGTGCCCTTGCTCATCTGCTTGATGCGCAGCCTGGGGCTGACGTCCAGGGCCGAGAGCATGTGCTCGGCGGCGTCCCGGTCAAAATCGGGATAAAAGTCGCCGAAGAAGTCCAGCAGCTGCACCACGTTCATCCAGCCGGACAGATACGTCCGCTCCGGCAGGTACGAGATCAGGCCCTTGGTCTCCGGCCCCGGGGTGTGCCCGTCGATGGTGACGGCGCCGCTGCTGGGCACCAGCAGGCCGTTGGCCAGCTTGATGAGGGTGGTCTTGCCGCTGCCGTTGGGACCCAGCAGGCCCACGATGCGCCCGGGCTCCACCGTCAGGCTGACGTGGTCCAGGGCCCGGGAGGTGTCAAAATATTTGGTCAGCTCCCGGCATTCCAGAATTGCCATGTTATTCCTCCTCCCATGTGTCCAGCAGCGCTTTCACCTGCTGCCGGCTGTAGCCCAGCTGCGCCATGGACGAGAGATACTCCCTTGTCCGGCCCCGGGCCAGTTTCTCCTTGGCGCTCTGGATCACGGACAGATCCTCCGTGACAAAGCGCCCCGCCGTGCGCTGGGTATGCAGCAGGCCGGTGCCCTCCAGCTCCGCCAGGGCCCGCTGCACCGTGTTGGGGTTCACCCCCGCCTCCGCCGCCAGCTCCCGCACGGTGGGCAGCCGCCCGCCGCTGGGAATGGAGCCCGACAGAATGGCCAGGGTGATCTGCTGGGTCAGCTGGGTATAGATGGGTTGGTCATTGCGAAAATACCACTCCATGGCCGCGCCTCCTTGTATGATTGAACTATGCAAGTAATACAATAATACAATAATACAATTTTGTCAAGTCCCAAATGTAAACTTTTTCCGCATCGGTTGACGGGGCGGGCCGGGAAAGCTATACTGGAAGATGGAAAGAAGTATCCACCCCCTTCCGCAAGAAAGGAGCGCTTTTATGAACCATAGCTGGAACCACGATCCCTTCCAGGGCGGCGGACCGGTGCCCCACCGCCCGAAAAAGCAGCGCAAGCCCATCGGCACGCCTCTGGGCCGGACGCTGCTGAACCTGGCGGTGACGCTGATCTTCGGCGCCGTTTATTTCTATATCGTGCTGCCGCCGCTGAACCTGCATTCCGGCGAATTCTATGTGTTCGTGCTGCTGCTGTGCGCGGTATACTGCGGCTGCGCCATTCTGACCTCCGGCTTTCAGGGCAGCGGAGCCAAGGGCTACTTCGGCTTCGTGAAAAAGCAGTGCACCGTGCCCTTTGTGCTGGCGGCTGCGCTGGCAGTCACGGCCATTGTGGGCACGGCCGTCGGCTGGGAGGTGTTCCGGGCCGGCTCCTACCGGGACCTGCTGACCGTGGACAACGGCGACTTTGCCGCCGAGGTGGAGGAGATCAGCTATGACCAGATCCCCATGCTGGACAAGGACT
>ENA-OUQM01001349-OUQM01001349.1-human-gut-metagenome-genome-assembly--contig:-NODE-1349-length-13525-cov-22.234150_pt1 | contig 13525 bp, 10 predicted proteins | sample MGYA00237949_ERZ548830 | MGnify/ENA primary metagenome ERZ548830 (study PRJEB26490, sample SAMN05194706) | human gut metagenome | biome: terrestrial biome; feature: human-associated habitat...
GTGATAGGGTAAAGAAAATAGGATAACAAAAAAGAAACGAGCAACTCCCTCGGCTTCTGATGAGCTTACCGGACAAAAAACCCGTTTCTTTTTTTATAGCGGCTTTCGCATGCATCACTGCAAAATCCAACACTTCCGTTTATTTTTTTACCACAGTAACTACACCTTTTCATACAGGTTCCTCCATCCCTTTCTGTTTTTTCGCTCTCACGATCTATCGCCATTTTATCACCCACCTACGAAAATAGCAAGACCGGCAAAAACCAGGAACACGATTCATTGCTATTTTTTCAGCACCTGAACACTTGCTGTTCAGGTGCCAAAGAACGTGATTCAAGCGTGAACATGCTGTGTTGCAAGCACCACTTTGCAGTGTATTTTGCCCTCATTCAGTTGCCGTAGCTCGCTACGATACCTTCATTCGGACAAAATCTCCCACAAACGGGACTCACAGCTTGCGAAAAGCCTTTTTCAGACACGCTCTGGCGTTACGTATTACCGCCTATTGTCACATATCATTGCTTATGCGAGGGATTGCAGATTCCCTTGCGGTTATAGACAAGATGGAGATACATGGCATCCTGTGCGCGGAGCGGGTCGCGGCGGGCAATTGCATCGGCAATTTCACGATGGCTTTCTATGGTTTCCCTGCGGAGGATTCCGCCGGTTGTCTCCACAAACAGAGGAATGGAACTGTTGATCACAGGGATCAGCCTTGGTACAACAACGTTTTTGCTGCTTAAAGCGATCGCGGTGTGAAAATCAATATCTTTTTGCGTGTGATCTTCATGATTTTTTAAGAGTGTTTCTACTTCATCGCAGAGTGCGGTGATTTTTTTTATGTCTTTTTCATCTGCGCGCGTGGCAGCCATGGCAGCGATGGAAGGTTCGAGCAGAAAACGGACCTCCAGAAGATCCTGAACCAGCTTCTGCTTATTGTCAATGAAAATAAATCCAAGGGGATCTTCTACCATACCCGGAGACGCGGCGATATACGTTCCGGATCCCTGGCGGACGGTGACAATGTTTCTGGAGGCCAGAAGCTTCATGGCTTCCCGGAGAGAGCTTCTTCCCACATCCAGGCGCTGTGAGAGAATGGTTTCATTTGGAAGCTTATCTCCCGGTTTTAAGTTTTCCTCTAAAATAAGTGCGATGATGTCATCTGATATTTTTTGCGGAAGACTTTTTTCTTCCTGTGATAAAGTCGTCATATGATTTACTCCGTTTCTTAGATGTTTCATTCTTACTTCTTATCATAGTATCTTTACGATTTGAAGTCAAAATGTCAAAATACACAAAACTAAAATGAATTTTTAGAAAAAATTCCAATATTGATTTTTTGATAAGATGATTATATGATAAATACATCAGATGAATTTGAAGCCGAATAACAAAAAATATTCGTGTGACACAAGAAAACAGTAGAAAATACTGATATGCGATGTGAAAAACATCAGATGAATTAGGAGAAAACAGAAGAATGGAAGGAACAACGTTTGCGGCGGATCCAATGCGCCTGATGATTGCAGCAGCCGGAATCTGCGAGATGTAAAACATCTGGTACAGGCTGCATCAGGCTGCCGGAAGGAGGTAGATCTGATTTGCGGAAGATATATCGTTGATGCGAAATCTATGCTGGGAGTATTCAGCCTGCCGACGTTTCACTGTGTGGAGCTTGGTGTGGAAGAGGAAGAAAAGCAGAAACTGACAGAAATTCTGGAAAGTTTTGATCTGCTTCGAAAATGATAAAAAGTACAGGAGGAAAAAATGATGCAGTTAAAAAGTCAGGAAATGAGAAAACTTGCGCCGGAGCTGGATCCGCTGCGCATCGGAACCGGATGGACGAAAGAAGATCTGGGAAAGGTTCAGGTCATTGTGGAAAGCACGTATGGCGACAGTCATCCGGGCAGCGGTCATCTGAATATCCTGGAGGAAGAGGTACGGAAAGGAATTGCCGAGGAGGGTGGATTTGGCGCGCGCTATCACTGCACCGATATCTGTGACGGTGAGAGCCAGGGAACAGACGGAATCAACTACAGTCTTGCCAGCCGTGAAATGATTGCAAATATGATCGAGATTCATGCGAATGCAACTCCGTTTGATGCCGGTGTCTATCTCTCCAGCTGCGATAAGGGTGTACCGGGAAATCTGATCGGACTTGCCAGAGTCAATATTCCGTCCGTGTTTGTTCCGGGTGGAACCATGAATGCAGGTCCGGAAATGCTGACCCTGGAGCAGCTCGGAATGTACAGTGCAAAGTTTGAGCGCGGTGAGATTGATGAAGAAAAGCTTGACTGGGCGAAATGCAATGCCTGCCCAAGCTGCGGTGCATGTTCCTTCATCGGAACTGCTTCTACGATGCAGATCATGGCAGAGGCACTTGGCCTTGCGCTTCCGGGAACAGCACTGATGCCGGCTACCAGCCCGGATCTCCTTGCATTTGCAAGAGAGGCAGGAAGACAGGCGGTAAGACTGGCAAAAATGGAGCATATGCGTCCTTCAGATATTGTGACGATGGAAAGCTTTGAAAATGCAATTCTTGTCCATGCGGCAATTTCGGGAAGCACCAACTGTCTGCTTCATCTTCCGGCCATTGCACATGAATTTGGCATTGAGATTACCGGAGATACCTTTGACAGACTGCACAGAAATGCCAGATATCTTCTGGATGTACGTCCTGCAGGACGCTGGCCGGCAGAGTGCTTCTACTATGCAGGCGGTGTACCGGCTATCATGGAAGAGATCAAGGAACACCTCCATCTGGATGTGATGACTGTTACAGGAAAGACGTTAGGGGAAAATCTGGAAGAACTGAAGCAGAACGGATTCTATGAGAAATGTGAAAAATGGCTTCAGGAATTCAACAGACGGTATCAGGTAAACCTCACAAAAGAGGATATTATCCGTCCGTATGATAAAGCAATCGGAACCGATGGAAGTATTGCCGTTCTCCGTGGAAATCTTGCACCGGAAGGAGCCGTGATCAAACATACGGCATGCCCGAAAGAAATGTTTCAAGCTGTGCTCCGTGCCAGACCGTTCGATAGCGAAGAAGAATGCCTGGATGCTGTCCTGAAGCATAAGGTTCAGAAGGGAGACGCCGTTTTCATCCGTTACGAGGGACCAAAAGGAAGCGGAATGCCGGAGATGTTCTACACCTCAGAGGCAATCAGCAGTGATAAAGAGCTTGGAAAGAGTATTGCGCTGATTACAGACGGTCGTTTTTCCGGCGCATCTACCGGCCCGGTTATCGGTCATTGCAGTCCGGAGGCAGTTGACGGCGGTCCGATCGCACTTGTAGAAGAAGGCGATCTGATTGAAATTGATGTTATGGAAAGAAAACTGAATATCATCGGAGTTGCAGGAGAGCGTAAGTCGATGGAGGAAATCGACCAGATTCTTGCCGAAAGACGGAAAAACTGGAAGCCGGTAGAGGCAAAATACAAAAAAGGTGTGCTGAGACTTTTCAGCCAGCATGCAGCAAGTCCGATGAAGGGAGCTTACCTGGAGTATTGATGATGAAACAGAAATTTATTACACTCGGCGAGATCATGCTGCGCCTGACACCGCCGGATTACGAAAAAATCAGGACAGCAACCGTATTTGAAGCGAGATATGGGGGAAGCGAAGCCAATGTGGCTCTTTCACTGGCAAATCTCGGGGTGGATGCTTCGTTCTTTACGGTGGTTCCGGACAACAGTCTGGGAAAAAGCGCCGTTCGTATGATGAGAAGCAACGATGTGAACTGTGACAGCATTGTCTACTCCACCGAAGAAGAAACACCAACGCACCGTCTCGGAACGTACTATCTGGAAACCGGTTACGGAATCCGTCCGAGTAAGGTCGTTTATGACAGAAAACACAGTGCTTTTTCCGAATATAATTTTGATAAAACAGACATAAAGAAGCTTCTTGAGGGATACACATGGCTGCATCTGAGCGGAATAACGCCGGCGCTCGGTGAAAAATGCCGGAGCTTAATTCTCTCCTGTCTGAAAGAAGCAAAAGAGCAGGGAATGACCATAAGCTTTGACGGAAATTTCAGAAGCGCCCTGTGGAGCTGGGAAGAGGCAAGAGATTTCTGTACGATGTGCCTTCCTTATGTGGATGTCCTGTTTGGAATCGAGCCGTATCATCTCTGGAAAGAGGAAGAGAATCACGAAGCGGGCGATGTAAAGGACGGGGTACCGTTCCAGCCGGATTATGAGGAGCAGGAAAAGGTATTTTTAGCCTTTACGGAAAGATATCCGAATATCCGATGCATCGCAAGACATGTCCGTTTTGCACACAGCTGCAGCGAAAACAGTCTTATGGCCTATCTGTGGCTGAACGGGAAAACGTACGAAAGTAAACGGCTCACCTTCCATATTCTTGACCGTGTCGGCGGCGGTGATGCATTTGTAAGCGGCATCATTTATGCCCTGATGAACGATTACTCTCCGGAAGACACCGTAAACTTTGGTGTTGCGGCAAGTGCTGTGAAACATACGATTCACGGCGACGGCAATATTACAGACGATGTATCACTGATCCGTCATATCATGGAAATGAATTTTGACATCAAAAGATAAGACAGAAGGACCGGAGCGTGTTTGGAAATGGTTTTTCCGACACGCTCCGGGAAAAGAAAGAGAGGAAGATTGAAATGAAAGCAATGGCTGAGCGTTTTCAGAAACTCGGAGTTGTTCCTGTAGTTGTACTGGAAAATGAAAAAGATGCCGTACCACTGGCCGAAGCGCTGGTACAGGGCGGCCTTCCGTGCGCCGAGGTTACATTCCGTACAGAAGCTGCAGCGAAGAGCATTCAGCTGATGGCAGAGGCGTATCCGGATATGCTGGTCGGAGCAGGAACGGTTCTGACAACAGAACAGGTAGACCTTGCCGTACAGTCCGGTGCAAAATTTATCGTAAGCCCGGGCTTTGATCCGGAGGTTGTAGACTACTGCCTGGAAAAAGAGATTCCGGTATTTCCGGGCTGCATTACCCCTTCCGAAGTTGCACAGGCGGTAAAAAGAGGGCTTGAAGTGGTGAAATTCTTCCCGGCAGAGCCGGCAGGAGGACTTCCGATGATCAAAGCGATGGCTGCACCTTATACGGGAATACGGTTTATGCCGACCGGAGGAATCAATGCCGCAAATCTGGAAGAATATCTTTCCGGTGATAAAATCCTCTGCTGCGGAGGAAGCTGGATGGTCAAAGGCGACCTGGTGAAAGCCGGTGCATTTGACAAAATAAGAGAACTGACCGCAGAAGCAAGAAAGCTTGCTGACTCCATCCGGAAATAGTAAAAAGCGAGACACACACTCCATATATATACACACACATGAAAAAGGGGATGTGAAAAAACTTGATTGAGTTTTTTCGCATCCCCTTTTTGGCGGGTGACGAATTTCCGCACGATGAGTTTTTATACCCGAACGGGATGATTTCAAACTAAATGACAAGGAATTATACCCGTTCGGAACGAGACCTTTTTTGCAGTAAAATTACAGCGCCAGGATCGTAGCCACCAGCTTTTTGCACTGTGTCAGCAGGGAAGACGGAATCGCATACTCGTCGAGCGAATGTGCGCCGGCACCCTGGATGCCGAGACTGCAGAGAGCCGGGATTCCGATGCGGGTGACAAAGGAAGTGTCGGAGCAGCCGCTCTGCTGGATGCCGTGTGGAATTGGTTCGCCAAGCATGCTACAGCTTTCCTGGTAGAGGGAGAGCAGATGGTCGGCGCCGTCGACCATTTCCATGGCAGGATAGTAGCCGTTCTGTTCCATTGTGCAGCTTGTTCCGGGAACGGTGACATTTTCACAGAGGTTTTTCAGAAAAGCGATCGCTTCTTCATACTGTGCATTTGCCGCATAGCGGATACCGATAGAAAATTCGCAGGAATCCGGGATGACATTGGCGCCGGTTCCACCTAAAATGCGGCCGCAGTTGAAGGAAAGATGGCCAAAAACCGAGCGGCTTTCAATCTCCGTGATCATACGTGCTGCCTGTAGAATGGCACTTGCGCCTTTCTGTGGCTCTTTTCCGGCATGGGCAGCTTTTCCTTTTACCTTAACGCGGATGATTGCGCCGCCGTTTCTTCTGGTCGTCACTTCACCATTGGTGTAACCCGATTCCAGATTAAAAGCTGCTTCACAGCCGCTGGCATACTGTTCAACAAGCTTTCCGGCTTCGCCGTGGGAGAAGGCATGAGCGACCTCTTCATCTCCGGTGAGCACCAGCTTAATCTGGCGGTCTTCGTAGCCGATGGCATTCAGAGCGCGGAGCGCAAACAGCGCAATCACATCGCCGCCCTTCATATCATAAACGCCGGGACCGTACACGCGGTCATCCTTCACAAGAAATGGTTCTGCGCCGAAGGTTCCGACGGCATGAACCGTATCCATGTGCCCAAGCAGAAGAATCGGCTTCTTTTCCTGCGGATGCGTCCACGCAGCAAGTGTCGGGCCGGCCTTTTCAAAATGATGAATCTGCCGTTCCATGCCGAGTGCATCGCAGTAGGTATCAAGATGCGCCGCAATCCGCTCATTCGCTTCACGGTCGGCGGAAGGTGTTTCGATGGAAACAAGGTTTTTCAGCAGTTCTATCATGCTGTGTTCATTTTTTTCAAGATAAGCAAAAGCCTGTTCTGTTCTGGTATCCATAACAATTCTCCGTTTCGTATCGTATGTACTCGCAGAAAGATTGCGAGAGTATATGTGTTTTATAAAGTGATTTTCATGATCCGTGCCGGGCGTCCCCTGCCGTTGCTGATTTTTCCGATCGTTGTCACACAGTGTTCCTGCTCGAGCCGCAGAATCAGTCGGTTGGCGCTTCGCTCCGTGATTCCCATTTCTTCGGCGAGCTTTGCGGAGGTGATTTCCTGGTTGTATTTTTGCAGAATCTCTTTCAGTTTTTCGTACGTACTGCTGCTGATGCGAAGCCTGTGCAGAAAATACGCCGTGTGATCGATCGGATCCGCCGCTTTAATCTCAGTAAACTGATGCTCATCCTCCGCAATATAGTTCGCGCCGGAGCGGTCAGCAATGGAGTGGTTGAGCGCCATCGCAGCACGGGACTTGGCTTCCATGGGGGAATCTCCGTAGCCAATGCCGATCCAAAGCCGGTTGTGTGGTGTCTGCTGTCCGTAAAACAGGATTTTCTGATATTCCCCGTTCTGGATAAATTCCCGCATCAGAACCGGACGGGAGGACATGATATAAAAAATAGAAGCACCCTCGGAAAATGCGGCGGCTCCCATGCGGTGGGCTGCAGAGTAAATGAGCTCGCGCATTTCGTTCTGATAATGAATTTTTTCCCATTCGCGAAGGGAAAGATTGGTTTCCTGATCAAAGGAATAATCAAAATAGATTTGCACAGAAGCATTCTGACCGCGGTTTTGCCGTGCGGTATTTTCCAGAAACTGGATATGATAAACCTGTTCCAGAATCACATCCTCGGAAACAGAAATGCGGATACAGGGGATGTTCTCCGCCGACAGCATCTCATACGTTTTTTCCATGTTGGTAAAGCAGACTTTTGCTCCATTGTGATAATAATTATAGCGGTGAAAGTCTGTAAGTGCATTCTGAAAATCATCCTGATCCGGCGAAGAACCATGCGCAACGAGGACACGGCCATTGGAAATACCGATTTCTTCCAGCGTTTTATACACAAGCGATTCTTCATACATATCAATACTGATCACATCCGGAACGCAGGAATAACGGACAGCGGATTCAGCCAGCGCTTTTAAGACTGAGGTCTGATTGTGAGGCAGAAAAGTCCAGGGAACGGTCGGCTCCAGCCGTTTTAAGGCATAGTGGTAGTTGGTCGGACCGGTAAAAATAATACCGGACACTTTTTCCTTCTGAAATTGTTCAGCAGCTTCCAGACCATATCGATAATCATTGGAACGTTCGTAGACTACGTCGAGATCCGGCATGCGCTTTTCCAGCGTTTTCTGAATCCTGTCACAGATGTGATCAGAACCTGTTACTCCGATTTTCATAATTAAAGTTCCTTTCCGGGAATTAAAGACAGAAAAATAAATTATGGCATAATTTTACACCTATTAAGGACGAAAGGCAAATGATATGATGGAAAAGAATTTTACGGAATGTTACACACCGAAACAGCAAGTGTTCCGGTGCTGAGTGAACAGTAACTATTTTTTTCAGGAATGGAGAGAAAAAGGTATGAAAAATCAACGCATGCTGGAAGAACTGCTGGAGCTGATGCGAATTGACGTGTCGAGCGGTCAGGAAACGGAACTTGCGGATTGCCTGGTGAAGAAGCTGGAACAAATGGGATTTTCGATCACGCGGGATGAGGCCGGTGCAACGTTCGGCGGTGTGTGCGGCAATATTCTGGCGGTACGGGAAGGGGAACGAGAGGGTGTCGCCTGTTTCTGTTCCCATATGGACCGTGTGCCGGGCGGTATTTGGATCCGGCCGGTGGAGGACAACGGAATTCTTCGCTCTTCGGGTGACACAATTCTGGCGGCAGACGATTTGTCCGGTGTTGCAGCTATTTTAGAGGGTGTGCGGCAGGCAATCGAATCCGGAAAAGAACTTCCGAAGCTGGAAATCCTTTTTACGGTTGGTGAGGAAGCCGGCCTGTACGGTGCGAAAGCGTTTGATGTAAGCCTGCTGATGGCGAAAACGATGTATGTACTCGATTCCCCGGGCCGCATTGGACGAATCGTAAACGGTGCGCCGGGACGTGCACTTCTGGAGGCACAGATTTTCGGCAAGGCAGCTCATGCGGGAAATGAGCCGGAGAAAGGCATTGACGCGGCAAAAATCATGGCGGAAATGCTGGCAACGATGGAGACGGGAAGGCTTGATGAGAACACGACATCCAACTTTTCCCACCTCTGGTCGAAAACGTGCGAGGCAATGAATGTGGTCTGTGATCACGCCATTCTGCGCGGAGAAATGCGGAGCAGATCGGGAGAAAAGCTGGATCGTTACGAAGCGTATTTTCAGACTCACTGCCGAAAAATCGCGGAGAAACGCGGCGCGCGTGTGGAATTTACAAGAGAAAATACCTTCCTGCCGTTTTTTGTTCCGGAGGACTCTGAGATGATTCAGATTGTGACGGAATCCCTGAAAGAGATGGGAATCGAACCGCAGATTAACAGCGGTGGCGGCGGTATGGATGGAAATATTTTCAATCAGAAGGGAATTACCTGTGTCGGTATTGCAACGGGTTATTTCAAGAATCATTCGACCGAAGAATATCTGCACCTCGATGATTTCTACCGGGCCGGAGAGCTGGTAGCGCGGATCATTGAAAAAGAATAAGGGAGAGAGAAAAAATGGCTGAGATTTTAACAAACAACGCAATGTTTTCCAGCTTCATGATCGTTCTGATCGTGTTTGCACTGGGTGATATTGTAGGAAAACTGACAAAGGGAAAGCTGTCCGGAATGATGGTTGTCATGCTTTTATTTCTGGTAGGCTTTCTGAAAAAACTGTTCCCGGCGGACATCATTGACCAGGGAGGCCTTACGGCATTATCAAAGCTTGCTATCGCAATGGTACTGTTTAACATGGGAACGACCCTGAATGTAAAACAGCTGGTCGAGGAGTGGAGAACCGTACTGATGGCAGCGCTCTGTATGCTGGCATCCTGCATTGTAATGCTTCTTGTTACTCCGATCATCGGATTTGATACCGTGCTGGTCGGAATGCCGGTCATCAACGGTGCGGCAATGGCAACCTCTCTGATGGCAAGCGCCGCAGCGGAAAAGGGCCTGGCAACGGCTGCAGCACTCTGTGCCGTGATTTATTCCGTACAGAAATTTGTCGGTGCGCCGATTGCATCTGCCATGGGGATCCGTTATGGAAAGAAGCTGCTGAAGGCATACCGCGAGAACCCGGCGCAGTTCAAAAAACAGGAAGCCGGAAACGGTGGCTCCGTAAAAGTTTCTTTTGCAGACAAACACAAAGAATGGTATTCTGCCAATGTCATGATGGCACTTGTGGCAGCAGGCTCCTGGATCGCCCATATCCTTGGCGATCTGACGCCGATCAATTACAGCATCTGGGCGCTGCTTCTTGGAGTTGCGTGTGCCGCTTCTGGCCTCGTTCCGACCAAACCACTGCAGAAGTCGAATTCCTATGGTCTGATGATGGTTGCTGTCTTCGGTTCCATTATCCCATCCCTGGCTAAGGTTTCTTTAAGTGATCTTGGCACCATGGCATTCCAGACGATCGTTCTGTTTATCGCAGCTTTGATTGGTGTTGCACTGGTCGGATGGGTGCTTCCGACCTGGAAGCTTGTAGGCGACAGGGATCTGGCAATTGGAATCGGTGTGGAACAGTTCCTTGGCTTCCCGAGTAATGTTGTCATCTGCCGCGAGGTCGGCGATGCAGTCGGCGAGACCCCGGAAGAGAAAGCATTTATTGAGGATACGCTGAATGTGCCGTATGTTGTAGGAGGAATTACCGTTATTACGGTTCTTTCAACGATGCTGGCAGGATTTGTCATGAATATGCTGTAAAGAATTAACCGAATCAAGCAGCGAAGCGGATTGCGAATATCCGCTTGACAGATACAGGAAAACAAACAGGACCTTGCGTCAGGGGAAAAACCTCTGTCCAGGGTCGTTTTGTGTTTTAAAAGAAAAATATCCCCCCACCCGGCTTGTGCAGGAGCTGAATATCCAATATAATGAACAAACAGTGTGTTCATCAGGGGTACAGCACTTGAAGGGTACGAAATAAAACAAGCGGTCAGTCCGGAAAAAAGCCGGTCTGAAAATGGGAGGAAAAAATGAAGAAGAAAGTATTATCTCTGCTGGTGATGGTGTCTCTTGCGGCATCCTTGGCAGCGTGCGAGCAGGAGAACGGGAAAAACAGTATGGCTTCGTCGGAAGCAGGAACGAAAACAGAGACGAAATCCGATGCGAAAACAGATGACGATCAGACAGAGGAGGAAGAAACAACGCTGGTTTACGGTTCTGCCGATTATACCAGAATCAATCCGGCGATGGACGAGCACGGCGAAATCAATGTACTGCTGTTTAGCGGACTGACAGCACACGATGCGGATGACAGCATTGTTCCGGGACTGGCAGAAAAATGGGAGTACGACGAAGAAACCTGCACGTATACCTTTCATATCCGGGACGGCATCCAGTGGCACGATGGAGAAAACTTTACAGCAGACGATGTAAAATTCACCATCGAAGCAATCATGGATCCGGAAAACGGATCAGAGAATGCACCGAACTATGAAGATGTGGAAGAGATTACCGTGATCGATGATCAGACGGTAGCTTTCCGGCTTTCCGAGCCAAACGTGGCTTTCCTGGAGTATATGACGATGGCCATCCTGCCGAAGCACCTGCTGGAAGGTGAAAATATGCAGGAGTCGGATTTCTTCCGTGCACCGGTTGGAACCGGCCCGTATAAACTGGAGAGCTGGGACGAGGGCCAGTCGATTGTTCTGGTAAAAAATGAAGACTATTACCTTGGGGCACCAAAGATTGACAAGGTCATTTTCAAAATTGTACCAGATGATAATGCACAGGCGATGCAGCTGGAATCCGGCGAACTGGATCTGGCGCTGCTTGACCCGAAAAATGCGCAGAATTTCAAAGAAAAAGACGGTTTTACCTGCTACGACATGACAACGGCAGATTACCGCGGAATCTTATTTAACTTTGCAAATGATTACTGGACGAAAAACAGAGACATCATTCCGGCGGTATGCTATTCTATTGACCGTCAGGCGATCATTGATTCCGTGCTTCTGGGCGAGGGAATGGCGGCATACAGTCCGCTGCAGCGAAACATCTATAATAACGAAAATGTAGAACACTATGATTACAATCCGGAAAAAGCACAGGAGATTCTGGAAGTAGCCGGATGCACAAAAAACAGCGACGGTATCTATGAACGTGACGGAGAAGAAATCGGCTTTGTGATCAGCGTAATGTCCGGCGAGCAGGACCGTATTGATATTGCCCAGGCAGCAGCACAGCAGCTCCGGGAAGCCGGAATCAACTGTACCGTGGAAATTCCGGCACAGATGGACTGGGGCGGACAGATGGCATGCCTGATCGGATGGGGAAGCCCGTTTGATGCAGACGACCATACCTATAAGGTTTTCGGCACCGACAAAGGAGCGAATTATTCGAGCTATTCCAACGAAAAAGTAGATGAATATCTGTCACTTGCCCGTCAGAGCGACGACCCGGAGGTGCGGAAGGAATACTACGGAAAATTCCAGGAAGAGCTGGCAGAAGATCCGGCCTATGCATTCATCTGCTATATCGATGCAAATTATGTAGCGGACTCCGGCATTCAGGGAATTTCTGAGGATACCGTACTTGGCCATCACGGCGTTGGTATTTTCTGGAATATTCAGGACTGGACAATGACAGAATAAATAAAGAAAAAGCAGACGAAGGGGGGTATGTTTACCCCCTTTTTGTCCGTACAGGAGAAAAACAGAATGGAAGAACGATTAAAGGTGGAGCATCTTTCGGTCAGCTTTTTTACCGATGAAGGGGAAGTGCAGGCAGTTCGGGATGTCAGCTTTTCCTTACAGGCGGGCGAGGTGCTTGCTGTGGTTGGCGAGTCAGGCTGTGGAAAAAGTGTGCTTTGTAAAAGCATTATGAAGCTGCTGCCGGAGAATGCGAAGATCAAAAACGGAAAGATCCTGGTCAATGGCGAAGATCTTGCAGGCTGCGGGGAGCGCAGAATGCGGGAGCTGCGGGGAAAGCTGTTTTCAATGGTGTTTCAGAACCCGATGACGTCCTTAAACCCGACGATGACCGTCGGAGCGCAGATCGCAGAGGCAGTGCGGGCACATCAAAAAGGTATGGGAAAAGAAGCAGTGGAACAAAGAGTGACAGAACTGATGCAGCTGGTGGGGATTGAGCAGGCGAAGGAGCGGAAAAAAGCATATCCGTACCATTTTTCCGGTGGAATGCGGCAGAGAATCGTACTGGCGATTGCACTGGCGGGAAATCCGGAAATTTTGTTTGCGGATGAACCGACAACGGCGCTGGATGTGACGATTCAGGCACAAATTCTGGATCTGTTGCGGGAAATCCAGAAAAAACTCGGAACGGCAACCGTTTTTGTCACACATGACCTCGGCGTCGTGGCACGGATTGCAGACCGGGTAGCGGTTATGTACGCAGGAAAAATTGTAGAGATCGGAACCGTGGATGAAATTTTTTATGATCCCCGCCATCCGTATACGTGGGGACTTCTGCGTTCGATCCCGTCATTTTCGAGGGGAAAGGAAAGCCTGCCGGTCATACCGGGAATGCCGCCGTCTCTTCTCCATCCTCCAAAGGGAGATGCTTTTGCCAGCCGCAATGACTATGCGCTGGAAATTGATTTTGAGGAGGAGCCGCCGATGTTCCGGATCACAGACAGCCATTATGCGGCAACGTGGCTGCTGGATGAGAGAGCACCGAAGGTTGCTCCGCCGATAGGAGGAAGCGGAAATGGAAGATGAAATTTTACTGGATGTGCGTCATCTGACCCATATTTTTCCACTGTCCCGGAAAACAGCAGTCA
>ENA-OUQM01001353-OUQM01001353.1-human-gut-metagenome-genome-assembly--contig:-NODE-1353-length-13511-cov-9.107313_pt1 | contig 13511 bp, 8 predicted proteins | sample MGYA00237949_ERZ548830 | MGnify/ENA primary metagenome ERZ548830 (study PRJEB26490, sample SAMN05194706) | human gut metagenome | biome: terrestrial biome; feature: human-associated habitat; material...
GCCAGATGTACTGGGCCGACCCCGTCACCGGCTGCAGCCCCAACTTCTGGCTGCGTGCCATGGGCTGGTTCATGGTAGCCATGGTGGACGTGCTGGAGCGGATGGACGAGCAGCTGTACAACGAGTACCGCGGCATCATGGCAATGCTCAAGCAGACCATTGAGGATGTGCACAAATTCCAGGACGAGGAGACCGGCATGTTCTGGCAGGTGATGGACCACCCCGGTGTGGAGGGCAACTACCTCGAGACCAGCGGCACCGCTCTGTTTGCCTACGCGGTGCTCAAAGGCGTGCGTCTTGGCTACCTGCCCAAACGCATGGCCGCATGGGCCGAAAAGGCCTTCTACGGCACCTGCGACAAGTATCTCTCCAAGAACCCGGATGGCAGTCTGCAGCTGGACGGCATCTGCCTGGTGGCGGGTCTTGGCGGCAAGGATCACCGCGACGGCTCTCTGGCCTACTATTTCAGCGAGCCGGTGGTCTGCAACGATGCCAAGGGTGTCGGCCCGCTGGTGCTGGCTTACACCGAAATGATTGCACGCAAGTAAACTGCATATCGTGGGCGGGCAGCTTTCTTGCCGGACACGAGTCGGGCCATTCCATCGCCCGCAGGGCTGTTGCAAAACAGCGTCTCTTTAAAATGTTGAAAACAGCCGCATTCACCGTACAAAACGGGCAGAACGCTGAAAACTCAAAGGCAGATCTCAAAAAAAAATGAGATAGGCAGCCCCTTCCGGGGAAGCCTATCTCATTTTTTCGTTGGGGCTGTTTTGCAACAGCCCCTTCTCTATGGAAAGAGGTTCAACATGAATTCTCGAAGATGGCTTATCAGAACTTGAACAGGTTCACGATGCGCTGCCACAGGCGGGTAAAGATATTGCCTTCCTCCACCGTCTCAGTCTCGGCTGCAGTGGTGTCGGCAGCGGCCACGGTTTCAGCGGTCTTATAGACGAACTTGACGCTGCTCTCGGCATCGTCCGGTGCACCGGCAAAGCTGGTGTAGTCGTTCAGGCGGTCGGTCATCTCGTCCAGCACGGTCTTCAGGCCATGGAGCTGATCCTGATCCAGCGCGCCGGTCAGCTTGGAGATGCCTTCCTCGTTGAACTGGTTCAGACCGTCGTTCAGCTGGCCTGCGCCGTCATTCAACTGACCTGCACCGGTGTTCAGGGTGTTCACGCCGTCATACAGGGTCTTGGTGCCTGCAGCCAGCTGTGCGCTGCCATCCTTTGCGGAGTGGGCACCGTCCGCAGCGGTCTGCACGCCTGCGGTGTACTGGTTCACGCTGGAAACAAAGAACTGGATCTGAGAAAGGCTGGTTTTCAGGGCGCGGACATCGGCCATATCCTGACTGTTCTCCACCTGATACTTCAGCTCAGCCTTGGCGGTGTTCTTTGCATCGGCATTGGTCACCATCTCCAGAGCGCCGGTCAGCATGGAAGCGTCAAAGTTCTGCATCAGCTTGAGGGCTGCTTCCAGATCGTGGTTCGTCTTGGTCGCGGACAGATACAGGGCCAGATCCAGCTGGCTATCCTTGAAGCTGGGTTCCTGCTCCCAGATGGTGCGCACCATCTTTTTGCGGCCGGCAGCAAGGGTCTTATCGTTCATGGTGAGGATGTTGTCGATCACAGCCTCGTAGTTCGACCATGTCATGTCCTCGTCGATCAGGCCGCCTTCCTTCAGGGTCTTGTTGGCAGAAGCCAGCACACCGTCAGCCACCTGCTGCGCACCGGCGTTCAGTGCTGCATTGTTGGCGCTCAGGGTGTCCAGACCGTTGGTCAGCTGGCCAAGGCCGTCGTCCAGAGCGGCAGCGCCGTTGTTCAGGGTGTTGGCACCGTCCAGCAGGGCCAGAACACCGCCTGCCAGCTGAGAGGTGCCGTCCACCAGCTGGGAAGCGCCGTCCATGAGCTGGCTCATGGCATCGTTCAGCTGGTTGATGCCATCGGTCAGGTCGTTGATGCTGCTCAGGTCAAACACATTGTCCGTGCCAAGAGCAGCGGTGCTGGTAGCGCAGGCCACCATGACCTGCGGGCAGGTAAAGTCTTCCACATCGGCTTCCACAGTCACGGTGTCCTGCAGATAGTCTTCGATGCTGTCCACCTCATCGGGCAGCAGGCCGGACAGGGAATCCTTCACGCCCGGCAGGGTAACAAAGGCGGCAACGCTGCTTTTGGCGGCGCTTTCGATCATACCGTGTTCTGCGGTCACGTTGGCAGCATCCCCGCCCAGAATGACGCCCACAGCGGTGATCAGCGGAGTGACGATGGTGCGGTCCTTGCCGTTCACGTTCACGGTGCCGGTCTCGTTGTTCTTCAGGTTGACGGTCACAGTCAGGTGGCCGCTCTTGCCAATGATGTCCTCAAGGGCAGCTTCCTGACCGTCCAGAGCGTAGGTCACCTTCACATCGATGGGCAGGGCCTTGTCGGTATTGCCCTTGTAGTAAACATCGGTGTCGTTGGTGTTCCACACCAGCTCTTCCCCGTTCTGGGTGAACTCGGCATCGCTCTCAGTGTTCTGGATGTCGGTCAGGGTGGTCTTGTCGGTAACGTTTGCAAGGCCGGAGGCGCTGTACAGATGCTCGCTGACGGTGGTGCTCTTGATGGAGCCGTCGCCGTTCATCACAGCATAGACGGTCTCGGATTTGGAAAAGCTGCTCTTACCAGCTGCAAATGCGGGCATTGCACAGCCTGCGGCGAGGGTGAGAGCCAGCGCCGCACTGGCGAAACGAAGCGATTTTTTCATAATGTAATTACTCCTTTTCAGACTTCTTGGCGTTGGCGGATTCGGGTACCATCCACTTGAGGGTGGTGTGGCGGATGATCCAGTCGCACAGCATCAGGGCTGCGGGCAGCATCACCAGAATGACCACCATGCTGATCAGTGCGCCGCGGGAGATCAGCAGGCAGATGCTCTTCAGCAGCTCCATCTTACTGATGGCAGCCACACCGACGGTGGCGGCAAAGAAGGTCAGGCCGCTGGTCAGGATGGACTGGCTGCAGTGCTCCAGCGACTGCTGGGCGGCTTCCTTCGGTGTGCGGCCAAAGGCGCGCTCCTCGTGGTAACGGGTGGTCATCAGGATGGAGTAGTCCACGGTAGCACCCAGCTGGATGGTGCCAATGACGATGCTTGCAATGAAGGGCAGCTGCGTACCGGTGAAGTACGGGATGCCCATGTTGATGGCGATGGCGGCTTCAATGCTGGCCACCAGCAGCGCCGGGATGGAAATGCTCTTGAAGGAAACGGCGATGATGACCAGAACGGCCATGATGGACCAGACGTTGACGTTCTTGAAGTCCACATCTGCCACTTCGATCAGGTCTTTCGTCATGGCACCCTCGCCGGTGATGACGCCCTCGGGGTCAACGGTCTTGATGAGGGAAATCATCTCGTCCAGCTGGTTGTTGATGGCGTCCGTGCCAGTCTTATAAGAGCTGTTGGCAAGGATCAGCTTGTAGCCGCCGGACTGCAGGATCTCCATGATGCTGTCGGGAAGCAGCTCGGTCTGGAAGCCCGGGCCGGTGATGGAATCCAGACTTACCACCTGCGTAATGCCATCCACGTCCTTGAGTTCATCGCACAGGTCGCTCACCTCAGTGGCGGTCAGGTCGTCATGCACCAGAATGAAGTGGCTGGTGGTCATGCCGAAGTCCTCGCCCAGCTTGTTGGTGCCCACGATGCCGGTCAGGTCCTGCGGCAGGGAGTCGAACAGAGTGTAGTAGACCTCGGTCTTGTTCTGCGCGATGGCAAAGGGGATGAGGATGAGGATAAAGATAACCACGATGGGCACCGAGTGGTTGGAAACAAAGTAGCTGAGCTTTTTCAGCTTGGGGATCACGGTGCGGTGCTTGTACTTTTCCACCCATTTATCAAAGGTAAGGATCAGGGAGGGCAGGATGACCACGGTGCAGATGACACCGAGGGCAACGCCCTTTGCCATGACAAGGCCGATATCGCGGCCCAGCGTCAGGCGCATGGCACACAGTGCAAGGAAGCCCGCGATTGTGGTCAGGCTGGAAGCGGAGATGGAGGTCATGGTCTTGCAGATGGCGCTGGACATGGCCTCCTCGTTGGAAGAGCGTAGCTCCTTCTCTTCCTGATAGCGGTGCAGCAGGAAGATGGAGAAGTCCATCGTGACACCCAGCTGCAGCACGGTGGCCAGTGCTTCGGTGATGTAGCTGATCTGGCCCAGAAAGATGTTGGTGCCGAAGTTGTACGCAATGGGGAACAAAAGACCCAGCATGAACAGCAGCGGGGTGATGGTGCTTTCCAGCGAAAGGAACAGCACCAAAAGGCTGGCACCCACGGCGATCAGGATGTACATGGGCATTTCCTGATTGACCAGTGCCTTGGTGTCCTGCAGGATAACGCTCATACCGCCGAAGAAGCAGTCCTTGCGCAGCAGCTTTTCGATCTGAGCGACGGCTTCCATGGTCTCGTCGCTGGCGCTGGGGGCGTCAAAACGGACGATCAGCATGGTGGAATCGTTTTTGCCGAACATGAACTGCTGCACATCGGCGGGCAGCATCTCGGTGGGGATGCTGGGGTCGATCACATCGCTGAGCCAGAAGGTCTGGGTCACGCCGGGAACAGCCTCGATGTCCTTCTTCATGGCGATCAGTTCGTTTGTGGGTAAGCCTTCTACCGTGATCATACCGGTGGAGGCCAAATGGAAATCGTCCTCAAGGGCTACCTCGCCGATCATGGAGTCCAGATCCTGCGGCAGGTAGGTGAGGATGTCATAGTTGATGCGGGTAGCAATTGCGCCGATTGCGGAAGGGATCAACAGCAGGAATGCTACTGTCAGGATCAGCTTGCGCAGCCGCACAATGCCCTGTGCGATCTTTTTCATGAGAACCCTCCATAGAAAATGGTTAAAAATCTTAGTAAAATGACTGGTGGTCATTTCCAAGCAAACACTATTATAACCATGACAAACCGGGTGTCAAGCACAAAAATGACCAAAAGTCAGTTTTCTTATCAGCTGCCTGAAATTGTATAGCTTTTTTGACTTGCACTATCGGGAAAGGACTGCTAAAATGATTGAGATAACACAAATGAGCGAATGAAACTGAGCGGAAAAGAGGAATCGTCAGGGAATATGGGTACCGTGGAGGGCAAAAAGCAGGAGAAGCGCCGGGCACTGCTGGAGGCAGCCTATGATCTGTTTCTGGAGCGAGGTGCCGCAAAAACCAGCGTGGAGGACATCACCAGCCGGGCCAAGGTGGCCAAGGGCACCTTTTATCTGTATTTTCAGGATAAGGGTGCGGTGATGCAGGCGCTGCTGGGCCGGGTGAGCTACCAGCTGCTGAGCGACGCGTGCGAAGCGGTGGAAAAGCAGACAGAGCTCGAAAACTTCCCGGACAAGATGGTGGCGGTGATCGACCATATCATCGAAGCGCTGCGAAAGGATACGCTGGTGCTCAAGTTTCTGGAGCACAACTTCATATGGCCGGGGCTGGATCAGATCGAGGCCAGCCGCGAAGCCGAGCCGCTGATGCGCAAGCTGCTGAATGTGGTGCTGACCAGCCCGGAAATGGCCGGCCGCACCGAGCGGGAGATCTACCAGCGCATCACGGCACTGGGCAGCATGTGCATGTCGGTGTGCTATTCCAGCGTGCTGGAGGGCAAACCCGATGACATCGAGGCCATGAAGCCGGTGCTGTACGATATCGTCCGCAGGTCGCTGAAGGTGAAAAAATAAAAAATCACAGAAAAGTATTGCTTTTTTGCACAGGCTGTGGTAAACTATTCAAGTCGATATGACTTATGGACGGTTAGCTCAGCTGGTAGAGCATCTGCTTGACGTGCAGGAGGTCACAGGTTCGAGTCCTGTACCGTCCACCACAAAAATCCTCAGACTTTCGTCTGAGGATTTTTTGTTTGGTGGCGGTACAGGACTCGAACAGGGCGGCTCTGACGACGCCAGTCGGCAGAGTAAGCAATCAGCCCAGTGCAACAACGACGACCGCAGCCAGCGGCTGAAACAGGGAGGAGTTGTTGGGGCCGCGTTCTGATTTTTCAAAGCCCTGCCAAGGGGCTGCGGAAAAATCAGCTAACGCAACCCGTTGCTGTTGCTTAGCCCGCGGTTCCCAACGCATAGGAATGTCTATCAAGAAAGATGCCGCCAGACCTTTTGGTCTGGGGACTTTTTTCGTGGTGGCGGTACAGGACGAGAACCGGGACAAGCAAAGGCAGGGTATCACCATCATGGGGGTATCCTGCCTTTTGATATTCTTAACAAGGCGTGGTATACTCGGCTCAGTTCAACAAATCGGAATTTGAAGGAGTGTTAAATATGAAATTCCCATTTTATGACGCACCAAATACAGCTACAATAACCTGTTGCCACATATTAGAGAATGGAGAACCTATTTTATATGTATCACATGATGAAGATGATGGAATGTGGCAATTTCTATGTGGAAAAGCACATGAAACAGACGAAGCAAAGTTAGTATCCTTAAAATCAGTATTCGACTTAGATAATTCTGTTGGTATTCTAAAGGATATGCCTTGCGGTTACTATGCTGAAAGAAAAGCTCAAGATGATGAATGGAGTGTTAGAAAACGGTAACTATCAGCTCGGTCAATTCCAGTTTGCCGTACTCGTTCTTAGCAGGGTTTGGGGCTCCGCACGCCCTAACAAGAATCATCAGCCTTGCATCCGTAGTCATTTTGTGATACAATATTCCTGACAGGAGGTGTCCCGTATGATGCAGACGTTCGTTCGCCCTTCCCGGGATCTGCGCAACCATTACGCCGAAATTTCGGAAATGCTCAAAGACCACGACCATGTGATTATCACGAATCATGGCCGTGGGGAATCAGTTCTCATCAACATTGAGGACTACGCCAAATACGAGGAGTTCTTGCACCAGCGGTATGTTGCCGAGGCACTTGCCAAGGCAAAGCAGCAGGCGGCTGACCCCGACACGCAATGGGCAGACCACGAAAGTGTATGGGAGACGCTGGGCAAGCAGTATGACGTATAAAATCAAATATCTGCCCCTTGCTGTACAGGACCTGAACGATATCGCCCGATATCTGTCTGGCTTTTACCCTAAAACAGCTAGCCGCGTACTGAAAGAGCTGCGGGAGAAGATCACAAAATTGGGCGATACCCCGAAAATGTGCGAGATCTACCGCCTCGACCCTGCTTACCGTAGGATGGTCGTTGACCAGTATCTTGTGTTTTACCGCGTCAACGATGAAATAAAGACTGTGGAGGTCCACCGTGTGCTGCGAGGTGCGTGGAATCTGCCGCAGTATCTAGAATAAATCCAGGTTTGCCTGCCCTTGGCAATGCTCTGTCACAAAAGTCCTCAGACGGTTGTCTGGGGCTTTTTTGTTGCGCCATCCACTAACCCACGTCAGAGCAGGACGAGAACCGCATCTGTTTTCCCCGCAAGGTTTTCCATTGCATTTCATAGAAAAGTGTGTTTCAATAAAAAGAGCCATACGGCGATCAGACGCAGAGAGAAGGTGGGTGCAGGATGTTCAAAATTGCGATCGTAGAGGATCAGGAAGAAACACGGGAAAGCCTGAACCGGTTCGTCCGGCAATATGCGCAGGAGCAGGGCCTGCAGGTGGAGATCAGTCTCATCACAGACGGTGCCGAGATCGCAGAGCACTATACGCCGGGATTCGACATTATTTTTATGGACGTGGAGATGCCACGGCTGGACGGTTTTGGAGCGGCCGAAGCCATCCGGGCCGTGGATGCGGATGTGGTGCTGGTCTTTGTGACCAACATGGCACAGTATGCCATCCGGGGCTACGAGGTGGATGCACTGGATTATGTGCTGAAGCCGGTGAACTATTATCAGTTCTGCACCAAACTGTCCCGCGCCATCCAGCGGGTGCAGCGGCGCAGAGGCGGGCAGGTGGTGCTGCAGCTGGCGGGCGGCGGCATCCAGCTGCTGGATACCGCTGATATCTATTATCTGGAGACCCACAGCCGGATGCTGTACTACCACACCTCCAAAGGCGAGTTCGCGGCACGCGCCAGCCTGCAAAGTGCCGAAAAGCAGCTTGCCGAGTATCATTTTGTCCGCTGCAACCAATGCTATCTGGTCAATCTGGCCTACGTCAAGGGCATTGAAAACGACTTTGCCCTTGTGAAAAACGACCGGCTGGAGATCAGCCGGAGGCAGCGTACGGCCTTTCTTACCGCAGTAGCGTCCTACATGGGAGGTGTGCTGTGACCACATCGCTGCTGAACAGCCTGCTCCGGGCGCTGCTGCGCTGGGGCGCGACGCTGGTCTTTTGTCTGCCTTTGCGGCATCGCTCCCATTTCTGGGCGCGCGCCTGCGGGATGCTGTTCCCGCTGCTTTTGCTGGCGCAGCTGCTGGACCCTCTGGCACAGTCCACAACACTGTGGCAGCAGCAGCTCCTGCTGCTGGTGCTTTACATCTCCTTTTTTGCGCTGCTGGGCGGGATGATCTATCTGTGTACGGATATCAATAAAAAAGGTGCCCTGTACTGCGCAGTATGGAGCCTGCTCATCGCGCAGTGCGCCTACGAGAGCTGGTGCTTTCTGGAGCTGCAGTTTACCCGGTATGGACACCCGCTGAATATGGCCTCCCCTTGGGCGGTTCTGGTACAGCTGCTGTCCGGGGCGGTATTCTTTGCGGCGGTGTACATCCTGCTGGCACGGCAGCTTCCTTATAAAGGAGAATACAACATCGGGCCCCGGCAGCTGTTCAGCGCGTTCTTCATTGGCATCCTGTTCATGGTGCAGGCCGCCGTGCTGGACAATGCCCGCGCCGAACAGACTCCGCTGAGCCTTACCGTTACCATTCTGATCGGGCAGTTCTATTTTATCACCCTGCTGTATTTCCAGAGCGAGCTGTTCAAGAAGTCTGCCATGGAAAAAGAGATGAGTGAACTGAATCTGCTGTACGAGCGTCAGCGCCAGCAATATCAGGTGGCCCGGCAGAACGTGCAGATCATCAACAAGCGCTGCCATGAGCTGAAGGTGCAGATCGCCAATCTCCGCAAGCTGTCGCCCGAAGCGGTACCACAGGAGCGCATTGATGAGGCCGAGCGCGCGGCCCGCCTGTATGACGCGAACCGCAACACCGGCAACGAGGTGCTGGATGTGGTGCTGACCGAGAAGAGCCTGCTGTGCGAGTCCCGGGGCATCCAGCTGAATGCTGTGGCAAACGGCAGCTGTCTGGGCTTTTTTGAAGCGGGGGATCTGTACGCATTGTTTGCCAATGCACTGGATCATGCCGTGGAAAGCGCCGTGCAGGTCTTCCGGCCGGAGTGCAGGGTCATCGATCTGCTGGTCTGTGTGCGGCAGGGTTTTGTGGTGGTGAACATCATCAGCCCGCTGCGTCCGCCGGAACAGCAGGCAAACCGCTCTGCACAATACGAGCTGAAGGTAATCCGGCGCATCGTGCAGAAGTACAAAGGCACTTTGACCTTGGAAGAGCAGGGCGAGTTTTTTGCGGAAAAGATCATCTTTCCGCTGCAAAAATAAGTTAAGAAAACGGCAGCCGCCGCAGAAGTTCCGGAAACGGAAGGACTGCGGCGGTTTTCTTTTTGCGGCTTGTTGGATACATCTGCTTGTGGAAAACTTACAAATATATCAGTTCACATTTGGCAGTTCAAAACCGAATGCGCACGCAAAACGACCGATTTTCGCACGCATCTTGCGAAATACGGCCACTCTGATAAAATAATGACAAAGAACAGAAAGCAACAAAAAATCACTGTACCACAGCAAAAACAGGAGGAATCGGATGCGTAGTATTGCAAAGCTCATGAAGGACTGGCAGTTTACCGGCCCGAACGGCGTTACCACCGCCGTAGAGCTGCCCCATACATGGAACGCTAGGGACGGTCAGGACGGCGGCAACGATTACTGGCGGGGCTGCTGCACCTACTGCACCCGCTTTGCAGCACCGGTGTACGACCCGGCACAGCAGCAGGTGTGGCTGCAGTTCGAGGGTGTCAACGCCAGCGCCGCCGTGCTGCTGAACGGTCAGCAGCTCTGCACCCATGACGGCGGCTACTCCACCTTCCGGGCAGAGGTCACGGAACTGCTGCAGGCAGAGAACCAGCTCACGGTGCGGGTGGACAACAGCGTCAACGACCGCGTTTACCCCCAGAAAGCAGACTTTACCTTCTACGGCGGCATCTACCGGGATGTGAGCCTGCTGGTGGTGAACAAAAACCACATTGCGCTGGGACACTTTGGCGATACCGGCGTGAAGATCACCCCCACCCTGAAAGAGGGCAGCGCCGACATCCGGGTGGAAACGCTGGTGGAAGGCAGCGGCACCGTGACGGTGGAGCTGCTGGATGCTGAGGGCCGCACCGTTGCAAAGGGCGAAGGCGAAAATGCTTCCCTCCATCTGGATGCTCCCCACCTGTGGAACGGCGTGAAGGACCCCTACCTGTACACCTGTGTCGTCCGCTTGCTGCAGGACGGCAAGCCGGTGGATGAAGTGACCACCAAGGTGGGCCTGCGCAGCTTCTCTGTAGACCCAAAGAAGGGCTTTTTCCTCAACGGTAAGCCCTATCCCCTTCACGGTGTGTCCCGCCATCAGGACCGCAAGGGTCTGGGCAACGCCATCACCCGGGAGATGCACGATGAGGACATGGCGCTGATCCGGGAGCTGGGTGCAAACACCGTCCGGCTGGCGCACTACCAGCACGACCAGTATTTCTACGACCTGTGCGACCAGTACGGCATGGTGGTCTGGGCAGAGATCCCCTACATTTCCGAGCATCTGCCCAATGGCCGGGAAAACACCATCAGCCAGATGAAGGAGCTCATCCATCAGAACTACAACCACCCCTCCATCGTCTGCTGGGGTGTGTCCAACGAGATCACTATTTCCACCAAGGACAAGGCGGATATGCTGGACAACCATCGGGTGCTCAACGAGCTGTGCCACAAGATGGACCCCACCCGCCTGACCACGCTGGCCTGCTACGCCATGTGCGGCCCTTTCAACCCGGTGGCACACATCACCGATCTGGTCAGCTGGAACCTGTATCTGGGCTGGTATGTGCCGGGGCTGTTCCTGAACGACCTGTGGATGGACTTTTTCCATCTGGTGTACCCCAACCGTCCGCTGGGCTTTTCCGAATACGGTGCCGAGGGCATGCCCAACCTCCACAGTACCCACCCCCGCCGGGGCGACCACACCGAGGAATATCAGGCCAAGTACCACGAGTATATGCTGAAGTGCTTTGACCGCCACCCGTGGCTGTGGGCGACCCATGTGTGGAACATGTTCGATTTTGCAGCCGATGCCCGGGATCAGGGCGGCGAGCCGGGCATGAACCACAAGGGTCTTGTCACCTTTGACCGAAAGACCAAAAAGGACAGCTTCTACCTTTATAAAGCATGGTGGAGCGAGGAAAACTTCGTCCACATCTGCTCCAAGCGGTTCACCGACCGTACCGAGAAGGAGATCGAGGTCAAGGTCTACTCCAACCAGCACACCGTCGCCCTGTATGCGGACGGCAAAAAGCTGGCAGAGCAGACCGGCGAGCATATCTTCAAGTTCCGCGTGCCGCTGCATGGCAAGGTGGAGCTGAAGGCCGTTGCAGGCGACTGCATCGACACCGCATCCTTCTGCAGTGTGGCAGAGCCGAACCCCGGCTACAAGCTGGTGAAGACCAAGTCCAAGAGTGCAAACTGGGTATAAACAAGGACATTCCGCTGTCTGGCGGTTGTTATAAATGAAAAGGAGGAGAACCAATGAATCCCAAGAAACCCAAAGTACGTTTGTGGTCGGTGCTCACTGCGCTGACGGCGATTTTGACCATCGCCGCCATCGTGGGCAACATGATCGCAAATCAGTACGCCACCACCCTGAACGTTGCTCTGAATGCATCGACCTATAAGATCATCAAGGGCAACACTACGGAAGATACCGAATACTTCAAAGCGGGCTTTGCTTCCGACGAAGAGCGCGAGGCTTACGAAGCAGAGCTGTGCGCCACCGTTGAGGCCGAGGGCGCTGCCCTGCTGAAGAACGACAACGCTGCCCTGCCGCTGGCAGACAGCGCCAAGGTCAGCCTGTTCGGCCATGGCTCTGTGGACCTGATGTACGGCGGCACCGGCTCCGGTTCCGTGGATACCAGCAAGGCCCCCAACCTGAAGGAAGCACTGGAAGCTCAGGGCATTCAGGTCAACCAGACGCTGTGGGATCTGTACAAGTCCGACAGCATGATGAAGAATTACAGCCGCATTACCCCGGCCTCCATCTCGGATACGCTGGAAGCAAACACCCAGTACGCTGTCAATGAAGCTCCGTGGAGCGCACTGTCCAGCGCCGAGAGTAGCTTTGCCGAGTACGGCGATGCTGCCATCGTGGTGTTCTCCCGCTCCGGCGGTGAGGGCGCAGACCTGCCCAGCGGTGCCAACGGCACCAACGACAGCTGGATCTCCGGTTCCGAGGGCAGCGGCAACTATCTGGAGCTGTCTGCAGAAGAGATCGAGCTGCTGAAGAACCTGAAGGCACTGAAAGACAACGGCACCTTCAAGTCCATCGTCGTCCTGATCAACAGCTCCAACGCACTGGAGATGGACTTCCTCAACCCTGCCATCTGCGGCGAGGACTACGGCATTGATGCCGCCATGTGGATCGGCGATGTGGGCCAGACCGGCATCAACGGTGTGGGCCAGCTGCTCGCCGGCACTGTGACCCCCTCCGGCTCTCTGGTGGACACCTATCTGTACGACAATCTGGCAAACCCTGCCATGTACAACTTCTACACCCAGGCCTACCCCAACGCAGCAGAGTATGACCTGCTGACCGAGGGTGCAGACGTGCAGGGCATGTACAGCGTCTATCAGGAAGGCATCTATCTGGGCTACCGCTACTTCGAGACCCGTTACGAGGATGTGGTCATGGGCACTGCCAAGGCAGGCGACTATGACTGGACCACCACCGTTGCCTATCCCTTCGGCTACGGCGACAGCTACACCACCTTCGCTTACAGCAACTTCAATGTGGCCGAGTCTGACGACGCTTTCACCGTCACCCTGAAGGTCACCAACACCGGCAAGACCTATTCCGGCAAAGAGACCGTGCAGGTCTACTTCCAGTCTCCCTACACCGACTACGACAAGGCAAACGGCATCGAGAAGGCCGCTGCAGAGCTGTGCGGCTTTGCCAAGACCGATGTGCTGGCTCCCGGCGCTTCCGAGGATGTGACCATCACCGTGAAGAAGAGCGAGCTGCGCACCTACGACGCAAACAACGCCAAGACCTATATTCTGGATGCCGGTGACTACTACTTCACCGCTGCTACCGATTCTCACAATGCTGTCAACAACATCCTTGCTGCCAAGGGCTACACCGTGGCCGGCACCAATGGCCGCATGACCGAGGACGGCGATGCTTCTCTGGTCTGGAAGTGGACCAACGAGGCACTGGATACCACCACCTATGCAGCCAGCGCCAACGGCACTGCCATCACCAACCTGTTCGATGAGTCCGACCCCAACAAGAGCAGCGATGCTCCCGGCAGCGTGACCTGGATGAGCC
>ENA-OUQM01001355-OUQM01001355.1-human-gut-metagenome-genome-assembly--contig:-NODE-1355-length-13474-cov-4.421865_pt1 | contig 13474 bp, 10 predicted proteins | sample MGYA00237949_ERZ548830 | MGnify/ENA primary metagenome ERZ548830 (study PRJEB26490, sample SAMN05194706) | human gut metagenome | biome: terrestrial biome; feature: human-associated habitat; material...
CCTATGAGCAAGCTCATGTGGGCTTAGACCTTTTGACCCTGGCATCATAAAATAAAAAACCGTACATCCATTATAGAATGTACGGTCCTTTTTTGTAAAGATGAAATACGCTGTCAGGCAGCGGATAGCATCGAAGATGGTACGTGTGAGCTTATTTGTCGCTTAAAAGCTCCTTCGCACTGGTCAGCAGTCCCGCCATGTTCTGAATTTCGGACGGAATGATGATCTTTGTAGACTTGCCGTCCGCAACCTTTTCCAGAGCCTCCAGACTCTTTAAACGAAGTACAGAATCATCCGCTCCTGCATCCTTGATGAAACGCAGACCGTTTGCAGTCGCCTGCTGGACTTTCAGGATTGCTTCCGCTTCACCTTCTGCCTCACGGATCATCTTTTCTTTCTCTGCTTCTGCGCGCAGGATTGCAGACTGTTTTTCTGCCTCTGCTTCCAGAATTGCGGATTCCTTTTTACCTTCTGCTACCAGGATGGTAGATTTCTTTTCACCTTCAGCACGCAGGATCGCTTCACGGCGTTCACGCTCTGCCTTCATCTGCTTCTCCATCGCATCCTGAATTGCTGCGGGAGGAATAATGTTCTTTAATTCGACACGGTTTACCTTGATGCCCCAGGGATCAGTTGCGATATCCAGGGATGCACGCATCTTGGCATTGATCGTTTCACGGGAGGTCAGGGTCTGATCCAGTTCCAGGTCTCCGATGATGTTACGCAGGGTTGTCGCGGTCAGGTTTTCAATCGCCATGATCGGATTTTCAACTCCGTAGGTAAACAGCTTGGGATCTGTGATCTGGAAAAAGACAACGGTATCGATCCGCATCGTAACGTTATCCTTTGTGATAACGGGCTGAGGCGGGAAATCCGCTACCTGTTCCTTTAACAGTACACGCTTTGCAACCTTATCGACAATCGGCACTTTAAAGTGAAGGCCAACGCTCCAGGTATCCTGATATGCGCCGAGACGTTCTACGACATAAGCCTGCGCCTGCGGTACGATCTTGATGCAGGACGCTACAATTGCAATTGCAAGAATTAAAATAATGAGTATTACCAATCCACCTATCATAATTACCCTCATTTCCGCGGTCTTACCGCATGTTGTCAGCAGTCTCTCTGCTGTTTGTTACAGGTTCTTCTGTTTCGATCTCGTCCGGAACAACGATCAGCTTCACGCCGTCGATCTTTTTTACAATGACGACGGTACCCTCTTCAATCGTCCCCTCAGTTTCCTGAGATCTTGCTGACCACTCCATGCCTTTGAGCGTAACCTGTCCGCAGCTGTGCAGGTTATCAATCCTGCCGGTCACGATACCGCGTTCCCCAAGCATGCTGTCCACATTGGTCTTCGCCCTTCCAACATTGAAATAGCGCATGGCAACCGGTCTTGTAAAAACAAGCATCAGCACGGACACTACCAAAAACAGGATGACCTGCACCAGAACCGGCGCACCACAGGCAGCTGCAATCGTCGCAACAAGAGCTCCGGCTGCAAACCAGATTGTCGTCAGCCCCATCGTCGCAAGCTCAATCAGCACAAGTAAAATCAACAGAGCCAGCCAGGCAAATACTTCCGTCATGTAACTCCTCCTTTCCTGTGACTTATGACTATCATACTACAAAAATCATGCCCCGTCTACCAAAATACATGATGTCCGATCACAATACCTTCCCTGCTTCCTGCCCGCCTAAAATGCGTCGCTATTCCAACCGGGGTGCTTCCCGCCATCGCTTCCTGTGCCGCCTGCAGGCAGCTTGCCTTGATCTTTCCACTTGCGACAACGCGTCCAACCTGTCCGCTTCCCGCCGGTGTAAACTGTCCCGAAGCATAGATAACTCCCTTGACCGTATTCGGATAAGCGCCGCTTCTGACCCGATTCATCACGACTGCGCCGACAGCTACCTGTCCTTCGTAGGGCTCTTCTCCCGCTTCACACTGAATGAGCGCCGCCAAAAGCACGCTGTCGTCCGCAGCCAGTGCAGCAGCCTTGTTCGCTTCCTTTTCCGCCTGCGCTGCCTTTTCCTTCTTCTGTTTCTGTGCGGCAGCTTCTTTTTCCGCCTGCAGTCTCACAGCTTCCGCTTCCTCGCGCGCTTTTACCTGCTCAACCGTCTCTCCGTAATCGATTTCAAAATCAACCTGGACATATTCCGAAGACACATATCCGGTCTTTCCGCCGTAATTGATCGCAACCCAGTCCGCCGTGATTTCCTGATCCTCGCTGAAACGGATCTGCTCTTCATCCACGACCTCATACTTTGCACCTTCTTCCAGCAGATCATAAATCGCAGCATCTGCTGAAGGTTCTTTCCGGATTCTCAAAGCGCCTGTTTTGGTCGTTGCCACAATCCGTCCCGCGTCTTTTGCCTCTTTCCGCGCTTCTTCCCCAAACAGCAGATAATCGTTGTTCGCCCAGCCGGTCAGTTCGCCGGACTCAAGCTTTGTCCAGCCGTCCTTTTGTTCCAGCACTGTACCGCCACAGTCTGCATACAAATACCCTGCAAGCTCTGCCTCGCTGTCCGGTTCCGTCCTGACATTCAATACATTCTGGACGCTCGTCATCACGATCGTTCCGGTCAGGTCGTCCATTTTCGTTCCATCGCCGGACGAAGCCTTGGTTTTGCTGTCCGCACTGTCGGACGCTACATCCGTTTCCTGGCCGCCGACTGCGGCGATCGCTGCATCTGCCGCATCATTTTGGGATGCTGCGTTCGGACTGACCTGTTCCTTATCCGCTCCTGTCAGCCACGCCTCCACGCCAACGCCCTTGTGCCAGTGCGCGCTTTTGCTCGATTCCGCCTCTGCCTGCAGACTGCTTCCGGCCGTCCACAAAAAGACGACTCCCAGCGCTGCAGCCCGCAGCCAGTGCTTCCCCCTTTTCTCACATTTTCTGCTCCAGCCCATAAATCGATGATCCTTTCTATCCCCTCATATCCGCAGACAGTAACGATAGCTGAGCCTCCATTGATTTTCCGCGCCTTTGGCGCTCCCAAAATCGGCTCATCAAATGTTACAATTATATTACATGATTAGCGTCATCATATCAAATCCGTCAATTACTGTCAAGTGTGCGCCCTGCGAGGATTCTATTGTCATGAATACAAAAAAGGCGTGTGAAAAACAATCCTTTTCCACATGCCTTTTTTCGCTCTTTTTCTGTCAGAAACAATGGATTTTCCTTATCATCTTCTGACGATTCCCTTACAATGCTGTTGGGACAAATGCCCCGGCTATGATACTGTTTTAGTAAAAAACGTGATGTCCGATTACCTGTCCGGAACGACCGTTATTTCTTCTGAAAAACAGCTTGCCGCCGACCGGCTGTGCACCGGCTAATGCTTCGATTGCTGCCTGATAGCAGGCTGCATCTGCCTTGTCACTGCTCAGTGCCCTCTGCAGCGAACCGTTTCTAACAGGGGAAAACTGTCCTTTTGCGTAAACGACCTCGGTGATCGTATTGGGCTGCGATGCACTCTTGACGCGGTTCATGATGACATTGCCTACCGCAACCTTACCAACGTAGGATTCACTGCCTGCTTCACAGTAAATAATATTTGCGAGCAGTTTTAATTCCTCTGCGGATATCGCTGCGGTCTGGGCTGCCAAAGCTGCCTGCTGAGCTTCCGCTTCGAGCCGCGCTGCTTCCTCGGCTGCTGCCTTTGCCTGCGCCTCCGCTTCGAGCCGTGCTGCTTTCTCGGCTGCCTTTGCCTGCGCCTCCGCTTCGAGCCGCGCTGCTTCCTCGGCTGCTGCCTTTGCCTGCGCTTCCGCTTCGATGCGTACTGCTTCCTCGGCTGCTGCCTTTGCCTGCGCTTCCGCTTCGATGCGTGCTGCTTCTTCTGCGGCTGCCTGTACTTCTTCTATCTCATTCTGTGCTGCTTCACTTGCCTCTGCCTGTAAAGCTGCTGTTTCATCCTGCTGTACTTCTTCCTCTGCAAAGAATTCATCTTCGGATGCTGTTGCTCCTGTCCGTTCAGCGATCACCTGCACATTGGCTGCAACAGCCTCTTCGTTGGAAATCTCTGTCTCGACCAGATTTTCAGCCGGTACCCATCCCGCAATTTCTCCCGCCTGGATCTGCACCCAGCCGTTGTACTTTGCAAGGATTGCCACATGACCGTCCTCCATGACCTGACCAACCACCGCAGACGCTGTGTTTGCTTCTGCGTGAATGTCCAGCATGTCTTTCGCGTCAATGACACCGATACCACTCGCCATAGCGGTTGTCGTATATGCGCCCATCATCATAACAGATGTTAAAATGCCGACTGCACTACGAAACAACTTTCTGCCTTTTCCGTTCATTCTTACCTCCATAAATCTTACTCTGCTTCCCCGGCCATTCTGCCGGTGAAATTCAGGAGCTTTTTGTGGGATGCTTCTTGTTACAGAGTAGTTTCAATTGTTACAAACTTATTAACAATTGTTACGCATGATATGATAGCAATATTACAATCAAATGTCAAGCCGTTCGCCCGGAACCACAAATTTCCGTTAGTTCCCCACAAAGGTTTTTCTTCTATTGTGATATTTTTACAACAAACCTCCGAAATCATCGCCTTTTTCTTACTATTTTTCAAAGTTTTCAACAAACGACGCTTTAACATAGTAAATTCTCTTTTCATAAAAAGAGCAGCCATTTTCTGCGGATTTTTCGAATTTTTATCAAAAAAAGAAGACCTGACGGGATTATTTTTTCCATCAGATCTTCCTTTATACTTGTTTTTAACATTTTTGTAACAAACTATTTTACAGGCTTCTGGACTTTTCCACCGCAGTGATGACCGCATCGGTCACTGCGCCGCGGAAGCCTTTTTCCTCTAAAACGCGTACCGCCTGAATCGTGGAGCCTGCCGGGGAGCAGACCATATCCTTTAACTCTCCCGGATGCTTTCCGGTCTCAAGCATCAGTTTCGCGCTGCCGAGCACAGCCTGTGCAGCGCATTCATATGCCTGGCTGCGCGGCATGCCTTCCGCAACTGCACCGTCCGCCATCGCCTCGATCAGCATAAAAATCCAGGCAGGCGCACAGCCGCTGACGCCGGTCAGCACATCCATCAGACGTTCCGGAAGCTCAACCGTCTTGCCGAAACTGTCCAGGACAGCCGCCGTTTTTTCTTTCATCTCAGGAGTTACCCTGCTGCCATAGCAGACTCCGGTACAGCCTTCCCCGACTAACGCCGGCGTATTTGGCATCGCACGCACAAACGGAAGCGGCGCACAGAACTGCTCTTCCAGCCACGCAAGGCTTTTGCCTGCCGCAATGCTCAGAATCGTCTTACCGGTCAGGTCAATGTCGCTGATCTGTCCGATCACTTTCTCCAGAAACTGCGGCTTTACGGCAAGAATCAAAAGCTCTGCCTGCCGCGCGGTTTCCAGGTTATCGCCTGTCACCGTGATGCCAAACATTTCATGCACTTTGCTTTCCGTCTCCGCCGTTTTTGCAGAACCGTAAATTTCCTCCGGCACAGCCAGGTGATTTCTCAAAACTCCTCCAATCATCGCCTGCGCCATATTTCCAAGTCCGATAAAACCGATTTTCATCTGTGCCTCTCATTTCTGCGCACGCTTTTTGCGCATGTCGAGTTTGTGTCAAGTGCGCGCAGACACAAATCTCGAGCTTGAAAAATGTTATTTTTCAATCGTCTCCCTCTGCCGATGCGCTTCATACATCAGAATCGAAGACGCCACCGCTGCATTTAACGACTCCACTTTGCCCTCCATCGGAATCCGGATATAACAGTCCGCAAGCTCTGCAGTCTCTTCCCGCAGGCCGTTGCCCTCGTTACCGATCAGAAATGCTGTCCCCTTTGTGTAATCCTGACAGGCATAGGAATTTTTCCCGCGCAGATGCGCCGCGTATACACTGACACCCGCCTGCTGTACCTGATGAACCGCCGCCGCAAAATCGTCCGCATAATAAAACGGAACGCGGTAGATGCTGCCCATCGTTGAACGGATAACCTTCGGGTTGTACAAATCGACTGTATCCCTGCTCATGATAATCCCGGAAACGCCTGCGCCCTCGCCGGTTCGCAGCATCGTACCGAGGTTGCCGGGGTCCTGTATATTTTCCAGAAGCAGAAACAGCGGTGCTTTGTCCCGCAGCATTTCTTCTATATTATAGTGAAACTGTTTCAGCACGCATAAAACGCCCTGTGGCGTGCAGGTATCCGATATTTTAGAAAAAACGCTGTCGGAAACGACTTCGTAGCCAACCTCTTCCAGATGCTCCCTGCAGCTGCACTTTTCCAGAAAGGATTCCGAAACATAGACCTCCTGCAGCTGCTCTCTCGGTGCTTCCAGAAACATCTTCACACCCTCTGCCAGAAAAACGTCCTCCGTTCTGCGCAGCTTCGACTTTTGATTCAATTGTACCAGCCTTTTGATCCGGCTGTTGGATGCTGCAGTAATCATGCAGGTTCCTCCGTTGATCTTTATGAAAACGCACAACGGCCACACACGTTTCGTGTGCAGCCGCCCCTTTGCGTCCTGTATCGTCAGGTGGCCAGCGCTTTGCTGACCTGATAATGATATTCGGGAATTTCTTTCTGCATCGCAAGTGCTTCCTCAATATCATAGTCTACAAATTCACCATGTTTGTAAGCCACAACACGGTTCGAGCTGCCTGCGCAGAGGATGTCTGCCGCATAAGCGCCCATGATAGAAGCATAATAACGATCCAGACAGGTCGGGCTGCCGCCTCGCTGCATGTACCCCAGGATGGTTGCTCTGGTTTCCACACCCGTTGCTGCTTCAATTCTCTTCGCCATGGAAGTAGAATGACCGATACCTTCTGCATTGATGATCAGATGGTGAGTTTTGCCCTTTTTCCGGTTGTTGATAATATTGTTAATCAGCTGCTGCTCGTCATAGTCGTACTTTTCAGGAAGAAGGATATCCTCCGCGCCGGTGCCGACGCCGCACCACAGTGCGATATAACCGGCATTTCTGCCCATTACCTCGATAATACTGCAGCGTTCATGTGAAGATGAAGTATCCCTTACCTTATCGATTGCCTGCATCGCGGTATTGACTGCCGTGTCGAAACCGATCGTATATTCGGTACATGCAATATCCAGATCGATCGTGCCCGGCAGACCGATCGTATTGATCCCAAGTCTGGACATCGCCTGCGCACCTCTGTAAGAGCCGTCGCCGCCAATAACAACCAGACCGTCGATGCCGTGTCTGCGGCAGATCTCCGCGCCCTTTTTCTGTCCGGCTTCAGTCTTAAATTCCAGACAACGTGCGGTTCCCAGAATCGTACCGCCCTTCTGGATGGTATCCGAAACGCTGCGGGCATCCATATCTATGATTTCTTCATTTAACAGGCCCTGATAGCCTTTTTTAATGCCTTTTACTTTGACGCCGTTGCAAATCGCTTTCCGAACAACCGCACGGATTGCCGCATTCATACCCGGCGCATCTCCGCCGCTTGTAAGAACTCCAATTGTCTTTATCTTAGCTGCCATTGTTCCTCCTGTCTGCCGCTGCGGGCTGGACTTCAATCTTAAGATTTCAAAATCCGTAAAACCATTTTTTATTTTAATCGAAACGGGCTTTCTTTTCAATGGTTTTGTGAAACTTACATCAGCTTTACGTTTTCTTCTCCAAACAGCTCTTCCAGCTGCTTTAAAAGCGCCTCGTCCCCATGAACGGTCTGATTCGCCCCAAGCTGCTTCATCGCGCGCGGATTTTCCACATAAATCACCACGGTATCCTTGCCGTCGGAAGCTGCGATTGCCGAAAGCAGCTTTTTTTCCTGCTGCTGATAGGCTTCCATCGTCGGAAACTTAATCCAGAGCTTTTTGGGGATTTCGTCAAACGTCTGCACGGATTCACAGATCAGCTTCGCGTCTTTGTCCTCCTCTGCGGAAACACGCCCCCGCAGGAGAACCTTTTCATCCTCCATCAGCTTGCTGCCGTACTGCTCATAGGTTTTCGGGAAAACGATAACTTCAATCGTTCCAACCAGATCCTCCACCTGTAAAAACGCCATCACCTTATCGTTTTTGGTATATTTGATCTTCTTTTCCTCGATAATTCCGCCGATAACCGCCTTTGCTCCGTCCTGAATATGGACGCTGTTTGTCTCCTCATCCAGCATAAAATCTGCCGTTGTATTAGAAATATTCCTGCGCCAGAGCTGCTCGTATTCCTGCAGCGGATGCCCGCTGACATACACACCGAGCACTTCTTTTTCAAAGGTCAGAAGAATTTCCTTCGAATATTCCCCGACATCCGGGAAGCGGATTTCATAGTTTTTCTTTTCCGACTCGTCCACCAGATCGAATAAGGAAAGCTGTCCCGCCATATTATTTTTCCGATTCTGCTGATTCTGATCCATCAGCTGCACAAATACGCTCATAAACTGCTTGCGTGTTCCCTCAAGGCTGTCGAATGCACCCGCTTTGATGAAGTTTTCCACGTTGCGCTTATTGACTTCCGTATCGGACATTCTGGATAGAAAATCCTGCAGGTTTTTGAACACGCCCCGCTGCTTCCGCTCTGCGATCACCGCGTCCGCAACCGGATGTCCTACACCCTTGATCGCAGTCAGTCCGTACCGGATTGATTTTCCCGATACCGAAAATCCCGGCTCTCCCTCGTTGATATCCGGCGGCAGAATCGCGATTCCCATCTGGCGGCAGACCAGAATGTATTCCGCCACTTTTCCGGGGTTATCGATTACAGAAGTCATTAGGGACGCCATAAATTCCACCGGATAGTAATATTTCAGGTAAGCCGTCTGGTAAGCAACAACCGCGTAGCATGCAGCGTGGGACTTGTTGAACGCGTATTTTGCAAAATCCATCATTTCCGCGTAAATTTCCAGACCGACCTTTTCCGGAATGCCCCGGGCCACACAGCCGGGCACGCCCTCTTCGGGATTGCCGTAAACGAAATTCGCCCGTTCTTTTTCCATGACAGACTGCTTTTTCTTGCTCATCGCACGGCGAACCAGGTCGCTTCGTCCCATCGTGTAGCCGCCGAGGTCGCGCACAATCTGCATAACCTGCTCCTGATACACGATACAGCCGTAGGTCGGAGACAGGATCGGTTCCAGCTCCGGACAGGAATAGGTGATTTCGTCATGATTGTTTTTTCCTTTAATATATTTTGGAATAAAGTCCATCGGCCCGGGACGGTACAGGGAAATACCCGCGATGATATCCTCCAGGTTCTGGGGCTTTAGCTCCTTCATGAAGCTTTTCATCCCGCCGCTTTCCAGCTGGAACACGCCATCCGTCCTGCCGGTGCAGAGCGAATCCAGCACTTTTTTATCGTTATAATCCAGATGCTCCATATCGAGCTTCACACCGGTGTCATGCTCAATCATCTTGACCGCGTGGTCGATTACTGTCAGGGTTCGAAGCCCCAGAAAGTCCATTTTTAACAGTCCGAGCTCTTCCAGCGTCGTCATCGTAAACTGCGTTGTGATCGAACCATCCGACCCTCGTGAAAGCGGTACAAAATGATCTGCCGCCTCCGGGCAGATCACAACCCCTGCTGCGTGCATCGAGGTGTGGCGCGGCAATCCTTCCAGCCGTTTACTCATATCAATCAGCACGTGCACCTGTTCATCGCTCTCGTAGAGCTTGCGCAGCTCTGCGTTCATTGACAGTGCCTTATCAATCGTCATGTTCAGCTCATTCGGAATCATTTTTGCAATAGAATCCACAAAGGAATACGGCAGATCCATGACGCGCCCGACGTCGCGGATGACACCCTTTGCCGCCAGCGTACCGAATGTGACAATCTGCACAACCTTTTCTTTTCCATATTTGCGTCCGACATAATCGATGACCTCCTGTCTGCGTTCATAACAGAAGTCGATATCGATATCCGGCATGGAAACTCGTTCCGGGTTCAGGAAACGCTCAAACAGCAGGCTATAACGGATCGGATCAATATTCGTGATATGCAGGCAGTAGGAAACGATGCTTCCAGCTGCACTTCCACGTCCAGGTCCTACCGGAATACCGTTTTCTCTGGCATAGTTGATAAAATCCCACACGATCAGGAAATAGTCCACATATCCCATGCGCTTGATAATACCCAGCTCGTATTCCAGACGCTTCTGCAGCGTGCCGTCGTCCTCCGGATAGCGCTCTTTCATGCCGTCAGTGCACAGCTTGTTCAAATATCCCCAGGAATCATAGCCCTCCGGTACATCAAAATGCGGCAGCTTCGTCTTACCAAACTCGATTTCCACATGACAGCGGTCTGCAATCCGCTGTGTATTTTCCACTGCCTCCCACGCATAGGGAAACAGTCCCTTCATCTCTTCTTCGCTTTTGACGAAATACTGACCGCCCTCGTAACGCATCCGGTTTTCGTCGGAAAGCTTTTTGCCGGTCTGGATACACAGAAGGATATCGTGGGGCTTTGCGTCCTCCGCATAGGTGTAGTGCACGTCGTTCGTGCATACTAACGGGATGTCCAGTTCTCGCGACATCTGTAAAAGCGCCATGTTTACGGTCTGCTGCTCCGGGATCCCATGATCCTGCAGTTCCAGAAAATAATTATCCTTCCCAAAAATCGACTGATACTTTAATGCGCATTTTTTTGCTTCCTCCGGCAGTCCTTTCTGGATATAGCGCGGCACTTCACCTGCCAGACACGCAGACAGCGCGATAATTCCCTCGTGAAATTCCTCCAGAACCTCCATATCGACACGCGGCTTGTAATAGTACCCCTCCGTAAAACCGCGGCTGACGATTTTGCTCAGATTCGCGTAACCAGTATTATTTTCCGCCAGAAGCACCAGATGGTAATACCGGTCATCCCCGCCGGTAATCTCCCGGTCAAAACGGGAATTGGGCGCAACATAGACCTCACAGCCCAAAATCGGATTGATACCCTCTGCCCGCGCCGCACGGTAAAAATCGATCACACCGTACATTGCGCCATGGTCGGTAATCGCCGCAGCCGTCATGCCCAGCTCCTTGACTCGTTTTACATATTCTTTGATTTTATTGGAACCGTCCAGCAGGCTGTACTCTGTATGGACGTGCAAATGTGCAAATGCCATATTTTTGTAATTTCCTATTCTTGTTCTGTCTGAGTTTCCTTTGCTGTCCCATCGGGCGCAGAGAAGTCGAAGGCAGGGCTTTCTGTCCCGTTTTCTGACTTTTGCCCGCTCTTTGTCACAGACCTCGTGTCGATGCTGCCTGTCCGGTCGGATGCTGCCGCATTGTTTTCACTGATGCTGTCTGCTTCCCGGTCAGATACAGCGCTGTTTTGACTGACTGCGTTTTGTCCGGACACATCACCGCTTTCATGAACCTTTTTTACACTGCCTTCTCCGCTGTCTGTCAGTACAAGTCTGTCGTTTTCCACTTTCCATGTCTCGTACCAGCTTCCTTCCGCGTCCGAAAGGTTGACATGGATCCTATCGTTTTCCCCGGATAAAATCTGTATTTTCCCGGAATCTGATCCAACCTGCCGCAGGATACTCTTTAACACTGCTTTGCCGTTTTTATACTGTAACAGCTCTTTTTCACGGATTTCTTCTAATCGATACTCTGTCAGTGTGCGCAGGCTGATGTCATAATATCCCGGCGCGGCTTCTGTCCCGGCAGTCCATGCCATCAGATCGCCGTCATCGTCCAGCTCAAAGTGCCCCATCTGTTTTAACAGGCGCACTGCTCCTTGCTCCTGCACGCCAAACAGCATGTCGCTGACGCCGGACACTTCGTAGCCACGATACAGCACAAAGGCGCTTCCCAGCTTTTCCAGCTCCTTAAAGGCAAAATTCTCTTCTTCCAAAACTGCGCCGTCCGCGCCGACAAACCACAGGTCGCATACCGGCGCGCCGAACGCTCCGTCGTACCTGCCGATCGCCGCAAACGTTTCTTTTTTGCCGTTCCCATCGTAATCCGCCGTCTCTGCAAAACACAGCGCATCGTCCGGGTACTCCTGTACCTCCAGAATCTGTGCAACCGCCTGACCGACCGTCGCGCGGGCTGTTTTCTGCACTTTATTCAACCGGTTTTTCGTAAATTCGTTTGGAATATCCTCCAGGCTCTCCAGTGCTTCTTCCTGCTCCAATCTCGACGGGAAGAAAAATCCATCCCCGCTGATCGTCTCCGATGCTTTGGTCAGCTTTCCCTGATCCAGGCTGCTGATACACCAGCTGTACTTCGCAACCGCATGATCGATTCCTTCTTCCTGTCCGACCGACTGCCCGGCTTCTCTGCAGCGATAGGCAATTTTGTCCTCCCCAATTGCATAAAACCAATAGGTATATTCTGTATTTTCATCCGTCTGCGTGTAGAACTGCTCTTCCAGCTTTTCTTTCCACGCCTGTGCCTCTTCATCCGAATCCTCTGCAGACACATACGCCAAATATTCCGACGCTGTCAGCTCCCGATACGAACGCTCTGCAAATCCGTCCGCTGTTCTTTCATAATAAACAGGAACCGTCTCTTCTGCACTGTCCCATTCCGAAACAAGCGGATCGTACACAGTCTTCTCCGCAGGATAAAACGTACAAACGCCGTCCTTTGTCGCTTCGATCGTCTCGGCATCCTCCAGAAGCTTTTCGCACTTTTGATCTTTTACCGTCCAGACAGCCGCCTGTTTTTTGCCGGAGACTTCCGTTTCCAGAATAACAAACGGATTCCCAATTCCCGTCACCTGCTGCAGTCCGGTTACGACGATTCCTTTTTCCAGAAGCCTTGCCGACTCGCCGTCATAATACCAGAGATCGCCGGAAATCCGCCCGCGCGCTGTCAACGGCGTGCTCTCAAACATCAGCAGAAAGCTTTCATTTGCATTGCTGTCATACTTCGCCATGTTCTGCAGGCAAAGCGTCTTGTCACCGTACTCCTTCTGCGAAAGAACTGCTGTCAGCGCTGCGTTTTCTGCGCGGCTCAGACGGTCGTGTCCCGCCAGCTTACCGGTAAACACATCCGATTTCTGCGCGTATGCTTCATAAACGGAGTCGGTCACTTCTGTCATCAGGGCCGGAATTTGAGGAGCTGTTGCTGCCGCAGATTCTGTAGCGGTGTCGGTCTGCGTTTCGCCGGTCGCAGGCATCTCGCTGTCTGCTGTTGCCGCGGTATCGCCGTGCTGCGCTTCTCCGCCGGTCGCTGTTGTGCCGTCCTGTGTCCCACCATCGGTCGCAGCGGCGCTATCCTGCCACTCATTGGTCGCTGCAGCGGTGTCGGTTCCTGTACTGTCATTCTGTGTTTCACCTGCTGCAGACGTCTCGCCATCTGCTGTTGCCGCAGCATCGCTGTCCTGCGCCATAGCGTCTGTTGTTTCCCCTTCCCAAAAGCTCTTTCCGGCTTGCTGCGCTCGCGCTGCATATTCACTGATATTCGGCGTGCAGCCTGAAAACAGCATCGTTGCCGCCATCAGGCATGCTGCTGTTACCTGTTTTCTTTTCATTCGTATCGATCCCCTTATTTTATGATGCCAGGGTCAAAAGGTCTAAGCCCACATGAGCTTGCTCATAGG
>ENA-OUQM01001356-OUQM01001356.1-human-gut-metagenome-genome-assembly--contig:-NODE-1356-length-13470-cov-4.439433_pt1 | contig 13470 bp, 9 predicted proteins | sample MGYA00237949_ERZ548830 | MGnify/ENA primary metagenome ERZ548830 (study PRJEB26490, sample SAMN05194706) | human gut metagenome | biome: terrestrial biome; feature: human-associated habitat; material...
ATTGACTATAAAGAAGTAGTACAAATACGCTCTTGAGTTCTCAAACCACCACCACTCACCCGCCTCGAGGCACCCCAACCGGGGAACCACTCGCCGAGCGGCAGCAAGAGATAAACCTACAGCACAATCCCATTCCACGCAAATCGGGCATGACGAAACAAGACGCGGACCCTTGCAAACACTGGAAAGCGTCGGCGTGTCGAAATCCGTCTTTCTTACACCATAAATCGCAAAACCAACTCCAGCACAACCCAAAAATCGTCAGAAAAAGCTGATTGCCGCGTGTCACACAACGCAACAACACGGCAATCAGCAGATCAACAGCGCATCACAGCAAGTCACAGACGATCGGAAAGCCAATCGAACACCAAACGCAATGCGCGAGCGCTACGGAATCCGTAACAGGCATGGCAGGCGTTATCGAGCTTGTAGAACGTCACATCCTTGCCAAGCGCTTTCAACGTGGCATACAGGCGACAACTCTGATTGAACGGCACCAACTGATCGCGGCCACCATGCATGATCAGCGTTGACGGAGTGGGCATATCGGCACTCAGATAAGTCATAGGCGAAGCCGGGGCGCTCAAATCCGGATGTTCAAGCACGTCACCGCCACCAATCACCACACCTTCCGGGCACTGCGGATCACTGTGGTTCTGCGAACTCGGATAAAAGTTTATCTTCGCGAAATCAGTAGGGCCATGCCAATCCACGATCGCGTTCACTTCGGCGCTTTCCTCGGCATAGGCATCCGTATCAGGCGCGCGATTGCCAGTGAACCCAGCCATCAACACCGTATGACCGTCCGAAGAATCGCCCCACAGCGCAATACGATCCTTGTTGCAATGGAAGCGTTCGGCATTCTTGCGCATGAAACGCACCGCAGTCTTGCAATCCTGCATCTGCGCGGGGAACGGCGCAATATCGCTGTGACGATACTTCAGCGCAGCCACCACATACCCTTGCTCGGCAATACGCACGAAATAATTCGAGCAATCGGTCACATTCTGCTCGTGGAATGCCGAACCGCGCACAAACACAATCACCGGCCAACCACCTTCCGGCATTGCGCCCTCGGGCATATTGTCAACGCCAGGCGTGAACACCCACATCGGCAAATCAACACTGCTGCCATCAGCCAGCTGACGGGTCACGTATGTAACCTGCTCGATATTCACGGGATATCCGAAATCATCCTGGTCCAAGTCGGAAATCACTTGGCAGCCTTCCGGAAACTCATCAGTGTGCGGGAAGAACTTAGTCTGCTCGCGGCGTCGGAATCGGGGCAAGCCGTGTCGGCGACGGCGGCGCCACCATCGATTCGATATCGATTGCCCCGATCGCCGTAACCGTCTCGGTCGTTTCGGCAGTCTCGGCCGCATCAGCGCCATCATCTGCAATGTTTTGTGCAATATCAGTAGTCATAATGCACCTCTCATTCCTTTCCATGCATGATTATTAAGATTGCTTTTCTCGAATTTGATTGCCCGATGTTCCCTGTTTCACGTGAAACATCAGAAGTTACGTCGTGCGGCTATACCTAAGATATGAGCAAAAAGATCGCAGTATTGACGGGGGCGGGGATTTCCACGTCCGCAGGTATTCCCGACTTCCGTGGACCGGACGGCGTCTGGACTAAGCACCCTGAACAAACGAAAGTGTATGACATCGAAGCATTCCTTTGCCACGAGGAAGATCGCAAGTATTCCTGGCGTTGGCAGAAGGAATCACCCGTGTGGACCGCACAGCCGGGCACCGCACATAAAGCGCTCGTCAAACTGGAACAGGCTGGCATGCTGACGCTGCTCGCCACACAGAATTTCGACGCGCTGCACGAAAAAGCCGGCAATAGCAGCGACGTCATCGTCAATCTGCATGGCACCATCGGTACCTCGCACTGCATGAAGTGCCATGCAAAATATGACACCGCCGACATCATGGCGAATCTCGACAACGAACCCGATCCGCACTGCCATCGCAGACTGCCCTACAGCGGCAACATGCCATGCAACGGACTCATCAAAACCGACGTGGTCTACTTCGGCGAGGCGCTGCCGGACGGCGCGCTCGAAAAATCGTATCGACTCGCAACGCAGGCCGACGAACTGTGGGTCATCGGATCCACGCTGGAAGTCATGCCCGCGGCAAGCATCGTGCCCATAGCCGCAGAGGCGGGCGTGCCGATCACCATTATGAACATGGGACGCACGCAATACGATCGGTTGGCCGACCGGCTTATCCACGACGATATCGCCGTCGCCCTGCCGCAGCTCGTCGACGAAACCATCACCGCCGAGCAGTAAGCCGCACAGTAAATACGTTTTCTCGTACGTCTTGCAGTACCGGCACAAATCGTTGGAATTACACCGGTTTTGGTTGGTCGTTACCAAAATCCGATTTTTTCAACGACAAAAATCCGAATGACGTAACGGCTAGTCAAGCAATATAAACAACAAAAGGGTCTTGGATTGCTTTGCGACAATCAGAAATCATCGCAAGGCTTTCCAAGACCCTTATTGGTTACCAAATACTGAAAAACGGTACTGAAATCAGTAAATGCGCTTCGGCTGGAAACCGGCTTCCCGCAATGCCTCGAGCACACGATCAATGTGGTCGGGACCATTCGTTTCAACCGTCACGCCCAAAGCCACGGCATTCGCGTAATGGCTGGACGCCTTGAACTGGTCGTGATCCAGCGCGATAACGTTCGCACGCTGCTCGGCCAGCAATGTGGCGACCTTCACCAGCTGTCCCGGGGTATCGGGCAGCTCGACCTCGAAATGCATGATGCGGCCACGCGTGATCATACCCTTCTGAATCACAGCGCCAATGGACACAGTGTCTTCATTACCGCCAGACATGATCGGCACCACCACATGCGGACCCTTCGCCTCGGCGAACTTGCGCGAGCGCAGGTTGAGGTGCTCGAGCGCAGCCAGAGACACAGCGCCGGCAGCCTCAACCACCAGCTTGTGCTTTTCGAGCATGAGCAGGATCATCTCGTTGATGTCACGCTCGGTCACGGTGACGATGTCGTCAAGGAATTCGTTGAGCAGCGCGAACGTGAGATCGCCCGGACGCTTCACGGCGACACCCTCGGCGGACGTGCGCACCTGGTCGGCGGCAACCACATGACCTGCGGCCAGCGAATTCTTCCATGCTGGGCTACCCTCCGGAATCGCGCCGATCACGCGCACTTCCGGCTTGAACGTCTTGATGGCGAGCGCCACACCGGCACCAAGACCGCCACCGCCCAGCGGCACGACCACGTCGGTGACGTTCGGCACGTCTTCGAGGATTTCAAGGCCGATGGTGCCCTGACCGCACAGCACCTCGTAATCGTCGAATGGCGGCACGTAGATCATGCCTTCGGTGTCGCTCAATTCCTGGGCGCGGGCTGCGGATTCGTCGAACACCTCGCCGTACAGCACCACGTCTGCGCCGTACGCCTTGGTGGCGTCAACCTTCAGCGGCGGAGTGATCTGCGGCATGCAGATCGTTGCCTTCGCACCACGTTCGCGAGCCGCATAGGCCACGCCCTGCGCATGGTTGCCCGCGGAAGCGGTGACAATGCCGCGAGCCAGCTGCTCATCACTCAGGGATGCGATCTTGTTGTAGGCGCCGCGAATCTTGAACGATCCGGTGACCTGGAGATTCTCAGGCTTGAGCAGAATCTCATGTCCGGTCATGTCGGACAGCACCTTGGACGGAATGATTGCCGTGTGGCGCGCAGTGCCCTTGAGTCGTTCGGCGGCTAGTTTCAGTTCAGCTGCGTGATCGCGCTGCAATGCTTTGAGAACCTCGTTTTGTTCCATGAGCGTTATTGTAAGCGTACGTCTGCCGAAACTGCCTTATCATGCGGCTTTCGCGATGAAAAGTGAGATTGCTTGCGAAAAGTAATCACAAGCAATCAGGAATAATCGCAATACATAATCTGATAAATCACAATACAAATAAAGAAAAAGCGTTCGTACGATCCCGTGATGAATCGCACGAACGCTTTTTGCAGAGAGTTTATAGGAAAGATCGATCAGAGCTGGATCACGACCCCCTCCCAGCGAGCGAGCTCGCCGCGAGCGACCGACTTCACGCTATGCACGGCATCATAGGTGCTGAGCAGTACCTGCGACTCGCCCACGCCATCCTCAAGCAGTTGCGCGACCTCAGCAGGCACCTGCGCCGTCCTATCAGTGAGATTGACGATGACGAGAATCGTGTCGTCGCCGCTGGTACGGGTGAAGGAATACACCTGCTCGCTGTCTGCCGCGACCAGATTCCATTCGCCCGTCGCGATGGTCGCGTTGTTGTGACGCATGGCGATGAGCTTCTTGTAGAAGCTGTACACGGATCCGGGATCGTCGAATTCCTCGGCTGCGTTGATCTCCACATGGTTCGGATTGACGCCGATCCACGGTTCCGTCGCCGCGTCCGGCGCGGTGAAACCTGCATACCTGGAAGCATCCCACTGCATCGGCGTGCGTGCGTTGTCACGTCCGATGAGCGCGAGCGCCGCCATCATCGATTCTGCGGACTGGCACTTGGCCTCCTCCACGCGCTGGCGGTAGGCGTTGATGGATTCCAGATCGCGATACTGCTCGAGCGTGGTGAAGTGTGCGTTGGTCATGCCCAGCTCTTCGCCCTCGTAAATGTAAGGGGTGCCGCGGTGCATGTGCAGCAGCATGCCGAACGCCTTGGCGCTCAGCTCGCGCGACTCACGGTCCGTGTCATTGCCCCAACGGGAGACGACGCGCGGCTGATCATGGTTGCAGAAGAACAGGCTGGCCCAGCCGGCGTTCTTCACAGCCTCCTGCTGGTCGGCGAGGCGGGCGCGCAGATTCTTGACTTCGAACGGCACGGTGTTCCACTTGGAACCTTCCTGGTCGATACCCACATGGTCGAAGAGGAACAGCATGTCAAGTTCGCCGTTCTTCGGATCGGTGACATGCTCGTTGCGTGCCGGAGTGATGCCCGGCGCTTCGCCGACGTTCATGTAGCCTTCGCGGCCTTCGAACACTTCGCGGCGCATTTCGGCCAGGAACTCGTCGATGCGCGGACCGTCGGAGCACCATGGGAACGGGCTGGAATAGCCTTCCTCACCAACCGGATAATCCTCAATCTCGCAGCCGTCTTCTCCCGGCAGCTTGCCGTTCTTATCAACAGTCTTCGAAACCTGCGTGATCACATCCATGCGGAAGCCGTCAATGCCGCGATCCATCCACCAATTCATCATCTTGTAGACGGCCTTGCGCACTTCCGGATTCTCCCAATTCAAATCCGGCTGCTTCTTGGAATACTGGTGGAAGAAATACTCGCCGCGCTTCGGATCGTACTCCCAAGCGGAACCGCCGAAATAGGAACCCCACTGGTTCGGCTCGGCACCCGGAGTGCCCGGCTCATGCCCCGGCCTGGCTGGACGCCACCAATACCAGTCGGCATGCGGATCGTCCTTGTCGCGGGAAGCCTGGAACCAAGCATGCTCGTCGGACGTGTGGTTGACCACCAAATCCATCACGATCTTCAGACCGCGCTTGTGCGCTTCGGCAAGCAGCTCGTCCATATCCTCCAAGGTGCCGAACAGCGGATCGATATCCTGATAATCGGAAATATCGTAGCCGTTGTCGTCCTGCGGCGACTTGTAGACCGGGCTCAACCACACCACGTCCACGCCAAGATCGGCCAGATAGTCAAGACGGCTGGTGATGCCCTTCAGATCGCCGATGCCGTCGCCGTTCGTGTCTTGGAAGGAACGAGGATACACCTGATACACCACCGCGTTGGCCCACCACGGGTTCGGGGTCGCGCCGTTGGAACGCACGGTGTCGGGAAGGGTGGAACGATTGAAATTCGTCATGTCGTGGAGCTCCTTTGCTTGACGTTTGTTGGATTTTCGTTCGATCTTTCGTGACTGACTCTGCCCGTTTTCAGCTCATGTCAGCTTCATGCAGAAGATCGATTTTGCCTACTCCCCTATGGTATGCAACCCTGTTTTTCTTTCTTTCCCGCGGCGAGTTGTGCAAAGCAAGAAAAGAATACGCTTCTTACGGACGCGAAAAACCAATCCGCAAAAATAAAAACGCGGGACGTTCCAGAAAGGGAAATGGAACGTCCCGCGCTGGGGAGTGGGATAGGCCAGTCCCGCTCAGAGCGGTGAAGTGTTACTTCCTGAACGGACGGCCTACGGCCGCGTTGTCCCTGCCTTCACTCGCCTATCGGCTCGCTCAGGGAGAGCCTATGAACAGACCACTGAGCTGTTCACTTAACGGCTCCCCTCATCACTCCACCGACGACCCACTTCTGGGCGAAGATGTAGACGATGAGAACCGGAGCCATGGCCATCAGATAGGACGCGAAGGCCATCGGATAGTTCGACGTGAACTGGCTTTGGAACACGTACTGTGCGAGCGGAATCGTCTGATTGCTCTGATCGGTCAGCGTGATCAACGGCAGCAGGAAGTCGTTCCAAGCCCACAGTGCGGTCAAAATCGCAATCGTGGCATTAATCGGACCCATCAGCGGGAAAATGATTGTCCAGAAAATACGCCAGGTGGAAGCACCGTCGATACGAGCCGCCTCTTCCAACGAAATCGGAATCGAACGAATAAAACCAATCGCAATAAACAGGTTGGTGCCGATGCCAAGAATCGTGTACAGAATAATCAAACCAAGCTGATTATCAAGATGCAACGAACCCATTTCCTTCGCGATCGGAAGCATGATCACCGTGAACGGCACGAACATCATCGCAAGGAAGAAGTAGTACAGGAAACGGAAGAATCGCTTATCCATATTCCTTGCCACAGCATACGCGACGAACGTGTTCGTCAGCAGCGTCAACACCACTGCGCACACGGTGATGATTGCGGAATTAAGCGCGGCCTTCGGATAGTTCACCTTATTCCACGCATCGGCGAAATTATGCCATTCCCATGTGGCCGGCAAGCTGAACGTACCAGCCTCGCCCGGCGTCTTCAACGCGGTGACCACAGCGAAATACAACGGCACGAGCACGGTAAGGCTCAACACGGTCACAGCCGCGGTCAGCCACCAGTTGACCTTATGATCCCTGCGGATTTTCTCCGGCTTTTCCTGCGATTGAGTAGTCTTGGCTGCAGTCTTTGCAACAGTTGCGCTAGTCATGATATTTCCTCTTTACCTTCAGACTTTCAGACCCTTGCTCAGACCTTCTCCTTGCCGCTGAAGAACTTCAGCTGCACGAAGGCCAGGATTGCCAGCACGATGAAGAACGTGACCGCGTTCGCCATCTGGTAGGAGTATTCGCCATTGCCAAGGCCGTTCTGGAAGATCAGGTACGAGACGGTTTCGGTCTTGGAATCCGGGCCGCCCTTGGTCAATGCCATGATCTGGTCGAACGCGCCGAGCGAATTCTTGAGGCTCAACACCATGTTGATGGTGAAGAACGGGCCAATCAGCGGGAAGGTGATCTGCCAGAAGTTCTGCCAAGCGTTCACGCCATCAATCGCGGCCGCCTCGTAAATCTCGTTGTCGATGGTCTGTAGGCCAGCCAAGTACAGCAGTGTGGAGTAGGCAACGCCCTGCCAGATCGACAGGAACACAATCGGGAACCATGCCAAATCCGGATTGGAAATCATTGACGTCGACAGCCAATCAATATGCAGCGCCTGACCGAGCGCCGGCAGCGGCGTCATGAAAATGTACTTGAACACATAGCCGATCACCAACACCGACAAGGTGTACGGAATGAAGAAGATCGCACGGAACCCGTTTTTGAACGCGATTTTCGAATTCAGCAGCACCGCAAGGAACATGCCAAGAAAATTCGTGCCGATCGTAATCAAAATTGCGATGAAAATAGTAAACAGGTACGCGTGACCAACGCGAGAATCCTGGAACATCGCAATGTAATTCTTCAATCCGATGAATTTGAAATCACCGTAACCCTGCGAATTGGTGAACGAGTATGCCGCGCCCTGCAGGAACGGCCAATACAGGAAGATGGACACCAGAATCACAGCCGGAACGGTCATCCAATAAAATGCCGGATCAACCTTGCGCTTGGAATATTTCGAAACCTTATTCTTGGAAGTTTTTGCCGATTTCTTCGCAGTATTTGCAGTATGTGCGGTAGTCATGTCCGTTCCTCCTCTCACCTGAAGTTTCTGGCTTCGATCTTGTCGTATTCGGATTGCATGCTGTTCAGGAATTTTTCGGTGTTGCCCGACTGAACCAGCGTCTGCAGGAAGCCTGCGAGGTTGATGCTGGCTGGCACGTAATGGTCGCAGAAGTCGGCCAGTTTGCCCGCCTGGTAGAAGTCAAGCACACCGTTCAGCGCTTCATCGCCCACATACGTGTCTTTGTAGGGGGTAAATGCGGACTGCTGCTTGGAGTAGTCCTTGATGTTTTCGTCGTTCATCAGGAAGTCGATGAATTCGCGCGCTTCCTTCTCATGCTTGGTATGCGCACCCATGGTCAGGATCACGTCATCGCCTGCGGTGAGCTGCTGTTCTTTGGCATCATCAGTTGCCGGCATTTGCGCGAAACGCAGGTTGGCGTCGCTGTTGATGAGTCGGATCTGCGGAATCGCGTAGGTGCCGAGTGGCAGAATCGCGGCTTTGCCTGCGGCCAGATCCTGCGTGGCCTGCTGGTAAGTGACGGCCGGATTCTTCTGCGTGTAGTTCTGGTAGATCTCGACCAGCTGATCGCTGACAGTGCCCCACAGGTCGGAGAATTTCTTCGATCCGTCTTTGAGGGAAAGATATTCGGATTCCGGTACCAGCGTGGAGTTGAGTGACGCCAGCGGCGCCTGGAGTGTCCACGGATCGGCGGTGCTCGCTTCGATCGGTACAATGCCCTTGCTCTTAAAGCGTTGCAGCAGGTCGATGAATTCGCTCCATGTCTGCGGCGGGTTGTCGGGATCCTCGCCCGCTTCCTCCCACACGTCGGCGTTGATGATGTAGCCGGACGCGTTGCCCGCATACGGCAGGCCGTACAGGCGCTTCTTGGATTCGTCGTTGGTTTGCACAAGGCTCTTGGCGATGTTCACCATGCCTGGATTGAGTTCGTCGACGATGTCATCGTCAGTGAAATCGTGGAAAACACCCGCTTCGGCGAGCATGCCGAAATTAATGTCGCCATTGATGGTGATGACGTCGGGTTCACGATTTTTCACGAGTCGCGTACGCAAATCAGTGGTTGCGTCGGACGAATTGTTGACGTTGACTTTGATGTTGGGATGGGTTTTCTCAAATTCCTTTGCTTTTGCGGTGAACCAGTCCGCTGCTTCGGCTTTGAATTGGAAGAAATCCAAAGTGACGGTTCCAGCGGTGCTGTTGCCGCAACCTGCAAGACCGGCCGTCAACGCGATTGCGCATGTGGTCGTGAGAGCGCGGTATACAATCCTTCTGAGTTTACCTACACTAGTGGTGGAATCAGGTTTCATTCTCGACTCCTTTGTATCTTTTCTCTATTACGGTGGAGCGGCTTCCTTACCACACCACCGTTACTGAGAATTGTAGAAGGGGGCGGTTTTCATTCCCAGCTCAGCGCGCCTGTGCGGGGCGGAAAACAAAAACGACGAGATTTTGTTACTCTGAGAAAGTAATTTGACGCACGATGTGCGCGAACGGGAGCACGAAGGATGGTTCAGATGGCGGTTTCACCTCTGCCACAGTGGTTTGAAGGCTCGGAATATACCCATAAAGTCGCGGCTTGCATCATGAAATATGGTCCGATTTCACGCATTACGTTGGCGCAGATTTTAGGACTTTCGCAGGGTGCTGTTTCCCGAATTACCAGCGATCTGATTTATGCGGGCGTGATTGAGGAGACGCCGATGCCATCCGGCAAGGCCGGCAAACTGCCGAAAGATTTCGTGCAGAAAGAAAATACGGAACGTCGCGGCCGCCCGCAAACCGGATTGCAGGTGATTGCGAATGCGCGATCTTTCGTTGGCATGAAAATCAACGCGACGCATATTTCGGCAGTTGCGGTCAACGCAATCGGGCAGATCATCACTGGATGCCATGATCTGGAAATCGAAGACGCTTCCCCGCAGACCGTGGTCGCGCTGATCAAACAACTGACGACCGACTGTTCCGACGAGGCGGAGATGGCGGGCTGGCCGAAACCGTGCGCTGTGGGAATCTCGCTTGGCGGGCATATTGTCGACGGTACCGTGGTGACGTTCGCACCGTTCATGCACTGGTCGCAGCCCGTGGAGCTTTCCGTCATGGTTCGTGAGGCGACCGGATTGCCTACCGGAATTTACAACGATATCGATTCGTTGGTCGTTGATGCTTGCCTGTTTGGGTCCGGTATTGGATTGAATAGCTTCGCGGTGCTGACGTTCGGCGCGGGCGTTGGCTATTCGTTGACGGTCAACGGCGAGCTGGTGAACTGTCCGGATAAAAGTTACGGTTTGGTCGGGCACATTCTGGTCGATCCGGATGGGCCGCGTTGTGTTTCCGGACATAAGGGATGCGCGCAATGTTTGTCCGACAACTCGATCGCGGCTGAATATTCGCAGATTATCGGACATCCCGCATCATTCGACGATTTCGCACGTGACGCACGCGCGAACAAACCGCAGGCGACGAATCTGGTGAACCGCGTCTGCTTCCGTCTCGGCACCCTGGTGGCGACCATCGCCAATCTTGCCATGCCAGACAAAATCATGATCGCTGGAGAATCGTCTTTCATCGCAAAATTCGGTATTGACGACTTGCGCAACGGCATCAACATGTATCGGCATAGCCAGGCCGCGCCAGTGGATTTTGAAATTCCCGACCACGATTGGGCTTTGTGGGCCAAGGCGGCCGCATCACAGGCAATTCGGCAATATGTTGGCTGATTGATTGCGATTGATTGTCTTGCAATACAAAAAATCCTCCCTTTTGTTCAGGGAGGATTTTTGTTATGCGATTACGGCTTATTCGGCGCTCTCGACGGGCGCAAGCACGGCCTTGAAAAGGACTGCTTGCCGAACCGTTAAGCGGGAAGCCCAGTGGGCTTCCCGTAGGTGAGGGGAGAGAGCGCGCTATTCGGCGCTCTCGACGGGCGCAAGCACGGCCTTGAAAAGGACTGCTTGCGCCGGGTGCAGTGCCGGCGGGCGGATGCCGTACGTGGCGAGCGCGCGTCCGGTCATCCTCACGCCTCCGGCCTTCCACCAGCCGAGCGGGCTCTGTCCGTTGGCGATGTCTTGCTTGGCGAGGTCGAGGCTCACGTCAAGCGGCGACACCTCATACACCTTGTCAGGGTCGAGTCCGGGCAGGCGTACCGGCGCGGCCGGGTAGGTCTGCGAGGTGGTGAGCTGGGTGAAACGGTAGATGGCGGCCGCTTGGTTAGGCATGACCACACCGTCCAAGCGCACTGCCGGATCGGCTGCGTCGGAATGCACGACTGTGTCGACGGCGAACCATTCGCGATGCTTCTTGAATTCGGCGACCCATTCGGCGAGCTTGTCGATATCTTCCTGCGGTTCCTTGAGCAGGTTCCATTCGATGCCCATGTGTCCGAAGAAGGCCATGGCCATACGCAGTTCCTGCGTGGTGGCGCGGTGCGTGGAGTGCGCCGGGGATGCGCCCACATGTTCGCCGATCATTTCCGGCGGCACGAGCAACGAGGTGTAGCGCTGGATGTCGGCGCGTTCCACCGGGTCGACGCAGTCGGATCCCCAAATGCGGTCGGCCACTTCGAGGATGCCGAGGTCCACGCGGCCACCGCCGGAAGAGCAGCTTTCGATTTCAAGTCCTGGATGCGCGGCCTTCAGATCAGTGAAAATGCGATATACGGCGAGCGTCTGCTGGTGCACTGCCGGGCGTCCGGTGCGTGGGGAGACAGCTTCGGTGACGAGTTTGTTGTGATCCCACTTGATGTAGTCGATGCCGAGTTCGCCGACGAGCTTGTCCATTGCGCCGTAAATGTAGTCGTAGGCGTCCGGATTGGTCAGGTCCACGACCTGCTGGGTACGTCCTTGCATGGGCAGACGGCCTTCGGTGGGCTTCAACACCCAGTCGGGGTGTGCGCGGAACAGGTCGGAATCAGGGTTGACCATTTCCGGTTCGAACCACAGACCGAATTCGAGTCCCTTGCCGTGCACGTAATCGGCAAGCGCCTTGAGCGACTTGTCGCCGTCGGGCCACACGTCCTGCGAAATCTGCCAATCTCCGAGGCCGGAGGTGTCGTCGCGGCGGGAGCCGAACCAGCCATCGTCCACGACGAAGCGTTCCACACCACTTTCCACGGCCTTGTCGGCGAGTGCGGTGAGGGTGTCATAATCGTGGTTGAAGTAGACGGCTTCCCATGTGTTGAGAATGACCGGGCGCGGCTTGGGCGCGATGTTGTGTTCAGCAAGCCAGTCGCGGTGCACTCGGCGAATGTAGCTGTGGAAGCGGGCTGCGACTTCGTTGAGGCCTTCGCCGTAGGAGCCGATGAGCCATGGGGTGGTGTAGGACTCTCCATTGGCGAGGCTGATTTCGCCGCCGAACAGTACTTCGCCGCCGCCGATCACGCCGCTGGTGTATGGCAGGCGTTCCGCGGAGAGCACGCTGTTACCGCTCCATGCCACGTGTGCGGAGTAGACGTTGCCGTGCGTGAAGCCGAAGCCTTTTTCGCCGACGCTGAGCAGCAGGGTGGCATCGAAGTCTGGGCGTCCGGCCATGGATGCTTTGGCGAAGCGGCCGAGGGTGAAGTCCTGGCGCTGCGGGGAGCGTTCGCGCAGATGGTGGCCGGTGGTGGTGAGGATTTCGTTGGCGTCGGCCGGCACGGTGAATGCGAGTTCGATCTTGCCGACTTCGAGCTGGCCTTCGCCGGTGTTCACGACTTCGGCGTTCTGGCGGATGAGGCCGGTTTCGTCGAGTTCGCAGGTCCAGATGAGTTTCACATGCTGTTCCTCGTCTTCGGCGGTGACGGTGACGGTTGGGGTCTGCTTGGGTTCGTCGGCCACGCTCCAGTTCGGGTATCCGTCTTTTTCGCCCATGACGTAGGTTTTGCCAGCCGCCACGGTTTCGGCGGTGATGTTGCTGACTGCGAACTTGCAGAACAGTTCCACGCCGTCGCGACGCACATCAAAGCGGGTTGCGCCGATCCAGGATTCGGATTGCGTGGGCAGCACGCTCGGCCATGAGGTGTAGTCGAGTGCGCCAGAAACGCGCTGTGGCATTTGCGCGTCGAACATGTCGATCACGGTTGCCGGGGCTGCGAGCGGGCGACCCCAATGCACGAGTCGCGGCAGATCATTGCCGGGGAATACGAGTGCGAACGCCACGTTTGCGGCTGGCTGTTCGGCGTAGACCGCAGTGAGTTCGGTACCGTTGGTAGCGTTGCCATGGAAGGTCTGAATGAGCGTCATTGCAGCATCCTTTACATATTGCGATTGCCTTGTACTGTCACCTTCGATGGTATGACAAGCTTCATTTGTTGACGTCGCCGAGCGTGTTTCTTTCTGTCGGAAAGTATTTCTTGCGACCATAGAATCGCAAGAAATATTATTAC
>ENA-OUQM01001362-OUQM01001362.1-human-gut-metagenome-genome-assembly--contig:-NODE-1362-length-13389-cov-5.721914_pt1 | contig 13389 bp, 3 predicted proteins | sample MGYA00237949_ERZ548830 | MGnify/ENA primary metagenome ERZ548830 (study PRJEB26490, sample SAMN05194706) | human gut metagenome | biome: terrestrial biome; feature: human-associated habitat; material...
AGTACGCTTTTGTCGGCTTGATGCTCGACTGGATCAAAAACGACATGAAGGGCGACCCGCAGCTTCTCGTCGACCGGCTCGAGCTGGTCATCCACGGCAATGTCCGCGCCGCGCTCGAGCGTCTGCGGATCGACAAGCCGCAATGATCCCATAACGGAAAAACGAGCCGTGCAGCTTCGTCTGCACGGCTCGTTTTTTCCCCGTTTGCCAAGCGCCGCGTTTTTTTGCGTTTTTCATACTTTGGAATGATTTACTTTTATTGCATTTGCAAATATAATATGCTAAAATATCTTTAACTGTAAAAAGATGTCAAAACGCAATGATGAGGGAGGCCTCCCTCATCTCCGCAGGGTACCCTGCGGGCCCCACAGTGAAGATCACAATAAGTGAAAACATAAGGAGGAAATTGCATGAACAAACAAGCAGAACTGACCCGATGGACGCCAAAGAGGCTATTGAGCCTGCTGATGGCGCTCATCATGACGCTGAGTTTGCTGCCAACAGCAGCATTCGCGTTTGGAGATGGCGAAACTAACACGATAGATGCGTCAACAGTAGCGTTAGCACCGACAAGAAATCATGTTGCTGATGGCACTATTGAGGGAACCAACACAAAGTTCTCTTTGCTGTTTTCTATCGACAGCAAAGAGGTTTCTAAGCCTGGTGAACGCGTCAACGTGACGGCATACGCTGACCTTGAGGAGGGAAGCGGTGATGACGTAGAAATGACGAAGGTATTATTAACTGATAATAAGACTACTTATGGGGATAAGAGCTGGGCGCAAACCAAGGCGAGTAGCATACTTGGCTATCCGAAAGTTGGAGAGGACGGCTCTGCGGACTTTACGATAAGCGTTGAATACGTAGTAAATGGGACAACCATAGGGTCTAAGAGCGTAAGAGTCGTTATCAAGAACCTGTGGACTGGCTACAATATCACTTTTACCGCGCCTGAGGGACTTACCGGCGTAAAATTTACGGGCGGCATCCCTGAGAACGGCAAGGCCAAGACGAGCTTTAGGGATGAGGAAAAAGGAGATTTTACGCCAGTATATACGATTCCTGCGACCGCGGATGCTATACTGGACGGCTATACATTTGAAGGCTGGACTTTCAGAAACCTCAAGACAGCTGACGGAAGTGTAATAGGGGGAACGGTAGCAGCGGGCGCAAACTACACGTACGACTTTGGGAGCGATGCCACCTTTACGGCGGAGCTTTACAAGAACCAGCAAATCACCTTTGACGCAGGTGATTACGGCGGCGTGACCGGCATCCTCAACAAGGTTCAATACAGCCGGGGAACCAAGTACGATATCACAGTGCAAGACCCCAAGCTCGACGGTTATCAGTTTACCGGCTGGCTGCAAGAAGGGACGTCTTATATTTATCATAAGGGTGGAACTGTCGCTGGTATTACAAGCGCCACCAAGTTGATCGCGCAGTGGACACCCGACGACGGCTCCGCCCCGGCCGGCAGCCATAAGGTGACGTTCCTTGCTGGCGCGGCGGATGCGTACATTCCGTTCGTTGCCACCGCAACGGTTAAGGACGGTACTAACTACACCATCCCCACAGACAAGCCGACCCGCGAAGGTTATGAATTCAAGGGTTGGAGCATCAAGAGCGGGACCGCAACGCTCGAGAACGGGCAGCTCACAAACGTCACGAGCGACGTGACGCTGGAAGCCCAGTGGGCCAGGAAGCGGGTCAATGTCGTCATCACGAAAGATACCGACGATGTGACCGTCCTTCCTACCAATACTTTCACCGGAACAGTCGGTAAGGCGGCACACTTCGGCGTTACCGTCCCCGCCAAGTACGATGCGGCGAAAATGACTGTTTTGGCCGGTACCATCCACGGCGAACACAAGTACCTGGTACCTGAATCACAGCATATAGCCGACAACGGCAACATTACGTTCTATTACCAGTTTACCGTGACAGAGGGTATGTTTGCTCAGGACCCCGACACCGGCGAGCAGACACTGCCGGTCCATGTCGACGCTGTGACCGAGAAGACCTTCAATGTCACCCTCCCGACGGGCGAGCAGATCGACGTGAACTTCACGGCACCGGCGGCTGCGGTTGGCAGTAAGAGCACCACGGTGAAGTATGACGATAGCGTGACGTTCACCGTCGCCGCGCGCCCGGGCTACACCGTCAAAGGCGTGTATGCGAACGGCGTGGAGGTCAACGCAACGAACAGTTCTTACACTATTAGTAAAATTCAGGCCAACCAGACCGTGACCGTCGATGTGGAAGCGATTCGGTTCCACAAGGTCACTTACATCGTAAACGACAGTACCTACTACGTGCAGGATGTTCAGCACGACGGTAACAGTACGGTGGACGCACCGAAAGTCGAAGGGTATCACTTCGACGGCTGGTATACCAGTCAGGACGGTACAACGCAAGCCACGCTGTCAAACATTACGACAGATACCGTGGTCTATGCCAAGCTGACGCCCAAGACCTATACCATCACGTATGACCTGAACGGCAACGGCGACACCACAGCTCCCACTACCATCGCCGCTCAGTCCAAGACCCACGGCACCGCGACAAAGCTGAGCGATACCGTCCCCACCCGCGAGGGCTACACCTTCCTCGGCTGGGGCACGACGGAAACCGCCACCGCCGCCAGCTATCAGCCCGGTGATATGTATTCCGTGGATCAAGATATCACCCTCTACGCCGTGTGGCAGCAGAAGACCTACACGATCACGTTCAGCAGCGGCGAGGGCTATTCGCTCCACAACGGACACGCTTCCATGACCGTTGCGCACGGAGCTAATTTCGATTTCAACCTGATCGTCGACCGTGATTACGCGGAAAATGAGCCGAAGGTCTGGAAGAACACCGATGGCGTCAATAGCGGGAAGCCGCTGAGCAATGGGACTCCAACGATCAATCAGGACGGATCGAAGAAATATCACTATACGCTGACGAACGTCACGGAGAATATTGCAATCAATGTTGACGTTCGATCCAACACGATCTACACCGTGACGTTCATGACCAACGGCAGCATCTACCAGACGCAGCAGGTTGGTTATAACGAAAAGGCGACCCGCCCGGTCGACCCCGTGGTCGAGGGCTACACGTTCGGCGGCTGGTATAAGGAATCGACTTGCGATAACGCGTGGAACTTTGTCGATGTACCCGCAACGGCAGGTACTACGGCCATCCTGGCGGATACCGTGACCAAGGACACCACCATCTACGCCAAGCTGACGCCCATCAAGCCGGTCATCACTTGGAAGACACCGACGGCAACCGACGGCTACACCATCGAAGTGAAGGGCACCAAGGCGGGCACAGCGACAACGCTGACCAGCCCCGGCACCGTCGACTACGGCTCCACCGTGACCTTCACCATCACGATTTCCACGGGCTACGACGCATCGAAGATGCAGGTCGGTATCAACAACCAACTGCTCGCCCCCAAGGAGATCAACGGTGATACCTACACCTTCGAGTTCACCGCGAAGCAGGACACCAAGATCACCGTCGTCGGCGTCGAGCGCAAAACCGTGACAATCATTTATAATGATAACGGCGGTTACGGCGGCCCGGTGCAGGAAACGGTCAACTACTACCTGCTCAACGACACGAACAACGGCAAGATCAGCAAGACCGAGCCGAAGCGCGCGGGCTACGACTTCCTCGGCTGGGCTAAGGCCAACGACGCCACTGTCCCCGCGTACTCGAACCCGAAAAAGGCTGATCCTGCAACTACGGATGTTGCCGATTTCACTTCGGACACCGTCCTCTACGCCGTCTGGAAGGCCAAGGAGACGGGCATCGAGCTGAAAGTCGACAAGACTGAGCAGTACGAGGGCGAGGATGTCACGCTGACCGCGACGATCAAGTCCGGCAGTGCTTCCGTCACCACCGGCTCGGTGCAGTTCTACCGTTCGACGGACGGCGGCGCCAACTGGAAGCTGCTCGAGAGCGCGGTCGTCAGCGGCGGCACCGCCATCTACACGGCCAAGACCAGCGGCTTTGTGTACGACGGCACGAACACCGACACCTATAAGGCCGTCTTCATCCCCACCGAGGGCAACGGCTATACCGAGATCACGAGCGCCACGAAGGACGTCAAGGTCATGTCCACCGCCATCAGCTGGAAGCTGGATGCGGCCCCCAAGATCGACGCCGACGCCAATGTTCTGACCATCACGGATAAGAACGGCGATCCGGTCACCGCCATGGTCGCCGGTCAGGTCTACACGCTGGAACTGCCCGCGATTTACGCGCTCGATGAGCAGAACACCAAGCTGACCGTGAACAAGGACTACTCGGTCACGTGGCAGTATCGCAATGATAAGGGCGTCTGGACGGATTACACCAACTCCGGCTCCGACAATACCACTACGGTCGACGCGGCCTATTCCAAGTATGTGTTCCGCGCGGTCGTAACGCCGGTCACCGGCACGACCAGCCACTTCACCAAGGCCGCGAAGTACACTACCGACGGCGCTCTGGTGAACGACCAGTATGAAACCATGCTGATCTCCAAACCGACCACGGCAGTTGATCTTCAGAAGACCACCACCGCGCTGGAAATCACCGGCGCTGATAATGAAGCCGCAAATGTGACGATCAACGGTGCAAGCGACGTCTTCACCGATGCGCATCTCGCTCAGTTCGAGGGCCAGAAGGTCACGCTGACCGCGACCGTCAAGGATACGACTACCGGGACCCCCGCTGTCACCACCGGTTTTGTCGACTTCTACCGCAAGGGTGCTACGACTGACACGCTGCTGAACGCCTCCCCCATTGCGGTCGGTGCAAACGGCGTTGCGACCTGTGAGGTGGAGATTAGCAAGTGGACTGACGGTAAGAGCGTAACCGAAAACAAGGACGAGTTCTACGCCGTCTATCTGGCCAACGCCACCTATAACACCAGCGCTTCCTGGACTGCCACAACCGGCAAATTGGAGGCTGTCTACATCAAGTCCACCGCCATCAAGACCCCAATCATCGATTCTACGCTGCCGGGCAAGCTGAATGGCGTGGATGCTCATAGCACGAGCTATGAGTACGACCTGACCGGCCTGCTGGCCGGCGTGGAGCATACGTTCACGCTGCGTCAGACCGGCGCGGCTGGTGTGTCTGGCCAGACCGATGACTGGTCTGTCGTCGCGCTCGACGGCCGTACCGTTGCGGCAAAGAACTACACCATTCAGTGGATCACCAAGACCGGCGACAACGAAATCGTCTCCTCTGTCACCGGCAGTGAGTTCAAGACCAGCGACAACAAGGTCGACGACGAGATCTATGTCCGCCTGAACCCGACGGGCGACATGAAGACCGGCGCAGACTCCAAGAAGGCCATCATCGGCAAGAAGCAGGACGTCACCGTGACTGTTGAAGCCAGCGCGGATTGGGTCTATCAGCTCAACGATATCACCCTGACCGCCACGGTCGCGGCTGCGGATTCCGCTGCCACGATGCAGCCGAAGGGCAGCGTGACCTTCTACTACTCCGTGGACGGCGGTACTACTTGGACTAAGATCGGTGATACCAAGGATCTCGCTGAAACTGCCGGCGTTATGACCGCCAGCATCACGACGAAGAAGCTTCCGGTCGAGGAGACCAAGAACACCAAGCAGGACGTCAAGATCACCGCCGTCTACGAGGGCAACGAGACCTTTGCAGTCAGCGGCAACTACAACGAAACCACCGATACAGTTTCTGCCGGCAACGCTGCAAACGGTGTCACTGACAAGACCGTCACCGTCTACTCCTCCGTGGTGTATGTCGATTCCGCTGAGAACACGACCAACACTCCCGGCACTCACGGAATTGCCATTACTACCGAGGGCGGCAAAGTCCTCGCCAACGAAACAAAAGTCAACCTGAAGCTCAGCGAGGTCTACACGCTCGACCATGCAACGGATGCTGCGGATAAGGCGCTTCTGGCTTATGGCACGGACTACACCGTCCAGTGGCAGATGCTGACCAACGCGGCAGCTTATCCTGACAAGGCGAAAGAAAATACGCCGTGGGAGAACATCACCAGCGCCACCGGCACGACCTGCCAGATCGATGTGGTGCAGGGCGCGGCTTACCGCGCGGTCATCACCGTGAATGATACGCCGATCGCCAAGGGTTCCTACGACGAAGTCCATCAGGCGATCCCCGGCCGCAAGGTCTACTACTCCAACATCCTCGTGGCGGCGAACGCTCCCGCAACGCTGACGGTCAACGTCAACACCAGCAACACGAGTGATGGCTATGAGGGCATCGTTGAGGGTGAGACCGTCACCATCCACACCTTCACCTCCGGTGCGACCGGCACCACGCCCATCAGCCAGCTGACCGTCAACATCTATCCCGGTAAACCGGCAGAGGTTGCGGCCGCAACTACTCCCGTCGCCCCGGTCTTTACCGCTGAAAAAGCCAATGTCAACGGCCATGTGAGCTTCGACTGGAACAAGGACGTGACCCCCGGTTACTACACGCTCAAGGTCAAGGCCACATTCACCAATGGTTATGACGACAAGGAGATCACCCGCACGCTCATCGTCCGCGACAACGACTACAAGTTCGAGCTGAGCGGCGACAATGCCGTTTATAACGGCAAGGTGCAGGGCCTGAACGTGGCTGTCCAGAACATGGGCATCGAAGATGCGCTGGCGCAGAAGTCCGTTGTGGTCTACTACTACACGGATGAAGCCCGCACGCAGCAGGTCGAGCCGACGCAGGCCGGCACCTACTATGCGACCGTCCGCCTGCAGGAGTCCGCTTACTGGACCGAAAAGACGGTCCCGGCTACCTTTACGATCCAGCCGCGTGAGGTCAGTGTCGTTGATCTCGTCGCGCAGGCCAAGGTATACGACGGCACCACCAACGCCAACATTCAGGAGATCATCCTGAACGACGCAACCGTCAATTCGACCACCGGTCTGCCCACTGATGACGAGGGCATCATCGACGGCGACAGCATCTATGCCGTCGGCACCGGCTATACCAGTCAGGCGACTGCCGGCACTGCAAAGCTCGGCATCAAGGACGTCACCCTCATGGGCGACGACGCGGCGAACTACGTTCCTGTGAATTCTGGCCACACTGAGGAATTCAACATTCAGCGCAGCCAGGTCAAGGGCGCGATCATCAATTCGTCCTATCTCTACACCGGCAAGAGCATCACGATCGAGAAGAACGACCAGAATGTCTACCTGATTGATCAGTCCGGCACGAGACTGACCCCGGCAGAGTACGAAATCACCTATTACTATCACAACGGCGACGCAGTCGAGCAGGTTCCGGCGATGAACAAGCTCGGCAAGTACACCGTGATTGCCCGCCCCGAGCAGAACAACTACAAGGGCGGCGCGGAGCAGACCGTCTATGTGGTCTCTGACAACGCGACGGTCGGCACGCTGCATACCTCCGCGAGAAGCGCGCTGCTGCACATCAGCAACACCGTCAAGGTCTACGACGGCCAGGCCACCGGCGTTACCGCAACTGCGACAAAGGGTACCGCAAGTGCGAGCTACTACTATGACGGTGCTTGGAAAGATACCGCTCCGACTGCCGCAGGCCGCTATCTCGTCAAGGCGACTGTTACGAACGACGGTGTGACTGACACTGCCTACGGCATCTACACCATCGTCAAGGCCCGCCCCGAGTTCACCCCGACAACGGATAAGCCCAGCATGGAATACACCTCCGGCCGCTATGACGGCGCGATTGGTGCAGGCTTTGGCGGCAAGTCCGACAGCACCGCCGAGACCTACATCACCTACACCGGCGGCACCATTCAGGGCGTTGCCTACGAAGCCCCCACCGAGGTCGGCAAGTACATCGCGACCGTCCATGTGGGTGAAACCGCAAACTACACCGCACACGAGAAGCAGGTCGCCTTCGAGATCACGCCCAAGGCGCTGACCATCACGGCGGACGACATCTCCCGCCAGCAGTACGGCGCTTATCCCGATCTGACCGCTTCCTTTAAGGGTCTCGCCACCGGCGGCGTTGCGGCGGATACCTCGCTGCGCGACGTTCAGATCCAGCCGGAGCTGATCGACAAATCGAACTACAGCAACGACGCAAGCGATCAGGTTGGCAACAACTATTCGATTACGGCGGTTGCGGCGCTGGCTCGGAACTATGACGTCAGCTATGTCAAGGGTAATATGTCCGTGACGAGCGAAGACCCGAAGCCTTATCTCAAGATTCGCGGCATGATCAAAAACGGTGACAACGCGACTGGCCTTGCCTACTATGGCGACGTCATCCAGCTCTACGCCTACGGCAACCAGAGCAAAACCACCGGCGTTTACAACACGTCCAGCATTCTCGCGTGGAGCGTGACCGGCCCGGCAACCATTACGCAGGACGGTCTGCTGACCGTGACCGGTGTCGGCACTGTAACGGTTACGCTGAAGCGCGGCATCGGCGCACAGCAGATCAGCACAGACCTGACGTTCGAGGCCAAGAAGCAGGAAGTCAAGGTCGTGGTCCCTGATCAGGATCTGATCTACAATGGTGCTGAGCAGAAATACGACGGCGGCAAGTTCTATGCAGAGAATGCAAAGGGCGAAAGAATCACCGCTACCCCGTATATGCACGACGGCAAGGTCAAACGCACCAATGTTGGCAGCCAGATCATTACCTCCTGGGTCGGTGATACCAACGCAACATACCAGTCTGAGCATTATTGTGGTCTGTTCACCATCAATGTCAAGGATGTCACCGTGAAGCCGAAGGAAATCTTCGTTATCTATGGTGATGTGCTCGGTACGCTCGATTACAGCGAACCCGACATCATCGCCGGTATCCCCGCACTGACGGACGGCAAGGCTGTTTCTGAGCGCGACGCTTACATCAACCTCGACGTTCTGAATGGCTACGAGATTCTTGTTGCCGGCCGCGAGAACGAGAACTACAACGTCAAGTATGTCACCGATCAGACCGCGCCCGACGTTGAGGTCAAGGCAAAGACTCTGACCATCTCGACCGGCACGCTGAACGAGCAGACCGGCATGACCTCCGGCAGCCTGAACCCGATGGGCAAGTATCCCGTCAACGGTGCCGCGGTCAATTCCGCCATCGCCATGGGTCCGTCCAACGTCCGTATGTACGGCGAGCCCAACTGGGTCATGGATGAAACGCTTGCCACTCTGATCAGCGGTGACACGCTGGCCGATCTGGCAGCGCTGAACGGCCAGCTGGTCAGCTTCAACTACAACATCGGTGCGGACGCCAACATCACCTACCTGACGCGCAACGACGCGGCACCTGCGGCAGTGGACGGCCGTGCGAAGTATGACGTTGTGACGAACGCGACAATGATGGCCTTCAAGAACTACACCGTGACCTACACGCTCGGTACGCAGAACATCTACCAGCGCCCCGTTACGCTGTCGGTCCCCTCGGGCATGACATTGACCGCGTACAAGCCTTCGATTCTGGATAGTTCAAATCAGGTAAAGAACGATGTACTGCTCAATCTGCTGCTGAATAATCTGATCGTCAGCAAGTATAACAACGAGGGTGGCCTCGCCGAGCTGCTGAAGCACACGATCAAGGATCTTGGCATTCAAATCAAGTCCACGCAGGTTACCGGTGACAAGCTGACCGTTAAGATCGCACTCGGCAACCAGAACTACTGGCTCGATCCGGCCAGCTCGACGATCGAGATTGAACTGGTGAGCACCAAGATCGTACCGGTTTACAGCCCTCTCGATTGGACGAGCTTCACCGTGACGATGTACAACGAGACGAAGACCACCCCGGTCGCAATCAGCGGCAATGTCCGTTTCTTCATCTTCCAGAAGAAGGACGGCGTGGAACTCAAGTATTCCAACTACAAGAATGACACGATCATCCGCAGCGGTTTGATGGATCCGACCGGCAGGACCGGCGAGTTCCGTGCAACCTTCTCTCGTCTGCCCGCTGGCGATTACGCCATCTTCGCGATCGCGGAGAACTACACCATCGTTGAATAATCGACCAAATGAGAACCCCGCCCCGGGCTACCGGGGCGGGCGATGAAACGGAGGAACCAAAATGAAAAAAATGCTTAGCCGCGTCATCGTGCTCATGCTGATGATGACAATGGTGCTCGGCATGACCGTCTATGTGGCCGCCGAAACTTCCGGCGCACAGGAGGGTACCGGCTCCAGCGGCACCCTGACCGAAACCCCTTTCACCCCCAGCGTCCCCACCTACCGCGTCATCGTGGATGACGCGCAGAAGGATCAGCTCAAGCCCGACCGCACCGCCGCCTCCGCAGGCACGACCGTGACCATCAAGGTCGCCGCGAACGTGAGCGCGGACGCGATCCATGTCTTTGGCAAGGACGGCAAGGCCGTGGAGCTGACCAAGGTCAACGACACGACCTATACCTTCAAGATGCCCGCCTGTGACGTCAACGTCAGCGGCGCGGTGATCGACCTCCGCCTGAACACGACGGACCACTTCGCCTACATTCAGGGCTATCCCGACGGCACGTTCCAGCCCGACGGCTCCCTGACCCGTGCGGAGGCCGCGACCATCTTCTATCGGCTTCTGCTCGACACGAGCGTGACGAAGAGCGTGACCTTCTCCGATGTAAAGGCCGGCAGCTGGTATGAGACCGCCGTCAAGGTCCTCGCCTCCAAGGGCGTGATCGCCGGTTATCCGGACGGCTCGTTCAAGCCCAACGCGTCCGTCACGCGCGCGGAATTCTGCGCCATGGCGTCCCGCTTCTTCGCGCTGGAAGAGGGCACGGTGAAGTTCACCGACGTCCCGACCACCTTCTGGGGCTATCCGTACATCGCGTCTGTCGTCGCCAAGGGCTGGCTGACGGACAGCGCGACCGCCTATCAGCCCAACGGCGCGATCAGCCGTGCCGAGGTCGTGAGCATCGTCAACAAGATGCTCGGCCGCAGCGCTGACGCGGCGTTCCTCGCCAAGGGAGCCGACGGGCTCAAGGCCTTCACCGACGTTAAGGCAGACGACAGCTGCTATCTCGACGTCATGGAAGCCGCCAACGCCCACGACTACAAGACCAGCGGCACGAACGAGACCTGGACAGGCCTCAAATAAGTCCATAGCGATCGAGCGGCAGTCCGTCAGGCTGCCGCTCTTTTTATCCTCTCTTGCGCCGCGCCGCAAGGTGTGCTATTCTGTGAGCAGGATCGCATCCGATCTGTGAAAGGCGTCTCATCATGCTGCCGAGAGGAAAACAGGCCAACGGGCTTTTGACCCAGCGCAAGATGCTGCGCGCCGCCATCACGCTCTTTTTGGAAAAAGGATACGAGAAGACCACCACCGCTGAAATTTCTCACGCCGCGGGTATGACCGCGAGCTCATTTTTCCGCGCCTTTCCGAGCAAGGAAGGGCTGCTGCTGGAGCTTGTGCAGCGGATGTTCGGCGGCCAGTTCGCGCTTGCCGAGCAGCACAGCACGGGTGACGACCCCGTGCTCACCTATGCCGTGGAGACGGCATTGCAGCTCCACATCGCCGAACTCACCGAACCGCTGCGTGAGCTGTACGTGATGGCCTACACGCTGCCGAGCACCTCGGATTTTCTTTACCACAACACAGCCAGGCGGTTACAGGCCATCTTTACTCCCTATTGCCCCGGCGCGCAGGCCAAGGACTTTTACGAGACAGAGATCGCGTCGGCGGGCATGATGCGCGCCTTCATGGCTGTGCCGTGCAACGAGTATTTTACCATCGAGGCCAAGATCGCGCGCTTTCTCGATTGCGCGCTCAAGCTCTACAACATCCCTGACGCCAAGCGCACCGCCGCTATCGGCGCAGTCCTCCAAACGGAGCTGCGCCCCATGGCTGAGGGCATCATCCGCAAGACGGTCGAACAGGCGGAGGCGGAGTTTGAAGTGCTCATTCCAAACGACGTTCCATCAAAAGCGGCGGAATGATAAAATTTTTTACAGCTTTCCGGACGGTGATAAGTTTCTTATCACCGCCCGCTTTCTGCTGATTGTTCTTTTCTAAAAAGCGCGGTATGCTTTCACCATCGAAAGGAAAACATACCGTTGGCTCCCAAGGTTGAATGTGTTTCGTGAGCCGGCGGTCCTGCAAACAGTTGAAAGGAGAAATCGATCATGTATTATTCCAGCGGTAACTATGAAGCATTTGCCCGCCCCAAGAAGCCCGAGGGCGTTGACAACAAGTCTGCCTACATCGTCGGCAGCGGCCTTGCGGCCCTGAGCGCCGCCTGCTACCTCGTGCGCGACGGCCAGATGAAGGGCGAGCACATCCACGTTCTTGAAAAGGGCAATTTGCCCGGCGGCGCGTGCGACGGTTACAAGTTCGAGAACCTCGGCTATGTGATGCGCGGCGGCCGTGAGATGGACAACCATTTTGAGGTCATGTGGGATCTCTTCCGCTCCATCCCCTCCATCGAGACCGAGGGCGTGAGCGTGCTCGACGAGTACTACTGGCTCAACAAGGAAGACCCCAACTACTCCCTCTGCCGCGCGACCGTCAACCGCGGTCAGGACGCGCACACCGACGGCAAGTTCGACATCTCCGACAAGGGCGCGATGGAGATCATGAAGCTCTTCTTCACCCCCAACGAGCAGCTGCAGGACAAGAAGATCACCGACTTCTTCGATGACGAGGTCCTGAATTCCAACTTCTGGCTCTACTGGCGCACGATGTTCGCCTTTGAAAACTGGCACAGCGCACTTGAGATGAAGCTTTATATCCAGCGCTATATCCACCACATCGGCGGTCTTCCCGACTTCACGGCGCTTCGCTTTACGAAGTACAACCAGTATGAGTCCATGATCCTCCCGATGGTCAAGTACCTTGAGAGCCACAACGTCCAGTTCCACTACGGCGTGCAGGTCGCAAACGTCGAATTTGACTGCTCCGACCCCGCCCACAAGCTCGCAAAGCGCATCGACGTCATCCGCGACGGCAAGAAGGAGGCCATCGACCTCACCGAGAACGACCTCGTTTTCATCACCAACGGCGGCTGCGTCGAGAATTCCTCCATGGGCAGCCAGAACACCCCCGCCCAGTTCAACACCGAGCTCAAAGAGGGCGGCGGCTGGGATATGTGGCGCAAGATCGCCGCGCAGGACCCGTCCTTCGGTCATCCCGACAAGTTCTGCCATGACCCCGAGCAGACCAACTGGATGAGCGCGACCGTCGAGACGCTCGACCAGAAGATCATCCCCTATATCAAGAACATCTGCAAGCGCGATCCGTTCACCGGCCATGTCGTCACCGGCGGCATCGTCACCGTAAAGGATTCTTCGTGGCTCATGAGCTGGACGATCAACCGCCAGCCGCAGTTCCGCACGCAACCCAAGGACCACTGCCTCGTCTGGGTCTACTCCCTCTTCACCGACAAGCCAGGCGATTATATCAAAAAGCCCATGCGCGAGTGCACCGGCAAGGAGATCTGCATGG
>ENA-OUQM01001363-OUQM01001363.1-human-gut-metagenome-genome-assembly--contig:-NODE-1363-length-13384-cov-5.721509_pt1 | contig 13384 bp, 12 predicted proteins | sample MGYA00237949_ERZ548830 | MGnify/ENA primary metagenome ERZ548830 (study PRJEB26490, sample SAMN05194706) | human gut metagenome | biome: terrestrial biome; feature: human-associated habitat; material...
CCATGCCGATCTGGCTGACGGGCATGAAATCTCCGAAGATGCAGTGATAGACCAGCTGCACCTCGGCCAGCAGCACCTGTGCCGCGACCAGGAAAACCCCTGTGATCTGGCGCAGTATCTTTGGCAAACAGGAGGTCAACAGCGTGCAAAGTGCACCGCCCAGCAGGCCGAATAAAATGAGATAGCCTGCGCACCGATCCAGCGAGCGGAAAACGCACAGATGCAGGCACAGCTCCACATAAACGCCGGTAAAGCAAAACAGCAGAAGGTTTTCCCGCCATGTTTTCCAAAGATCATGGCTCGTGGGCGCCGCTGTTTCAACAGCAGTGACAGAGCCTTGATCCGTATTTGCCATAGATGTATCGTCTGTTTTTACGTTGAGCATATCGGTTCTCCTGTAGGGGGCTTTTCTAAAAAAGCTCCGCAGATTTTGGCTGAATATGACAGAGAGTCTTATCTTAAAGCAAATATTGGAAAAAGGCAACGGTTCCTGTAAAAAATTCAGGAAAGTTTTACAGGTCGCGTGGAGGGAGCAACATGGGGACAACAAGTTGAAAGTGTAGGTACCGCAAAACTGTTAGGCGCCTTGCTCTGCTGATATAAGCGGAGAATATACTGCAAAGAGGACCGGATGGGCTGGATGATGAGTTTCTCGTCCTGAAGCTCCTCTCGCAGGAACCCCAGGTCAGGTCAAACGGCATCCGCAGCTTGCGATCTCAGCAAAAGGCGGCACAAATAACATCAACGGGGGTATCGGCTTTCCGAGCCGGTACCCCCCACTTGTTTTTGATCAGGAAGTCACCGCGATGACTTCCCCTTGAAAGCATTTGTCGTTTCCCGTATAATATTTATGAAAAATTGCGGCAAGGAGGGTGTGAAATGGAAACAGACGATGTCCTGTATCGCCGTTATCTTGACGGCGACGAGGGCTGCTTGAGCACTCTCATAGAGCATTACGGTGATAAGCTCACACTCTATCTCGACGGCTACCTGCACGACATTCACGAGGCCGAGGAACTGATGCTCGATGTCTTTGCCTATCTATTCACGAAAAAGCCGCGCATTCGAGAAGGCGGCTTCAAGGCGTATCTCTATAAGGCCGCGCGGCACATGGCGCTGCGCCGCAAAAGCAGATGGAAACCTTTGTTCAGCCTTGATGAATTAGACAACGAACCGGATGGGCAACTGCTGGTGGAGGAGGTCATCCAGACGGAGGAGCGCGACCGCATTCTGCATTTCTGCATGGATGGACTGAATCCGGACTATCGGGAAGTCCTCTATCTCACTTATTTTGAGGATATGAGCTATGCGCAGGCTGCGGAGGTCACAGGGAAAACGGTGAAGCAGATCACCAACATGGTGTATCGCGGAAAAGAAAGCCTGCGCAGGCTGCTGGAACAGGAGGGGATCACAAATGCTGAGCCATGAAGAACGCGTCTCGGAGGTGAAGCGGCGCATCGCCAAAATTGAGCGGGAGAAACGGCTGCGGCGCAATACGATCGCCATGGCGTCCGCCGTGGCGGCGTGCCTTGTGCTGCTCGCGGGAGTTTCCCTTGCCATGCCCGGCATCGCCGCGCGGATCGGGACCGGCGGATACTCTGGCTTTGAAACGACGGCCAGTATGTATGGCGGCGGCGCAGCTTTGGGATACATCGTCATCGGGCTGCTGGCGTTTCTCCTCGGTGTGTGCGTGACGATCCTGTGCTTCCGGCTTCGGCAAATGGACCGGGAGGACAAGCAGGATAAGGAAAGCGAGGAGCGGCATGGAACTGATTGAAAATTTCCTGCAATTACTGGTCGCGTTTCTTGGGGCCTGCCTTGCAGGGATCGCCTATCGAAAAAGCCACAGGCAGGTGTATTTTCTGCTGCTGTGCTTCTATGGCTGCTTTGCTCTCGGCTCGCTCTACTGGACGCTGTATCTGCTGCTGTTTTCCACCACGCCGCGGGTCTTTTATGTCTCGGAATTCGGCTGGGTGGCGAGCCTCATCTTCCTGCGCATTTTGCAGTCCACGCTCGCTGACGGGGAGGAGCGCACCTTTCGCTGCCGAGAGGCGTGGCTCGCGCCCGCGGTCGGCGTGCCGCTGCTGGTGTTCTACTGTACCTTCGGGGATATCCTCTCCAACCTGATCTGGTGCGGCATGATGATCCTCCTCTCCTTCTGCGCCCTGCGCGGACTTGCCTACGCAAACGGACAGACGGGCGCGGCGCGTAATATGCGCTGCTTCCACATCGGCGTGCTGGGCTTCGCCGGCGCGGAATACCTGCTGTGGACCGTTGGCTGCTTCTGGCCCGATGCTTCCCCGGCAAGTCCTGTGTTCTGGTGCGACCTGCTGCTGACGCTGGCCATCCTGGGCCTGCTGCCCGCCGTGAGAAGGGCGGTACGCGCATGACCTATATTGAAAATATCTTCATCTGCATGGTGTCGCCGCTGCTGGTGGCCGCCCTGTGCATGGGCAGGCGGCATCTCCGCTTCTTCCTGATCTGCATCGCCGGAATGGGGGTGTGCCTGCTCTCTGCCTACATCAACACCTTCCTTGCGGCGGTGTGCCGGGCAGACGTTCTTGCCGCCACGGTGGAGATCGCGCCGGTGGTGGAGGAACTGATGAAGCTGCTGCCGCTGGTTTTTTACCTTCTTGTGTTCGAACCGGAAGGGGAAAAGATCAAATCCGCCGCCATCACGCTGGCGCTGAGCTTTGCGACCTTTGAAAATGTCTGCTATCTCATCCAGAACGGCGCTGACCGCTTCTCCTTTATTTTCTTTCGCGGCTTCGGGGCGGGAGCGATGCACGTGCTCTGCGGCCTGATCGTCGGCGGCGGGCTTTCGTATGCGTGGCAGCGCACGCGCATGAAGATCGCCGGCACCTGCGGGCTGCTGGGCGCGGCCATCACCTTCCACGCCATCTACAACCTGCTCGTTGCCTACGGCGGCACGGCGCAGTACATCGCCTACGGCCTGCCGGTGCTGCTGATGGCAGCGGGCAAGCTTTCCGCTTTTCGGACAGCGCGGGAGGAATAAGCAAATATGCTCTCTTTGAGGGCCGCTTTTTGGCGGCTCTCAATTTTTCTGGAAAATTCTTTGTTTGGGGTGAGAGTTTTTTCCCTTTTTTGTACCTATATAAGTGAAAGGCTTTTTGAGCCGCGCGTTCAGACAAAACGGAGAAAGGAGACAGGCGATATGTACGATACCGCAAGGCGGGTCGTGCTCGTAAAAAAACGGGCGCGCGAAATACGCCGCCGGCGGCAGCGGCGCGAGGTCGGCAGCCTGTCGGCATTATGCGTGCTGCTGCTTGCGGCGCTGATGCGGACAACGGACACGGTGGTCGGACCGGGAATGGCCGCCGCGCAGGGCAGTTTCGGCGCGATGCTGCTGCGGGAGGACGCGGGCGGCTATGTGCTCGTCGGCGTTGTGGCTTTCGCGGCCGCCGTTTTGCTGACAGCCGCCTGTATGCGGCTGCACGAGCGGGAGAAACGCAAGGAGAACATCACAGAAAAAAAGGAGGAAAACGCACCATGAAAAAGATACTATCCCTGTTGCTGACGCTCTGCCTGCTGCTGGGCCTGCTGCCCACGCAGGCGGCGGCCTATTTGGGAGACATCCGGCCGGCCGGCGGGACGGTAAAGACGGCCACGCTGAGCAGTGGGTCGCTTGAGCTGCGAAACGACTATCTCCGCGTGATCGTGCGGAAGGACGGCACGCTCTCAACGGCCCCGACGGCTGCCGACGGCGACCCCACGGACCGGCAGATGCCGTTTTGCAGGTTCATCACCTATGAAGGCTATGCCTATAACAAACGGCAGGTCGTGCACCCTGCCGATCTTCGGTTGAAGAGCGTAAGCTTTGTGAACAAAACACCGAACGGTAACGCGAAGGCAATCAAGGTGGAGTATGACCTAGCGGTCGTGCTGTCCGGGAAAGCGATCGCCGGAACGGCTGTCGCTTACCACGAGCTTGTGCAGAACGCGGAGAGCGCAGAAGGCACATGGGGCGTGCTGACAACGGTCGACAGCGTTCAGCTTAACAGCAACTTTGAACTCAGCACGGATATCTCCTGCCAATGGGGCTATGTCCTCAACGGCTTTACCGGCATGGGACATTCGAACGCCTCGGACAGCCCCGCCATCAAGCTGAGCCGCACCTACTACAATTGGGAAACGCAGGTAACGACGGCTGAAAGCACCGTGGTCACAAGCGCGGCGGTGGATATGACCGCCTATATAAGCGTCAAGCAGGGGAAGGAATTGAGCACGAGCATCATCCACGAGGTCTATACGGATGGGTACCCCTGGGCCAATCCCTTTGTGGGATTGGCGGTACACAAAGACGAAAGCTCCCTCAAGGCCATTCTGCCGAATCTGGTCAGTGTGCTTCCGGCAAGTCGCCCTGCCGACGCCTACGTGGTGTGCACGAATCAGGCGGGCTTCCAGTTCCTCGATGGCAGCCCGGGCGGTATTTGCCACTTCCTCTGGGGCTTCCACGATCTGAAGGTGAAGGCGGATGAGGTCCCCTCCAAGCCGGATACGGTCGATCCCACCATCTACGCCAAGCGTCTCGCGGCCTTCGCGAACGGAGAGGGCGTGACCGTGGAGTATGTGGCGGATGACGCGGCGCTCGAAGCGCTGAAAAAACAGTACGGAAACCCCGTCGCGATCATCAACGGCGACTATGAGAGCAAAAACGGCGCGGAGTTCGTCTTTACCGGCGGCGCGGCCATGCTCTCGCCCTCCGTCACAGCGACATGGGATAAAGGCAACAAGAGCAACAAGCTTATTATCCATAAGGACGGCCGCGTGGAGCAGCAGGGCGTACACCTGAACGCGCCGAGCTTTAAGTTTTATCAGCCGAAAAACGGCGAAGAAAACGACCTGAAGATCAACCTTACAAAGGACGGCTTTACATTTACCATTGACCCCGGGAAGAACGAGGCCATCATCTTTGTGGACATTCCCTATGCCACGGTGAAGCTGGAAGAGGCGACCGCCGACGCATCGGGCAACCTTGTGTTCGGCGGCGACATTGGCTTCAAGACCATCTTCGAGGGCGCGGAGTTTTCGATGGAAAAGCTGGGCTACGGCCTGAACGAGAAGCGTGAGTTCAAGGTCAACGGCGTAAAGGCCAAGGGCAGCTTTGACACTGCGAAGCTGATGGCGCTGGAGCTGGCATCGGTCAGTGGCGAGGTCAACACCTTCAAGGGTGAGGAGCGCTACGCCTTCGAGCTGGAGCTGAACGCCTTCGACCTCTTTGAGACCGAGGCGACGCTGGCGCTGGAGCGCAGCAAAAAGGACGGCTCGCTCATCCCCGATGAGCTGTGGTTCTATGTCAAGGCCAACCCCGGCATCCCGCTCATCCCGCCCATTCCCGTAGGACAGCTCAACGGCGGCGGCGCGGGCTTCAAGGATCTGGCAAAAACGGTGAACGGCAACTACTTTGCTATTCCGCCGCTCAAGCTGCGCGGTGCGCTGGCGGGCACCTATCTGCACCTGATCGAGGGCAGGGGCGACGTCGTCCTCGGGCCGAGCGAGATCTCGCTCAAGGCGACGGACGTCGGCCTTGTCGGCGTGGGCAAGGCCGGGCAGGTCATTGACAGCTTTGGCTATACCCTCATGCTCAACGGGCAGGAGCGGACTTACGGAGGCCAGACCTACAGGGGCATCTACTTTGGCGGCTCGGAGGAGCTCAAGCTCAACCTGCCGAACAAGACGCTCAACGTCATCGTTCTGGGTTCCTCCGTTAAGCTGGGCGCGTTCGGCGGCGCAAATGAGAACAAGGACACCGTGTATCTCGGCGTCGGCGCCAACGGCACCTTCAACGGCAGAGTGCAGTTCCCGAGCGATACCCCCATCATCGGCGGGGTCGGCATAAATGTCGGAAACATCAACCTCGTCATCGGCGGAGAGACGACCTTCCCGATCACGGGCACCAACGTCAGCAATAGCATGAAGCAGGCGTTTGACAACATGGACATCTACCTCGGCGCGATGGTCGGCGTGAATATCAAGATCATCGATGCGCGCGCGTGGGTGCTGATCCCGAATATCATCAATACCAACTTCAGAAGAGGCGGCGGCTGGGATGTTGAGCACCGCTGGGCGCGGAGCCTGCCCGAATGGAACTGGGCGGACCACGGCGTAACGCCGCTCGTGCAGGCGGTGTCGCTGGAGGACGGCGGGGAGCATCTTCCCATGCTGATGGCTCTGGAGCCGGTGTCGCTGGAGGACGTCGGAGAGGACGACCTGATGCTGATGGCTTTGGAGCCGACTGCGCTTAGAAACGGCGGCGGGAAAACCCAAACGATCGAGGTGAATGCCGGCCCGGACGAGACACCGTACATCGTGCTGGCGTTTGACAACAGCGTCGCCGACACGGACATCCAGCGTGCGCTGTCTGTTGCAAAGGGCGGCAGCCTCATCCCTGTCAACTGGATCGGCAACGGCGACGATATCGACCCCAACAAGGCCATCAACGCCACGATCGTCGCCGACATGAAGAAGGATCCAGACGACGGCAAGCAATACCGCATGGTCATCCTGCGCCTGAAGGAAGGCGGCAGCTACTCTGTCAGCACGAATGAGCTGAGCTTCTCCGATGAGGAGGGCTTCACGGTCGAGCCGTTTGAGTCGCTGGATATGACCCAGAGCGGCTCTACCCTCTCCGGCGCGGTCAAGCATCCCGTCGCGGGAACGAAGTATGTCCTGCGCACCTATCTGGGCACAGAACCGGGCGGCGCGGATTATCTGATCGAGGAGCAAACTGTGGAGAACCCCGCCAATATCTCAGTCACGATTCCGCAGAGCGGCACGCTGGCTCCGACGGGCGACTACTATGTGACCTCCTTCCTGATGACGGAAAAGAGCACTACGTTCACCGATGGGAACGGCGAGACCAAAACCGTGACCGGCCTTGTCGCCGTCGACAACCAGCAGTTCACCGATCTGGTTTCGTATACCAACACCACCCAGCCCAACGCGCCTGAAAACGTTAAGCTGGAACTTGCCGGAAACGAGGTCATGCGCGCGGAATGGACGCCTGTGGACGGCGCGGACGGCTACGCCGTGACGATCTATCGGCAGGACGGCAATGATTGGGTCGACACCGGCTTCGGCTATGACCTTGACCAAAGCACCGCCTCCATCGACATGGCGCTGACCGTGGGCGGAAAAGGGACCGCGGAGTCCCCGAATCTGTCCGCAAACCAGACCTACAAGGTCGGCGTGCGCGCCTACAGGAGCATCGAGGGCGGCAAGTATTACAGCACGGAGACCGGATCCACCGGCGAATACCTGCCGAAATACACGCCATTGGACATCTCCCTTGCCGTGAACAGCGTGGACTGCGCTAAGGATGAGAACGGCGTCTTTCACGCCTATGTGGGCGGCAGCAATCAGCGCTATATGCTGACGGCACACTGCACAACTCCGGGTGTCACCTATAAGGTCACGCGGATGGATAGAAGCACCGACAACGAAATTCCGGTAGATGGTTTTGGAGAATATCAGATCCCCGATTTCACCGGCACGCTGATGCTCAGGATCGACGGCATCTCCGACGCTGCAAACAGCACAGCCAAGGACGTGACCAGCGTGTTCCTGCTGGTGAGCCGTGACGAGACGCCGCCTGTGCTGACGCTCTCCGATCCGGTCTTCTACGCCGACCGGGATAGCGGTAAATACACCGTCACCGGCACGGCGGACGCGGGCAGCGAGATCCTCTACGGAGATGGCGGGAGCACCTACGCCGGGAACGACGGCAGCTTTACCATCGACGGAACGCTGGAGAGTGGAAACGTCGCTATCCTCTCCCTCTCCGCGCAGGACGGCGCGGGCAACACTTCGACGCCGCAGCGGGCGATGGTGGTGCGGCAGGCGGAAAAGCCCTCCGCCCCCTCCGGCGGCTCCTATGTGCCGGCCTATCCCGTTGAAACGCCCGACAAGACAGAGAACGGCACGGTGACCGTCAGCCCGAAGAATGCCGCCGGCGGTACGACCGTGACCGTCACGGTGAAGCCCAACGATGGCTATGTTCTTGAGACCCTGACCGTCACCGACAAGAACGGCGACGAGCTCAAACTCACGGACAAGGGCAACGGCAAGTACACCTTTACCATGCCCGGCAGTAAGGTCGAGGTCAAGGCGACCTTTATGGAAGATAACAGCGTCTTGAACTTCTTCTACGACGTGCCCAACGATGCGTTCTTCTATGAGGCCGTCAAGTGGGCGGTCAAAAGCGGTGTGACGAACGGCCTGACCGATACGATGTTCGGCCCCTACGAGCCTTGCACGCGCGGTCAGATCGTCACCTTCCTGTGGCGTGCCGCAGGCTCCCCCGAGCCGAAGGCCATGGGCAGCTTCACGGACGTTCTGTCAGATGCCTACTATGCCAAGGCCGTGGCGTGGGCTATCGAGAATGGCATCACCACCGGCACCGGCGATGGAAAGTTTAGCCCCGATGCGACCTGTACCCGTGCGCAAGCAGTGACCTTCCTGTTCCGTATATCCAAGACGTCTGCTGACGGCACTCCTGCTTTCAGCGATGTAGCGACGGATGCCTACTATGCCGAGGCCGTGAAGTGGGCCACGGACAATGGCATCACCAATGGTATTAGCGGAGGCCTATTTGGTCCAGACAACGACTGCACGAGAGCTCAGATCGTGACTTTCCTCTGGAGACTGTACGCAAGCAAGTAACCGGCAAATACGATTTCTAACGCAAAGAAGCTCCCCCGACCACAGCAAGGTGGCAGGGGGAGTTTCTTCGTTGTCTTCGATTTATTGGATAGTGTCCTTTACTCTTCTGTTAGTTTTCAAGCAGTGCGGGATGTGATGTTATTATACTTGCTCTCATCCGGGTACTGTGCCATCTGCGGATACTGGGCAGCCGCCAACTGGTATTTGTCGGTACTCGCAGTTCCCAGTTGCGCACAGGCGGTCAGGGAAAATACGCTGATCGCGGCAAGCAGAAATGCCAAGAGCCTTTTCATCGTTCGATCCTCCGCCTGAAGATTTTGAAACAACTGTTATAATAATATAGACGGTATTTTTTCAAAAAATCGAGTAGCCAAAAGGAAAGTCAGGCAGCGACCACACAGAGCAAGACGGTGATTTTACGAAATGTCCAATAGGGTTTATACGCAAATATCCGGGTATTCCCTCTTCGCATTTTCTATGGTATAATGTTTATATCAACAGTTTTTTCAACGGTAATTCCTGCCACCGGAAAAGCACTCTGAAATGTGAGGGGCACGCTATGGCCAGAGTATCCACCAAAGAAAATAAAAATATCTACCAGTTGACCCGTGAGGGGCTCAAGCTCACCCGCGAAACAGCCTCGGAGCTGCTGGAGACGATCCCGCCGGAGCGTATAGAAAAGATTGAGAACGAGCGCTCTTTTCCGCATCCGGATGAAGTGCTTACAATGGCAGAGAAATATAAAAAGCCGGACCTGTGCAACTATTACTGCGCCAATCAGTGTCCCATCGGGCAGGAGTATGTGCCGGAGATCAAGATCAGGGACCTGTCTCAGATCGTGCTGGAAATGCTGGCATCTTTAAATGCGATGAATAAGCGGAAGGACCGGCTTATTGAAATCACGGCTGACGGCAAAATTTCCGATGATGAGCTGGAGGATTTTCTATACATTCAGGAGGAGCTGGAACGCATTTCCATTACGGTGGAGACCTTGCAGCTCTGGGCAGAGAAGATGCTGGCTGCCGGTGTGATTGATGAGGCGCGGTATGAAGCGTATCGGAGCCAGAAGAAAACCTGAAAGGGGTATTTTGCTCCGAAAGTGAAAATAAACTGCTGTATCTTTCCAATTCTATGATGTATTCCGCCGTCCTTTTGCTGTACGCTATTCTCAAGCAAAGGGACGGCGTTCCAAAAACCGGAAAAGGAGCTGAGGGCCATGGGGCCAGAGAGCGGCTGTTGACCATCCACTTGATGGAATTATTGAGAAAAGACGGAAAATATGCAACAAAATTAGGATTGGAACCGTCTATAAAAATGAGAGTCCTTGCAGAAAAGAAATATAGTGGGAGAGCCCATGGGGCGGAAAGGGAGAGCCAATGAAATGCGCGGCAGATTTCAGGCAGGAAGCCAGGGCGGCGCTTCAGGGGAAATGGCCGTTGGCCATTCTGGTGGGATTGGTGGCGGCGATTCTGGGAGGAGCTACTTCCGGCGGACCTGAATTTAAGATCAATTTTACCGGCGGTAGCCTGAACGCGAATATTCAATATGCCGGACAGACCATCTACTCTTGGGGAGACGGGATCACACCGGGACTGCGGGCAGTTCTGGTTGGCGGCACGATCTACCTCATTCTGGCGGCGATCGTGGTGGGCGTTCTGTACTTTGTGCTGGGCAGCGTCGTCAAAGTGGGCTACGCCCGGTTCAATCTGGATTTGACCGCCGGAGAAACGCCGTCTTTTGAGACATTGTTCTCTTATTTTCCACACTAGAAAACCGTCGCGGCGGCCCAGCTACTCCAAACGGTGTACATCTTTCTGTGGACGCTTCTTCTGGTCATTCCCGGCATCGTGGCCGGCTACAGCTACGCGATGACAGGCTATATTCTGGCCGAGCATCCCGAGCTCTCGGCCAGCGAGGCCATCGCACAGTCCAAGGCCATGATGGAGGGGAACCGTTGGCGGCTGTTCTGCCTGCAATTCAGCTTTATCGGATGGGACATCCTGTGTGCTCTGATGCTGGGCATCGGCAATCTGGCCCTGCGGCCTTACAGACACGCTGCTGAAGCGGCGTTCTACCGGGAGCTGTACGGCGGTACGGTGCCCGAAGACGAGGAATACTCCGCATAAGTATTGTCATCCCTTAAAAACTACATAAAGAAAAATAAAGAAAAAGAAAAGGAGAACCACATGGACATTTTACTGAAGGCAATTCCCATTGCGATTCCCGTGATCCTGGTCATTCTCATTTTCCTGATGGGCTACGTGAAAGCACCCCCCGACGTGGCCTACATCATCTCCGGCCTGCGGAAGCACCCCAAGGTGCTCATCGGTAAGGCCGGTATCAAGATTCCCTTTCTGGAGCGGGTGGATAAGCTGATCGTCCGCCAGATCTCCATCGACATCAAGTCCGAGGGTTACATTCCCACCCAGGACTTCATCGGCGTGGACGTGGACGCCGTGGCCAAGGTGCGGGTGATGACAGACCCGGAGGGCATCCAGTTGGCCATGAAGAACTTCCTGAATATGACGGAGGACGACTTCAACCGGGCTATCGTGGATTCCTTGCAGGGCAACATGCGTGAGATCATCGGCACCATCACTCTGAAAGAGATCTGCAATGACCGTAAGAAGTTCGGCGACGAGGTGCAGTCCAAGGCCCAGACCGATATGAACGCGCTGGGCATCCAGATCATCTCCTGCAATATCCAGCGTGTCACCGATGAAAACAGCCTTATCAACTCGCTTGGTCAGGACAACATGTCCAAGATCCAGAAGGATGCTGCTATCGCCAAGGCTGAGGCAGAGAGGGATATTGCCATCGCCCAGGCCCAGGCTGCCAAGGCGTCCAACGATGCCCAGGTGGAGGCGGACATGCACATCGCCCAGAAGCAGAATGATCTGGCGATCAAGCAGTCTGAACTGAAGGTGCAGGAGGATACTAAGCGGGCCGAGGCCGACGCCGCCTACACCATCCAGCAGCAGGAGCAGCAGCGCTCCATTGAGACGGCTACCGTCAATGCCCAGATTGCCAAGACAGAGCGCGAAGCCGAGCTGAAGAGCAAGGAAGTCGAGGTCAAGAAGCAGTCCCTGGACGCGGAGGTCCGCGCCGCTGCCGACGCCGACCGTTACCGCAAGGAGCAGGAGGCACAAGCAGCTCTGTACCAGCGGCAAAAAGATGCGGAAGCCGTCCGCTATGAACAGGAGCAGGCGGCGGAAGCCGCCAAGAAGGCCGCCGAGGCTGCCCGTTTCGCCAAGGAGCAGGAAGCTGCCGGCATCGCCGCCGTGGGTCAGGCGGAAGCCGAAGCCATCCGGGCCAAGGCTTTGGCAGAGGCCGAGGGTATCGACAAGAAGGCGGAGGCCATGAAGAAGTACGGCGAGGCCGCTGTGATCGAGATGATCATGAACGCTCTGCCGGAGATCGCCAAGAATGTGGCGGAGCCCCTCAGCAAGGTAGATAAGATCACCATGTACGGCGAGGGCAACAGCGCCAAGCTCCTCAGCGACATCGTCAACGGTACCACGCAGGTCACCGAGGGCATCAGCGCCGGGATGGGGCTGGACCTCAAGAGCCTGCTGGCAGGTGCCCTGGGCGGAAAGCTGGCGGCAGGAGCTCCCCAGCCGGTACAGGTGACGGTCACCCAGCAGCCGACAGAGGACGCGGCGGCCGCTTCCGCGGATGCGCCGGAGCAGCAAGTGTAAAATACATAAAAGAATATAAAACCGCCGGGAGTTTCCTCGGGGAAACTCCCGGCGGTTTCACAGAAAGGAGCCGCTATGGGCTTTGGATATGGCTTTGATCCCGGTTTCGGCACGACCTTCGGCATCATGTCGGTCATGACGCCGCTCATGTTCGTGCTGGTGTTTGGTATCATCATCGTGACGCTGATCCGCGGCATTGGAGAATGGAACAAAAATAACCACTCACCGAAGCTGACCGTCCCTGCCACGGTGGTATCCCGCCGCTCCGACGTTTCCCACCACCATCACGGCGGTGAGACGCATCACGTCCACACCTCTACCAGCTATTACGCCACGTTTCAGGTGGAAAGCGGCGACCGGATGGAATTTGCGCTCTCCGGCATGGAATACGGAATGCTGGCCGAGGGCGATACCGGCGAGCTGACATTTCAAGGGACGCGCTATCTGAGCTTCCAGCGAACGGAGCAAGTGTCTTGATCGTGAATGAGCGTGATGATGCGCAAAAGCTTGTGCGCAGAAATATGAAAGGCAAACGGGATCCCGTCTGCCTTTCTATTAAAAGAAATGTATGTCTATCGGCTAACGCAGGCAGCAATGTTGCTGTAAATATCCAAGGCCGGATCTTCTTTGATCGCGTCATCGGAAAGCATTATATCAGTCATCCAGCTCCGCTTCGTGCTTGAGGATTGCGCCGCTGGCGGCGTTGATCTCGTAGTCATATTCCATATTGCCGGATCTGAACTCGATTTCGTAGACGAACTTTCCGTCCTCATCATCCAGCTCAATGTCCATGTCATACGCCTGATCTTCACTCAAGCCCGCATGGTTCAGGGCGATGGACTTCGCCTTGGCGTAGCCGATATCCTGCACCGCTTTGGACGGCGCGGGCTTTTGACCAGAGGGCTTCGTCGTTTCATTCAATGCGGAAACGGCAGCCAATAAATCTTTCTGCCCGCTGAGCACCTTCCCTGTGTAGGCATCCACCAGATACTCGAACTCGCCCC
>ENA-OUQM01001371-OUQM01001371.1-human-gut-metagenome-genome-assembly--contig:-NODE-1371-length-13317-cov-8.047580_pt1 | contig 13317 bp, 13 predicted proteins | sample MGYA00237949_ERZ548830 | MGnify/ENA primary metagenome ERZ548830 (study PRJEB26490, sample SAMN05194706) | human gut metagenome | biome: terrestrial biome; feature: human-associated habitat; material...
CTTATTTTCAACTTTTTTCAACGCTTTGTAATCCCTGTCAAAATCCGGGCTTATATCTCCCCTGCCATCGTACACTTTTCCTTCCCTTGACATTTATGATACACTATTCCTATATTGGACGGATATTGGACAGGGTTCGGCATGGGGTGGACAGTCCAAAAGCGTTCTGTTTCTGTCCGATTCCCTCCACTCCGTAGAAGTTTCTCTCACCAGCGTTTTCAGCCGGAGTGTGCGCCATAGGTGGACACGATATCCATTTCGTTTTGACCGATTCATCCTCCTGCGGATCCACGATGCCCTATCATGATATCTCTAGGATATCCTTGTATCTTACTCGCTGCTTGTTTGCATCTCGCTCTCCATTCGCTCCCTCTCCTGTTTTACATCCCCCATTACAATAATGTGAGGTTTCCTATGAACGATTTTTTCACCGGCGTGCTGCCATGGCTCCTCTGGGTCGGGCGCATCGCTCTGTCCGCCGTGGCGGTTCTGCTTTTGATCCGCTGCGGGCGCACCTTACTCTCCGGAGGGAAACAGGAGAGCTGGGGCTTTCTCAGTCTCTCCAACGGCGCACGCTATCCGCTGTACCACTGGGAGAACATGATCGGCCGGGCCAGGCAGGCGGATATTCGCATCAATTTCCCATCCGTCTCCCGCAGCCACGCCGCCCTGTGCCGGGACAGCGAGGGCATCTGGCGCATCTACCCCATCCGCACCGGCGGCACGCTGCTCAACGGCACGGTGGTGGAGCGCCCCACCGCCCTGAATCCCGGCGACGCCCTCTCCATGGGCGGGGTGGATATCTACTTCTTCCCCGACCAGAAGCAGGCCCGTCGGCCGGTCCGCACTGCCGCCTCCCGTGGGACGCTGTGGCTGCTGACCCTGTTTCAGGTGCTGATGTTCCTGCAATTCCTTCCCGGTCTGACGGCCGGAGCCTCGCTGCCGGTGTGCATCGGCTTCGGTGGGCTGGTGCTGCTGTCGTGGGTCTTTTGCTCCCTGCGCCGCACCGGCTCCCGTGGGCTGGAGATCCTGGCGCTGCTGCTGACCACCGTGGGCTTCGCCGTCACCGCCGCCTACGACTCTCACTCCTTATATAAACAGCTGGCCGCCGTGGTACTGGGCATGGGGCTGTATCTGCTGATGGACCGGGTCTTGCAGAGCCTGCCGCTGGCGTTGAAGCTCCGGTGGCCGCTGGTAGCCGCCGCATCAGCGCTGCTGGCCTTCAACGTACTGTTTGGGCAGCGCATCTTCGGCGCCAAGAACTGGATCGCCGTAGGCCCCATCACCTTCCAGCCTTCAGAGTTGGTGAAAATCGTATTCATTCTGGCGGGGGCCGCCACGTTAGACCGCCTGTTTGCCAAGCGGAACCTCATTTTCACCATCCTCTTCTCCGCCTACTGCGTGGGGTGCCTCGCCCTGATGAGCGACTTCGGCACGGCGCTGATCTTCTTCGTGGCATTTCTGTGCATCGCCTTTCTCCGCACCGGCGACCTGCCCTCCATCGTGATGATCACCGCCGCCGCAGGCTTTGCCGGGGGCATCGTCCTGCGCTTCAAGCCCTATGTGCTGGCCCGGTTTGCCGTGTGGCGGCACGCTTGGGAGTATGCCCAAGAGGAGGGCTATCAGCAGACCCGCACCATGTCCGCCGTGGCCTCCGGCGGTCTCTTCGGCGCAGGGCCGGAGGAGGCGTGGCTGAAATATGTGGGCGCCGCCAACACGGATCTGGTGTTCGGCGTGGTGTCCGAGGAGTTCGGCCTGCTGCTGGCCCTGTGTGCTGCAGCCGCCGTGATCCTGCTGGGCATTTACGCCCTGCGGGCCGCCGGACGCTCCCGCTCCAGCTTTTACGCCATCGCCGCCTGCGCCACCGCCGCCATGCTGGTGTTCCAGACCACCCTCAACGTGCTGGGTTCCGTGGATCTGCTGCCCCTGACCGGCGTCACCTTCCCCTTCGTCTCCATGGGCGGCTCCAGTATGCTGTCCTGCTGGGGGCTGCTGGCCTATTTGCAGGCGGCAGCGCCGCCGCCCGTATCCGTCAAGGCGGCCCCCAAGGCTCCGGCTCCCGCCGTCAAGCCGCCGCAGGCCACCGGTTTTCTGGATGAACTGGGAGTCGCCACGGACGACATTTTCGGAAAGGAGGATGCCCGATGAAGCAAGTGAAATTCCGCTCCGTCCTGCTCCTGCTGTTGATCGTGCTGCTGGGGCTGGGGCTGGCGTTGTTCTGCCTGCGCTACACCTTCCGGGGGGAGGCGTGGGCCTCCTTCTCCGCCAACGGTCATGCCTACACCGACGGCGTGGTCCGCACCGGTCAGGTGCTGGACCGCAACGGCACCGTTCTCTATGACGGCCCCTCCGGCGTCTATCATGAGGACAGCGCCCTGCGGCAGGCCACCCTCCACGCCGTGGGAGATCAGCTGGGGAACATCTCCACCTCGGCGCTGGAGGCGTTCCAGTCCCGGCTCATCGGCTTTGACCCCCTCACCGGCACCCTCTCCGGCGGTCACAAGGTGTATCTCACCATAGATGCCGACCTCAGCCGAACGGCGTGGGAGGCGCTGGACGGCCGCAAGGGCGTGGCCGCCGTGTACAACTATCAGACCGGCGATATCCTCTGCATGGTCTCCAACCCCTCCTTCGACCCCGCCGACCCGCCGGAGATCAGCGACGACGACAGCGACTATGAGGGTGTGTATCTGAACCGGCTCCTGTCCGGTCTGTACACCCCCGGCTCCGTGTTCAAGGTGGTCACCACCGCTGCGGCGCTGGAGCAGCTGCCCGGCGTGGAGGAGCGCACCTTCACCTGCAACGGCAGCGTTACCATCGGGGATCAGGTCATCACCTGCCCCTACGCCCACGGGGAGATGGATCTCTCCGACGCATTCGCCCGCTCCTGCAACGGGGTGTATGCCCAGCTGGCGGTGGAGCTGGGGGCCGACGTTTTGCAGGACTACGCCCGGCAGGCGGGGCTGCTGGAGGGCTTCTCCGTCAGCGGCATCCCCACGGTCTCCGGGCTGTTCACCGCCGGGAGCGGCGGTGATCTGGGCTGGTCCGGCGTGGGACAGTATGAGGACATGGTGAACCCCTGCGCCATGCTGGCGCTGATGGGCTCCATTGCCTCTGACGACAGGGCCGCCACGCCCCGACTCCTGTACCGGGAGACCGGCGTACTGGGGCTGCCCGCCGCCATTCCCGCCAAGGAAAAGCGGGCCGCCGTGTTCACCGCCGAGACCCGCCAGACCCTGCGGGACATGATGGCCCACAACGTACAGGAGACCTACGGGCAGTCCCGGTTCGGGGATCTGGCGGTCTGCGCCAAGTCCGGCACGGCGGAGGTCAGCGACGGTGCTCCCCACGCGTGGTTCGTGGGCTTCGTGGACGACAGCACCCTGCCGCTGGCTTTCGTGGTGGTGGTGGAGCACGGCGGCAGCGGCTCCGACGTGGCCGGCTCCGTCGCCGCCCAGCTGCTGGAGCAGGCACAGAGTTAAAAAATATCCGCTTCCGGTGTAACGGAAGCGGATATTTTTTACAGGTATTTCACCAGCTGCTCCATGGGCCTGCGGTCCGTGTGCAGCCGGGCGGGATGGGCTCCCTCGGCGGGATAGCCCAGCGGCAGCATGGCGATGGGGACAAGGCCCGCCATCTCCGGGAAGGCCGCCGTCAGCTTCTCCGGGTCGAACATCCCCACGTAGGTGGTGCCAAGGCCCAGATCCGCCGCCTGCAGCATCATCTGGGTCACGGCGATGGTGGCGTCGATCTCGCCGTGATTCTTCCCGTCGCACTCCCGGTCCTAAGCCGCCGCCGGGTCATAGGCCACCGCCAGCAGCACCGGCGGATGGAAGTGGCAGCCCATGCAGGCGTCCGCCTTCGCCATGGCCTCCGGGCTTTGCAGCACGAAGATGCGCTGGGGCTGGTTGTTATGGGCGGTGGGGGCGTTGCGTCCTGCCTCCAGCACCTGCTGCAGCAGGGCATCCTCCACCGGCCGGTCACTGAACTTACGCAGGGAGTACCGCTGCGCCGACAGCTCCGCAAAATTCATATCCATTCCTGCCTTTCTTCAGATAGTGTCCCCATTATACCATGTCCCGCCGGCGGTTGCCAGAAAAATTTTCTGCCGGGGCTTGACAAGTGTGTGCCGGACGCATATAATACTCCACAACAAGTACACAGCACAAACCTGTGAGAAAGAGAAGTAGTCGGTGCGGCAATTCCTTCAGAGAGCCCCGGATGGTGGGATCGGGGCGGTGAGCGGCCGGTGAATGGACTTTTGAGGGCGGACCGAACGGCGCAGGCCAAGTAGGGACCGACGGGAGCCCCACCCGTTACCCACCGGGGTGCGTATGATGGTACGCAGAAGCGAGCGGACGCCGCTGGGCGTCAATTTGGGTGGTATCGCAGAAGCAATGGCTTTTGTCCCATGTGGGACGAAGGCCGTTTTTTTATTTTCCGCAGGCCCCGGCACGGCCACGGGATCATCTGCCGCCTGAGATCATTTTTTAGGAGGATACCCGTATGAAAAAGAAGAATCTGATGAAGTCCCTGACGGCGCTGGTGCTGTCCGTGCTGATGGTGCTGAGTCTGGCCGCCTGCGGCGCCAAGCCCTCCGATGGCGGTAAGGATGAGGATAAGGACGGCTATACCGTGGCCATCATCAAGCAGATGGATCATGCCTCGCTGGACGAGATCGCCGATGCCATCGCCGCCCGGCTGGATGCCATCGCTCAGGAGCAGAATGTCTCCATCCGCTACACCATCACCTCCGGGCAGGGGGATCAGTCGGTGCTGAAGCAGCTGGCGGATCAGGCCGTGGCCGATCAGGTGGATGCCATCATTCCCATCGCCACCACCGCCGCTCAGGTGTCCGCCGTGGCGGCTGAGGACAGCCGGACGCCGGTGGTGTATGCCGCCATCTCCGATCCCGATACCGCCAAGCTCACCGGCATCGACTATGTTACCGGCACCAGCGATGCGCTGAATACCGAATACATTCTGGACATGATGCTGGCGCAGGATCCCGGCGTCTCCAAGGTGGGGCTGCTGTACTCCCTGTCCGAGCCCAACTCCACCAAGCCCATTGCCGAGGCCAAGGCGTATCTGGAGCAGCACGGCATTACCTGCGTGGAGCAGACTGCCAACACCAACGACGAGGTGGTGGCCGCTGCCGCCGCCCTGATCTCCGCCAAGGTGGACGCCGTGTTCACCCCCACCGACAATGTTATCATGGCCGCCGAGCTGGCCATTGCCGGCGATCTGGCCAAGGCCGGCATCCCCCACTATACCGGGGCTGACTCCTTTGTCCGCAACGGCGCCTTCGCCACCTGTGGCGTCAACTACACCGAGCTGGGCGCACGCACTGCCACGCTGGCCTATCAGGCCATGACGCAGGGCATGGACGGGATGGAGGACTACTACCGGATGGACGGCGGCATCATCACCGTCAACACCGACACCGCCGCCGTGCTGAAGGCCGACTACTCCGTGTTTGCCCAGATGGCCCAGCTGGTGGAGGTCACCACCACCAAGGACTGATGCTTTCCGACTGACTTTCCGAAAGGAGCCGAATCATGCTGCTTGTCGTACAAACCGCACTGGAGCTGGGCTTTCTCTATGCGCCGGTGGCGCTGGCGCTGTTCCTGAGCTTCCGGGTGCTGGACATTGCCGATCTCACCACCGACGGCTGCTTCGTGCTGGGGGCCGCCGTGTCCGTGACCCTTACCGCCGCCGGGCATCCCCTGCTGGCCGTTCCGGCGGCCATGCTGGCGGGGGCGTGCGCCGGGTTCATCACCGCCTTCCTCCAGACCCGGCTGTCGGTGCCTTCCATTCTGGCGGGCATCGTCACCAATACGGGGCTTTACACCATCAACCTCATGGCCATGGGCTGGCGCTCCAACGAGAGCCTGCTGGGCAGCGACACCGTTTTTACCCTGCTGCGCTCCATCGGGTTGGGCGGTGACTGGTATGAGCTGGTGCTGGCCGCAGCAGTGACGCTCCTGTGCGCCGGGCTGCTGGCGCTGTTTCTGGGGACCCGGCTGGGACTTTCCATCCGAGCCACCGGCGACAATCCCGATATGGTCCGGGCCTCGTCGCTGGACCCCACCTTTACCGTCACCGTGGGACTGTGCCTGTCCAATGCGCTGACGGCTCTGTCCGGCGCCATGGTGGGACAGTATCAGAAAACCGTGGACATCAACTCCGGCACCGGCATCGTGGTCATCGGGCTTGCGTGTCTCATCATCGGCGAGACCGTCTTGGGCCGCCGCACGGTGTATAAGGGAATTCTGGCGGCGCTGGTGGGCTCCGTGGTCTACCGCTTTATCTACGCCGTGGTGTTTTACACCAAGGTGGTGCCGGTGGAGTGCCTGAAGCTGCTCACCGCCGTCATTGTGGCGTTGGCCATTGCCGCCCCCGGTCTGCGGCGCTGGGCCGCTTTTCAGAAGCAGAAGCACAGCCGAAAGGAGGCCGCCTGATATGCTGGACATCACCGCCATTTCCAAGACCTTCCACCCCGGCACACCCAATGCCCGGCAGGCTCTGCGGCAGCTCTCCCTGCATCTGGAGGACGGGGAGTTCGCCACCATCGTAGGCTCCAACGGCGCCGGGAAGTCCACCCTGTTTGGGGCCATTGCCGGGAGCTTTTACACCGACGAGGGGCGTATCCTGCTGGACGGTACGGATCTGACCTTCCAGCCGGAGCACCAGCGCAGCCGGGTCATTGGGCGTCTGTTTCAGGACCCCATGCGGGGGACCGCTCCCCACATGACCATCGAGGAGAATCTAGCGCTGGCCTATCTGCGAGCCTCCCACGGAAGCCCCTTCTGCCGCATCACGCCCAGGGACCGGGAGCTGTTCCGCAGCCAGTTGGCCCAGCTGGACATGGGGCTGGAGGAGCGGATGCGCCAGCCGGTGGGACTGCTGTCCGGCGGTCAGCGGCAGGCGCTGACGCTGCTGATGGCCACCATGGTGCCGCCGAAGCTGCTGCTGCTGGACGAGCACACGGCAGCACTGGACCCCGCCACGGCGGACAAGGTACTGGAACTGACCCGGCGCATCGTGGCGGAGCACCGCATCACCTGTCTGATGGTGACCCACAACATGGCGCAGGCCCTGTCTCTGGGCAGCCGCACCCTGATGATGGCGGGGGGCTCCATTGTGCTGGATGTCTCCGGGACAGAGCGGGAGGGGCTCACGGTCAATGACCTGCTGGAGCGCTTCCGCAGCGGCGCAGGCCATGCGCTGGATAATGACCGGATCCTGCTTGCGTAAGGGAGAGGTTTTGATTGCCGCCGGGGACTTCAATGGGACGGGTCTCCGACGGGTGACTTCGGTGAGAACGTGCCTCCGGCGGCCCACTTTTCCCACCAGCTGGAAAAGTGGGCAAAAGAGCCGTTTGAAACCGATGGTTTCAAAGCTTCCTTTGCTCTCAAGAGTTGCGTTCGCTATGGGCTGTAAAGGGAATTGACTCTGCAACAGACCCGCTGCCGCTCTCACTCAGGTGAAGGGGCGTGTGGGTCTATCGCTGGGAAATGACAGGCTATCTCTATGGTGATAGCCTTCAGCTGTCATGATACGTCTCGCTTTTGTTGTCTCCGACGGGTAACTTTCTGCCAATAGCGGCAGAAAGTTACCAAAGAACGCCACTTGAAACCTAAGGTTTCAAGACTTCCTCTGTTGTGTACAAGCGTTTCTGTCTAAAACTTGCCGAAGAAGGGAATTGACTTCCTTCTACTCACGCTGCCGCTACTCGGTTGGTTGAAGAAGCCTGATGTTCTGCCGTGTGGAACGGATTGCCACGGGTGCTTCGCACCCGTGGCAATGACACACAACAAGCAGACAGAAGGTAATTGGGCCGCTGAAAGTTCTATTATAAGATAAATCTGTCATTCCGAGACCAGTTGGCAAACTGGTCGTGGGAATCCGCTCTCGGCGATAGACGCAGCATTCCCTTCGACAGAGCGGGAGCGGCAGCGGGTCTGCTGCTGAGTCAATTCCCTGTTTCGGCAGGACTTAGACCACAGCTCTTGCAAACAAGAAGGAAGTGCGGAAACCATCGGTTTCTGCTGGCGTTCTTCAGGAAACCGCCGAAGCGCCGCCGGTGGCAGATGCAGCAGGGTGGTTTCGAGGAAGTGTCCCGGTTTTCACGCCGTACAAACGGCTGGAAACCGGCTGACACGACGGCGAATCTTTCTTTCGCTACGGAAAGAAAGTCACGCCGGAGACAAAACAATGCACATAAAATATTGAAAGTCAGCACAAGGCCCCCGGACGGGAGGAATTTTCACTCCTTCTGTCCGGGGGTCTTTTGGGCAAGCGATCCAAGGCTGTCGCACTTAAAACCGCCTCTTACAGCTGCCCATTATGACGGCCGCCATATCTATCATACACATATAATTATAATGGTCTCCGCACGGCAGCTGATCTCCGACTTATGCTTCACCGCTCCAGACGGTGCATGGCCCCGGCAGTCAGCAGCGCTGCGCCCAAGGGCAGGACGTCCTCGTTGAACACCACCTTCGGATTGTGCATGGGCTGACCGTAGCGGGGATCCTCCCGGGGTGACCCGGCCCCCAGCAGCAGATAGGCGCAGGGCAATTCGTAGGTGTAGGAGGCAAAATCCTCGGAACCCATGCCGCCCTCCTTCAGCCGGTAGACCTTCTCCCGGCCCAGCAGCGTCTCCGCCAGCGCCGCCATATCCTCCGTCAGGGCCGGATCGTTTTGCAGCGGCGGGGCCGAGGCCAGCTCCTCCATCTGCGCGCTGCCCCGGAAGGCCGAGGCGATCCCCTCCGACAGCTGGCGGATGCGCTCCATGATCCGGGCCGTCACCGCCCGGTCAAAGGTACGGACCGTCCCCTCCAGCACCGCCTCATCGGGGATGATGTTGGGAGCCTGTCCCGCCTGAAACCGACCCACCGTCACCACTGCCGGGGTCTTGGCGGGAAGCTCCCGGCCGGTGATCTCCTGCAGGGCCAGCCAGATCTGGGCAGCGATGCCGATGGGGTCCACGCCCGTCTCCGGCATGGCCCCGTGGCACCCCTTTCCCCGCACCGTGATGCGGAACAGGGTGCAGCCCGCCATGAAGGTCCCGCTGCCGCACAGCACCGTCCCGGAGGGGGTGCCGGAGTGGACGTGGAGGGCCAGCGCCTCGCTGGGGGCCGGATTTTGCAGGACTCCTGCCGCCAGCATAGCCTTGGCGCCGGTGAAGCCCTCCTCGTCCGGCTGGAACACCAGCTTCACCGTGCCGGAGAGCTCCTGCCGATGCTGCATCAGCAGCCGGGCCGCACCCAGCAGCATGGCAGTGTGCATATCGTGGCCGCAGGCGTGCATACAGCCGTTTTCCGACCGGAAGGACAGGCCCGACTGCTCCTGTCCCCGGAGGGCATCCATGTCCGCCCGCAGCAGGATGCAGCGTCCGGTGTCAGTTCCGGTGACGGTGGCGGTCAGGCCGCCGCCCAGCTCCTGCGGATGGTATCCCATCTCCGTCAGCCGCCCCTTGACATAGGCCACCGTCTCCGGCAGAACCGCCCCGGCCTCCGGGTTCCGGTGCAGGCGGCGGCGATCCGCTGTCAGCTGGGGCTGCATGGTCTGCGCCTCCCGGCGTAGTTCCTGAATATCCATGGTATTCGCTCCTTTTGCTGTTGGTTTTTCTATGATTATACACGCTGCGGTGGGAGGAATCTTGCATATTTTGGAAACAACAGCGCCGGAAGCAAATATTTTTTCCGGAGTCCCTTGACATCTTCTTCCGCCGGTGGTATAGTACTACCAACCTACCGAATTAGTAGTATTGTCAAAAACGATCATCGGCCCTTGCCGCATGGAAAGGAAGCGCTGTTATGTCCCGCATTTATACCTCTGCCGATCAGCTCATCGGCCACACTCCCCTGCTGGAGCTGACCCATCTGGAGAAGAAGTACGGTCTGAAGGCCCGGTTGCTGGGCAAGCTGGAGTATCTCAACCCCGCCGGCTCCGTGAAGGATCGTATCGCCCGTGCCATGATCGATGACGCAGAGGCGAAGGGCCTGCTGAAGCCCGGCAGCGTTATCATCGAGCCTACTTCCGGTAATACCGGCATCGGTCTGGCCTCCGTGGCCGCCGCCCGTGGCTATCGGGTCATCATCGTCATGCCGGAGACCATGAGCGTGGAGCGCCGCCAGCTGATGAAGGCCTACGGCGCCGAGCTGGTGCTGACGGAGGGCTCCAAGGGCATGAGCGGCGCCATTGCCAAGGCGGAGGAGCTGGCCCGTGAGATCCCCGGCGGCTTTGTCCCCGGTCAGTTTGTCAATGCCGCCAATCCCAAGGCGCACTTCGAGACCACCGGCCCGGAGATCTATGAGGATACCGACGGCAAGGTGGACTACTTCGTGGCCGGTGTCGGCACCGGCGGCACCATCACCGGTGTGGGGCAGTATCTGAAGTCCCGGAACCCGGAGGTGAAGGTGGTGGCCGTGGAGCCCAAGAGTTCCGCCGTTCTCTCCACCGGCGTGGCCGGCGCCCACAAGATCCAGGGCATCGGCGCAGGCTTCGTGCCGCAGGTGCTGGACACAAAGGTCTATGACGAGATCATCCCTGTGGAGAACGATGACGCCTTTGCGCTGGGTAAGGAAATGGGCCGCAGCGAGGGCGTGCTGGTGGGCATCTCCTCCGGCGCTGCGCTGTGGGCCGCCATTGAGATCGCCAAGCGGCCCGGCAGCGAGGGCAAGACCATCGTGGTGCTGCTGCCGGATACCGGCGACCGTTATCTCTCCACACCGCTGTTTGCCGACTGAGGCTCTTCCTTTGCTATCTTCTTTTTCCTTTTACTCCTTTTTTACCCCTCTCTCTGCCCGAAAGGGCAAGGGGCAAAGACCCGGTATCCTGTCGATACCGGGTCTTTGCTCTGTTCTTTTCCGGTGGCGCTTACAGTCCCAGCAGCTTCGCCTTCAGCACGGCGGCCACGGTCTTGCCGTCCTCGATCTCGCCGGAGAGGCACCGTGCCAGCAGCGTATCGAAGGGGAGGCGCCGCACCTGCAAAAATTCGTCGGCGTCGGGGTGCGTTGCCCCAAAGGTCAGGTCACGGGCCAGATACAGGTGCAGCACCTCGCCGTAGCAGCCGGGAGAAGGCAGAACGGCCCCCAGCGGTTGCCAGTGAGTGGCCTCGGCGCCGGTCTCCTCCCGCAGTTCCCGCCGGGCCGTAGTCAGCGGGTCCTCGCCGGGCTCCCGCTTTCCGGCGGGGATCTCCAGCAGCGTCCGGCCAAACACATAGCGGTACTGCTCCACCAGCACGGCGCAGTCCTCGTCATCCAGCGCCAAGATCCCCACGCCGCCGGGGTGGCGTACCACCTCCCGTGTGGAGGTATTGCCATTGGGCAGGGACACGGTATCCACCTGCACGTCGATGATGCGGCCATGGTAGATCTCCCGGCGGGAGAGCAGCTGTTCGGTCAGGTTCATAGTGATATCCTCCTTGCGTTCTTTCTGCAGTATACCACGGCAGAGGCTGTGTGCCAAGAGGGCTTCTCTATCAGCAGTGTGGCGCATATTTCGGGCTTGTAATCAGCGGTGGAACGTGGTATACTATATGCCACACTTCATGAAAGGAGCGCTTCCCATGGAAAAGCGTGGCATTAAGATCGCTGCACAGAACCGCAAGGCGTACCACGACTACTTCGTGGAGGAGCGCTATGAGGCGGGCATCGAGCTGGCCGGAACGGAGGTCAAGTCCATCCGGGGCGGGCGGGTGAATCTGAAGGATTCCTACTGCGTGGCCAAGGACGGTGAGCTGTTCGCCCTGAGTATGCACATCTCCCCCTATGAGCAGGGCAACATCTTCAACAAGGATCCGGATCGGCCCAAGCGGCTGCTGATGCACAAGCGGGAGATCCGCAAGCTCCACGATCTGCAAAAGCAGGACGGGTATGCCCTGATCCCTCTGAGCCTGTATTTCAAGGACAGTCGGGTAAAGGTGGAGCTGGGGCTGTGCAAGGGTAAGAAAAACTACGATAAGCGGGACGCCATCGCCAAGCGGGATGCAAAGCGGGAGATGGACCGTGCCATGCGGGAAAAGAACCGCTGACGCCTGATAAGAGAAGGAGAACGGATATGAGCAATCCTATTGTGACCATCGAAATGGAAAACGGCAAGAAGATCGTGGCGGAGCTATACCCCGACATCGCTCCTCAGAGCGTGCGGAATTTCATCTCTCTCGCCAACGCCGGTTTTTATAACGGCCTGATCTTCCACCGCTGCATCTACGGCTTCATGATCCAGGGCGGCTGCCCCGACGGCACCGGCATGGGCGGCCCCGGCTACTGCATCAAGGGCGAGTTCGAGGCCAACGGCATCCGCAACGACCTGCGTCACACCCGTGGTGTGCTGAGCATGGCCCGTGCGCAGGATATGGACTCCGCCGGCAGCCAGTTCTTCATCATGCACAAGGACTCCCCCCATCTGGACGGGCAGTACGCCGCCTTCGGCATGGTCATCGACGGTATGGACGTGGTGGATGAGATCGCCTCCCAGCCCCGGAATATGCTGACCAACAAGCCCAAGAAGCCGCAGGTGATGAAGTCCGTCACCGTGGATACCCAAGGTGTGGAGTACCCGGAGCCGGAGAAGCTGCCGGACCCCTTCCACAGATAAGAAAATAACCGTCCGGGTGGGGGCGACCTCACCCGGAACGGTAGAAATATACAGTCTTTTCCCATACTTCGATACGGGGCTGCACCGGTTTCGACGGGGGTGTGGAGGCTGGATAAGCGGGCGGCGGCGCCTGACCGCCATAAAACGGGCAACTTAAAAATTAACTGACAACAATCGTATTGCTGTCGCTGCCTAACTAAAGGCAGCCGTCTGAACCGGAGAGGCCACAGGCCGGGGAAGGCGTCGTTGATGTGGCGGACGTGCGGCGGGTAAGAGTTGCCCCGCCCATGCATCATGACTCTACCAAGCCGTGCAGTCTGGGCAGTGCCTGCACGGGGCGGGAATCCTGAATCTGTCCTGCGCCCGGAGAAGGTCTTGTTAAAGCGCTTTCGGACAGGGGTTCGACTCCCCTCAGCTCCACCAAAACAATATAATCCGAACCTTGTACCGATTGGTCATGGGTTCGGATTTATTGTTTTTATAGAAGAAGTTGAAGACTGGTAATAAAGAAACCGGGAGGACCGCCGATCATGGCAATCCTCCCGATTTCTTTATGTAGATGCACTGTCTGAAATCTCCTTCTTTGCTTTCCATTCGGCAAATGCCTTTTTGCCGCCTTCGCTTTCGTAGTACTTCTGAATTACCGGAAGCAAACTCCGTGCCAGCGATTCAAAGACGTATTCCGGAATTTCGGTTGCATCCACGCTG
>ENA-OUQM01001381-OUQM01001381.1-human-gut-metagenome-genome-assembly--contig:-NODE-1381-length-13191-cov-4.788216_pt1 | contig 13191 bp, 7 predicted proteins | sample MGYA00237949_ERZ548830 | MGnify/ENA primary metagenome ERZ548830 (study PRJEB26490, sample SAMN05194706) | human gut metagenome | biome: terrestrial biome; feature: human-associated habitat; material...
TGCCGGGAAGCTGCCCGGCTTTTGCAGGTGTCTGCGTAGTCTTCCTTGCTGCCTTCATCGTGAGTACGGGGCGGAATTCCCCGGACTCTGCATAAAAAGACAGTCCCTTTTCTTTCACTTTTACAATAGGAAACTGATCGTCTGTAACGACCAGATAATCCGTCAGAACGAGATAATTGAGCACCTGCCGCAGAAAAACGATGGTATCCTGGGCGTGCGTTGCGTAGTAACGGTTGGAATCCAGACCAAAACGCAGTACCTTTTCGTTTTTGCTGCCGCGCAGCGTGTCGAGAATGACGTTGACGCCAAAGCGCATGCCGCTTGTTAAGATACAGCCGATCAGGTCATTGGCAAGCTCTGTGATGTCGATGGTTTCAAAGGTATTTAAACAGTTGCTGCAGTTGCCGCAGTAGTTGGAGCCAAACTCACCGAAATAGCGCAGCATGTAGTCCCGCAGACAGTCGGTGGTGTGGCAGTAAAAGGTCATTTTCTTGAGGCGTTCGCGGTCTTGTCTGCGAACCTCCTCCAGTGCTTCGCCGGTCAGCTCTTCGTTATCACGATCCTGTTCGATAAAAAACTGGTTTGTGATAACATCCTGACCGCTGTAAAATAAAATACAATCGGCCTTTGCACCGTCCCGTCCGGCGCGTCCGGCCTCCTGATAATAGCTTTCCATATTTTTGGGCATGTTATAATGCAGGACAAAGCGGACGTTCGATTTATCGATGCCCATGCCAAACGCATTGGTTGCGACCATGATCGGTGCATCGTCGTAGGTAAAGGCCTCCTGGTTTGCGCGCCGTTCTTCGTCGGAAAGTCCGGCGTGATAGCGGGTTGCCCGAAAACCATCCGCAAGGAGCCTGTCGCAGACCTCTTCGACATTTTTGCGTGTTGCACAGTAAATGACGCCGGAGCTGTCGGGATGGGCGAGCAGATAATCGCGGATGCTGCGGTACTTGTCCTTATCGTGGCGAACCTCGAAATAGAGATTTTTTCGGTCAAAACCGGTCACAGCGACATGGGGATCGGACAGCTCCAGCATCCGGATGATGTCTTCGCGAACTTCCTTGGTTGCCGTCGCGGTAAAAGCGCCGATGACGGGACGGATGGGCAGCGTGCGGACAAATTCCGGGATTTTTAAATAGCTGGGGCGGAAATCCTGTCCCCACTGGGATACACAGTGGGCTTCATCAACTGCCAGCAGCGAAATCGGTGTGGAGGATGCAAAATCCAGAAAATCTTCCGTCAGCAGCCGTTCCGGCGCGACGTAGATGATCTTATAACGGCCTTCTTTGGCATAAGCGAGGGCCTTTTTATATTGATTCCAGGAAAGAGAGCTGTTTAAATAGGCTGCGTGGACCCCCATCTGATTCAGGGCACGAACCTGGTCCTTCATCAGGGAAATCAAGGGGGAGACCACGAGGGTAACATGAGGCAGCAGCAGGGCTGGAACCTGATAGCAGACGGATTTCCCGGCGCCGGTGGGCATAATGCCGCAGACGTCCTGCCCGTTTAACAGACAGTCGATCAGCTCCTCCTGTCCGTCACGGAATGTATCATATCCATAATAGGTTTTTAAAATATCGTATTTGTCCTGCTGCTTTTTCATAATAAAAATCCTTGTCTCGTTTTGCTCCTGCTGTAATGGAACCTATCCTGTGAATCGTAATGGATTGATTTTAACATGGTTTTGAAAACAGGGCAAGTGCTGCAGGGCCACGCACCATTCGGAAAGATGCGAGGAAACTTCAGGGTTAAGAAAAAGGGGATAGAATATGAGTTTTTTATATCTTGACAGACTGGGAAAAACCCAGCACTATAGAAGTATCTAAGAAGAGAGGAGTACATATCAATGAAAGAGAATTTACCGGTATCCCTGCAGAAGCTGATTCACAAGGTGGAAGAGACCTTTGCAGAGGATCCTGCAATGGTAGAACTGTTTATCAACTGTTTTTCCAACACCCTGGATACAACTGTGAAAAAGATGGAGGACGGCACAACCCATGTTATCACCGGTGATATCCCGGCGATGTGGCTGCGGGATTCCGTTGCACAGGTGCGCCCCTATCTGGTAGCTGCAGCAGAGGATCAGGAGATTTCCGACCTGCTGGCTGGTCTGTCCAGAAGACAGTTTTTCTTTGTAAACCATGATCCCTATGCAAATGCCTTCAATCAGGAAGAAAACGGCAACTGCTGGGATCACGATGAGACGGAAATGAGCGATTGGCTCTGGGAACGCAAATATGAGATCGACTCTCTGTGCTATCCCGTTCAGTTCGCATATCTGCTCTGGAAAAACACCGGACGTACAGACCATTTTGATGACAATTTCGTAAAAGGCCTGCACACCATCCTGAACGTATGGAAAACCGAACAGTATCACGAGGAGAAATCCCCTTATTCCTTCCAGCGTAAGGGCTGCTACTTTACAGATACCCTGTCCAGAGAAGGCAAGGGCGCTCTGGTAAAATCCGGCGTAGGTCTGACCTGGTCGGGCTTCCGTCCCAGCGATGATGCCTGCATCTACGGCTATCTGATCCCGTCCAATATGTTTGCAACAGTTGTTCTGGGCTATATGGAAACCATTGCACATGAAGTATTAAAGGATGAGGCTCTGGCAGCAGAAGCAGCTTCCCTGAAAAAAGAGATCCACGATGCCATCGAAAGCATGGCGATCGTAGATAACTATTACTATGGTAAGGTTTATGCATACGAAGTAGACGGCTACGGTCAGTATATGCTGATGGACGATGCAAATGTACCCAGCCTGCTGGCTATGGATTACCTTGGCTACGAGGCGGATGACCGTCAGGTTGTGGAAAACACCCGCAATTTTGTGCTCAGCTGTGCAAATCCTTATTATTATGAAGGCAGCTGTGCAAAGGGTGTAGGCAGCCAGCACACCAAGCCTGGTTACATTTGGCACATCGCTCTGGCGATCCAGGGTCTGACCAGCAAGACAAAGGAAGAAAAGCTTGCGATCCTGAACACCATGAAAAATACCGATGCCGGCAAGCACATGATGCACGAGGGCTTCGATGTCAATGATCCTGCAAACTACACCAGAGAGTGGTTCTCATGGGCAAACGCTATGTTCTGTGAGCTGGTTCTGGACTACTGCGATATCCGCGTAGCACGGTAAGATATACGGGACGTGTGAACTTCAAAAAGTCGATGAGGCGGCAAGTCTTCTGCAGTGATAAAAACTGCAAAAGATAAATCGTTAATCTGACAGCACTAAGACTCAAAAACCGGGCAGAGAGAATCTGCCCGGTTTTTGAGTTTTATCCGCAGTCCTTAGTGGAACGTATCCACGGAATAATCATGATAATGGAAGCCAAACCACCGTCCGGGTACATCACCGGGGAAATGGGGCGCTTCGTAGGTAAGGAACTGACCGTTTTCGTCCAGCGCCTCAGGCGTGTACTGTGCGGTGTGCTCCAGCAGAAGCTTCCAGAGCTTTGCCTTGCGCTCCTGCCAGGCAGGGTCCTCTGCGAGATTATGCTGCTCCATCGGATCGGTGTTTAAGTCGAAGAGCAGAACGTGATCGCCGACTGCAGAGTAAACCAGCTTTACCTTTTCCTCCATGACACAGAAATTCTTGTTTAAAGAGTTTCCAAAGAACATACGATCCATGGGAACTGGCTCAAGCAGGTTTTTGCCGCTGACAGAAACAGGGGAAGAAAGTCCTGCCATTGCAAGGATCGTAGGATAGATATCTACAAGGTCAGTCGGGGCCTCTACGCTGATGTTGTGAGGAAGGCTGCGTCCCTGGGGAGGCATGATCAGAAGCGGTACATGGGCGCTGCCCTCAAAGAACAGATTCTTCTGGGACATATGGTGGTCTCCCAGCATCTCGCCGTGGTCTGCGGTGAAGATGACCCAGGTGTTTTTGAACAGGTCATTTTCTCTCAGACAGCCAAAGATACGTCCCAGTGCATAGTCGACCTGTGTGATGCAGGCATAGTAGGCGCGTTTGGAAGCAGCGCGCTGCGCTTTGCCAAGCAGATGCAGGTTCGTGTTTTCATAAGCACCTGCAAGGAAGCCCTGAGGGGTCTCTTCAACGGTTCTGGACCAGTCGCCTGTAACCGCGTCCGGCATCGGGATGTTGTCATACAGCTCCCAGAAGTCACGGCAGGGATCAAAGGGCGGATGGGGCTTGGTAAAGCTTGTCCATAAAAAGAACGGACGCGTCGTATCACGGGTCTCCAGAAAATCAATCGCTTCCTCCGCGATCCAGCTGGTAATGCTGTCCTTGACCTCTACCGTGGAGATCACAGGCTCTACCTCACACTCGCCGACACCGTGAGCCTTGGGATGTGCAAGAACCTGCTTCTTGTCATATTCGCGCATGTAGTCAAGGGGCAGCTTCATATGCTCGAAACCATAGTGGGCGCGGGCGGGCTCAAAGTGCATTTTACCCTTTGCACAGGTCTGATAGCCAGCGTCTGTCAAAACGGCTGGAAGGGTAGAGCGTTCCTCGGTACAGGCACGCATAAAGGTCTCATGTGTTTCATTGGAAATAACACCGCTTTCGTAACCCTGACGTCCGGTCATGATGGTTGTACGGGACGGAACGCAGATTGGGCAGCTGGCATAGCAGTTTTTGTAGCTGATACCCATTGCCGCCATATAGTTCAGATGCGGTGTAAAGATACTCTGATTCCCCCATGCGTTCAGAGTGTCGAAACGCTGCTGATCTGTTGTGATCAGCAAAATATTATCCTTTGCCATAATATAAGATAACCTCCTCCGGATGGCAATATTGAGGCAGAGCATGTCAGGATTCTGCCGAAGAACGGACAAAGCCGTTGCCATTATGCACAGTATAAGCCATATAAAAGTGCGGTGTCTATCCTAAAAAAGTGAGATGGCGCATTTCAAAAAACACCCTTTTTTATGCGCAACTACGGTGAAGCAGCAGAATAAAAAGCAGGGAAACATACAAAATACACAAAAATGAGCGCTGTTTTTGTATATTGAAGATAATATTTTTATACTGGTATATAACATATTTTAGGTTGTGCGGACAGATTTGCTAATATATAATAAATACATCGGTTCGGAACATGAGAATGTATACCGAATGACGGACGGAACGATGGAATCGATCCAAAACGATTCAGATTGTTCAAAAATATTCCCGAGGGGGAATCAAATGTGCAAAAGTGCACAAAAGGAGGAATGTATGAAAAAGAAGAACGTAAACAAGCTTCTTGCGCTGGGTCTCGTTTCTGCTATGACAGCGGGTATGCTGGCAGGCTGCGGAAACACAGCATCCACAACAACAGACAATGGTGCTGCTGACACAACCGTTACAGAAGCTACGGATGACAAAACTTCCACCGATACTGCGAAGGCAGACAACGGTGAAGTGCCTACTCTGATCTGGTGGAGCATCGGCGGAACACCTCCCGATGATTTCGATAAGACCATCGCAGAGATCAGCGACTATACAGAAGAAAAGATCGGTGTAAGAATCGATGTTAAGATCGCAAGCTGGGCTGACTGGGGAACCAAGATGAACAACATCGTTAACACCGGTGAGTATTTCGACCTGATGTTTGTAAATAATACAAACTACACCAAGTTCGTTAACCTGAACGCACTCGCTGATATCACAGATCTGGTACAGTCTGAGACACCTGAGCTGTATGATTTCATTCCCGAAGACCTGTGGAAGGGCGCTACTATCAAAGAGAAGGTTTATGCAGTTCCTACTTACAAGGATTCTTCTCTGACACAGTTCTGGATGCTGGATGATTCTATCGTACAGAAGTACGACATTGACATGGAAAGCATTAAAGATTTTGCAACTCTCGATCCCATCATCCACACCATCAAAGAGGGTGAAGGCAAGTCCGTATATCCGATCCATCTGGCTCAGGGAGCTACCTTTAATGGTTTCTTCAACGGCTACGACGGACTGACGGCAGGCGTTTCTGTCATGGGCGTTAAGTATGACGATGAGAGCCGTAAGGTTGTAAACCTGCTGGAGCAGGATGATGTAAAAGAAAACCTGAACTACCTGCACAAATGGTATGTGGATGGTATTATCAATCCTGATGCTAACGTTGTAACAGATGGCGGCAAGGGCGCTATCTTCAGTACAGGTCAGGGCTGGCCTGCAGCAGCAAAGTCCTGGGCGTTTGGTCAGGGTATTGAAAAGTACGATGTAACAAAGGTATTTGGACCTCTGTATACTACTGAAACGATTCAGGGTTCCATGAATGCGGTTTCTGCAAACTCCAAGTATAAAGCAGAAGCACTGAAGGTTCTTCAGCTGATGAACACCGATGCGAAGTTCCGTAATATGTGTGCATTCGGTACCGAAGGCAACTTCATGAAGTACGAAGAAGACGGCACTGTTACAAAGCTTCGTGATGACTGGGTATGGCCTTCTTATACACAGGGTACCTTCTTCATCCTTGCTACAGAGGCTGATGGCGATCCGGATGCTTGGGAGCAGGTAAAAGAGCAGAATGAAGCTGCAACCTCTTCTACATGCCTGGGCTTCGTATTCGATCCCGAACCGGTTCAGAACGAAGTTGCAAATGTAAATACTGCTTGGGAAAAATACAATAACGACCTATTGACAGGTGCAATTGATCCTGAGACAACTCTTCCTACAATCATTGATGAACTGAATGCAGCTGGTCTGCAGACTGTTATCGATGAGGCTCAGAAGCAGCTGGATGCTTTCTTTGCTGAATAATGATTTTGTTGTCATAAAAAAAGACCCTCCGGGTTTCCCGGGGGGTCTTTTCCATAGGGAAACAGCGTTCCTCACAGACTGTATTCAAAACGTTAGGTGAACGATATATAACCTTATACAGCTTTTACACTCCAATGTAGGCAGCACTGGGTGACCTCGGATAGAACTGTGTAAAAAGTGCACAAAAAAGTAAAAAGAAATTGTACACCTGAACTGGAATTTTTATACCAATATATAATAAATTTTAGGTAGTAGAGTCAAAATAACTAAGTTATAATAATGATATAGTTTCCGAGTAAAGGAATTTACGTGAGGAATCTGCGAAGAAGGAGGAAAACGGAAAATGAGTAACGAAAAGACTGGCCGCAGAGGCAAGAAACGCGTCTGGGGCAAAGACGACACAGAGCTGTCGTTATTGGCACTGCCGACTACCATCTGGTACTTACTGTTCTGCTTTTTGCCGATGTTCGGTATCATCATCGCATTTAAGAACTACAAGGTATACGGCGGGTTTTTAACAAGCTTTATCAAAAGTGAATGGGTGGGATTTAACAACTTTAAATTCCTGTTTTCCTCAAAGGATATCTGGCTGATCCTGCGGAATACGCTGGGATATAATGTTATATTCATTATCCTTGGCATTGTGGCACCGGTTGCTGCAGCAATCGCAGTTGGACAGCTCCACAGCAAGAAGCTTGCAAAAGCGTATCAGACTGCGATGTTCATGCCTTACTTCCTGTCCTGGGTCGTTGTAAGCGCACTGGTTTGGGCATTTTTGTCTTATGACAAGGGTCTGCTCAACGGTATGCTGGAGTCCTGGGGAATGGAACGTCAGCAGTGGTATATGAAGCCTGCTATGTGGCCTCCGTTCCTGGTATTTATGAACCTGTGGAAGGGTCTTGGTTACGGAATGGTTGTTTATCTGGCAACCATCACCGGTATTGATAAGACCTATTATGAAGCAGCCGGCATTGACGGCGCTACGATCTGGCAGCAGATCCGCTACATCACTCTACCTCTGATGAAGACTGTTATCATCATGATGTTTATCATGGCAGTAGGACGTATTTTCTACTCCGACTTCGGTCTGTTCTATCAGGTGCCCAGAGATTCCAATACGCTGTACAACTATGTATATACTCTGGATGTATATGTTTACAAACAGTTGAAAACTTCGACCACCGGTATGGCGTCCGCTGCAGCCTTTGTACAGTCTGTTGCCGGATGTATTACGATTCTGACGGCGAATGCGATCGTTCGTAAGGTCGACCGTGAGAGCGCAATGATTTAAGGGAGAAGAACAATGGAAACAACGAAAAAAATTAAAAGAGTAAATAAAGATGAGCCTACCGGGTTCGACCGGTTCAACCGGGTATCCAAAGGCGCCAACGCTGTACTGAATGTCATTTTCATTATTATGTCGCTGCTGTGCGTAATACCGATTCTGCTGGTTGTTGCGATTTCCTTTTCTGCTGAGGATTCCATTACAGAATACGGATATCGCTTCATCCCGAAGATCTTCTCTTTTGAGGGCTACACATTCCTGACTTCTCAGAGCACGATGCTGCTGAGAGCGCTGGGTGTCTCTCTGTTTGTAACGATCGTTGGCACGGTTCTGGGCGTTATGCTGACAACTCTGATGGGCTATGTACTTTCCCGTCCGAACTACAAATTAAACGGTTTCCTTACAATGGTGGTATTTATCCCCATGGTATTTAATGGCGGTCTGGTTTCCACCTACTTCGTAGTCAGCCAGCTGCTGGGCTTAAAGAACACGATATGGGCATTGATCCTGCCTCTGGCAGTTTCATCCTTTAACGTTATCATCTGTCGTACCTTCTTTAAGACGACAGTTCCGGAATCCCTGATTGAATCTGCGAAGATGGACGGCGCATCTCAGCTGACGATTTTCAGCAGGATCGTTCTTCCGATTTCCCTGCCGGTACTGGCAACCATCGGTCTGTTCCTCTGTTTCGCATATTGGAACGACTGGTATCAGTCCATGCTGTACATTGATAACACCAAACTTCTTTCCTTGCAGGCTCTGTTAAATCAGATCCTGACCAATATCCAGATGCTGGTACAGAATGCAGCAACACTGGGTGCATCTGCAGCAGAAATGCTTGCAAAAATGCCGAAGGAAGCGGCTCGTATGTCCATCGTAGTTATCATCGTGTTGCCTATCGCCTGTGCATATCCGTTCTTCCAGCAGTACTTCATTTCCGGTCTGACGGTTGGTGCGGTTAAGGGCTGAGATTTCCTATATTATCTGTGTGTATTAATTTGATATCCTGCCGGAAGAATCGGCTGTGGTATAGAAGCGGGCTCTCTGCGTACAGGGAGCCCGATTTTAAGGAGGAGACATTATGAAAAACAAGAGCATGAACAAGATTCTTGCCCTGGGCGTCGTTGCCGCTATGACAGCTGGAATGCTGGCAGGCTGTGGCAGCTCTGCGTCCACAACTGACGGCGCTGCAGCCGGAACAGAAGCTGCTTCTGATTCTGCAGCAAGCAAGGGTGAAGTACCTACTCTGGTATGGTGGACTATAGGCGGAACACCTGCAGACGATTTCGATCAGGCTGTATCTCAGATCAGCGATTACGCAGAAGAAAAGATCGGCGTAAGGATCGACGTTAAGATTGCAGGCTGGGCAGATTATGAAACCAAGATGAACAACATCATCAACACAGGCGAATACTTCGACCTGATGTTCGTAAACAACACAAACTACACCAAATTTGTAAATCTGAACGCTCTGGAGAACATCACAGACCTTGTTCAGACGGAAACCCCCGATCTGTACAACTTCATCCCTACAGATCTGTGGGAAGGTGCCAAGATCCACGGTAATGTATATGCAGTACCGACCTACAAGGATTCTTCCCTGACCCAGTTCTGGATGCTCGATGATGCTTATGTACAGAAGTATAACATTGATGTAGACAGCATCAAAGATTATGCAACCTTAAATGACGCTCTGCAGACCATCAAAGAGGGAGAAGGCAAATCCAGATACCCGATGCAGCTGGCTCAGGGCTCTACCTTCAACGGCTTCTTCAACAACTATGACGGTCTTGCTTCCGGTCTGCAGCCCATCGGCGTAAAATATGACGATGCAAGCCGCAAGGTTGTATGCACACTGGAGCAGGATGATATCATGGACGGCTTAAACTGGCTGCACAAATGGTATCAGGACGGCATCATCAATCCCGATGCTAACGTTGTAACAGACGGCGGTAAGGGCTCCATCTTCGGTTCTGCACAGGGCTGGCCTGCAGCAGCAACCACATGGGCATTTAATTCGGGGATTGAGAAGTATGACCTGACTCAGGTATTCGGACCTCTGTACACAACCGAGACCATTCAGGGTTCTATGAACGCGATCTCCGCAAACTCCAAGTACAAGACAGAAGCGCTGAAGGTTCTGCAGCTGATGAACACAGATTCCAAATTCCGTGATATGTGTGCATATGGTACAGAAGGCAACTACATGGAGTACACAGAAGACGGCACAGTACAGAAGCTGCGTGATGACTGGAACTGGCCTTCTTATACACAGGGTACCTTCTTCATCCTGTCTACTCAGGCGGATGGCGATCCGGATGCATGGAATCAGGTAAAAGAGCAGAACGAATCTGCTGTATCTTCTACCTGCCTGGGCTTTGCTCTGGATGTAACCAATATTCAGAACGAGATCGCAAACTGCAACACTGTTTGGGATAAGTACAAGAATGACCTGCTGACCGGTGCATCTGATCCGGCAACTGCAGTTCCTGCTTGTATCGAAGAGCTGAAGGCTGCAGGCCTGGATACTGTTATCGAAGAGGCTCAGAAGCAGGTTGACGAGTTCTTCGCAAACTAATCTGCAGGGGAAGGATGCCGTATGCAGAAGAAACTGTAAACGGTGAAGTAACATTTCCCTGTCATATTGATTGGATAAGGAACTAAAGACAGGCCGTCCGAACTTTGGTTCGGGCGGCCTTTTAACGTAACAGCTCCTTTGTGTTTTCTCATGTACAGATAACTTGTCCCCATGCAAATCTATGCATGGGAAAGCACGAAGAACACAGGAAAACTACAGTGCCCGCAGAGTGGTCACGCTTGCAAAGTCTATATAGACAAGATATAATCAAATGAGAAATACGGATCGGAAAGCTGCGACTTCGCAGGAGATGTATGACACAAGGAGAAGACAGCAAATGAGCAAAGGCCACAGTACATTTTTGGAATATCGGATCTATCGAAAAAAATTTCTGGGGACGATCATTGTAGTCATTGTGCTTTGCCTGAGCGCGTTTTCGGGCGTCCTGTTTTTCTTTATCCGCAACTGGGTCAATGATGTGCAGATCCAGTCTCAATACCGCTTCCAGCAAAAGGAGCGCCAGCTGGAAAATGTTCAGACCTGGACACGGTCCTATGTGGAAGGCTTGTACACCGACACGGCTCTGATGGAAGATTTAAAGGCATTGTTTGGCGCTGTGAACAATCAGGATTACATTGCGAAGCGCCGGGAAAACAGTTTGAACAGTGATTCGGAAATCCGGTATGTGCCGGCAGACATCAGGAAGCTGTTTTTAGACGGCAGGACGAAGATCTGCGGTGTAACGCTGCAGTCGGATACCGGTATAAAAGTTCTGCGAATGACGAACTATGATCTGTGGGTGGATTTTGAATGTCGCACAATCGAGGATGTGAAGACAATTCCCGGATTCGGGGATATTATGGCGTCCTCTTATTCGGTCCGTGATCCGGATACCATGAGTATTTCAATGGGAACGATGGATTTCTGGATCAGCACGGCGGATTTTTATGAGGTCAATGATGAGATCAATGCTTCCTGGGGGATTTTCGATGCAGATGGGGATATGCTTGCCCACAGCAAGATGAGCCCACAGCAGGAAGCAGAGCTGTCCCAGGCGGCCCTGCGGGGGGTACAGTTTGGCTGGCTGGAGAATACCGGCAGCCGGAGGACTTTTTTTACAAAATATACCTCCAATCAGGGAACGTTTTCCTATGTTGTCATAAAAAGTATCGGTGAGCTGGTGGCAGATAACCTTTATGTCGTTGGCGTGATAGGGACAACGCTGTTTCTGATAGCCGTTGGGATCATTTTGTTTACAAATATGCAGCTGAAAGCGGATTATGAGTTTCTTTCCAAGATTATTCATATGCTTTCTCACATGGAATCCGGTGAGTTTGCGGATGTTCAGGAGGAAGATTTAAGTAGCGAGCGGCGCAAAAATGAATATGGCATGATCGCAGTTGCCCTAAAGGATGTGGGTGCAAAGCTACAGAGCCATATCCAGCGGGAATATGTTTGGAAGCTGAAGGAGCAGGAGACTCAAATGCGTGCACTGCAGCATCAGATCAACCCGCACTTCTTATATAACACACTGGAAACGCTGCGCTCCAGGGCGTTGCTGGAAGGAGACCGGGATACGGCGGATGCGATCGCATTGCTTGGGGCACTGTATCGAGCCAGAACCCATGCGAAGGATACGATCACGCTGGGAGAAGAGTTTAAGCTGCTTGAAATGTATCTAAAGATCATGGAGCTGCGGTTTGGAGATAATTTTTTCTATCAGGTCGAGCTGGAAGATGCACTCAGAGAAATTCCGACGGTGAGTTTTTGGCTGCAGCCTCTTGCGGAGAATTTCTTTACCCATGGCTTTGATCGGGAGAGCATGTATAATCTGCTGATCATCAGCGGACATGCACAAGGTCTGGACACCGTGATCGAGATCATGGACAATGGCGCCGGTGTTCCTGCAGATCAGCTGGAGCAGATACAGAAGACGATGCGCGAAGGAAATGACGATCCGGAAGCGGATATCGGACTGAGAAACGTATATATGCGTTTGAATTATTTTTATGGAAATGGTTTTAAGATGGAAATCGGGAATAACCCGGAAGGGGGATTTAAAATTTCTATCCTGATACCGGGAAAGGTGGAAGAAGATGTACACATTGGTGATCGTGGATGATGAACCTGCCATTGCCGAAGGCATTTGCAGGCTTCTTGACTGGAAATCTCTTGGCTTTGAACGAATCCGGACCGCCAGAAGCTGTTTTGAAGTGGTATCCCATGTGGTGGACTGGAAACCGGATGTCTGCCTGGTGGATGTACGGATCGGCAATGAATTTGGCTATGAACTGATTAATTGTTTAAATGGAATGGGTGTCAAATCCAACTATATTATGATGAGCGGATATGACGATTTTCAGTATGCCTGTGAAGCACTGCGTTGCGGCGCAGTGGATTATCTGTTAAAGCCCCTTGATAAAGATCAGCTTCAGAAGCGCATTGAACAGGTTGTGGTAGAAAACCTGCACGGAACTGTGCAGCTGGAGGTGCGTAAAAACGAAGATCCGATCCTGCGGCGGCCCTATGAGGAATTTTCCCCGCTGATCCGCAAGATCGTTATGATTGTGGCAATGGAATATGGGCAGCATATTTCCTTAAAAAGTATAGCCG
>ENA-OUQM01001382-OUQM01001382.1-human-gut-metagenome-genome-assembly--contig:-NODE-1382-length-13190-cov-12.956833_pt1 | contig 13190 bp, 11 predicted proteins | sample MGYA00237949_ERZ548830 | MGnify/ENA primary metagenome ERZ548830 (study PRJEB26490, sample SAMN05194706) | human gut metagenome | biome: terrestrial biome; feature: human-associated habitat...
TTGTGACGGAATGGAAAGGAGCGGATTATATGAAAACTATCATAACGATTGGACGTCAGTACGGAAGCGCCGGACATTCCATTGGTAAGATTTTAGCGGATGACCTGGGAATCAAGTACTATGACAAAGAGCTGCTGGAGAAAGCAGCAAAAGATAGCGGATTATGTCAGGAATTGTTCGAAAACCATGATGAAAAACCAACCAACAGTTTTTTATATTCGCTGGTTATGGACAGTTATTCTTTCGGCTATGGCTCTACTATGATGGATATGCCTCTGAACCAGAAGGTATTTCTGGCACAGTTTGATGCTATCAAGAAAATTGCACAGGACGGTCCCTGTGTCATTGTAGGCCGCTGTGCAGATTATGCGCTGGAAGAAAATCCAAATGTACTGAGTATTTTCATCAAGGCAGATATGCAGGATCGTATCCGCCGCATTGCAAAGCTGTATGATCTTTCGGACGCAAAAGCAAAAGATAAGATTACAAAAACCGATAAACAGCGTGCAAGCTACTACAATTACTACACCAGCAAGCGTTGGGGAGAGGTAGACAGCTACGACCTGTGTCTGAACAGCAGCATATTCGGAATCGATGGAACCGTTGATATGATCAAGCAGGCGATTGAGGTAAAAGAAGCAGGAATTCGCAAAATTTTCAGTACCTGATCAAAACAGAACATAGGAGAAACAACCCTCCTCTTAAATCAAGAGGAGGGTTGTTTTGCTTTACAGGAAACGAGCAAGTAGCGAAGCAGATTGCGAATATCCGCTTCACTTACCCAAATAGTCGGAAAGGATATTTAAGATGAGAATTGTAATACAACGAGTAAAAAAAGCAAGTGTTTCGGTAGAGGAAAAGGTAGTCGGATCCATCCAGAACGGTTTCCTCGTTTTAATCGGTGTCGGTCAGGGGGATGATGAGGCAACAGCAGATAAATATATGAAAAAGCTGCTGGGATTGCGCATTTTCGAAGATGAGAATGGAAAAACGAACAAATCTCTGGCCGATGTAAATGGACAGCTCTTGATGGTTTCGCAGTTTACTCTTTATGCTAACTGCAAAAAAGGAAATCGCCCAAGCTTCACTGAGGCCGGAGAGCCACACCGGGCAGAAGAACTGTATGAATATATGGTTGCGAAAGCACGGGAACAGATTCCAGTTGTGGAAACGGGTGTGTTCGGAGCTGACATGGACGTTTCGCTGGTAAATGCCGGACCGTTTACGGTAATTCTGGAGGATTTGTAAAATACCAGTAACTATGATCCTTACATGTTCTTTGATACATTCTTGTTCATTTACATAATATGATTATGTAAACTTTTTGATAAGGGAAGAGTTTTTATGTCACAATCTGAATATCAACAGCTGTATCATCTTGTCCTTCCGGAACAGGCGGGATTGTCTGTGGAAATGATCCTGAAACGGTTTCTGCATTTGACGCCGCGTGAAATCCGCCATGCCAAATACATTCCGGAAGGTATCCGGAAAAACGGAACCTCGTGCCGCACAAATGCCATTGTCCTGGCTGGAGATGAGATCACTTTTCGGTATGAGCAGGAAGCGTTCCTCCCTTCCGCAAAACAAACTTCTTCTGTACCAGACAATTTTGCCCGCGTGCGGATACTCTATGAGGACAAGGATCTCTGTGTCATGGATAAGCCGTCAGGGATGGTCTGTCACGCTTCGCACGGTCATTATTCTGATTCCCTGGCACATGCTGCGGTCTCTCTGTTAAAGATACCGACAGCGCCTTCTGAACTCCGCTGCATCGGACGTCTTGACAAAGATACATCCGGTCTGGTACTATTTGCAAAGAATCAGCTGTCTGCAGCCAGACTCTCGCGTCAACGGGAGAACGGGTTGTTAAAAAAAGAATATCTGGCATTGGTGCATCATCCTTTTTCGAAAGAAGTTCAAAAAGGCACAATTCGTCTTTCTATGGAGCAAATTCCGGAAAACAATTCCACTTCCTTCGACTCGTCCGGAAAACGCATCACAAAAATGCGGATTTGCCCGGATGGACAGGGACTTTTTGCCGTCACATGCTATGAAGCCATACTTCAAAATGATTCCTGTTCTGTTGTACGTTGCCGTCTGGAAACTGGCCGCACGCATCAAATTCGCCTTCATATGGCATCCATTGGTCATCCGCTTTTCGGAGATCCTCTCTATGGAATCAGAGACGGCGGTTCTCGCGCTGCGCTCCATGCCTGGAAACTCAATTTTCTGCAGCCGATCACAGGAGAATCCATTCATCTGGAAAGTCTTCGAACGCATATGTTCGATTAAAATCGTCAAAATAATAAAGGAGATTTTATTGATGGAAGAACAGAAAGAACACAAGCGACGCGTACGCTACAAAGGCACGCATCCAAGGAATTATAAGGAAAAATATAAAGAACTGAATCCCGAAAAATATCAAGGCACGATTGAACACGTGATCCAGAAAGGAAGTACACCGGCCGGTATGCACATTCCGATTCTTGTAGACGAGATCCTGAATTTTCTTAAGATCGAGCCAGGTCAGAGCGGACTTGATGCAACGCTCGGCTACGGCGGCCACAGTTCCCGTATGCTGGCATGTCTGCAGGGAAAAGGGCATCTTTGCGCACTTGATGTTGATCCGATCGAAATGGAAAAAACGAAAGAACGATTGGCCGCTAAAGGATATGGTCCAGAGATTCTGACAATTCTGCATCAGAATTTTGCCAATATCGATCAGGTAGCTGCCGAATACGGCCCATTCGACTTTATCCTGGCGGATCTTGGCGTTTCATCTATGCAGATTGATAACCCGGAGCGCGGATTTTCCTATAAATATGACGGTCCGCTGGATCTTCGTTTAAATCCTGAGGAGGGAATTTCCGCAGCAGAACGGCTGCGTACGGTCACACGCGATGAGCTCGAAGGTATGCTCATTGAAAATGCAGATGAACCGTATGCAAAAGAGATTTCCCAGGCTGTTACACGTGCCCTTAAAAAAGGGAAAAAGATAGATACTACATTTGCTCTGCGCGATCTGATTGCAGAAACGCTTGATTTTCTTCCGAAAGATGAAAAGAAAGACGCCATCAAAAAATCATGTGCACGTACCTTTCAGGCATTGAGGATTGATGTAAATAATGAATATGAGGTATTGGAATCATTTATGGAAAAACTCCCGGATGCCCTTGCTCCAGGAGGAAGAGCGGCAATTCTGACGTTCCATTCCGGTGAAGATCGATTGGTGAAGAAGTCCATGAAGGGTTTGTATCAGATCGGCATTTATTCGGAGTACTCTAAAGAAGTAATTCGGCCTTCAAAAGAAGAATGTATCCGCAACAGCCGTGCAAGTTCAACGAAAATGCGCTGGGCCATCAAAGCAATCTGATTTTTTCTTCTGCAAAAACAGGAGAGAAGTTGTTTCAGCAAAAGTGGAATCAGCAGGATTTTTAAAATAGAAATCCTGCTGATTCCACTTTTTAACTTTTTATCATGTAAGCATGATTCGCAATTTTTCTTCCGTTTTGCATGGCTGTGAATAGTTATTTCATTCTTTCGATTCCGGAATGGACTCGCGCAGCCGCACCGCCGTGGCAGCCTGTCGGCGCCTTGCATCATCCATTGCCGCATAATGCTTTTTGGTTGTATTGACATCCTTATGTCCAAGAACATCCGCAACAAGGTAAATATCGCCGGTTTCCTGATACAGCGTTGTTCCATACGTACTGCGTAGCTTATGTGGCGTAATTTTCTTTGTTGTTGTTACCTGGGATGCATATTTCTTTACCAGATTTTCTACGGTCTTGACATTGATCCGTTTTCTCTGGACGGAATAGAAGAGCGCATGTTCGTGTCCGGCCACAGGCGTAATACCTGCACGAACTTCCATATACTTTTTCAGTGCTTCGGCAACTTCCTCCCCAAAATATACAAACATTTCATTTCCGCCTTTTCGAAGTACTTTAATCCCGTTGTTTTTGAAGTCTACATCTTCAACATCTAATCCGACACATTCCGATACACGAATTCCAGTGCCAAGCAGAAGAGTAATGATTGCAAAATCACGTTCCTTTGTCTTTTCGTAATAGGCTCGCTGATGGTTACTCAGTCCGTCGCCGCAGGACTCTATAAAATCGAGAAGCTCCGCAACTTCATTTGGCTCCAGACGGATAATCTCTTTTTCATGAAGCTTTGGCATATCGACAAGAAGCGTTGGATTTGTCTCAATCAGTTCCTTTTTGAAGTAGTAAGCATAAAACGTTCGAAGAGCCGACAATTTTCGTTTCAGACCTTTTTCTCCATTGGTTGTATAAGATTCCTGAGAACCGATATAGGCCTTTAGATATTCGGTATATTCCTCAATGTCGAGCGCAGTAACCTGATCAAGTACCTCAATAGACATTTGGTTCATCGGGATTTTGGCAAGTTCCGGATTTTCTTTCTGCAGATACTGAAAAAAGATCCGAAGGTCATAGGCATATTTGATTCGTGTACTGGTAGATGTCGTTGTGCTGATGCCTCGGAAAAATTCAGAAGTAAAAGAGGGAAGTGTTTTTAAAACTTCACGGAGCTTCAGTGTATTTTCCATGTCAGTCTGTTCATGATACGTAATTTTTGATTTCATACTTGCAAATGAACCTTTCTAAGTAAAAAAAGCGGAAAAACGAAAGATATATTTCATTATATAACTATTCGGGAAACGCAGGTTTTTCGAATAGTTGAAGAGTTACTTTCAGAAATCACCGGTTTTTCCTCTGAAACCGCCGAATTTTACAGGCCGATTTCTTGTTCGTTTTTTCACAACATTTTTTATTTTCTTCTTTTATTTTTCAGGATAAAAATCTTAATACTCCGATTACCTTTCCTACGATCTGCAGATCATTCACAAGGATCGGATCCATCTCATCGTTTTCCGGCTGCAGGCGGAAATAACCGTCTTCCTTGTAGAATGTTTTTACTGTAGCGGAATCATTGACCAGAGCGACAATTTTTTCTCCATTTTCCGCAGTTGCCTGTTGTTCCACAAGAACAAGGTCACCGTCTAAAATACCTGCATTTACCATGCTTTCGCCCTGTACCTTTAAAAGGAACGTTTCTGCGTTTGGCAGACGGTCTACCGGCATCGGGAAATATCCTTCAATATTCTCTACCGCAAGAATCGGTTCTCCGGCAGCTACTTTGCCGATCAGTGGAATCTGTGCAACCTCACTCTGGGATGCGGTGTCTTCCGATGCAATTCCCTGGATTGCACCAAGGCGGCCGGTATGGAATCCTTCATCGCAAATTTCAATGGCTCTCGGTTTTGTTGCATCTCGTTTGATATAGCCTTTCCGCTCCAGCGTTTCCAGATGTGCATGTACCGAGGATGTAGAACGAAGGGAAACCGCTTCGCAGATCTCACGCACAGACGGCGGGAATCCTCTCTGTAAAATTTCCTGTTTTAAATATTCGAGAATCTGTCTCTGTTTCTCTGTCAGTTTATTTTTGTCTCCAGCCATCGTATGTTCCTCCTGTCGTTTCGTTTTTTATATGAATTAGGGTAGTCCCCTCTTTCTATACGATATTTGCTTAAAATATACCAAATTAATTTTACCATAAATCCCACCGGAACGCAAACAAAAGTTCCGAAAATTTGTTCGTATTTCGTGTTGACAAACATATGTTCTTTTACTATAATGAACATATATTCGAAAGAACAAGTGTTCACGTAGAACAACTACTCTTCTATCACAAATCAAGGGGGAATTTTACATGAGTACCAATGCAAAGAAAAGAAAATCACTGAGAGAAAGACGAAAAATCCAGAGAAGAAAACTGCAGATCCGCGCAGCCGCCGCTCTCCTGTCTCTGGTTGCCGTCACATTTCTTTTAATCTTCCACTTCACGCCGCAGAATACGCAGGCAGACAGTGAGCCGAAAGCTCCAACCTACAAATACTACACCAGTATCCGCGTTTCTTCCGGCGATACACTGTGGGACATCGCCAAAGAATACCGTACAGAAGAATACTCCGATATTTCCAGTTACATTGCTGAGGTCCGTGAGATCAATCACCTGAGTTCCAACCAGATCACGGACGGTATGTATCTCTGCATTCCGTATTACTCCGAGGAGTATAAATCATGAAATTCAAGAAATACTTTACATAATTCGGTTATGTAAACAAAGCAAAAAAAACAGCTTCCAAAATGCACGGAACCTTCTAAAACAGCATGTTCGGGAAGCATGGTTTACCAAATGAATGTGAAAAGCAGAAACGTCCCGCAAATGAAATTTCTCATCTGCGGGACGTTTCTGCTATCTTATGCTTTTTTTAATCCTCTTCAATATGCTCCTGTCCCTGTGCGATGATTGTCCGTACATGACCATCTGCAAGAGAGTAGAACACCGATTTTCCTTCTCGTCTGCTCTTTACCAGCTTATTCTGCTTCAGAATGCGAAGCTGGTGGGAAATTGCGGACTGTGTCATGTGCAGTGCTTCTGCCAGGTCGCAGACGCATACCTCTGCCTCAAACAGGACAAACAGGATCTGGATCCGCGTGGAATCACCAAATACCTTGAAGAGCTCTGCCAGATCGTAAAGCTCTGTTTCATCCGGCATGGTCTCATTGACAATCTTTACCAGATTTTCATGAACCTCACAGGAGTCACAGCACAGATCAGCTTCTTCCGGATTGATTTTTGCCATTTTGTGTCCTCGTCTTTCTATAGATTTTTCACAAACAGAGCACGAATTGCATTCAGAACCGCCAGAATCATAACTCCGACATCTGCGAAAATTGCCATCCACATGTTAGCGATACCGATGGCTCCCAGAAGCAGGAACAATACTTTGATACCAATTGCAAAATAAATATTCTCATAAACAATGTGAATACATTTTCTGGAAATGTGAATTGCTTTGGAAATCTTGAGCGGATCGTCGTCCATCAGAACGATATCAGCTGCTTCAATTGCTGCGTCGGAACCAAGTGCTCCCATCGCAATACCGATATCGGCACGGGACAGTACCGGTGCATCGTTGATGCCGTCACCTACGAAGGCAAGTTTTTCTTTTTCTGTCTTTGCGGCAAGCAGCTCTTCCACTTTACTTACTTTGTCACCAGGAAGCAGTTCGCTGTAAACTTCATCAATTCCAAGATCTGCAGCTACCTGATCGGCTACCCGTTTGGAGTCTCCGGTCAGCATAATCGTCTTTTTAATACCGGATTTCCGCAGCGCCTGAATCGCCTCTTTCGCATGCGGTTTGATCATATCACAGATCAGGATATGTCCGGCATACTTGCCGTCTACAGCAACATGGACGATGGTGCCGACGCTGTGGCAGTCGATATAATCAACGCCAAGGCGCTCCATCAGTTTTGCATTTCCGGCAGCGACATTTTTACCGTCTACCTTTGCTGTTACACCGTTTCCGCTGATTTCTTCGATGTCCGTGACACGGCTTCGGTCGATCAGTTTTCCATATGCTCTCTGCAGACTCTTGCTGATCGGATGGCTCGAAGCACACTCAGCTAGTGCTGCGTATTCCAGAACATCTTCCGGACTGATCGTATTGTGGTGAATACCGGCTACTTCAAAGACACCCTGTGTCATGGTACCGGTTTTATCGAATACAACGTATTTTGTCTGGGAAAGTGTTTCCAGATAGTTGGAACCTTTCACCAGGACACCTTCATGGCTTGCGCCGCCGATACCAGCGAAAAAGCTGAGCGGAATACTGATGACCAGTGCACACGGGCAGCTGATAACCAGGAAGGTCAGCGCACGGTAAATCCATACGCTCCACTCAGGTGCTGCACTTAAAAACAGCATCCGTACCAGCGGCGGCAGGATTGCCAGCGCCAGCGCACCGTAGCAGACGGCCGGTGTATAGTATTTCGCAAATTTGGAAATAAAGTTCTCGGATCTTGATTTCTTGGAGCTGGAGTTTTCCACAAGATCCAGAATTTTGGATACAGTGGACTCTCCAAACTCTTTCGTTGTTTTTACTTTAATCAGACCGGACATATTGATACATCCGCTGATGACTTCGTCTCCCTCCCGGGCGTCACGCGGAACACTCTCTCCGGTCAGGGCACTGGTATTCAGTGTGGTGTTTCCTTCTTCGATCACACCATCGATCGGAATCTTTTCACCAGGCTGTACAACAATGATTGTGCCAACCTCAACTTCATCCGGATCAACCTGCTCGAGTTTTCCGTCTACCTCGATATTTGCATAATCCGGGCGGATATCCATCAGTTCGCTGATGTTCCGGCGGCTCTTTCCGACAGCATAGCTCTGGAACAGTTCGCCGATCTGGTAAAACAGCATAACGGCTACGCCCTCCGGATACTCGCCAAGCAGAATGGCGCCGACCGTCGCAACAGCCATCAGAAAGTTTTCATCAAATACCTGTTTGTTCAGGATTCCCTTCCAGGCCTTTTTCAGGATATCGTATCCGATGACCAGATAAGGAACCATAAAGGTTGCAAATCGCACATAGCCGGTTGTCGGCAGTACCGCGCAGAGAATCAGAAGAACCGATGCAACGATGACGCGGATGAGAACCTTTTTCTGTTTCTTATTCATACATATGCCTCCTTTGTTCTTACCGCCGGATGAAAAAATCCAGCATTTCATCCCAGAGATTTACAGATCCAAATCCGCTGCTCCAGAGAGAAAATACTGGATTTTTCTCGAGCTGAACCGCAGACAGGTTTTAGAATCTATTCTGCTCCAGCTTTTTCTTCCATCCGCCGATGAAAGTTTTTTATTTTAGAGGAAGATCTCGCAGTCATCCTCAACTTTTTTGCAGTTTTTCAGAACATCCTGCATAACGCTCTTTGGATCCTGTCCGTCTTCGAACTCAACGATCATTTTGAGCATCATAAAGTTTACGGTAGCATCCTTTACACCTGCTGTGTTTTTTGCAGCCTCTTCCATTTTGTTTGCACAGTTTGCGCAGTCAACATCGATCTTATACGTTTTCTTCATCGCTTTTGATCTCCTTTTTCATTTTCACTGTTCATATGAACATTTATTCATATGTTTGTTTTTATTATAGCACCAGTGATGCAATTGTCAATGGAAAACTGAAAAAAATCAAAAAAATCTGCCCGTCGGATTTTTTTGATTCCTGCGGGCAGATAGATCTGTTATTTATTCCTCATAAAGAAACGTTATGTTCTGCTATTTTTCACTTTTCCGAATCACAATCTGTCCGAACCGTGCACATCCGTCCAGAACCTCTATTTTCAGAATGCCTTCTCCTGTAACGGTACCGAGTGTGAACAGTTCGAGTGTGTTCGGTGCTGTTTCATATGCAAAATATGGATGAACATCCGAAGTTACTTTCTCACCGGCAGGAGGCATTACCCCTTCAAAAAGAGTCTCTCCCTGAATAGCTGCCTGTACCTTCACCTCTTTGTCTGCACAGTAAGTTACAGAAACGGTATAGGTTTCTTTTTCACGGATTGTATAGGAAGCATACTCTCCTGCTCCCAGCTGAAGCTGTACATGATCTCTCGGATGTTTGATCGGACCCGGTGCGGCAAACCCGGCCGGTTCAGGATGATATCCTTTTTCATAAACCAATTCAAACCGGTCATACAGACGATATCCTGCAGCATTCGGAAGATCACTAAGACCACGGTGTGAATCCATCGGCAGCGCGTTGTAGCCGATCGCCGGGATCTCAAAATTGCCCTCTCGAAGCAGATAAGGATGATACTGCGTATTTTCTTTGCATTTATCGACCGCCAGGCATTCCAGGTAGCTGTCCCAGATGGCCTGCGCATGCTCGTAAGACGGTTTTGCAGCTCCATTAATTGCATAATCGGTAATCAGATGCCATTCATCCGGAACATTAAAGTTCAGAATCGAAGCACATCCTGCTCCCTCTACTGTTTTCCAGCACCACAGATTATAACCGGCATGGTACTCGGCAAGAATTTCATACATCGTTGTCTGCCATGCGTGCTCATTTCTTCCTCCTGTCTCGCCCATCCACAGGCAGATCTTCTGTTCCCGGCAGGTACGGAGAACGCTGGCAAGAGAAGCTACCTCCGGAACAACCATCTCATACGCATGAAGACTGATGCCCCAGTTGTGGTATTCCGGGTCAAACTCATGATCAAAGAAATATGTAAGAGAGGAAAACTGTGTACCATTCAGCAAAAATAAGTGTTTCTTGTCAATCTTTCTGCAGCGGCGGATCATTTCCTCGTAAAAATAGACCAGCTTCGGTGTCAGCTCCCCGCGGCGCTGCGTCATGGAGATCGGCTCGTTGATACAGTCATATGCGCCGATGATCCAGCGGTCTTTGTATCTTCTCATAAACTCTTCCATCAGAAGAAACATCCGCTCCATCGATTCTTCATCGTCATACAGATGCTGTCCATTGTCCACGCCGTCATCACACGGAATTCCGGACTGGCCTGCCGTTGCCGCATGGAAATCTACGACAGCATAAACCTGATACGTCTCACACCAGTCGAAAACATCATTCAGCATGGCAAAGGAATCTTCATTATACGTAATCCCCGGCTCCTCATACAGAAAGCTTCCCGCGCGGATCGGAAGACGCACAGAATTGTAGCCGCGTCTGGCAAGAAGTGCAATATCCTCCTCTGTCAGATACATCCGTCTCCAGCGTTTCCAGAATTCCTCCGCATATTTCGTTCCGCAGGTCTCCCGTAGAATCTGGTCCATACTTCTTCCACGGTCCATGCGTCCCATCGGCGCATATTTTCCCGGCTCGAACAGTCCAAAACTGCTCTGGGTGCCGAGCATAAATCCTTCCGGGTTATCCCAGTTTCCCATGCCCCAGCCGCGGAGAATCACTTCTTCCCCGAAATCATTCACCATCATACCGTTCTGATTGTGCAAAAATCCCCTTACACGTTCTTTGTCATAATACCCCATACAAAAATACCACCTTTCCGCAGAGGCCTTCTGGTTCTGCGCTTTTTCTTCTATTATAAAAATTCTGTTTTTTTGTGTCAAGAAATAGATTTTTACTATTTCCAGGGAAAAACATGATATTTTTTTCGAAATCGCTTGACAAACCGAAAAATAAGACTATAATGCAAATTGTTCCAAAGAAAAAAGGGATCAGAAAAAAAGCAATGAGCAGGACAATATTTTTCGGGTGAGCCTTTGCAGAGAACCATCGGCTGGTGTGAGATGGCAGGTACCCCAAAGAACAATCCCCTGTGAGCTGTACAGACGAAACCAGAAATGGAAAGTAGTCCGGACCGGCCTCTCACCGTTAGCAGAGAAGAGATTCACCGGAAAGTATATCAAATTATTTCGGGGATCTTGTCTGAGTGATCGACCAAAAGAAACAGCCGATAATTAGAAGTGGTAACGCGGAGCGTTTTTTGAAAGCTTCGTCTTCTTGCATAAGTCAGGGAGACGGAGTTTTTTTGTTTCCAAGCATATCAACACAATTGCCTTTTCTTTTTCCATTTGGAATCCATGTAAACTGGAAATATCATTTCAGAACGAGGAGGAATTTTATTATGAACACGTTGGTTATTGTACTGATCGCCGCCGTATGTCTGGTAGCAGGTTATACCTTCTACGGAAGCTGGCTGGCAAAGAAATGGGGCATCGATCCCAAAGCAAAAACACCTGCCGTTGCAAAAAATGACGGTCAGGATTACGTCCCTACCGATGGATGGACCGTATTCGCCCATCAGTTTTCTTCAATCGCAGGTGCAGGCCCTGTCACCGGTGCCATTCAGGCCGCTGTCTTTGGATGGGTTCCCGTCCTTTTATGGATCCTGATCGGCGGTATCTTCTTTGGTGCTGTTACCGATTTTGGTGCGCTGTATGCGAGTGTCAAAAACGAAGGAAAATCCATGGGACTTCTCATTGAGAAATACATCGGCAAAACAGGAAAGAAACTGTTTCTTCTCTTCTGCTGGCTCTTTACACTGATCGTTATCGCCGCCTTTGCCGATATGGTTGCTGGAACATTTAATGCTTACGAAACGGTTGACGGCGTCACAAAGCTTTCTGCCCAGGCAACTGTAAACGGCGCTGCCGGAAGCATCTCCCTGCTGTTTATCGCTTTTGCTGTTGTATTCGGACTGTTCCAGAAAAAACTGCAGTGGAAAGGCTGGAAAGAAATGGTACTCGGCCTTGCCTGCACTGTTGCAGCCTTTGCAATCGGCATGAATGTACCGCTTGTAACAAGCAAAGCAACCTGGACTTATCTGGTATTTGCCTACATCTTTCTTGCCGCTGTCCTTCCGATGTGGCTTCTGATGCAGCCGCGTGACTTTATGACAACCTTTATGTTTGCCGGTATGATCCTCGGCGCTGTTGTCGGACTTGTTGTTGCACACCCGAAAATGAATCTTCCAATGTACACCGGTTTCCACAATGCGACATCCGGAGACCTGTTCCCGATCCTGTTTGTCACCGTTGCCTGCGGTGCCGTTTCCGGATTCCACAGCCTGGTATCGTCTGGAACCTCTTCGAAAACCATTGCGAATGAAAAAGATATGCAGAAAGTCGGATACGGCGCCATGGTTCTGGAAAGCCTGCTTGCCGTCCTCGCCCTCTGCGTTGCCGGTGCTGCTGCTTCTGCAGACGGTACGGCCGCTGTCGGAACTCCATTTGCCATCTTTTCTTCCGGTGTTGCCGGATTCCTGGAAATGTTCGGCATCCCGGTTTACGGCGCACAGTGCTTCATGACGATGTGTGTATCAGCGCTGGCGCTTACCAGTCTTGACTCCGTTGCACGAATCGGCCGTATGTCCTTCCAGGAACTGTTCACTGTCGATGATATGGAGCATGCCGCCGGATGGAGAAAGCTGCTCTGCAACAAATATTTCTCTACCATTGTTACCCTGCTCTGCGGCTATATCCTGACCCAGATCGGATATGCCAATATCTGGCCGCTGTTCGGAAGTGCAAACCAGATGTTGAGTGCACTGGTTCTGATCACCCTCTGTGTCTTCCTGAAAGTCACCGGCCGTGAAAACAGAACCCTGTTCCCGCCGCTTATCATCATGCTCTGCGTCACCTTTACCGCTCTGGTAGAGCGTGTCATCGCACTTGTAAAAGCGTATGGAGCAGGAACCGCTGTTTTCCTCGTTGAGGGACTGCAGCTCATCATCGCCATTCTGCTGATGGTTCTTGGTGTCATCATTGTCATCAGCTGTGGAAAAGAACTGTTCCGGAAGAAAGCGGGACAGGAAACGAAATAA